>JABAHQ010005826.1_pt3 | contig 12933 bp, 18 predicted proteins | sample 7062091 | NCBI WGS metagenome assembly JABAHQ01 (sample SAMN14534359, study PRJNA622989) | marine sediment metagenome | biome: marine biome [ENVO:00000428]; feature: marine pelagic biome [ENVO:01000023]; material: deep marine sediment [ENVO:00002113] | place: India: Gulf of Kutch | collected...
GATTTTGGCCTCATTGCGGGCTATGGTATTGATGAGAGTCGTCTTGTTGTTGACGAGCTTTTCGAGCTCACCAGAGTTCAGATACTTCAGGAACTCTGCCCACTTTTCGATGTTTTCGTCTGCCTGCTCACCAGAGATTCTTCTGACGAGTGGTGTGACATGTTTGGTGATGATTTCTTTGTCTTCGGTGAGGAAATGAATGATGTTGTCATCGCTCATTACAGCAACGAGTTCACCGTCCTCGAAGATGCCACCACCAGTATTGTCGGCTACGTCCATAGCCTTGGGTGTTTGATGTAGTGCGACCTCCCGGTCATTGATTTTTTTGGAAGTAGAACCTCCCTCGTAGACAACGATTGTGAGATCTGATTTGCGTGCACGCTTCCCGCCGTTGTACCAGCGCTGGCGTTTCTTGATCTCTACGTCTACGTTGTATGGTTCATCGATATTTGCGACTTCACTCAGGTTCACTTACCACCTCATTCGTTGATGTCCATCATGACAGAATTTCTCATGTCGTACACCAGATGTCGCTTGATGGTGTAATCCTGGACTTTCTTGACGATCGTGTTGGCGATCATGCTGGCAATGGCGCCCGTGTTGAAGATGATCGCTCGCTCTGTACAAGGCAGTGGCTGAGCGTCGTCGTCGTCGAATAAGGTCGTGTCGTAGTACCTGGCATCCCCATCAGACATCATGTCGATGGCTATCCTGTGGCATACCCAGCCCCCCATGCGACCGTCGATGAAATACTCGACATCGGGGTTCAACACGACACCCGACCATATGTTCTTGCGGGCCGCCATGGAATCCACGGCAGATACTACGATGCCGTGAGCATTCGAGTCCTTGGTGAACTCTTCTGCCCTTGGCTCGATCGTGACCCCTTCCATGAATTCCAGGTATTCTTTGAGGGCTTCGACCTTCGGTTTGCCGACGGCATCTTTGGGGTACATCTGGTTGGGGATGTTGTGAATCTCGACTTCATCGAAGTCGTATACAACCAGATTTTTCACTCCCATTTTGACGAGGTAGGCGGCAGTGACACTGCCGATACCTCCAGCGCCGATCAGGGTGACCTTTTCGTCCTGGAGTTTTTTCCTGTCTACGAGGCCTGCCTGCCTCATGAATTGTTCATTTGTTTCAGTCAATGAAATGCTCCTCCTCTCCAAACGTTTGACGCATCATATCGTAAACGTCTTGAACAGTTTCTTCAGAGTCTTCAAACCCCTCCTCAAAGGGAATGTCGTCCCGCCGAGGCCAGTTGCCAGGGCGTATAATTTTGCTACTCGAACCACGGGAGGAGTTTTTGCCCTTTTTTTTGCCACCTCTGGATCTGTAGTGGCTGGAGCCACCGTATCCACCGTATCCACCCATGTACCCACTGGAGTACTTGTTGGTGACCTTCTCTTCGTACTCTCCCTTGCAGAAGTCCTTGAGGCCGAGATCTGCATAGTGGTTTTCGGTGTTGACGAGCCCACTCTTGACGAGGCTTTCGAAGAACTTCTTCGCGAAGTCCCACAGATTGATCCTTTCGTCGTCATCGAATTCGTCTACGACTTCGTCGTAAACCTCTTCCATGAGGAGGTCGGTGTCTGTGGGCTCGACCGACATGATCAGATCATCCATCGTCACGGTGAAGTGATTGTTGCCAAAGTCAATCCTGGCTTTGTAATCACCGCTTTTGTTGTACACGATGGAGATCAGGTACCGGTCTCCCAGGCATTGCTTGATGCACTCTTCGTCTGTGCTTGACCAGAAGCAATTCATGCGAGCATGGGAGTGCCACCAGAACAAGAGCTTGTCCTGTAGGCCCGGCTCTCTTTGCATCAGTTCCATCTGGAGCTGAGCAATGGCCATGTCATCGAGTTCGGTATCCGANNCTGCTCCAGTAGATAAACCTCGTCGATGTAGTAGCCTCCGTCGACTTCTTGTACGGTCCCCAGTCCAGATATCTCGCCGGGAGCCAACTTGACCCAGTGCTGGATCTTCTGGTGCGCGGCTGAAGATACCGTGATTTTGGGTACCGTTGCTTTCATCTTTTTTGCTCTCATTTCTCCTCCTAGAATCGTTGGATGTGCCTGTGGGGGTTTTCGGCGGAGTATTCACTGAGGACCTGCAGGCTCAGGCTGAACATGTTTGTGAAGTCCAGATTTGCCTTCGCTTCGTCCGCAGCATCTCGCATGTTTCCGAAGCAAATGAACCCATCGGATGAAACATGCGGGTGGTAGAACTCCTGACTCCATATGTTGTTGGAGTAAGGAATGGCCTTGAGGATGACGCCTCCGTCTTCGGCGATGATCTCAACTTTCAATTTTCCGAAGTTGTGTGAGACATCGACCGGCTCACCATACTCATCGGCGTAGGTTCCTTCGAGGTGCAGGTCAGGAGTAATACCCCAGAAGCAGTTGTCTTCTCCGTCGAAACTTTCGTAGCCGAGGCCGGAAAGGAACCTTTCTGCTTCAGACCAGTTGACGGATTGAATGTCATTCAGCCTTTGCTGCATCTCATTTCGGGCCGATCTTGTGTTCGCCCTCATGCGGTTCAGCTGAGTTCTTGTTCTTTCGGCGTCTTCCAGATCCTGCTGGATTCGTTCGAGCTCCACCTCTGCTTCCGTGACTGCCTCTTCGATGTGTTCGGTCAGTGTTTCTCCGAAGGCTTGAAGGGAGCCACGCATTGCCCCGGTGGGTTGGGGCGGTAGTTCATCGATGAGTGCCCCAATGGGCTCGAAGAACATTTCGGATAACCTGGATGTGCTCCCCAGGAACATGGCGTCCAGGTCTTCTGTGATGTACAGATGACCGTCTTTCTTGTATGCGATGTCCCCGTATCGATCGTCTGCGTCATCTGGCACCGGGCTGGGCTGCTCAGAGGTCAGGACAATAACATTGAACCGACCCATGGTGGCGCTGACGTTTTCAGGAGAGCTGGATCGTGTGACAGTGATGGGGATACCCCTGTCCACGGATACGCCTTCGAGAAGCGCCTTGAAAAGCTCTGAGGTGATTTGTCCTTGTACATCTGCTGTCATATTTCTCCTCCAGTTAGTTTTGAGTGGAACTAATCCACCGATTGCTCAGTGGGCTAGTTCCACTGAAAACTTAAAAAGAAAGGGGCGCGTGAGCGCCCCTTTCTTCGTCAACCCTCACCGAGGGTATTACTTGCCGCCCTTGACCTTCGGGATCAGCTGGATGATGTCTTGATCATTCAGCTGCGAATCGAGAGTCGTGGGGGACCCGTTCTTGGAGAGGGTGAATCCATCGGTTCCGAAACCGATCGAAGCGAGGGCGTCCTTGACGGTCGACCCTTGCGAGACCGTGGTCGTTCGGGTCTGCTGGCCGAACTTCACGATGCTGACCGTGATGTTGGAGCCGCCCTTGACCTTGCCGATGAGCTGGATGATCTGGCCGTCACTGAGCGGGGTGTTCAGTGTGGCCGGGTTGGAGTTGACCGCGAGGGTGCAGCCCTCCGATGACATGTTTGCACGCTGGAGAGCGTCTCCGACGTTGCTGCCTTCGGGAAGGCTGATCGTTGCGGTGCGGTGGCCTGTCTTTACGATTTGTACTCTCATTTTTCCTCCAATGGAGTGTTGTGGGGAGTCTTGAATATTATCCCACAGTTAACTCGAAAATTTAGACTTTCCAGTTCCATGAACTCGAAAACCTACTACACACGATCGTGCTTTACGAAAACACAGCATACATTCCGAGCACTGAATGCCATGTGTTTGGTGAGGACAAATAACCAGTCTGGCCTTTTGTCCATCTATTTTTAGCGGCTTGCTTTCGGCGTTTTGGTCTACCACCATAGTCGATGGCCAACCGGCCTCCAGGGCCTCCTCAACTTCCTCTAAGGAATCACACGAGGCGTTCACAGTCAAGGATTTTGTTGAGTTCAATCTGGAACTCTTTAACTGGTCCCATGCGTGAGTGTAGCTCCACCCTTGCAGGTCTGAGCGAGCCTCGTGAGCCGCTAACAAACTATCTACATACTCTTCGTCTACTTGTCCACTAGGTTCCATGAAATCACCAGATACATGATGGCGAACCTTATGTCCTCTGGGCAGGTTAAGCAGCCAATCATGAACTCGTTGAGCATCTGTGCCATGATAAGGACTTTTCTTGGCATGGATGTTCACGAACCCGTACAGGGCGTAGCATACGCTTTTCTGTAGATGGGGACAGGATTGTGGGCACGTAGGCCCAACCTCTCTGTACGTTGCTCTGACTTTCTTGCCAAGCTTACTGTTGGATGAGTCTTGCTTGGGAAGCTTGATCAAAAGAACAGCTTCGCTATAGATCTGAGATCTTCGAGCAGAGATCCCAGCTTGATCTTCTGGTGGCAGCGTATGTAATGCTGTCCGGCTTCTTCTTCAACAGAAAAGTCGAGATCTGTGTACCTTCCTGCGATGTATCCTGCTTGCAACATCTCTTGGTGTTCGCGATGTTGTATTTCTTTTTGGTATGCGTTCCAGTGTTGGTCTGGAACAATGATTAAATCTTTTGACATGCAATATCTATTGCCTTGATCCAGGAGTTAATTGATAGATGACAGCACTCTGAATCGCCAATAACAATTAATTTCGTGCTGCTCTTTTCCTTGATGAATTCCCATAGATCTGGGGATTCGGTTGGTAGGATGATGGCTTTGGTGAATGGGTCTACTCTCCAAAGCAGGGATGTGAGATTATCGAACCATTCTACGCCTTCATGGTTTGTGGGCGCAGCTTCTGTCTTTATCGCCAGTACGTTATACCAGTCTCCTACTGGTAACCCATTGCTCGCACAAAACGATTTAATTGTGTCGATGTGGTAGCCCTGCGGGCACCGATGTACCTCCATGGTTCTAAGGATACTGACGGGCACTGCTAGCGCTCTGGCTGCTTCAATGTCTGTCAGGAACCCCATAATACGAACTCTTGCTGAAAGTGACAGCCTCTTATTTCTTTGCGGTGCTTATCCAATACTTCCATCCAAAGCCATACAGTTGTTGGTGAAAAATTTGCGACAGTGGCCAGGTATCTTTCTCCAAGATGCTTGTTTGATTCCCACTCGATCTTGTAACTGATTCTGGACAACCCTCTGTCCAGATCCCAGAAAACGATGCGCCAGCGACCCCAGTCCTTTTTTATTTCCACTGGGATTTCTCCTAGCTGCGCAATTTCCTCGAATGCTTCAATGACATCTTTGGGGTCAAGAGAATGCCGCTTCGGTATGAGCCACTGCCTTTTTTCCAGGGCGAGTCCGCCGAAGCTTTGAGCTGTTTCTCTGAAGTATTTTTTCAATACGAACTCTGCTACAATCTTCCCTGGAGAGCTTAGCTTGTAGTAAACCTTTGCTTTACCTTCAGGTGTTTGGTCGACCTTTGTGATGACGTAATCCTGAATGACCTTTTTCTGGCGTGGTGTGAATTTGATCAACGCCCACTCGCCATCTAGTGTCGAATAGTACAGGTCGATGAGTTTAGATTCCAGTTGATCTTGCACAAGATAACCTGTTATGGTTCAGCAAACTATTATACCTTGAAAAGGAGTTTTATTTATGGACATTTCCGATATGTCTCTGGAAGAAATCGCTGAAGAATTAAGCATGTCTGAGATCCAGGCCTTGCAATACCTTAAGGGCGACTCTTACCTTCTTGGCATCAGAGAAAAGATCGAAGGGCAGGCACCTGATGTTGAAGAAATCGTGAGCCAGTATACCCAAAACCAGTATGTGCAACAAACGATCGAGATTATGCCGGGCCTTGATGTGACATTCAGAACGTTGGCGCCCCAGTGTATGGACGAAGCTCTTGATTTTGCTATGCAGCACAAGAGTAAGAGTAGCGATGCAATGTCCAGGATTTTAGCTCGCAGAAGACTGTCCTATGCGCTCATTGATGTCAACGGAGAGCCCCTCGGTAAGATGCCCGTGGAGGGATCATACTTCAGCATGATGAATGCAGATGCTGAGAAATTCAAAGAGAATTTGCGCGAGTTTGCAGATAGTGTGTACGAGAACCTCTGTTACTACGGCTTGTCGGAAAAAATCAGTGAAGCTTTTGGTACATGGGAAAACGTGATTTTCAGTAGACTCAATGGCATTGATGATCTGTCCGGTACAATAAAAAACTCCACAAGGGGCTCCGCGAAAGAGCAATAAGTCATTTCATGATGAGCGGAGTCCCGTTAGGAGACGGTCTCAGAAGAGAGAGGTTGATTGAGTGGTACTACGAAGAAAAGCAGTCTGAAATTGCCCAAACGATGCTTCTTGTTGCAGCAATAACAAAGCAGGACGACATCAACGATTACGTGACCAGGTATATCAATACCGTCATTCCATCGGACAAAGCCAACGAGAGCTACCTGGAAGAGCACCAGGAAACGCTAGCAAAAGAAGCAGGTAAGAAGTATCAGGTAAAAAGAATTCTTCTGCCCGGAGAGATGGAGTAAAAAAATACCCCCCCGGATATTTTTTACTCCTCATCCGAGAAGTTGTCTCTCAGATGAGACAGGTCTGCCCCGTCGTTGTCTTCGGCGTTGTGGTATACATCCTGTGCACCCTCGACAGTTCTTCGGACAACCCGCTTGAGCCTACGGCCGGTGCGCGAAGGGGTGTCAGGGTCGTGCCACTCCTGCAAGACAATGTCTGCTGCCGCGTCTGGTATGACCATGACGACGTCCACAGCTGCTTCAGTGATTTTCTTGAGTCCTTTGAATACGCTCATGGTATCTCCTCTTTTGGGAAGGTGATGACCCCAGGGGGAATCGAACCCACCATTGCCGGGATGAAAACCCAGTGTACTAGCCGTTGTACTATGGGGTCAACCAGATTAGCTCTGGTCTCTGAAATGATCTGCGGTTGCGGGCTGGCGCTCCTCGATCTCTTCGACTTCCCGCTCTTCTGCTACGGCGGAAAAGTCCATCATCTTTTCGACGTCCATCGACTCTGAGATCTGAGTCAACTGCTTGATCATCTGAGGGATCTGCTCCATGAACGCTGCCATGTTGGGTTCGATGATGTTCTGCGAGGAGTTGGACATCATGATCTCGCAGATCTCTTCGACCTTGGCGTTGCTGGGGATCATCTCCGTATTTTGGGCAGCCCACACATACACACCAGCCATAAAGCCCTTGACGAGCTCTCGACCCATCTCATGTTCGAGGACCTGGTTTGCGAGCTCGTTGCCGACGAGTTGCTGAAACGTGTTCAACATCACCTCGGCCGATTGATTGACCGCTGCGCGCTTGAAGCCTGATACGACCGCTCCCTTGGCAAGTTGTCCGGCTGTCTTCTTCTCTTCTGTCATGGTTTGCTTCTCCTCTTCCTTGTAAACTTTCATGTCAACCGTTCGGTTTCGCTCGAACTGATAGAACGGGATGATGTCTCCCGTGTATCGCCGCAACAGCCCTTTCAGTTTATCACGAAATCTTGGGTCGTTGTTCAAAGACCACTCGTATGCATCGGCGTGTGAAGCGTGCTCACGATCGTGTGAGCAGATGTTCCATACGTCCTGGCAGGGAATCTGTAGAGTGATCCCTCCTTGATTTTCTACATACAGAATGAACTCATCTGCGTGTGTTTTCAGCCATCCCGGATCCACGGCCATTGGTTTCTCCTCTTCGAGGGTTAGTTTAGTAATGCTCACTTCGGTGACGATGTATATATCAGGACCAACAAATATTTTTGCTTCTACAACCTATTATAACGCGAAAAAAAGAATTATTTATGGAGCCGGCGGGGATTGAACCCGCACTGATCATCAAGGGTGCGTGCACAGAAGTTAAAATGAAATGTGACTTGATGACAGCAAACCAATTCGGCTCCTTGTATGTAGGTCCCAGGAATCGAACCTGGATAGAGAATAGATAATGGAGAATGAACAAAGAACTCAGCTGAGTGGCTGAACTTCTCTACTCACCAGAGACCTACAGACGGCGGGCCATCCTGTATCCTGGACAGGGCCCGCCTTATTAATGCCACTTACTGAAAACACTCCACCACGTTTAATCTGTACCGTGAGATTTATGCCATGTGTCCTACCATTAGACGACCCTCCCATACGTAAGGAAGGGGCCGGATTTGAACCGGCATCCATTAGCAATGGTGGTACAGAGTTCGATGTGGAGATAGTGGCTAAAGTGAGCTTTGGAGCGATAGCTTGACTACTAGCTTCGGTGGATTTGACGTTGCCTCTACCATTTGGGCTACCCCGCCGCATTATGGCGGGGGTTGGACTCGAACCAACACTTTGACGTCTGTCCATCAGATTGAGCTTAAGCTTGGGGTGCTCTCATTGAGCACCCGCTCCAAATCTCGACGCCTTCAAAGGAAGACGTAATCGAAAAGTTTCTGAGCAACTTTCTGTTGCTCGACTTCTGTATCATTTGCTTCGCAGCGGGCGGCCTTCACGGCCACGCGGAGTTCAGCTACGCGGTCGAGCCACTTCTCGCGCTGCAGCTCTTTGATACCACCATGGTAGTTCACGATGGTCCAGATGCCCTGAAGGACATCTTCAGTGACGAGCTGCGTTTGCGCGGGGTGCTCGGGGGTCGCATCGTACAGAACGATCGGCTTTTGCACCTTGCTTGTTGACCGCCGCTCTTCGGGCTCGGACTCGTACAGGCCGGTGTTCTCGTCGTGGGTCCACCTTCGGGCCCTGTCGAGCGTCGGCATGCGTCGGATGAATGTTTCCAGATCCACCAGCTGTTTTTCGAGAAACAGCAAAAACGGAACCGGAGCATCCTTGATGATCACCGTATCACCGACTTTAACATCGGCGCGCGCTACGGCATTGCCGTAGTCCTTCGTGGCCGTGAGGTCAATCAGTCGAGACGTTGCCGTTTCGAACTTCTTGATAGCCTCCTGGGCCGTGAGCTGAACTTCCTGACGTTCATCGGGGAGTTCATCCCCGTCCTCTTCGATGGGGCGGTACTTCCGCACCATCCCTTTGAAAAGGGAATCCTTGTCCAGACCATTGTAGATCTTTGTTCGAGTACGCTCGAATCGGGTTTTCTCGCTCGATTCGACAGCTACGATTTGGTGAAGCTTTGGCATGATCTCCTCCTGAGATTGAAATTGATTGCTCCAGACCTATTATGCCTGCATACACTCTAAAGTTTAGTAGCGGGGGGAAGATTCGAACTCCCGACCTCCAGCTCATGAGGCTGGCGAGCTACCCCTGCTCTACCCCGCTAAGGGTTGAGAACATAACTGGACAGAGTCGAACTGTCAATTCCCACGGAATCGAACCGTCACATTTCGTCAAATGTAGGTCCACCTTCAATTATGTTCTCAAAGGACCTGGGGGGGATCGAACCCCCGGCACGCGGATTAAAAGTCCACTGCTCTACCTAACTGAGCTACAGGTCCACATGGCTCTACTCGGAGTCGAACCGAGGTAAACGACTTATGAGGCCGTCGCATTAACCACTTCTGCCATAGAGCCTTAAGCGGGGCCAGCCAAACTGGAATAGTTTGACTGACCNNCCCTTGCAAGCGAAGTTGTTGTAGTTCGTTGCCGCCGTTTATCGGTTCGCCCAGAGGAGAAAAGGCGAGTACCGACACCGGGCTTCTCTTGGGTGCTTTCGCTACCTTCGATACCTTAGGGCCGTTATAGTTACGATAAACAAACTACGACAGCTTGCGAATGGAGCCGGAGGGGCTCGAACCCTCAACCCCTGCCTTGCAAAGGCAGCGCTCTCCCAGTTGAGCTACAGCCCCAAAAAGAGAGTGGTCGGACTTGAACCGACATTAATCTAGATTTGCAGTCTAGCGCCTATCCTTTCGGGCCACACTCTCATTAATAGATCCACCACGACTCGAACGCGGTCCCCTGGTACTTCACACCAGTGCTCTGCCCGTTAAGCTATGGATCCAACCTTTTCACCCCTTGATTTTCAGGCCTTTTTCCAGCCCTTTGCACAGGTGCTTGATCGCGTTGGCGATCTTTTTGACCCGCGTTGCACCGGTATCCTGGGTATCCAGTTTGCTAAGTTTTTCTACTCCCTTAGCTCCGTGGTACACAGCTTGTGCTCCGGTACGCACAATTTTGATTTTTGAAGTATCCATTATTACCTCCTGTGGTTAATGGACAGTCTAGGCGGCAGGATTCGAACCTGCGTGATCGTGCTCCCAAAGCACGTGGTTGACCAGACTAACCTACGCCTAGATAGGAGAGCGAGTTGTTAGGATTGAATCTTCCTGCGCCTCTACCAGTTGGGCTACCCCGCCATTATGGCGGGGGTTGGATTCGAACCAACATCTCAAGGATCCCATTCGATAACCAATCCAATCAGCTCTCCGATACCATTGCAAGGTTGCAGAACAACTCTTGTAATGATTTAGGGTGACTAGTGGGACTCGAACCCACGCCTTCGGCGCCACAAGCCGATGCTCTAGCCCGTTGAGCTATAGCCACCATAGAGTGAGCGAGAAATTTAACATGCTTGGTCGATTTACGGTCGGTAATGCATGTTATGCAGCTCACTCTTAGAGTAACACATCAGATTCGACCTTTTGCGAATTCTGATATCAATCTTGGGGTGGATGTATCACATCCAACGACATCCAGCATACCCGGATCTTTGGGATCTGCAATACTGAAATGGGTTCCAGTCATCGAAACCACGACCAGTCGTGCTGGAATATCAGACTTCTTGCGGTAATCAGTGAGAGCCTGATACGGGTGGACATTGCCAGCCCATGTCTCATTATCCGTGAATATCACGAACAGGTCGAACAGTCGACCTTCACTCATTGCCCAGAGCATGGGGGCGGCGCAGTCGGTTCCCCCAAACCCTAGATTGTCAATGTATTTGATGACATCATCCATTCGCCTTGACGGCTGGATATCCAGCCCACCAATTCCGAATTTTGAATCTTCCCAGAGAGGCTTGACGTTACCCGCACTCGCCCATCCGCCTCTGCGGCCTCCTGACGAAGAGCCTGCACAGGTGAACCCTACCACNNCCACCTCTGTGCGCGGTTCCGTGGCTACGCTTGTCAGCGCCAGACCAGCCGAAGCTTCCTGACACGTCAGGGTTAGACCCGATGCTCGACTGCGCATCGAACTCGAAACATCGAGAGCGATGCAGATTCTCTTGTTTGTGGGCTCCACGGCTTCAAAGGACTTGTAGAATGCTGCATCCAGTCCATTGATGATGACCTCTACCGGATCCCACCTGAGACTACCTTTGTGCCCACGCCCGCTCTTGTACACTTTGAGTGCATTGAGAATGCGCATGGGGTGGACTCGTGCGGACCTCAGTCGATCGCTGTCTGCCAGCCTTTCACAGACCAGCTCGATTGCCTTGGGGTACTTATCCAGGCAACCAGAGGCGGTGAGTGACCCAAGGTTCCGGATCATGGCTGTCATCGGCATCCGGTGTAGCAGCGCCATCTGCACTCGCGGATCGCTCCGGAGCCATGTAGGTACACATTCACGAGGCAGGTCATACTCATGAATGAGGTTTATCGCACGGTCTGGCTCGTTCTTTGGAACAGACTTGCATTCCTCGAAAGCCTTGATTCTGTCCAGAGCTTCGTCTGTAACATCATTTCGAATCTCTGACTTCACAGCCCACCGGTAAAGCGCGTCGTATACATCTCGCGGAGGCCTTGGCCGCACTTTTCTGAGAACGTCTCGATGAGACCAGCCCTCTCTAGACTGGTACTTCATCAGTTGGTAGCCCAGATTCTTCGGGGTCTTTTTGTTGTACCAGTTCTGCAATGACCTGTGTACGATTTTCCCCCACCCACCGAACCTGTCGATGGCGTTGCAGAGCTGGAAGAGGTGGGTGCCTGTGCGGCAAACTGCCCGGACGGCAGCTCCTGCAGCTTTCCGTGTTTTCAGGTCACCCTTCTTCATGGCGTATGCCAGAGCGAAGATTGCGTAGTCGTTCCTGAATGTACGACCCGACTTGGACATGCCGACGATTCTGTCAACGACCCTGATGCCGTCTTCTTTGACACATTCCATTACTGAAGGAAAGGTGAATTCACCACCTTTTCCGCACTTGTATGTTGAGCTCTCTGTGCCCAGAATGAGAAAGCGGTCGAGCTTTGACCACTTGTCGATTTCGAATACAGCCCCTCCAGACCTGTTGAATGTTTGGTCTTTTCTGGACTTTCTTTTTTGTGTATCTGCCATTTTTAACTCCTCTATTGAATGCAGGGGACGGGAATCGAACCCGCACTTGACGAATTTTAAGTTCGTTGTCTCTGCCTGATTGGACTACCCCCGCAAAAAAAGAGATGAGCGAGGTTGCGTGAACGTAGTTAGTGGGAATTGAACCCACAGTGTCGGCTATGCCTATCCGAAGACAGGCGTGGTGCCGATGATTTGCCGTTAATCGATAACCGTTTCACATCAGCTCATCTCTTTGTTTCTTACGGAACTTGATGAACCTAACTTTATCATTGTGCGCAAGGTGCTTGATGTCAGGACATTCGTTCCCTGACATGTATTCATGTACTACACCTGACAAAATCCTCTGGTTCATCAAAAAGTCGCAGAACTCGAAGATGACGAGTTCAAGGGGCTTGCTATCTGTTATAGCTTTTTTCTTGAGAATATTTAGGTTCTCTTCTGAGAAATATTCCTCAAGCCGGATGTTTAATTCCATGTCTCCTCCAGGGAAAAAATGAGAGCGAAGGTTTGAAAATTGAGATTTTTCGTGCTCTTCCACTGAGCTACCCCACCACAAAAGGTGGGGGCAGGATTCGAACCTGCGACCACGCGGTTAATAGCCGATAATCAATTCTCTGACAGCTCTCAAAGCGGTTGGAGGGACTCGAACCCTCAGCGTCTAGCTTGGAAGGCTAGCATTCTGCCAATTGAATTACAACCGCATACTCGGGGAGGGATTCGAACCCTCACCACCTGGTTCCTAAAACCAGTGCCTCTGCCGTTGGGCTACCCGAGCACCCTCAATTAATACTTCATGATTGA
>JABAHQ010033455.1_pt3 | contig 12927 bp, 12 predicted proteins | sample 7062091 | NCBI WGS metagenome assembly JABAHQ01 (sample SAMN14534359, study PRJNA622989) | marine sediment metagenome | biome: marine biome [ENVO:00000428]; feature: marine pelagic biome [ENVO:01000023]; material: deep marine sediment [ENVO:00002113] | place: India: Gulf of Kutch | collected...
CGAGGATTAGGCGGCGAGGGCTCTTGTGCTCTTTCATTTTCCTGAGACAAGCAGGCTCGCGCTGGAAAGCAGGGCGGATCGCGCTCCTCGCGCCAGCCCCAGCGGGGAGCCAGCTGCCGATCAAGTATCGTCCGTCTTTGCAGGGCGCGGCAACAAGGGCTTCAATTAGGTTCTCGATTGAGGAAGGGGAACTGGTCACAGAGGTCCTAGAACGCTATGCTTCTTCAGAATGGTCGCGGCGGTACAGATCCAGCATTCCGGCCTCCAATCGCTGAAGGGCGATCGGCCGCCTCCGCTTGGTCACGCTGAAGTCTTCAATCAGTTCACGGGCGATGGATGTGGCGGCCCGTGCCTCATTCTCTCGATCATCCATTCTTTCAAGCCGGACCGGTATCTTCCGCAGAAAGCGCGCCATCGCGTTGATGTCGTCCCTCTCCACGAGACCATCCCGACTGGAGAAGATGCGATATTCCTCGTAGCGGGTGCCTCGCAGATCGTCGAGAGTCTCAAGCCACTCCTCGATGACGGCATTGCCCACATACGGGGGCTCCTGGACCGTGACCGCGTCCCCCACGTAAAGGCACGATTTATCCGGGACTTCGACCCAGATGGCGCCCTCCGTCGGGCCCGGTCGGTGAATCAGCCGGACGGGTCTGCCCGGCAATTCGACAATCATCTCATCGCGGAAGATCACATCGGGGATCGCTCGATGCACGCCCGTAATCCGCTTGATGGCATCCGTCTCCCCTCCGATGGGGTGAGCTGTGCCCTTGTAGGTATCAGGCAATTTGCTCATCGCGGCCGAAGTAGCCGCATGTGCCACGCGGGGGAGGCGGAAATGGCGAGCGCCCAGGGCGCGTTCCGGGTGGGTGTCCAGCACTACGAGGTAGCTCGGTTCGGCCAACCCTTCAACGTCAGCCAGCCAGTCGCGCACTTCCTCGGACCGAAGAGGCGAATCGATCAACAACGCGTGGCCGTCGCCAATGACAACGCCCCGGAAGGGACCCGGAAAGTCCTTCTCCAGATATATCCCTTTCAAGTACCTACGCATGGCAACTCCCATTGCAGCATTGCCCAGTCCATTGAGGGGACGAGGTCACGTCAGCGGCAGGAGGAACGAGAATTCCGCCCCCTTTCCTTGTTCGCTTTCCACCCAAATCCGGCCATCGTGCGCTTCGACGGCCAAGCGACAGAAGGCCAATCCGAGGCCCAATCCCTTCGGCCGGCCCTCATGATGGATCCGGGAGAATTTCTCAAAGATCTGCTTCTGCCTATCCCCGGCGATACCGGGTCCCGTGTCCCTTACGCGCACGCGAAGTCCGTCCGTTCCCCCTTCGACGCGAACAGCGATCTCACCGCCGGACCGCGTGTATTTGATCGCGTTCTCCAACAAGTTGATCACGACCCGCCGAATCATATCAACGTCGAACTCAATCGCAGGCAGGTCTCCCTCCACCTCGAGGGCGAGCTTGTGGGACTTGGCATCGGCCAACGGGCCGACCTCCTCCACGGCCTCCCCAACGACCTCGCCCAGCTGGGCCGTTTCCTTTGAGAGGACCGCCTGGCCAGTTTCGAGCTGGCCCAGGTCAAGCAGGGAATCGACCAACCGCGACAGGCGCCGGCTTGATCGCTGGGCGATGGCAAGGACCGACTGCAACGTTTCCTCGTCATCGGCGATGGACTCCTCCAACATTTCCAAGCTGGACATGACATTGCCAAGCGGGGAGCGCAGGTCATGAAAGATCATCGACGTCAAGTCCGCCCGCAGCTCGTCGAGCTCAAGACGCTCGGAGATATCTCGCAGGATCCATTGGAGATAGGGCTGCCGGTCGATATCGATCCGCTTGACGTGGACCTCGACGGGCAATCGGTCCCCTCTCCGGTGAGTCGCCTCCGACTCGTAAGCGATGGTCTCACCAATTTCGATCTTAGCCAAGTCTTCGGGGAGTTCCTCCGGATCCGCACGGTGGATCTCCATCACCGATCGGCCGATCAGTTCTTCAAGGGGATAGCCGAGGAATGTCTCAGCCCGATGGTTGGCTTCCGTCACCGCTCCCTCCAAGTCCGTGATCATGATGGGATCGATGCTGTCGTTGAACAGCCTAGCGTAGCGTTCCCGCGCCGATCGCGTGTCACTGAACAGTTGCGCGTGGGCGATGGCAGTGCCTGCCAGGCCGGCGATTCCTTGGAGCAGCTCAAGCTGTTCGGCGGATACTCCCTCGGGAGCCACATTGATGGCCTCCAACACGCCAATCAACTCGCCGTGTACGTAGATGGGTGCGCAGGCCACGCTGCGCGTCGTCACTCCGCTGATCTCATCGACGCCCGGGAAGAAGCGTTCGTCCTCCTCAACATCGTCGACGGCGACCGCTTGCTCGTTCTCCGCCACCCAGCCGGCGATCCCCTGTCCCGGCTCGAGCCTGAGGCCAACCACCTCACCGGCGCCCACGCCGGTCGCCACGGTGAATTCCAGCTCACCAGTCTCCTCGTCAATCAAGGCCAAGGAGGCCGCCTCAGCGGCCAAGGACCGCATGGTTTGAGTCAGAATCCTGGAAGGGACATCCTCCATATCCAGGGAGCCCGTGACGACCCGCGCCGTCTCGGCCAAGGCTTGTGTGGCTCGGACTTGGCGCTGGCTCTCGGCGAAAAGCCGGGCATTCGCGACGGCAGTCGCTGCGTGGTCGGCAAAGGCCGAAACCACCTCGACCTCCCGCTCACTGTAGGCGCCGGGCTGATGGCTGTCCACATTGAGGACCCCGACNNTCCACCCTCGGATAGATTGTGATTCGGGCAGATCGTCCGTCTTCATCCAGCCGGCTTCGCTCTGCACGTTCTCCAGGACCATCGGTTCCTTGGTCCGCAGCATGCGCGTGTCGATCAAGTCGGAATCGAGAGGCAGCCGCAGGCCCTTCAGGGCTTCAGGCTCGCTGAAGCCATGGGAGGCCACCAGCCGCAGGTGATCGTCCTCGACCAAGAAGATGCTCGCGCTGTCGTACTCGATCAGCCGCTGTAGCTGTACCAACACCTGCGAAAACACCTGCTCGGGGTCGAGCGTTGAGCTGATGGTGCGGGCGATCTCCTGGAGGGTGGAAGCGAATTGGCGCCTCTCTTGCTCGGCGGTGAATAGGCGCGCGTTTTCCACAGCGATGCCGGCCTGGTCCGCAATGGCCGTCAAGAGGGCCTGATCGTCCTCGGTCAAATGCCCAACGACCGGATGGCTGGTCGTCAGGACCCCGACGACCCGGTCGCGCGAGATCAAAGGGACGCTGATGGCCGAGCGAGCGCCGCCGCGCTCATCTTTGCGATCAACCCAGCGCGAGTCCTCCGAGGTATTGGTGACTAGGGCGGCCTCTCTGTGCTCCACGACCCATCCTGCCAAGCCCCGCTCGTACGTATAGGTCAATTGTTCCGCCGAATGATCGTGGACCTTGCCGCCATACGCGATGGCTCCTTCAATGACCTCGCCGGATTCGTCGAGCACGAGGATGCTCCCGCTGGAACCCCCGATATGCTCCAAGGTCAACTGTAGGACCCGCGCCAAGAGCACCCGCAAGTCAAGCTGAGCCGCCAGCTCACGGCTGATGGAGTAGAGGAGTTCAAGATAGGCTTGTGCGCGGGCAGTCGCCGGCAATTCCGTCGTCATCTATTTGCCTTCACGGGTATGCGCAGACGCCCCCTCCGTACGCCCCAACCCTTCCGTTCCACGGCATCCGCAAGGATACGCGCGTAACTTCCGGCCTCACAGGAGCACAAAACAGGCCCCAACGCTTGTCAACGCCGGCCGAGACAGTTTTTGCGAGTATAGCATAGCGGGCGGGGAGGATTCCCACACCCTAGGACTTGTACCTGCGCCCTTCCTCCTCCGTGTTGAACAGCCATCCGACCACTTCTCCCACGTCGAAGACACCGTCCTCGCGCCAGTTGCGCAAGGAAGGGTAATGCCGGTCGATCCGGGAGCTGCTCCCCGCCGCCAACCCCTCCCGTATCGCGCCCTGCAGATCCTGCAATCTGCGCTGCCAGCGGGCCATGTTTTCAGGACGGAGGTCAACCCAGCCGTGGTCGGCCTCCTGCGACTTGATCACTGGCCCCCGCAGCAGTCGGTTCCCATCCGGCAGCAGAATGGGCAAGCCTATGGAAAGAATGTGCTGTCGCAGGCGGGAGTCGGCTTCCACAACGGAGAGGACATTGGCAGCCAATGTCGCCGGCTCACTGGACAGCGCGCCGGGCAAGTCCCCCACAACCCGCTTGATCAAATACGCCTCGAACAGCAACTTCGACAGGCGAGGCGGACCCAGCAACTCAAATGCTACCGAGTCGACGTCGTGCTCACGTTCCATCTGACGCATTCTGTTCAGGGCGGCCTCCCGAAGGAACCCTGCCCGGTAGCTTGGCCCCGTCACTGCACTGTCGAGCGCGCCGACAATATCCCGTCCTGTGCTCTCACCGCGGATTTCCGCCACCACACTGCGTGCGATCTCCTCGGGAGTGACGAATTCCATTTGGCCAAGGGAAGTGAGCGCGGTGAACTCACCAACGGCAAACAGGCCGTTCTCGCCGGTGTCGATGAACACAGATTCGAGATGTTTGCCGGTCGCCTCACCGAACTCCCCCTCTGCCTCTATTGTGGACTGCTCCGCGAGGGGGTAGGCGTTTTCGGGCGGGCAGTCATAGAGGGGAAACTCCCGGCCTCCGCCCCAAATGGGTCCATAGCCGATCTCTTTCCATGCGATGGCCGCCGTCGGTTTGATCTCTTTGACCACAGGGGGACCACCCGGCGTCCGCGCCATGAGGAAGATGAGCATCGAGTGCGCGCCCGCGACGGCCGATTTGGACAGCAGCACGCGCGACGGTCGCTCTTCCCCGTGCGTGTATGGGATGTTGAACCCCATCCCGCCGGTTCCACTGGTCCCCACCTTGACATAGGCCAGCGTCCCCGCCCGCAGCATCGCTTCAAAGAGGATCTGTACATGGCGGACCAGCTGCGGGACGTAGAGCGATGTCAGCAATCTTTCCACCTCCTGCGGCCAATCCGTCGCCATCTCCCCTTCAATGCGCCTTTCCAAGCGATTTGCCGCTTCGAACAGGTTCTGATACGCAACGGCTGTGGCCGTGTTCACGCAGTCGATGACCAGCTCGGCCGGCCGCCCCCCCAGCCCGGGGAAGCGCCCCTGAATTAATTGATAGAGCAGGGACGCCTCCAGAATTTCATCGTCAAGCTCTTCCAGGATGTCCGCCACCAGTTGGCGTCGCAATTCTGTCCTGGCTAGAACGACATCGCGAGGGTGACGAGGGGAATCGCCGTCCTGCCAACCCGCCCGTAGGAGAATGTCGCCCCACGCTGGCAAGAATTCAGTCCGGCTGCCGCCAAACTCCTCCTCCAACTGCGCAACCGCCTGCAAGGCTTGCTCTTCCCGAAGCGAGGCGATAATCATCGCCCCAGGGGAGTACCGCATCATCTCCCGACAGACGGCCATCCCGACCAATCCGTATCCACCGAGCACCAAGACGCGCTTGTCTTGGATCTCCAATGGCACGCTCCTCTCCGCCAGCCGGCATTCTCTTGTTCAATTCAGGATACCGCACCCCAAGACGGGCCGAAAGCAAACGCGCCGTTGGCACGGCGCGTTCGGATCCCATTCCTAGGCCTGGCTTTGTGCCCGAATTCGCCCGCTTACCTTGTCTCCTCCCGAAGCAACATTGTCAGCACACCGCTGACGACGCTGATCAGCACACTGGCACCCAAGAGCCACCACACATTCTCAAACGCAATCCCCACACCCAGGGCGCCGCCAATCTCGGCCGTCACCCACAACATAGCGGCATTGATGACAATGGTGAACAGGCCAAGAGTGGCCAAGATCAACGGGCACGNNCCAAAATGAGGATTCCGGTGGCCGTAGTGTCTTCAGCCTGCACCCCCTGCAGCCAACCTGTGCCCACCGCCAAGTACAGCGCCAAGGCGTTGACAGCCCAGCGCAATAACAATTTCTGCATGTCACGTCTCTCCTTTCGGCCGACGAACTCCGGGGCCGAGCAGTTCGTCCACCGTTACTGAAACAGTATCCGCTGCGGAGACCGGCCAAGCCTCCCCCACCCTATTACCACATTGCCCGGCTCCAGCGAATTGATCTCCGGCAGTATTATCCTTTCCAATGCTAACAACACTTCCCCCTTCCCCTGCAAAATAGGAGCAACATTTGAAGTCGATCGCCTCCAAATCCGGCCCAAGGATCTGCAGATCCGCGCGGAAGAGCGGGGACCTCTCCCTCCTATACTTCAATCCCCATCCAGGTCAGCGTCCGCCGTCGACGAAACCCCAAAGCCAACAGGTCCTCGTCGGCGCTCCCCGGAGGGTAGCTCACAGCCAGGGGCAATCCGGTATGACGCAAATCCTTCGCGGCTCGTCGCAGGAGAGGACCCTCAAGCACGCCTCGCTCCGTCGGAGGCACTAGCAGTGCCAGACGCCAGCCCTCCGAGTCGTGGCTGAAGCGGGCGGTCAGACTGGCCCGCAACTGCCCCTGCGCGTCCGCTACCACCCAATGGTGCTCCCTGTTCGGTGGGAGCAAACGCTGCCAGCCCGCCTGTTCGAACCATGATCGGCGCAGGGGATAGGGCCAATACAATCCCTCCGGAAATAAGCTTTGCGCCAGCTCCCACTGTTGCGACCATTCCTCAGGCCGGCGGTCGCGGACGAGGACGTCATCCTCCTCCTCCAACGATCGGGTTGCTGCACAGACCCATTTCGTTCTCTCGGTCAAGATGTCGAAGTGAAGGGAACGGTAAAGATCCAATGCCCCCTCATTGTCACTGCGGACCTGGAGGAGGACCTCGCTGGCATTTTGCTCCCTTGCCAATTCTAGGCAGGCTTCCACCAACCTGCGGGCAATCCCCTGGCGGCGATGTTCGGGATGGACTGCCACATTGGCGAGCACCCAACGGCTGGCCCCTTCGTAGATGGGGAGCAAGCTGGCATTGCCGACAATCCCTTTTGTCTCCTGCCAGACAAACCCCAGCGGAAATGCAGCCGGCGGCAGGAATAGATGGCCCACCAACCAGCCGAACCAGCCGGCCCGCCCAAACGTCCGCATGTCGCGCACCATCCGCCGGCTCTTGCCGTCCAACTCGCGCTCAAAGCTCCGCTCGATCAGGTCAGCTACTGAGGCCATGTCCCGTCGGGCGTCCACCGGGCGCAAACCCTGCTCATCTAGGGAACGATCCGACCGTCCGAGAATTGCCGCCGTCATCTTTCGCTTTCAGGACTCGGCAGCGACGAGTCCCATCGGCTCCCCACCCCTTCTGTCATCCGTCCTCTGTGGCGTCGGGCCGGCCCGGGGCAACCACCCTTCGGCAAGATGGCCCCAGGCCACCACACTTTGTCACAACCTACCACTACGCGCAGGAAAGTCAATGCGCCCTCCGCCTGTACAATACGAATTCTATTCTCATGAGGTTGCATACCTTCACCTGAAGGCAGGCCAGCAAGAACCTGACTGAGGGCGGCCAAGGGTTCCCCCCGCGGTCTTTGATAGAATGCTCAGGTCCGTACGCGGGAAGGGAGAGCATGGCTCGCCTATTCATACCCGGCCCCACCGATGTCGCTCCCGAGGTGCTTGCGGCACAGAACAAGCCCATGATCGGGCATCGCAGCCAAGCGTTCTATGCCCTCTTCACCGGCCTCCAACCTCGGCTCAGGGAGCTCTTCCGGACGGAGGCTCGTGTCTTCATTACCGCCTCCTCGGGCACCGGCCTGCAGGAGGCGGCCGCGCGCAACTGCGTCCGTCAGCGTTTGCTCCTGCTCAGCTGTGGGGCCTTTGGGGACCGTTGGCATCAGGTGGCCATCAGCAATGGCGTCCCCGTCGACCGTATCTCTTCGGAGTGGGGCCAGCCGAACACGCCGGACCAATTGGAAGATGCACTTCGATCCGGGCGCTATGACTCGCTGGCCGTCGTACACAATGAGACTTCTACCGGCGTCGAGAATCCAGTGGCCGAGATCGCGGCCCGAGCGCGGGAACTCGTGCCCGATATATTGATCTTCGTCGCTGCCGTCTCCTCCGCCGGTGGCGCCGAGATCCGCGTCGACGACTGGGGTCTGGACGTTCTGCTCACCTCGTCACAGAAATGCCTGGCAGTCCCTCCAGGATTGGGCCTCGCGGCGGTCAGCGACCGGGCGCTTGCACGGGCCCGCTCCAAGAAGGAGCGTGGCTGGTATTTCGACTTCGTCCAGCTTGAGAAATATCTGGTGGATCGCCAGAGTACTCCGGCCACGCCAGCAGTGTCCTTGATCTACGCGTTGGACGTCCAGCTCGATCGGATCATGGCGGAAGGAATTGAAGCCCGCTTCGCCCGCCACCGGCGCCTGGCCGACCAAGTCCGCACGTGGGCCGCCAATCGATTTTCGCTCTACGCCGCAGAAGGCTATCGCTCGCAGACGGTGACCACCATTCGCAAGAGCCGGCCGATCGATATCCCGGCCCTTAACGCTGCGCTCCGGCAGCACGACATGGTCATCGCCAACGGCTACGGACCCATCCGGGAGGAAACCTTTCGCATCGGGCACATGGGAGAAATGCAATCGTCGGATCTCGATGTCCTATTGCCAGAAATCGACCGCTTCCTCGACGAATGACGACGCCTTCGGAGCGACGGGCAAGGTGAGGCGTATCCCCTCGCTTCCCGCCGTACAGCGGTTCGAACCCTCCCGCCTGGTGCGCAGCCTTCTACGCCGAGTTCTGGAAGGATGACGAACCTCAGCCGGCCCTCGGCAGAGCGTAGCCCGGTCGCCCGGACCGCCCTAGTGCTCTATGCGCTGGCGTTGATCCCGCGCCTGCTTGCGGTCGGCCTCGGTGCCGAGCTAGGGATTTCTCTGGATGACATGTACCAGTACGACATGCTCGGCCGCAGTTTGGCAGCCGGGGAGGGGTTCCGCTGGTACGCGCCAGACGAACTCCGCCCAGTCCTCAACGCTCTGGAGGCACAGGCCAATCTTGACCGGTCAACCCTGCAGATCCCCAATGATCCGCGCGGGATCCGGACCAGCCATCGAGCCCCGCTCTATCCTTTCTTCCTCTCGCTGATTTACCGTTTGAACGGTCTCAACGGACGCTTTCTCGCTGCCCGCCTCGCCCAAGCTTTCCTCGTTGCTTCCCTGGCGCCGCTGACCTACGGGCTGGCCAAGCAACTGCGCGCGGAAGACCGCTTCGCCAGACTGGCGGCGGTCGTCGTCTCCTTCTGGCCGCTCTTGATCGCCCTCCCGCTGGCCCTGGCTACCGAGAACCTGTTCCTGCCTCTGGTCGCCGCTGGCACATTGCTCTTGCTCCGTGCAAACGGCCGAAACGGAGCAAGCCGCAACGCCCTGCTGGCCGGCCTTATGTTCGGGCTGGCTGCCCTCACACGCTCTGTGATCGCCCCGTTCCCAATCTTGGCCGGACTGTATGCCTGGTGGCGGGGCAGGCGCAGGACTGCGCTGCTACTGGTCGTACCGTTGCTCGCTTTGGCCATACCCTGGTCCATCCGCAACAGCCTGCTCCACGGCCAGCTGACCTTCATCGAAAGCAGTTTGGGCTACAACCTCTATCTCGGCTACCATCCTGAGGGGACGGGAACCTTTTTGTTTGGCCCCTCCCTCGATCTGATCACGATTTTCGATGATGCCGCGCGTGACCAGCTTGGCCGCCAACTCGCGCTCGAGTTCATTTTGGACAGGCCGGCCCGGGTGCCTCTGCTTATGCTCTACAAGCTCGGACACTTCTGGGGGTTGGAGGACCGTGCCTTTGTCTATCTCTATAGCAACACCATCTTCGGTCCTTGGCCGCCGATCGCCATTCTGGCGGCCTTGGTCGCCCTCTCCCTGCCTCTGGCCCTGACCCTGCCTCTGGCCGTCCTGGGCTGGACCTTTTCCTCCCGGGATCGAAACTGGCAACTGCTCACCATTCTCTTCGCCTCATACATCGGGGTCCATTTGCTTATTCTCGCCGAGGCCCGATTTCACTTGGCCCTCGTCCCGNNCTCGACCGCGTTCGGGCGGGGGACGCCAGCAACCGTCGCAGATTGGCCCTGGCCGCCTTCCTGGCTGCCCTTGTGTTCTTCAATTGGGGGTGGGAGATCCGTTCGCAAGCTGGGCGATATGCAAGGTTGCTAGCCGAGGATGGCTGGCGCGCAGGTATGGACTACTAGCGAAAGGCGAGGACCCCTGTGACCGCCCGTCGCCTCCCCGATCAGCTTTCCCTCTTCGGCCTCAGCGTTGATTTGCGGGTGACGCTGGCGTGCGTTGTCGGGACCCTTTTGCTGACAGTCGACTTTTACTATCAGGTTCTTCCCGCGGCCGACGCGGCTGCCGCTCTGCGAGCGGCCTCGATCGAACGGCTCTTCCTCTACCTCGTAGTCCCTCTCAGCATAATCTGGATGTTCGGCGACAGCCCACAGGAGTACGGGATTCGATGGGGCGATTGGCGCCGAGGGCTGGTCTGGGTCTTGGCATCATCGCTGGTGGCTGGTCCCCTACTTTACCCCGTTGCGCGTNNTCCCCTACTTTACCCCGTTGCGCGTACGCCGGACATGATCGCCTATTACAATCGCGCCGGACGTCCCGTTCTGGAGGTTCTGTGGGTGGCAGCCGCTGATCTGATTGGATGGGAGTTCTTCTTCCGCGGTTTCCTGCTCTTCGCCTTCGCTCGATTGGTCGGGCCGACGGCGATCATCGTGCAGGCTGTCCCCTTCGCGCTGGCCCACTTAGGCAAACCGCCTTTGGAGACGCTCTCTACCATCCTTGGCGGCGCATATTTCGGCTGGATCGGTTGGCGCACTCGCTCGTTCTTGTATCCATACCTTCTGCACTGGGTCGTCAACGTCTTCGTCACGTTGGTGGCCATGGGCATGATCGGAGGCTAAGCCGACTCGCGTGACTGAGATTCATGAACTGGATCTAACCGGCTGGTCGTACGGAGGCGAGGCCTTGGGTCGGTCGGAGGACGGTCGCGTCGTCTTCGTCGCCTTTGCCGCCGCCGGGGAGCGGGTCCGCGTCGAGCTGACGGAACAGCACCGACGATGGGCGCGCGGTCGCTTGCTCGAAGTCTTGGAGCCGACTGAGGAACGGATCGAGGCTCGCTGCCCTCACTTTGCTCATTGCGGCGGCTGTCACTACCAGCACATGCCGTACTCACGCCAGCTCGAGATCAAAGCGGACATCTTGGCGGAACAACTTGAGCGGATCGGTGGCTTCGACGACCCCCCCGTCGAGCCGACGATCCCCTCCCCTGAACCCTGGAACTACCGCAATCGACTGCGCTTTCATCTGACTGAGACCGGGGAGCTGGGTTTTCACACCTGGTCCGATCAGCGGGTGTTTCCGCTGGAGGTCTGCCACCTGGCCGAGGAAACCGTCGCCCGCCTCTGGCCTCAATTGCAGCTGGAGGCGGCCGAGAGCCTACGGGCTGTCGAGGTGCGCGCTGACACGCATGGAACCCCGATGGTCATCCTCCACGGCATCGGCGAAGCGGATTTGACCGTCGACCTGGACCTTCCGGGCTCTGTCATCTGGCTGAGCGAGTCAGGACCCACCGTCCTCGCCGGCGATCCCTACGGCTGGATGGTGGTGCAGGGCATGAGGTTTCGAGTATCGCCCGGCGCGTTCTTTCAGACCAACACGCCATTGTTGGAACGGCTCGTCGAGGAGGTTATCGCCGCTGCCGATCCCCGTTCGCCGCAGGTCGCCTACGACTTGTATGCGGGCGTCGGGCTCTTCTCAGCCTTCCTGGCCGACGGAGGGGCGGCGGTGATTGCCGTCGAGGAGTCCCCTCTAGCTGGGGCCGACCTCGAGGTCAATCTGGAACCCTTCCAAGGAGTCGAGTTCTATGAGGCACCAGTCGAACAGGCCCTTCCCGCCATCCCGCGCGACCCTGATTTGGTCGTGGTCGATCCGCCGCGAGCTGGACTCGGCCGGGACGTCGTCTTCGGGATCCTTGACCGCCAGCCACGCCGGCTGGTCTACCTCTCCTGTGATCCTGCCACGATGGCGCGCGATGCGCAACAACTGGCGCAGGGAGGCTTCCTGCTGCAACGCGCGGTTCCTATCGATCTCTTCCCCCAGACGTACCACATTGAAAGCTTGACGGTCTGGGAGCATGAATGAGGGTGAAGCCGCATTGCCACGGCCGCCACCTACGCCGAGACGGTGTCCTATTGCTGGAACGAGCCCCCATGGAGAATTACCTGCCTGAGAAGGCGAGATGATGTCTGAATCCAACGGACGCCTGAAGTTCGCCCGCGGGGTGGCCCTTGAGGTAGGCACTTTGCTGCGGGAGGGCTATGGTCAATCCAACGAGGTCCGCACCAAGGCCTCCGCCACCGACTTGCTCACCGAATACGATTTGCTGGCTGAAGATCTCATCCTGAGGCGCATCAGGAAGGCCTACCCCGAGGACGGCATTTTGTCTGAGGAAGCCGGGGCCGAGGGGTCCCCGCATTCGCTCTGGATCGTCGATCCTCTGGATGGCACCACCAACTTTGCACACGGCTTACCCATCTTTTCCGTGTCCATCGCTCATGTTCNNGCGGCGGTCGTCTACGCGCCGGTGATGGAGGAGATGTTCACCGCGACCTCAGGCACTGGAGCCAACCTTAACGGCAAACCGATCCGCGTTTCCACGACGGCGGAGCTCGACGAGTCGCTGCTCGTCACCGGCTTCCCATACAACATCCGGAGCCGACCAGACAATAACCTGGACAATTACGTCAGGTTCTCGCTCCGCACGCGGGCCGTCCGTCGTCTTGGCTCCGCCGCCGTCGATCTCTGCTATGTGGGCGCGGGCCGATTTGACGGCTATTGGGAGGTGGAGACCAACCCATGGGACTACGCGGCCGGCATGTTGGTCATCGAGGAGGCGGGGGGCAAGGTGACGAGGGTTGATGGAGCCCCCCTTCCCTTCA
>JABAHQ010012013.1_pt2 | contig 12908 bp, 9 predicted proteins | sample 7062091 | NCBI WGS metagenome assembly JABAHQ01 (sample SAMN14534359, study PRJNA622989) | marine sediment metagenome | biome: marine biome [ENVO:00000428]; feature: marine pelagic biome [ENVO:01000023]; material: deep marine sediment [ENVO:00002113] | place: India: Gulf of Kutch | collected...
CTCCGCTGCAGCATCAGCTTTGTCCCGCCACTTTGAGTTCGTCTTTTCTTTCCGCAATTGCCGACAGCTTCAGAACCAACAGGGGTGGTCTCACGTTGACGACCCACGTGGCTTGATGTCATCTTTGAGTGATCGTTCAGAAGGTGCATCCCTTGAAGATGACGGTTTTTTTTCGAAACCCCAATCAGTCGGCTTCATCCCACATCAGCTATCAGTCCCAAAATTTAGTTTCGGGCTTTGTAAACGGACATATTGGGGATACCCTCGCCGTAATATGAGGTTATATAAAAAGCGTATTTTACTTGACATTTGATGACATGGGTGTTATTTTTTCTTTTGGCGCTAAATCGAATCACCTCTCTCCACACCGTCCATGCTCACTTTTGGTAAACTCGGAAGGGATTTCCGAGATAGAAAATGAAACTGGTACATAAGCAACTGACATTACTTTTTTTGGCGTTCGGCACTCTATTTGGTGTGACCCTCTATTTTACGTATTGGGGATTGAATCAATCCATCGACATATTATCGCATCAATCGGCTGAGCTGGTTATCTCGAGTTTGAGACCGCGCATCGAAAACAGCTTAAAAGGTGTCACACTTGGCCAAAAGTTAAACAGCTCTCAGAAGAAAACGCTTCGACGCATTCTGTTGAATGCCTTGAGTGATTTCAACAACGTTGAAGAGTTTTTACTTGTTCATGAAAACGGACGTGTTTACTTCGAACTCAATGGTACTGTCGAGGATTCGGTCTATTCTCTCAAATCGTTCGGGAATGACTCAGATGGCAAAATGGATAAGTTCCCCAAAGTGCAAAAACTCGATACGGCTGGCGCCATGGATGCCGTGTGGAACCTTGAGAACCTCAATTACTTCGGTGTTTTGCGAATCAACCCCAAGTCCGGCTCACTGAAACCTATTCTACATCGGCTGACGGTGAATTTTTATCTTATTGGCTTCTCCGGAATTGTGGGGGTCATTTTGCTTTCGTTGTTCGGCAGACGAATTTTAAAGTCGCCTGTGAAACGGGTTGAAAAGGCAATGACCGTACTCGACAAGCGAAAATACGGCTATCGTCTGAAATGGAAAAGCGGTGATGAATTTGCGGAGCTTTATCAGAAAGTCAATCAGGCCTTGAGACGATTGGAACAGTTGGATTCGGTTCAGCGTAATGCGGTGCAGAGAAAGAATGCGGTTTTGCGAGAGATGAAAACCATCTCCCGTTTCTTAGACATCATGTCACATGAGATAAAAAACCCATTGCATGCACTGGGGATCAACCTGGATGTTTTGAAAACCAAAATCAATAAGCGACAGTCCAAAGAATCGACCTTAAAACATATCGAAATGCTCGAACATGAAATCGACCATGTACAGGAGGTCGTGCTTGGGTTTCTAAATTATGTCCGTCCGGGAATTCCCAAAAAAGAGCCTACGAATGTAAATGAGATGGTAAAAGAGGTGTGTCAAATGGTGTCTGCGGAGGCTGAACAAGCGAAGATTCGAATCGAAACTCGTTTGGGACGCAATCTTCGTCAGATTATGGTTGACCGGGGACAATTTAAGCAAGCTCTTCACAATGTTGTGATCAACGCCATTCATGCCACGGGCAAGGGCGGGAAAATCAACATCCGATCCTGGTCGAAGAGAAACAAAGTCTTGCTTGCGGTAAAGGACACTGGCACCGGTATCTCCAAGGAAGAACTTGAGAAGATTTGTGACCTCTATTATACCACTAAAAAGGGAGGGTCCGGGCTTGGGCTGCCGATCACAAAGCGAATCATTGAAGCCAATAGTGGGGAGTTTCGGATAGACAGCACCGTAGGCAAGGGCACAGAAGCAACGTTCATTTTTCCAACAAAGTGATTATTTTTGTTTTATTTAGTATTCAGATAGATAGACTGCAGAGTTTTAGGCTGTCGGAGGAGCGTTTGAGCTAGGTTAGTCAACACCTAAAAGCCTACAGCCTAAAGACCCGAATCGTTAAATGCAAAATAGGGGATGATTTAGCATCATGGCCAAAAACAGTCAATACAAAATTCTCGTTGCCGACGACGAACCCGCCATCACCGAAGGGCTTTCGGAGTTGTTGAAAGAAGAGGGGTATAAGACCACCAAAGTTTATGATGGCACGGAAGCCTGGGAACTTGTCGAGAATCAACCATTTAATCTGGTTCTGGTCGATTTGATGATTCCGGGAATGAACGGATTGGAGATATTGGATGAAATAAAAAAGAAAGATCTCTTAACCGAGGTCATTATCATCACCGGGAAAGGCACGATTTCAACAGCGGTGGAAGCCATGAAGGCCGGGGCTTATGATTATTTAACCAAACCAGTACAACCCAATCGTCTGCGCACAATTATCCCGAGGGCGCTGGAACGTCAGGATTTGGTCATGACCAACAAGAAGCTCGAAGAGACCATCAAAAGCATGTCCCGCTACGAGGATATGATTGGTCAACATGAAAAAATGCGCCAGGTTTATCGTTTGGTCGATTCTGTTGCCGATACGACCGCCAACGTCCTGATTACCGGCGAAAGCGGAACCGGCAAGGAGTTGGTTGCCCGCGCCATTCATAACAAAAGCAGCCGGGCGGATGGTCCGTTTATCGCCGTGAATTGTACGGCGTTTCCAAGGGACATTTTAGAGAATGAGTTGTTTGGTCATGAAAAGGGTGCGTTTACTGGCGCAGTGAGTGAGAAAGCCGGGTGTTTTGAAATGGCGAACGGCGGCACCCTTTTTCTCGATGAAATAGGGGAGATGCCAGCGGACACGCAAGCGAAACTTCTGCGTGCGTTGGAAGAAAAGCGCTTTCGACGGTTAGGAGGTACCCAAGAGATCGTCGTGGACGTGAGGGTTATTGCTGCCACAAATCGCAACATCAAGAAAGCGCTGGCGGATGGAGCGTTACGGGAAGACCTGTATTACCGATTGAGCGTCATGGAGATTGATTTGCCGCCTTTGCGAGAGAGAATGAGTGACTTGATTCCTCTGTTGAATGAATTTTTGAGCATTTTCAATGAAAGAAATACCAAGGATGTGAAAGGGTTTGCACCGGAGTGCCTAGATGCATTAAGGAAGTACGACTGGCCGGGAAATGTAAGGGAATTGAAAAATGTGGTAGAAAGAGCGGTGATTTTGTCCACAGGTGATACCATTGAGCTGAAGCATCTACCCAAACTCACGGCTGCACCGAATTTAAAACAAACCACAGATGCTGAGGCTGTTTCTGTGGGTAAGACGCTCCACGACATAGAAAAAGAGGTTATTTTTAAGACGCTCAAAATGACGAAGAACAACAAGACCAAGGCTGCGAAAATTCTCGGGATCAGCCTGAAAACCATGCACAACAAGCTCAACAAATACTACCTCGAACGAGAGCTTGAAGAAGAATCGTGACCTCACTTCGATGCATAAGTTGAAAAACGTCCACCACGAAACTTCAATTCAGCAAGACACACTGTAGCGAAGGCGCAACCAAGAAGATACATTTAAATTTAGCCACTGCTTCACACTGACGCACACGGATAAGTGTAGACATTCAAAATCTTGGCTTAAACAAGTCAGTCTTTCATCAGTGAAGTCGTAAAAAATTTTGCTAAAAAAAACAATTTTTATAGGCCTGTAGTACGGAGACAACACCGTGAAGGCAATGTAATTATTTCATTGGCTTCTTAATCAAATCTCTCCAGATTGGTAAGTTCTCGACCGCTTCTGACTTTTTCCATTCCTGTATTTAGTTAAGTCATTTCATAAACTTAACCTCTAAGAACAAATTCATGTCCCTCTTTGGCATCTCATTTGCCTTATTTGTTTGCAAAACGTTACAGACGTGATGGATTAGAGAGGTTTTGGATATGACTTTGGATATGACAATGAACGTGAAGATTGCGACTCTGTGCATTGGTCTCATAGTTTTGATTCATGCAAATGGGTGTTTTCACTCCGGAAACCAGGAAAGAACGATTAAGCCAGAGCCCTCCAAATCTCATGAACAAAGCAACTTTGTCCGACCGCATGATACTCGTCAAAGTTGGGTTGAAGAGAATTGGACGAAACCAAAGCCTGACATGGAGGAGTTGGCAAAGACAAGCTCCATTGAGACCCTTCGCGGACAGATATTGAGCGTAGACACGGTCACCATTGTTAAGGACATGGCAGAAATTTTGCATGTTATGGTAGAAACCGACGAAGAGATCGTCCCGGTGTATTTAGGACCGAAATGGATTTTTGAAATGGAACAATTCGATATAAAAACCGGAAGCGATGTGGTTATTAAGGGCTATCGTGTGGATATCGGAGCCTATCGAGTGATGCTCACGCTGGAAATCGAAACCGGGGGTCAAAAACGTGTTCTGAGAAATCGGGATGGTGTGCCTCTTTGGGGGACGATTTTGAAAGCTGAAGCGTAACGAAAAAGGGTGATTACAGGTGAGAAGAACGAAATTGAGAATGTACAAGCTAATTTGGCTGCTTTTGACAGTCATCTTGATGACTGGTTGCGAGCGAAGGCCTGACCTTGTGGTAACGAAGCTCGAACGTCTGGGCCTGGTGACGCTCAAACCCAATGGGAACATCGAGTTACCGGTCTCAATGACGGTGAGCAACCAGGGCACCGGCACGGCCAAGCATTTCGGTGTGGTTACCGAGTACATCATACCGGACGGCACGTTTGAAGCCGGATTTGTTGTCAATGAGTATGACGACCAGAAAGGTATTTTGTGCTGTCTTGATCCGGAAGATCAGGTGGAGCTATCGGGTTGGGTGACTATCCCGGCCAAGGAATATGGCAGAACTGTGGCTATCAAAGCGAAGGCGCTCTGTTGTAGCGAGGAAACCGGATTCTCGCACGGAGAGAACCACATCGAGGAAATGTATGTTGACAACAACGAATCGCTTCCGATTCAGGTGTCGTTAGCCAGATTGGATTGAGAAATGAAAATTCAAATGAGGTTTCACGGTGTCTTGCTGTGTCCCCTGCAGTTGCCTGCTCTGGCATTTGATATCGGTACACCATTGATGAAGGAAACCGAACAGGAAGTGTGAAGACCTTAAATAGAATTCAAAGGTATGCCGTGAGAGAATTTACAGGAAGGGGGCGGTAGATGGGACACAAGATTTTAGTCATTGAAGATCAAGAACAGCTTGCACTCGTATTGAAAGAGTATCTAGGGGATTGCGGGTTTTCTGTACAGATTGCAACCACCGGGCGGGAGGCGTTGAATAAGGTCGAACAGAGTAAGTTCGGGGTGCTGGTTACCGACTTTAAGCTTCCTGACATGGACGGTCTCGCTGTGGCTGAAAAAGCCAGGGAGCGTTCGCCAAGCTTGAAAATTGTATTTGTGACCGGCTACAAAATGCAACTTAAAAAGTCCAAAATACAGGTCGGTCCGGATTGTCAAATTATCGAAAAACCTTGCCGACCCAAGAAAATTTTAGAAGCGATAAACAAAGTAACTTAGCCTCAAAATGTGAGGGTTTTATCAGTGTCTGAACCAAAACTGTCTTTAAGAGTCACCCCGCATGGAGTAAGCGAGAATCTCCGTGCCTAAAAAATAGGAGATTCTGGCTCAAAACTTTGTCGGAAGGGCTGATTTTTCTGTTTTCGTTCAGTGTAGTTTTAATTAATTAGATCGGACAAAAGAATAACAAAGGACTCAAGCTATGCATAAACTTTTCAACTCTGCAAACCGCAACTCAACGCTACACATCCGTTTTCTAATTATGGCCTGTTACCTGCTGATGCCATTAATGGTGCAGGCCGGTTCCGTGATTGTTTCATGGGATGCGAATACCGAGAGTGACTTAGCGGGATACAAGATTTACTACGGGAAGACGTCACGGGACTACAATCGCGAAGTTTTTGTCGGAAATGTGACATCCCACAAGATTTCGGCCTTACAACCCACCGAGCGCTACTATTTTGCCGTGACCGCATTTGATCATTCCGGCAATGAAAGCGGATTTTCCCAGGAAGTAAGCGCCGAGATACCTGAAGGTGCCGTAGATGATGTGGATGAGGCCAATGCGGTTGAGCTGGGGACTTTGGTGTACAATTACCCGAATCCATTCAAAGTGAACGAGGAGACCACCGCCATTCGCTACGAAATGGTGGCCCCTGGCAACGTCACCATTGAAGTGTTCGACATTGACAATAATCTGGTCAAGACCCTCGTGAAAAACGAGTTCAGGAGTGCCGGCGAACACACGGAAGATGTTTGGGACGGCACAAATTCAGACCGGGAATTGGTAGCCAACGGCGTATATCTTTGCAGAATCAGAACAAACGAAGAGCAGAGATTTGTAAAAATTTCAGTCATCAGGTGAATTAAAACGGAAGGATACGCATCCAATGCACATCAAAGTAAAAACACATCGACTTGTCGCAGTTTGCATCGCTTTGATCGCGATATCGTTTTTAGTCCAATCACTGAAAGCCCAGGAAAGCGACGGGGGAGCCGGCGTTTTCCTGAGGATGGGGGTCGGCGCTCGTCCCTTGGGCATGGGAGGTGCATTTGTGGGAATGGCCAACGGTCCTGCAACGACATATTGGAATCCCGCCGGTTTAGGCCGAATCCACAATTTTCAGTTTGAATTCATGAATGTTGCTTTGCCCTTTGACAGAACATTCAACTTCTTCAGTGGTGTGCTGCCGATCAGGCGCATTATGACTGTTGGTGTAAGTTGGATCGGCTTGCGGGTGAACGATATTGAGGGAAGGAGTTCAAATACGTCAACACCGGATTACGTCTTCGGCAGCAGTCAAAACGCATTTTTAATTTCACTTGGGAAGTCCATTACTCCGTTTTTGTCCGTGGGCGGAAACATCAAGATCATCAGAAACGAACTCGAAAGCCTGACTGCCACCGGCCTTGGCTTTGATGCATCGCTCTTGCTCCGTCCAAGCTATCGACTGAAGTTGGGATTGCTGGTTCAGGACATTGGTACCGATTACCGGTGGAACAACAATTTGACTGAAGGCGTGCCCATGAATTTCCGAATCGGGGCATCCTATGAGATATATAATGACGTCGTGCTGGTGGCGGACATGGGCAAGACTGTAGACCTTAAGCCCAAGTTTCATGTCGGCAGCGAAATTCGGCCCGTGGAGTCACTACCTCTTCGGATAGGTTGGAATGACGGCCAGATTTCAGGAGGTGCAGGTTTCATTCTTCCGATTTCAAACAACTCCCTCGAGCTGGATTATGCCTATTCCAATGACAGGCTGTTCAACGATGACATCCATCGTCTTTCAGTTGTATTTACGTTAGGGCATGGGTCTCCGAGGGTGAAGGGCGAAGACAGCAAAAACGTCCCCTTTGAAAAATGGACCGATCGACCTGCACGCAGCCGAAAGAAAACAGCCGAGATCGTTGTAACCGCCCGAATACTCAACGTGCGTTCGGGTCCCGGAACAAACCACAGAAAGATTTCAAAAATCTATCGGGGCCAAAAATTTGAGGCTCTGGAAACAAAAGGGAATTGGCGCAAAATCAAACTTCGGGGCAGAACGATGGGGTGGGTGCACCGAAATTACATTAGAGTGGTTGATTAAGATTCGCTTTTTCAACTCTTCCAAAAGCCTCAGCGGGTTCCTGTTGGGGCTTTTTTTTACTTTAAAGATTACCGATGCTATCCAATGCACAGAGCAATTAACCTTTTGTGACTTTTTCGAGCTTAGCTATTAAGCCAGGACGATCTGTCAAAACCACTTCCACACCGCAGCTCTTGCACCACCGATACTCTCGCTCAGTGTTGACCAGGTATCCCATGAAGGACTTTTTGCGCTTTTTGATCGATTTGATTTGTCGTTTTGAGATAACGGGCAAATTCATGTAGAAGCTCGGCAAGGCCAAGATTTTGTTGCGAGGTTCCAAAAGATTGCCTAGCCTCGCGATACTCGTCCATCCCCAGATTCTCGATTGCAGAAACCTCGGAAAATATGAAAAGCCGGGAAAGTAATTTCTGACATGCGCATCTCCTTCTAGGCTCCAGGTAAGAAACCAAACCCGGCGATGAAACTCCAAATCAGTCAACAGGTCCTTTAACGTTTCAAAAAGCAACCGATCCGAAACCTTGCAATCAAAAATGTAGTCTTTCTGTGGATACGCTTGAAGCAGGGTCTTGAGCGAAATCAGGCTATCCCGGTAGCGTCCGTCGACTGACGGAATCTCCAGGCGATACAGTTCATCGGACTTGAGTTGGGCAATATTGACCTCGGGGAAGCCGAAGCGACTCAAGTTGTCATCATGAGATAAGATGATTTCGCCGTCTTTGGAAAGTCTGAGATCGGTTTCGAACCCGGATGCTCCGGCGCGATGCGCCTCGTTAAACGCAAGCATGGTATTCTCCGGCCAGAGCAGGCTTGAGCCCCGATGAGCGTAAATCTTCATGAGGTGATGATGATACGCAAATCCTCACTGAGAACGTTACGATCATCACATCCCAGCAAGAATTTGCGCACACAATCACTTACGGGTTGGTGATGGTTACAACGTCCGTTTGCAACCTTTGGTACTTGGTCTTGTACTTTTCATACAATTGCATATGCCGACTGCTGAGATCGATTTTGCGCCCCTGAATAAATTCTCGTTCAACATGGGTCACAATCTCTAGCGGATCTCCATCAGTGACAATGAGCGTGGCATCTTTGCCAACTTCAATGGAGCCGATTCGGTCTGCAACTCCAAGAATTTGGGCCGGATAAAGTGTGACGGCTTTTAGAGCTTCATCTTTGGGAAGGCCATGCGCAGCCGCCATGGCCGCATGATATGGGAGATTGCGTTCATGAGGGGCCTCAAATGTGTTGCCGGTGCCTGCAATGCAGTACTTCACGCCGGCTTCATATAATTTGAGTGGAGCGGAATATGGTGTATCATAGGGTTCCCAGCGTCGACGCGGTAGGTTGAAAGTGCCTTCAAAAATCACGGGGGTATCATTTTCTTTGAGCTGGTCAACGACAAATCGTGCGTCCTGCCCCGACAAAAGGATTGCTTTGATGTTTTCTTCTGCGGCCCAATCTAACGCGGCTTGAATTTGCCGAATTCCGTGCGTATGTAGCAGCACCGGCATTTTTTGTTCGAGAACCGGAATCATAGCCTCCCAGCGCAGGTCCGTGTCGTGGTACGGAACTTCTTTTTGTGCTTCTGCCTCCTTGGCCTTCATGTATGCACGCACTTCTGCAAAGGCACCTTTGATCTTCTGTATTTGTTCATCCCGTTCTTTAAGTTGTTCCTCTTTGCTCTTCTCGATCCACGGGGCTTCACGCACACCCATGAATGGCCAGTTTAAATATAACCCAACCGGAGCTTTGAAAGTCATGCTTTCCCAGGTCCAGCCGTCGAGCATGATCATGGCTGAGGTGCCACTGATGAGACCTCCCATCGGAATCGTATGCACGAGTGTGATGCCATTTGCTCGCGTGACCGGCAACAATTCGCTATCTGGGTTGATGGCAACTTCAGCCCGAACGTTGGGTTTGATATCTCCGACTTCTGCGTAATCGCGTGTGGCACGGACCGCGCCGATCTCCACAAGTCCGAGGCGACTGTTTGCACCTATCAAACCGGGATAAACATGTTTGCCCTTGACATCGATCTCTTCGGCTCCTTCGGGAATTTCCACATCTGTGCCCACAGCGGTGATTTTTCCATCCTCAAATAGCACCGTTCCGTTGTCGATCGTTGAACCGCTCACCGTATGGATGGTAGCACCCACCAGAGCAATGGGGTGATCCTGCGGCTTACCCGGTATTTGGTCTGATGCACGAACATGAGCTGTGACCAGGATAGCAATTAATGCCGCCACAATGGTTTTAGTTGAAAATCGTTGTTTCATGACTCCTCTCCGTTTTTGTTTTTGCATTTCATATGTCGTCAGAAATTAGCGGGCGGGTTCGCTGCCTTTTGAGTGGCCGTCATTTTTACCCTTGTCTTTTGAGGCCAAAACTTTTTGAATGAGTCGTGCTCTCTCTGCCTTAACCTGTTTTTGCATTTCAAGGTCTTGCTCAATGTCAAAGTACTTGCGTCCCTCGATCCAGGTTTGTTGGCATTTTGCATAGACTGAAAGCGGCGAACCGCTCCAAACCACAAAATCAGCATCTTTGCCTCTTTCCAGTGATCCAACGCGATGGTGAATGCGAAGTTGTTTTGCCGGATTCAATGTCACGAACTTGAGAGCTTCTTCTTCTCTCACACCGCCATACTTTACGGCTTTGGCCGCTTCCAAATTCATACGGCGGGCCAATTCATTGCTATCGGAGTTGAATGAAACCACGACACCGACATCGTGCATCAAGGCGCCGTTATACGGAATGGCATCGTAAACCTCGAACTTGTAAGCCCACCAATCGCTAAACGTGGATGCGCCAGCCCCGTGTTTGGCCAATGCCTCTGCAACTTTATAGCCCTCCAAAACGTGTTGAAAGGTGCCGATTGTGAAGCCGAAATCTTCGGCCACACGGACTAACATGAGTATCTCGTCTTGCCGGTAGGAATGGGAATGCACGAGTCTTTCACCATGCAAGATCTCCAGCAAGGCTTCCAATTTCAGATCCCGACGAGGGGGGATGACGCGCTGTTTGTTTTTCACGGAATTATATTTTCCCCACTCTTTTTCATAATCCAAGGCCGCTTTGAAACGGTCGCGAATGATCTGTTCAACACCCATGCGTGTTTGTGGATAACGTGTGGTGAAACGCTCTCCCCAGTTGCTTTGCTTCACGTTTTCTCCCAAAGCGAACTTGATGCCGGGGATTGCATCCTTGATTGCCAGCTCCTCAGGGGAGGCACCCCAGCGCAGCTTGATCACGGAGTTTTGTCCACCGATAGGATTGGCGGATCCGTGAAGTTGATTGGCGACGGTCAAACCACCCGCTAGTTCCCGGTAAAAAGCGATGTCGTTATTATTGATGACGTCTTCAATTCGCACTTCCGAAGTCACGGCCTGCGTGCTTTCATTGACGCCCTGGCTGATGCCCGAATGGCTGTGTGCATCGATCAGCCCGGGGGTGATATGTTTGCCTTCAACGTCAATAATCACGGCATCGGATGGCACCTCAAGGTTTGTACCGATTTCGGCGATCTTGCCTTCCTTCACCAGCATGTCGGCGTTTTCGAGTTTGCCCTGCGGCCCGGAAGTCCAAATCGTTGCGCCGCGAACCAGAATATGCTCCGGTTGTTCCGGTGGCTTTGAAAAGGCATAAGCACCGAGTTCGAACAAAGGGGCTTGCTTCAGTTCCTGTTTCTCCGGTGTTTCCTTTGACTCCGCTTCCTTCGATTCAATCGGTTCCTTTGAATCGGCTGACCATTTAAATCGACGACCGTCCGGGAGCTGTCCGTGTCCGGCAAGGCTTGTCGGGTTGACGCGGCCAGACATCAGAATCACGCCATCAAATCCTAAGCTGTCTCCCGGAAACGACAGGCTCAACCGCTTGTGGTCGAGCTCCACCTTTTTCATCTTGATGCTTGTACTATCGCGCAGGAAGGAACCGCTTAACTTTTTCACTTCTCCTGTTAATTTGAGCCGCAAGGTTTGTGTTCGTTCATCCGGTAGCATCAGGATCACCTGCCATTTTCCACGTGGATCTATCCTTGGCTTTTTTTCGATTTCATAACGTTGGCCATCGACCCAAACGTCAAAGAGTTTTGTTTTATTTTCAAAAAGCGCACCGTCCGTGACAACCAAGTGTCCGAGTTTTCCGGCGTCGATGCTGCCAAGTTGCTCGTCAACGCCGAGTAGGTTTGCGGGAGCGGTGGTTAGTGCAGCCAAGGCGGCCGTTTCTGGTAAACCGCGCTCGATAACTTTTTGGACGTGCTTCCGAATATCGCCGGCTTTTTTCAGCTCAGTAGCGGTGAAAACAAAGGTGACTCCGGCGTCATAAAGTCGCTTTGGATTCCCGGGCGCTGCATCCCAGTGACTCAATTCAAGCAAGCTGACATTTAATGCTTTTTCCGGAGAGTCAACCTCCGGAGCTTTGGGGAAATTCAGCGGCAAAATTACCCCGACACCGGTAGCTCTGATGGTCTCCAACCGGCGATATTCGTGCCCGCTGCCCACAACCCACGCACGGATGCCAAATTCTTTGATGACCTTCAATGCGCGCAGAAAATTCAGATCGTTCTCCACATTGAAAAGCACCGGCTGTGTGCCCTGGATTGCTGATGCCAGGGCTTCCAAAGATGCATTCGCCTCCGGTCGGTCCTGTCCTCTCGGATTTGAGGCATAGGCCTGCTGTGCTTTCTGATACCACTGGGCATCGAGGAACGTTTGACGGATTAACGCAATGACCCCCATGAGCGAATTCGGATAGGTGCGGCTGCGAAATCCTCCCGGCCGCTTGAACATGATGTTTTGCGAGACGTTATCTCTTAGAAGCTGATCGTTTGCCGGTCCATCAGCCAGGCTAACCACTGCGCCGGAACCGGAGAAAATGCCCTCATTCGGAGTGATCACGGCTGCTGTGAATCCCAAAGAGCGCAGTTTCTCGATGTCCTTGGCTTTGGGTTGATAGACATCCATGGCATGGAGTTCCGGGTGAACGTTGGGATTCCAGTGGTCCGCAGCCGTTGTTTCGGTGTCCTTTTTGGAATTTCCCGAATTTTCTTGATTGCCTTTCTTCTCCTTAGGCAGTCCGAGTTGAGAGTAGGGTTCGATCAATCCGGGATAAATGGTCATGCCTTCGTAATCCCAGATTCTGGCATCTGCCGGAGGCGACACGTTGGCGCCAACCGCTTCGATCACGCCATCACGCAGGACTACGGTCCCCTTTTCGATCACTCGATCGGGCGCTTGCACAATCCTGGCATTTATGAGAGCATGAACCTGCGGCGTGTTCTCTCGTATGCCTTCGATGGGTTCGGTTTGGGGCCACAGGCTCGGGGCAATCAAGAACGCCAATGCTACT
>JABAHQ010004138.1_pt6 | contig 12903 bp, 12 predicted proteins | sample 7062091 | NCBI WGS metagenome assembly JABAHQ01 (sample SAMN14534359, study PRJNA622989) | marine sediment metagenome | biome: marine biome [ENVO:00000428]; feature: marine pelagic biome [ENVO:01000023]; material: deep marine sediment [ENVO:00002113] | place: India: Gulf of Kutch | collected...
ACCCCGAAAACATCGTGAAGTTTGGCCATTTCGAAAGCTTCCTTGGGAGCCCCGTTGAGACCGGCAAGCAGGATCCAGCCCTGCAATTTTTCCAATTTCTGAAAGCAGTGGATGAACACGCTGATCGTCGAGCTGTCGAGGTACGTCACCTTCTCCAAATTGACGACATATTGGCGGAACCCGCGGCTGATATAAGCGTCGATCAATTTTTCCAAATCCCCGGAATTGTAAATATCCAGTTGTCCCGCCAGATCGATGATGATCGCTTCCTCTTCATCCCAGCAATTGATGTCGATCTTGCCCATCAAGCCGAGAATTTCCTTGTGCAGTTTGTCCATGGAAGTTGTCCCGATGCGCTTGAGTTTTTGAATCAGGCCGGAAATGGAGTAAACGGCCGGTTTGGATATCCCGTTTGCCCCACGGTCGGGATCCCCCGGAACCTTTCGGCGACCGCCGTTCCAAATTTCCGGCCCGCGGCCTCTTCGTCCTCTGCTCCATAATACCTTCGGTTAAAACCCGCAAGGAATTTATTTTTCCCTCCCCTCCCTAATCCCCTGAGGTTCCTAGTTCAGGGCTCGCCCACGTTTTGCAAGACCGGAATGAGCACAAAAAAACAACAAAGACTGACAAATAACGTCATCGCAGGCGCTCCCCGCCAACTAACTCCCGTTTTTTCAAGAAAAATTTTGCGGCACAGAGCTTGCTTAAACAAGATTATTCCCTTTTCTTTCACCCAACAACCGTGAGTCGTCCGAGCTTAAGGCTCTTCGTTGATTTTATAACCGTGTCGGAGGAGGATCATGAACCTGTTCAAAAAAAGCGTCCTTTTGGCGGTATTCCTGCCCTGGATCTCCGGGTGCATCGCCCTGGCCGTGGGAGGAGGGGCTTTGGGGGTCAGTTATACCTTGGGCAACGTCGCCTATAAAACCGTGAATTACCCCCTGAAAAAAGTGGACCGGGCGGTCGTTCAGGCGTCCAAACGGATGGACATCACCATCGTATCCAACTTTGAAACCGAATCCGGGCGCGAAATCAAGGGAGCCACCCGCGATTTGGACATCGAGGTCGAACTCGAGGCGGTGACCCCGAAGACCACCAAAATCAGCATCAACGCCAAAAAGGGCATGATCGAGAAAGACAAGGCGACCGCGACCGAACTGATCAAGCAAACGGAAAGAATTCTCGCGGGATAACCCATTAACCCAACCCCCTGTCTGTGACCGGGCAGGGGGCCATCCCTAGGGGGTCCCCTCAGGGGGACCCCCCCTCCTTGCCTCGTGGCCGGTCCCCCGGCTCCGCAACCTCAATATTGTTGCTTGTAACGGTCGGCCCCGGCGTCCGGGGGCGGATGGTCTTCCCAATACGTGGTCCGACGCGGGTCCCACTTCAATTTCAGAGGATCTTTTCCCAAAAGGACCAGGAGCAGACGGATCGGCGGAAACACGATCAGGTAAACCAGGGTCAAGAGCACTCGGGTGTTGAACCGGCCGAGGATCCCGGCCCCCCGCATCCATCTTTGGTAAAGCCCCTGGAGAGCGGACGGATGGAAGCCGCCCAGGAAAAGGCCAAGCCCGGCCACCCCTCCCGTAATCCAGGGAACGATCCCCCAATCCTTGAAAATTCCGATCCCGGTCACGATCCCCAGGATCGCGCCCCAAATAATTCCGAAGGACCGCAGGTTTTTCTCGGTGGCTTGCTCAGGGTTCATGGGTTTGATTGGAGACTCCCTTCCATAAACTCCATTCTCCGGGATCAGGGGGATTCATAGATCTGCGCCACCGTGTCCCGGTCGAGCCCTTGGGGCGGCCCGTCGTAAACCAGGCGCCCCTTCTTTAAAGCCAGCACCCGGCTCCCGTATTCCCGGGCCAGTTCGGGCAAATGCAGGTTGCAGAGAAGCGTCACCTCGCGGGTGCGGTTGATGCTTCTCAAAATATCCAAAATCGTCCGGGAGGACGCCGGGTCCAAACTCGACACCGGCTCATCGGCGAGCAGGAGTTCCGGATCCTGCATGAGGGCCCGGGCGATTCCCACCCGTTGCTGCTGACCGCCGCTCAGGGTTTCCGCGCGTTGAAACCGTTTCTCGCCGATGCCCAACTCGTTCAGAACTTCGGCGCCGTGCCGGACCGCCTCGCGGGGAAAATGATTCACCAGCGCCGAGAAAGAGGAAACGTAACCCAGCCGCCCCGCCAAGGTATTGGTCAAAACCGAGGTTCGCCGGACGAGGTTGTAATTCTGGAAAATCATGCCGATTTTCCGCCGCATGGCCCGAAGCCGCCGGGGACTCAGGGAAGTCACGTCTTTCCCGTCCCACACAATGCGCCCACCGGTCGGTTCCACCAACCGGTTGATGCAGCGAAGCAGGGTGGATTTTCCGGACCCGCTGGGGCCGAGAATCACCAGAAACTCTCCCCGGTTCACCGAGAAGGACACGTCCTGGAGCGCCGTCGTGCCATCGGGGTAGGTCTTGGACAATCGGTCGATTTCAAGCATGGCGCCGCCCTCTCCCCCCTCTCAAGGAGTTTTGTCCCGGACGATAGTCTCCAAGTCGAGATTCAAAATCCGCCCCGCTTCCCGGACCGGATCGAACAAGGCGTCCAGATCGGCCAGGCCGCTGATGCCGTAAACCTGCTTGAGCACCCGGCTGCCCTCGGGCGTTTTGGAAAGTTGTTTCAACCCCTCCTTGATCCGGGCCTGGAGATCCGGGTCCAGCCCCTTTCGGGCGGTCACGGTGTCGTTGGGAATTTCGCGGGTGTAAGCGATGACCCGGATTTTCCGGAAGATATCGGGGAAACTTTTGGCCACCGCGGCCCGCGCGTCGTCGTAGGCGGCCCCTCCATCGACCTCCCCTTTCAGCACCGAAAGCACCACGGCGTTGTGCGATCCGGCAAAAACCGTTTTCGAAAAGAACGAATCGGGATTGTATCCGTGCGACAGCAGAAGGGTTTTGGGATACAGGTGTCCCGAAGTGGAGGCCGGGTCTACAAACGCAAAGCTCTTGCCCTTCAAATCGGCCAGGTCGTCGAGGCCGCTGTCGGCCCGGACCATGATCTGTCCCCGGTAGAACGGGCTGCCGAACCGGTTCACGATCAATAAAAGCTCGACGCCGTATTTTTCCCGGGCCAAGACATAACTGAAAGTGGCCAGCCACCCGATGTCCACCTTGCCGGCGCCCATCGCCTCGATCACGGCGGCATAACTGGTGGCCACCGAGGTGGTGAACCGGAGGCCGGTGAGTTTTTCCAGCAGGCGGGCGATTTTTTGGCCGCCTTCCAGGATCACCTGGCTGTCTCCGGAAGGGACGAACATCATTCGGAGCGGCGTCTCGCGGGTGCCCGGCTCGGCCGCCAGAATCCCGGACGGCCAAAATCCAGCCAGCCCCAGCCAGCCCACCAAGACCCATCGGCCCCACCCGGTGTTTGGAAACGGCTTGGGAAATGAAAACATTCCGTTTTTATTCGGGATATCGTTCTGGAACCCCGGTTTCCTGATAATTCAACGGCATTATACCCCAGGAAAGGCGCGCCCTGCCGGGCAAACGCAAAAAAAAGGGCCGATCGCTGGTTGCGATCGGCCCCCTTAGTAGGATGCAGAATTTCGGAAGCGTTACTTCACGAATTTGCTGCGGATAAATTTAATGACATCCCAAATTTCATCGTCCGACAAGGTCTTTTTATGCGCCACCATGCCCGTGCCTTTGGAGCCGTTTTTGACGATCCAGAACATTTGTCCCGGGGTCACATCTTTCATGGTATCTGCGCAGGTGAAATTCCGAGGCGGGGGTTTCAGCGCGGCGCCGAGTTTCCCGGTTCCATCCCCTTTTTTTCCGTGGCACATTTTGCAGGCCATCGGTTTAGCTTTTTTCATGTAAATCTTTTTGCCGTTGGACAGGTCGGCTTTATCGGTTTTATCCCTTTTGTAGAAAGTGGACGGAGCCTTTTTGGTCTTCCGCTTTTGAGGACAGGTACCGCCTGCATAAGCCGAGCTGACAGCAAAAAGGGCGAAAACCGTTAATAGGATTAAAACAAAAGTCTTTTTCATTTAACTCTCTCCTTTCTTTATCCTTTTCGTCGTTAAAAAAACAGACTGCCCTAATTCGTCAGGAGTGAATTCTTGAGAATTCAACGAGTTTTTGCTTTCCGCCGGTCTTTTTTCCTGCGATCAAACGGTGGAATGAAACCACGAAAAAACAAAAAGTTCTGGTTCACCGACGGCAAAGGTCGGCAATCAAAGAAGATTCTTTTTCGGAAGGTCCAATGACCTAAAAAAGGACGTCGCATTATAATCCAAATCGCCTTCCTGTCAATAACAAAATCCGTCGGGATAAACGCAATTCCCCGGGATTTCCGCTCCTTGGCCGGTGAAAAAAGGCGGCCCTTTCCCGAGGATCTGCGGGGTTTCCGTTCTTGCGGTTTCCTCCCAAAAACCGGTAAAATATCAAAGCATTTCGGCAACCGGAACCGGACCGCTCCGGGCACGTCCCTTTTCTCCGGAACCTTTTTGCTTGCCCCGGCATCTTTAATAAAGTATAGTGAATCTACACCCCGAAAAAAGTCTCTAACATCTTCTTTTTTTGTGGGATATTCATTTTTGGGTGGGATTTAAAACCGCGATTCCAAGAACCCGCGCCCCCACCCGGAATCTGGGAAACCCGGTTCAAGCCAGGACCGTTTCTTCAATCGATGGGTTCCATGCCTAACCCAAATATAAGGAGAAAGGAAACCCCAGATTAAACAATCGCAAATCCTTTAACCCCCCATTCCTTCAACTACAATTTCACCTGCTTTTTCGCCTATTTCAGGAGAGGGGATGGTGTCGGCCCAATAAACAACGGGAAACTTTTTGGAATAAAATCAAAGTTTTCAATAAATTAAAGAAAAAAACCCATGCTCCTCCGGCACGCGGGGGCTCCTTTAGGGGGTGAAACCAATGTCCACCATGGAAAAACACCTCGATCAGGATAAGAAANNNNCAAGCTCAACCAGATTCCTCAACTCAGTGACGAGGAACGCACCCAGTTGGAGGAAGTGAATGAAAAGTTCGTTTTCCGGACCAACGAATATTACCAGTCGCTGATCGACTGGAACGACCCCGAGGACCCCATCCGCCGAATTGTCGTCCCGGACGTCCAGGAATTGAACGAATGGGGCCGGTTGGACGCGTCCAATGAAGAGAAATACACCAAGGTCCACGGCCTGGAACATAAATACACGTCCACCGCTTTGTTGCTCGTCAACGAGGTTTGTGCGGCTTACTGCCGGTTCTGTTTCCGCAAACGGCTGTTCATGGATGAAAACGATGAAGTCACCAAAGACGTGAGCGAGGGCTTGAAATACATCCGGGAGCACGAAGAAATCAACAACGTGTTGCTGACCGGAGGGGATCCCATGATCATGTCCACGAGCAAGCTGGAACCCATCATCCGGCAGCTTCGGGACATCGAGCACGTGCAGATCATCCGGATCGGGACCAAGATCCCGGCCTTCAATCCCTTCCGGATCATCCACGACCCCTCCTTGCTGGAGATGTTCCGGACCTACAGCACGGAGGAGAAAAAAATCTACATCATGGCCCATTTCAATCATCCCCGGGAATTGACCCGGGAGGCGATCCACGGGCTGAACCTGCTGCTTCAATCCGGGGCCATCATCGTCAATCAAACGCCGATGATCCAGGGGGTCAACGACGACCCGGAAGTGTTGGGCGAACTGTTCCGCAAACTGTCTTATATCGGGGTTCCGCCCTACTACGTCTTCATTTGCCGTCCCACCCTGGGGAACGAAACCTACTCGGTGCCGGTGGAAAAAGCTTACCGGATCTTTGAAGAAGCTCGCTCCAAGGGATCCGGCCTGGCCAAACGCGCTCGCCTGGTCATGTCCCACGAGTCGGGAAAAATCGAAGTGGTGGGGCTCGACCGGGACCAGGTGTATTTCAAATACACCCGGGCGGCCAACCCCAAAAACAGCTCCAAGTTTCTGGCCTTCAACCGGAATCCCCAGGCCCAATGGTTCGACGATTACGAAGAAGCCGCCACCGGCCTGGTCTCCGAATACGCCCTGGATATGACCCACAACGGGAGCCGGCGGGAGTAACCTCCCGCCCCCTCCCGGGGAAAATCCGGACCCGCTGCGGTCTTCGTGGGCGCCACCTCTCTGATCTCTAGGGATGGACCTTCTCTTATTCCTCCTGGTGTTCCCGGCGTTTAGCCTCGCCGGGGACAAAATCTGCGCAAAAGCGCCGCTGGAATTTTCCAGTTTCGGGGAGCGATTTGTGGTCGCCACCGCCCTGGGAATCCTCCTCGCCTCCGGGTCGACTCTTCTCCTGGCCTTTTTCGGCGGGGTGTACCCGGCCGCCCTCTGGACCCTGGTCGCTTTGGCCTATCTGGTTCAGGCGTCCCGGATTCGGGATGGGGTAAAAACCTGGGCCTCCCGGAAGCAAGCCGTTTCCGTCCCGTTCTTCACCCTCCCGTCGTCCGGATTCAACCGTTTCAACGCGGGGATCCTGATCCTCCTGGGCCTTCTTTCGCTGTTCTGGGCCCTGGCGCCGCCCATCAAAACCGATGCCTTGGTGTACCACCTGGCCCTTCCCAAAACCTACTTGCAAAACCACGGCCTGGTGCACCTGCCCAACAACGTCTACTCCTTTTTCCCGCTGCAGATGGAAATGGTATACCTCTTTTGCCTGGGGCTGGGAGGCGAGGCATTGGCTCAGCTTACGGGCCTGGGCGTGACCGGGCTTCTTCTGGGAAGCCTGATTCTGTTCGGCCGGAACAACGTTTCCAATCGCGCTCACACCCTGGCGGCGGTGGTGGTCTTTTCCACGCCGACGTTTTTCTACATCGCCGCGTCCGCCTATGTGGACCTTGCGGCGGCCGCGTTTCTTTTTCTGTCCTTTTACGCCTGGGATGCGTGGCGCACCCGGAACGAGCGGGGCTGGTTTTACCTGATGGCCGTGTTCGCCGCCGCGGCGGTGACCACCAAGATCATCGCCCTCATCGCCCTCCCCCTGGTTTTCCTGGGCATCGTGCTTCAGGGGAAGGAGCAGGAGACCCCCGCCGGCCTCCTGAAAAATCTGGGAATCTTTTGTTTGATCGTGATTCTCTTCCTGTTCCCCTGGGGGCTGCGGAACGCCCAATACACGGGGAACCCGTTTGCGCCGTTTCTCATGCAGATTTTCGGCGGCGAAGAGGGAATCAACTGGGACCCGGAACGGGCCCGCCTGATGGGCCGATACGTCCAGTCGTTCGGAATGGGCCGGGCCCTCGACGATTTCTTGCTCCTGCCCCAACGGCTGACTTTTTTCGCCAAGGAAAATCATATCCATTTCGACGGCCGGGTGGGAATCCTTTACCTGATGCTTCTGCCCAGCCTCGCCTGGCTCTGGGGCACGCGGTCGCCGAAAATCCGGCACCTGGGAATAGTCTTTCTGATTCTGTTCGTTTACTGGTTTTTGAATTTTCAGTACGTGCGGTTCCTGGCCCTGCCCTTCGTCTTTCTCTCCCTGTTGCTGACGGCGGGGACGGACCGGATGATTTACGGAGCCCCCCCGGCCGCTTCCGGACCTCCCGCCTCTTCCGGGACCGTTTCATTGCCTCCCTGGGGACGAAGGACCGTGTTGCTGTTGATCGGGGCGGGAATCCTGTTCAATCTGGGAATTCTCGGCCAACCCTGGCTGAAGGCCGCCCCGTACCGCCCCGTGCTGGGCCTGGAATCCCGGGAGCAGTACCTGGAACGGAACGTGTCGTTTTATCCCATTTACCGGGCGATGAACCAAACCCTGGACCCGGAGGCCCGGGTCCTGTTCATCTTCATGCGCAATTTGGGGTTCCTGGCGGAACGGGATTTTTACAGCGACAGCGTCTTCGAAGCCTACACGGTTCAGCGGATGCTGAAGCGGGACCCCTCGGTCCCCGGGTTGGCCCGCCAACTGAAAGCCCTGGGGATCACCCACATTCTTTTCGATGTGGAATACTTATTCGGGAACCGCCCCGCCTTTACCCGGCCGGAACAAGAAGCCCTGAAAAACTTTTTCAATGCGAAAACCAAAATGGTCACGCGAAAAAACGGCTATTACCTTTACCGGATTGTGCTAAACTGACGGGCTAAATTCCACAATCCGGTCTCATTCGGCAAGCTGATCCAAGGAGCAACCCTCGTATGGCGCGTTTGGAAGGAAAAAACGTTCTGTTCATCATTCCCAGAGATTATTACAGCGAAGAACAACTGGAACCGCTTCAGGAGATTTTTCAAAAGGAAGGGGCGAATATCTACATCGCCTCCTCCAAAATGAAGGAAGCGGTGGGCATGAAAACCGGACGCGTGATGCCCCATCTTCTCATCGTGGACGCCATCGAAGGCATCACCGGCGACAGTTACGTGAGCGGAGGCCGGGGCGTCCGCCAAGTCAAGGGGGTCTTTCACGGCGTCGTCGTGGTGGGGGGACGGGGGGCCCGAACCTATCTCTGGAAGGACGACTTGGTCCGCATCCTCCTGGCCGACCGGCACCGCAGCGGATTCGTCGTGGCCGCCATCGGAACCGCCGTGCCCTGCCTGATCAACGCCGGCGTCCTCGATACCGATGAAGTGGCGGCGGACCCGGACAAGAAAACGGTGGAAGCTTTGGAAAAAGGAAAATTCCTTCTTTCCGAAAAACCCGTGACCCTTCTCGAACACGTCCTCACCGCCAGCGGACCGGAGGGCCTTCCCGAATTCGCCGAAGAGTTCATTCAACAGGTGGCCCAGACCCCCCTCAAGTGACCTCGTCTTCCCGACGACCGCCGCGGCTCAAAGCGAATCCATTTTTTCCCGCTGGGACCGGATGATTTTCAGCCGCAACTTGACCGCTTCATTCATATCCTTGACGATCTTGTCGCTCGCATCCGGGAAATAGAGTTTCGCGTTGAAATCATCCAGGGTTTTGGTTTCCAAGATCTTGGCAAACGCCTCGTCGATGAAGGGCCGCGTCATCTTGGCGATGCCATCGAACAGGATGACGATTTTTTCGCACCGGTCCCAATGTTCCAGGACCAGGTTTCGAATCGTGTCCCCCGCCGGCGACCCGTCCTCGGACGTTCGGCCGGACGGGGTCGACGTTTGCATGAGGTCGAAGACCTTGATGGTGTATTCAGGTTCCATAGTCGAATGTCATCCGAACGGGGCTATTCCAAGACAGCCCCGCCCATCGCGAGTCTGCCCTCAGGCAGACTCGATCCGCACCTCTTTCATCTCAATCCGATCCTTGGGATTGTCGTTGGAATCCCGAGGCGCGTTCACAATCTGGTCCGCCACATCCATCCCCTTTCGCACCTTCCCGAACACGGTGTATTGGCCGTCGAGGAAATGAGCGTCCCGGACCACAATAAAAAACTGGGATCCCGCACTGTCGGGATCCTGAGACCGGGCCATGGACACGATGCCCCGGTCGTGCGATATATTGTTGAACTCCGCCTTGATGGTGAACCCCGGGCCGCCGAACCCGTGGGTGGAGCGGTCCTCACTTTTCGAATTGGGATCGCCGCCCTGAATCATGAACCCCGGAATCACCCGGTGGAACGTGGTCCCATTGTAAAACCCCTTCTGGGCCAAGTCTTTAAAATTCTGGACATGCCCCGGGGCCTGGTCCTTATAAAATTCGATTTCTATTGTGCCCAGGGTGGTATCGAGGACACCGATCTCATTTTCTGTCGTTTCCGTCATGTTCCACTACCTCCAAGCGATGGGCGCTCGACCCCGGATGCCGTCCCGGATCCGCCCCCAGATTAAAATCGGGTCCCCTCAAAGAGGCTTACCGGTTTTCGATTCTCACTTCCTGCACGATCACTTTGTCCACCGGGTTGTCCCGGTTGTCTCGGGGAACGGACACAATTTCGTCCACGACGTCCATGCCTTGGATCACTTTGCCAAACACCGTGTATTTCCCGTCGAGAAAGTGGGAATCCTTCACGACAATGAAAAACTGCGATCCGGCGCTGTTGGGGTCGCGGGACCGGGCCATGGACACGATCCCCCGGTCGTGGGAAATATCGTTGAACTCGGCATCGATGGTATACCCCGGGCCGCCGAAACCATCGTTGGAGCGGTCCTCATCCTTGGAGTTGGGATCGCCGCCCTGAATCATGAACCCGGGAATGACGCGGTGAAACGTGGTGTCATTATAAAATCCTTTTTGGGCCAGCTTTTTAAAATTTTCCACGTGCCCCGGCGCTTTGTCTTCAAAGAAACTGATTTCGATGGTTCCCTTGCTGGTTTCGATGACCGCCACCTCTTTGGCTTCCGTGCCGGCCACCGGCCCTCCCATCAGGATCCCCACCAGAACCCACACAACCACGGCAGATTTTGCAAATGTTTTCATGACACCTCCAAGACAAATTCAGAAGGGTGGATCGGAATTTCCCGGGAGCCGGTTTTGAGGCGTTGACGAAACCGTTGAAATTCCCTTTCCTGAGGATTTCAAGGGAAAAATCCGGCCCAAAATTACCGAGTTCGGGATGGTTTTGGCTTAAACTAGGGCCACCCAGACAAATTCCCCGTCCCGGGCTGAACCTGGAACCTGTGGATTCCTGAATTTTAAGAAACCGCCCGGCCATTGTCAAACCAGGGAGGACGGCGCGTGAAACTGAGAACCGGCTTTATTCTTTGCGGCTACCTTTTGGCGGCGATGGGCCTGGCGTGCCTGGGATTGAGCCGGCTCCTCCCCTTCCCGATCGCCTTATTCTTGTATGCCGCCCTGGCCGGGTGTTTAGTCCTGGAGCTGAAGGGGAGGCTGCCGATCGAGCCGCCGGTCAAGCCCCTGGCTTTCAAATGGGGGCTTTTGGCCCTGCCGGTGCTCTATTTCGGGTTTCGATTTCCTCTCCTGGAGCTGGTCACCGGATTCCTGGTTTTGATCTTGTTCACCCGCCTCCTTTTCAAAACCGAGTTGAACGATTATCTTTTCGGGTACCTGATTTCGCTGGTCTGCTTGCTGATCGGAGCCCTTCATATCCAGAAGCTGGTATTCGCCTTTCTCTTTTTCGCCTTCTACTTGGCGCTGTGTCTGGCGCTTCTGTTTTACAACCTGATGGCCGAACGCGTGGGAAGCCAGTGCCCTCCGGCGGTATTCAAAACCCGAGGCCACCAGGAATTCGCGGGACGCTCCTTGTTCGGGCTCACCTCCGGTCTGCTCTTTTTGAGTCTCACGCTGACGATTTTTATTTTCCTTTCGTTCCCGCGAACGGGGCTGGGCTTTCTTTCCATCCAGGCCGACCATCCCATCAGCGGTTTCTCCGAAACCGTCACCCTGGGGGACGTCGGTAAAATCAAACAGAATCCCGCCGTGGTCATGCGGGTGGAGTACACCCAAAACGGCAAACCCTACCGGCCGAAGTCACGCATATTTTGGCGCGGGGTGGTGCTCGACCATTACGACGGCAAAACCTGGAGTTCCACCGTCCCCGTCGGCTGGGGGGCCCGCAACCGGCCTCCCGTGGGCGTCCACGTGCTCCAGGTGCCCGATCCCGTCAACCCGGTCGAACAAACCGTCTATGTCGAGTCGTTCGACACCGATATCCTGTTCACACACGGCCTGCCCCTGGTCGTGAAGGGGCGGTTCAACAGCCTGCTCATGAACCAGAATTTTGTGCTTCAAACCCGGGGCCAGCGGTCCGGTCCCCGGAAGATCACCCTGATCTCCGACATCGGCCGCCCCAACCGGAGTTTTCCGCAGAAATTGCCCCGGCCCGATCCCCGGGTATTTCCCGACCGGTACCTCCAATTGCCGCCGCTGGGCGACCGCATCCACAAGCTGGCCCAAGACATCACCCGCCACGCCGCCACTCCGGTGGCCAAGGCCAATCACATCCTCAACCACTTCGCCGGCTTCGGTTACAGCCTGGAGATGGCCGGCGAACCGGATGAACACGCCCTGGACCACTTCTTGTTTACCCGTCAACAAGGTCACTGCGAATATTTCGCCTCGGCGATGGTGGTTCTGCTCCGGCTGGCCGACATCCCCGCCCGGTTGGTCAACGGGTTCGCGGGCACCGAGTGGAACGACTGGGGCCAGTACCTGATCATCCGCCAAACCCATGCTCATTCCTGGGTGGAAGCTTATCTTCCGGGGCGAGGATGGACGGTGTACGATCCCACCCCCCCGGATCCCTCGATCACCCGGGAAAGTCTGACCAACCCCCTGACCCGGTCGCTGGATCTTCTCCGCCTCAACTGGCAACGCTACATCCTCCGCTATTCCCGGAACGACCAGCGGGAAATTCTCAATGCCGTCCGTTCCGGCGGACACGTCATGGTGAACCAGGTCCGCAACCTGAGGTCCCTGGATCCGGAGGCGATGTTTCAATGGATCGAAGAGCACGCGCATTGGATTCTGATCCTCCTGGGACTGGGGGGGATTCTGTATCTGGTCCGGTCCCCAGTCGGCCGGACCGGCCGCTGGCGCTTGCGGAACGATCCGTTTCCCGTCCGGCTCTACACCGAAATGCTCCGGCGCGTGGAAAAACTCGGGTATTCCAAACCGCCCGGATGGACCCACCGGGAATTTTTGGACCGCCTGTCGTCCCTTCCCGAAGAACAGTACCAAACGGTCCAGCGCATCACCACCGCGTACGAACTCTCCCGGTTTGCGGGCCGGCAGCCGGAAAAAACCGAGCAAAAAAAATGGCTGGCCGCCGCTCGCCGAATTTGACCCGCCCACCCCGCCGTCTGTTGCAAATTTTGTTTGCAACAGTTGCGTTTTTGGTTTAAAACACCGGAAAATTCCGGATCGATCCCCGAAACCCTGTTGACTCCCCCCGGAGGCCGCCATGACTGCCGACCCTCGTCCCTATCTCGATAATCTGTTCAACGTGTTGAACGAGGCCGTTTTCGTCTACGACGAAAACATGGAGATCAAATACTTCAACACAGCGGCGGAAAT
>JABAHQ010002495.1_pt4 | contig 12893 bp, 6 predicted proteins | sample 7062091 | NCBI WGS metagenome assembly JABAHQ01 (sample SAMN14534359, study PRJNA622989) | marine sediment metagenome | biome: marine biome [ENVO:00000428]; feature: marine pelagic biome [ENVO:01000023]; material: deep marine sediment [ENVO:00002113] | place: India: Gulf of Kutch | collected...
ACATGGGCTGGATGCACGACACGCTGGCCTACATGGGCAAGGGCCCGGTGCACCGTCGCTTCCATCACGACCTGCTGACCTTCGGCCTGCTCTACGCCTTCACGGAGAACTTCGTTCTGCCGCTCTCGCACGACGAGGTCGTCCACGGCAAGGGCTCGCTGCTCGGCAAGATGCCGGGCGACCGCTGGCAGAAGTTCGCCAACCTGCGCGCCTATTACGGGTTCATGTGCACCATGCCGGGCAAGAAGCTGCTGTTCATGGGCGCGGAGATCGCCCAGGAGCGGGAGTGGAGCCACGATCGCGGGCTCGACTGGCATCTGCTCGACGACCCGTCGCACCGCGGTGTCCAGGGCCTGGTGCGCGATCTGAACGGCCTGTATCGCGCGCTGCCCGCGCTGCACGAGCTGGACTGCGAAGCGGAGGGCTTCGAGTGGATCGACTGCAACGACGCGGAGCAGAGCGTCATATCCTACCTGCGTCGCGCCGGGGGCGAGGGGGCCTTCGCCGTGGTCGTGTGCAACTTCACGCCCGTTGTGCGGCATGAGTACCGAATCGGCGTGCCCATCGGGGGGCTCTACCGCGAGCGCCTGAACACCGACGCCGCCGAGTACGGGGGCAGCGGCGTGGGCAATCTCGGCGGCAAGACGGCCGAGGAGGTCCCCTGTCACGGCCGGGCGTACTCGCTCTCGCTCACGCTGCCGCCGCTCGCCACCCTGGTCCTCGTACCCGGAGACGGGCCGTGAACGAAAGCGTCGACGACGACAAGGGCGGCGGCCAGGGCGGGCGGGAAACGCCGGCCGGCGCCCCGGCCGTGGACACGGCCCCCAAGGCCCGGCACCGGGTCTGGCCCGGCCTGCCCTATCCGCACGGCGCGACCTGGGACGGCCTTGGGGTCAACGTCGCGCTGTTCTCGCTGAACGCGGAAAGGGTCGAGCTGTGCCTGTTCTCGGACGACGGCGAGCGGGAGACCGCACGGCTGCCCTTGCCGGAATACACGGACGAGATTTGGCACGGCTATTTCCCCGATCTGCGCCCCGGCCAGCTTTATGGTTTCCGGGTGTACGGGCCCTACGATCCCAAACGCGGCCATCGCTTCAACCCCAACAAGCTCCTGCTCGATCCCTATGCCAAGGGGGTCACCGGCAAACTGAACTGGGATGATGCGGTTTTCGGTTACACCAGCGGCCATCCCGACGGCGACCTCTCGTTCGACAAGCGCGACAGCGCACCGCACGTATTCAAGAGCGTGGTCACGGACACCGCCTTCACCTGGGGCGACGACCGGCCGCCCCGCACGCCGTGGAGCGAGACGATCATCTACGAGACCCACGTGCGCGGCCTCACCAGGCTGCACCCCGAGGTGCGCGAGGCCGTACGCGGCATTTTCGCCGGCATGTGCGAGCCGGCGGTTGTCGGTTACCTGCAGGAGCTGGGCGTGACCGCGGTCGAACTCCTGCCGGTGCAGGGATTCGTGGACGAACCGCCGATCGTCGCCAAGGGGCTGGTCAACTACTGGGGCTACAATACCTTGGCTTTCTTCGCGCCCGAGCCGCGCTACCTGGGCGACGCCGGCATCGCCGAGTTCAAGACCATGGTCAAGGTGCTCCACGGGGTGGGGATCGAGGTCATCCTCGACGTGGTCTACAACCACACGGCCGAAGGCAACCAGCTCGGTCCCACCCTGTGCTTCCGGGGCATCGACAACGCGTCCTATTACCGCCTGGTCGCCGGTGACCCGCGCCATTACGACGACTTCACCGGCTGCGGCAACACGCTCAACCTGCACCACCCGCGGGTGCTGCAGCTGGTCATGGATTCGCTGCGCTACTGGGTCGAGGAGATGCACGTCGACGGCTTCCGCTTCGACCTCGCCGCGGCGTTGGCCCGCGAGCAGGACGGCACCTTCGACCCGTATTCGGGGTTTCTCGATGTCGTGCGTCAGGACCCCGTGCTCTCCAGCGTCAAGCTGATCGCCGAGCCGTGGGACCTGGGCCCGGACGGCTATCAGCTCGGCAGCTTCCCGGCGGGCTGGGCGGAATGGAACGACCGGTACCGCGACGTGGTCCGGCGGTTCTGGAAGGGTGAGGCGGGGGTCATCGGCGAGCAGGCCTCGCGCGTGACCGGCTCCAGCGACATCTTCGACCGGCATGGCCGGCGGAGCTGGGCGAGCATCAATTTCGTGACCGCCCACGACGGCTTCACGCTCGCTGACCTTGTCAGCTACGAGAAGAAGCACAACGAGGCGAACCAGGAGGACAACCGCGACGGCCACGACGACAACCTCAGCTGGAACTGCGGCGTCGAGGGGCCGACCGATGATCCGCGGATCCGGGAGCTGCGCGCGCGGCAGCAGCGGAACCTGATGGCGACCTTGCTGCTTTCGGAAGGCACGCCGATGATCCTCTCGGGTGACGAAATCGGGCGCACGAAGCAGGGCAACAACAACACCTACTGCCAGGACAACGAGCTGAACTGGATCGATTGGAGCGCCATCGGCGAACGCGACAGGCAGCTTCACGACTTCGTCCGGCGACTGATCCGCTTGCGCCAGGAGCATATCGTGTTCCGGCGCGGCCGGTTCTTCCGCGGCGTGTCGGTGCCCGGCGCGCAGGTCAAGGACATCACGTGGCTGAGGCCTGACGGCCGCGAGAAGACCGAGAAGGATTGGAACGTGCCCTATGCGCGTTGCCTCGGCTTCGTGTTGAGCGGCGAGCCGGGCAGGTACCATCTCGATTCGCAAGGCCGAGTCGAGCCGGACGACACGTTCCTGGTGATCATGAACGCATCCGGGGAGGCCATCGACTACCGGCTGCCGTCGCTGAACTCGGCGCGCGCCTGGGAGCTGCTCATCGACACCTCGCGGCCCGACGACGGCGACGGAGACATCGCCGTCAAGCCCGGTGAGGGCTATAGCATCACCCCCCGTACCTTCCTCCTGTTCATCCGCCGCGACGGCGAGTCCCGCGAGGCCGACGGGCCCGATTGATGCAGCGAATCCACCGCATGCCCTTTGGCGCGGAGGTTCTCGAGCAGGGCGCGACCCGGTTCCGGCTGTGGGCCCCGGCGGCGCGCCAAGTCCACGTCTGCCTCGAATCCCCGGGCGACGGCGCGCCCACCCGGATGCTGCCGCGTCCCGAGGGGTGGTTCGAGGCCGTGGTCGCCGGGGCGGGTGCCGGAACGCGGTATCGCTTCATGGTCGATTCCGGGGAGCGGCTGCCCGATCCGGCCTCGCGCTATCAGCCGGAGGACGTGCACGGCCCCAGCGAGGTGGTCGACCCGCGGGCGTTCGACTGGCGCGACGAGGGTTGGCGCGGGAGGCCGTGGCGCGACGCGGTCTTCTACGAGCTGCACGTCGGCGCGTTCACCCCGGCGGGCAGCTTTGCCGCGGTGAGCGGCAAGCTGGATTACCTGGCGCAGCTCGGCGTCACCGCCGTGGAGCTGATGCCGGTCGCCGAGGCCCCGGGGCGGCGCAACTGGGGCTATGACGGCGTCTACCTGTTCGCGCCCGAGCGCGCCTACGGGCGGCCGGAGGCGCTCAAGGCGCTGGTCCAGGCCGCCCACGCGCGCGGCCTCATGGTCTTTCTCGACGTCGTCTACAACCATTTCGGCCCCGAAGGAAACTACCTGCACCTCTACGCGCCGCAGTTCTTCACCGACCGGCACGCGACGCCGTGGGGGGCGGCCATCAATTTCGACGGCGGCTTTCGCCCGGTGCGCGACTTCTTCATTCACAACGCGCTGTACTGGCTGGAGGAGTATCATCTCGACGGGCTCCGCCTCGACGCGGTTCACGCCATCATGGACGACTCGGCGCCCGACATCCTGACCGAGTTGGCCGAGGCCGTGTCGGCGTGCTTTGGACAGAGGCGACGTGTCCACCTCGTGCTGGAGAACGACCACAATGCCAGCCGCTACCTCGAGCGGCGCCCCAACGGCCGGCCGCGCTGGTACGCCGCGCAGTGGAGCGACGATATTCATCACGCCCTGCACGTGCTCGCCAGCGGCGAAGACGGCGGCTACTACGCGGACTATGCCGACGCGCCCGTGCGCCGCCTCGGGCGCGCCCTGAGCGAGGGCTTCGCCTACCAGGGCGAGCCTTCGCCCTACCGGGGCGGGGCGCCGCGCGGCGAGCCGAGCGCGCATCTGCCGCCCACGGCCTTCGTCGGCTTCCTGCAGAACCACGACCAGGTCGGCAACCGGGCTCTGGGAGAGCGGATCACGGAGCTGGCCGAGCCCGCGGCGGTTCGCGCCGCCACGGCCGTGCTGCTGCTCGCCCCCTCGCCGCCGCTCCTGTTCATGGGCCAGGAGTGGGGCTCGCGCCGCCCGTTCCCCTTCTTCTGCGACTTCGGCCCCGACCTCGCGGACGCCGTGTGGCAGGGCCGCCGCCGCGAGTTCGCGCGGTTTGCCCAGTTCCGGGAGCCGCAGGTGCGAGACCGCATTCCCGATCCCAACGCGCAGGCGACCTTCGCGCGCGCCGTCCTGGATTGGAGCGAGGCCGAGGGCGAGGCGGGGCGCGGCTGGCTCGGCTTCCACAGGGAGCTGCTGCGTCTGCGCCGGCGGGAGATCGTGCCCCGTCTGGGCGGCGTTGCCGGCCACGCGGCGGAATTCCGAGGCCACGGCGAGACCGGGCTGCTGGCGACGTGGCGCCTGGCCGGCGGGGCGCGGCTCCACCTGGCGGCGAACCTGGCGGCCTCGGCGCTGCCCGCGGCGCCGGATTGCCCGAGCGGGCGGCTGATCTTCGCCACCAGCCGAGAGATGGCGGACGGCCTGAGCCGCCGGGGCTGGCCCGCCTGGTCGGCGGCCTGGCTGCTGGCGGGCGGCGCGGCGCAGGGGCGCCGATGAGGCGGGTCGGCGCCCTGGCGCGTCTGGCCGCCCTGGCCGGCGTCATGCCGTCCTACCGGGACGCCTGGGGCAACGAGCGCACAGTCCCGGACTCGACGCAACGGGCGCTCCTGGCGGCCATGGGGTTGCCGGCGGACGAGCCGGAGCAGGTGGAGGCGCGGATTCGCGAGATCGAGGAGGCGCCCTACCGCCGAGCGCTCGAGCCCGTGCGCGTCGCCAAGCGCACGCGCGGCGCGCGCATCCGCATCCCCATCGCCCTGCCCGCACGGCGCGCCGCGGCGCCGATCGAGTGGCGCTTGGAGACGGAGTCGGGCGCCGCGCGCGACGGCCGCCTGGAGTTCACCGAGCTTCCCCTGATCGATCGTCGCGCAGTGGACGGCGAGACGGTCGAGCGGCGGGCCTTCACCGTGCCGTTTTCGCTCGGGCTCGGCTATCACCGCTTTCGCCTGTTCCTGCGCGAGGCCGCGCCCGGGGAGGGCGCCACGCTGCCGCTCATCGTCGTGCCGCCGCGCTGCCATCTGCCGCGCCGGGCGGGCGAGCACGCCCCTATGTGGGGCATGGCGCTTCAGCTTTACGGCCTCAGGTCTGCGCGGGACTGGGGGATCGGCGACTTCACCGACCTGGCCTCGATGGTGCGCCGCGGCGCCAGGCTCGGCGCCTCCGCGATCGGCCTCAATCCCCTGCATGCCCTGTTTCCCGGCAACCCGCTCCATATCAGTCCGTATTCGCCGTCGCACCGGCAGTTTCTCGCCACCTTCTATATCGACGTCGAGGCGGTTCCCGACCTCGCCGAATGTGATGAGGCGCAGAGCCTGATCCAGCATCCCGAGTTCCGCGCCAGCCTCGATGAGTCGCGCGCCGCACCTCTGGTCGACTACCAGAGGGTGTCGGCGGCCAAGCGCCCGCTCCTCGAGCTGCTGTACCGCAGCTTCCGCCAGAATCATCTGGGCGCGGCCGAAGGCGCGGCGCCGAGCGAGCGGGGAGCGGCCTTTCGGCGCTTTCAGCGCCTCAAGGGGCGCAGCCTCGAACAACTGGCGGCGTTTCAGGCGATATCCGAGCATCTTGGCCAGGACGGCGCGTGGCCGCAGTGGCCCGCCGCGTACCGCGACCCGGGCTCGCCCGAGGTGGCCGAATTCGCAGCAAGCCATCGCCACCGGGTCGAGTTCTTCCAGTACCTGCAGTGGCAGGCGGATCTGCAGCTTGCGGCGGCGTCCCGGGCCGCCACGGACTCCGGGATGACGGTCGGCCTGTATCACGACCTGGCCTTGGCGCCCGACGCCAACGGCGCCGAGGCCTGGGCGCACCAGTCGCTGTTGGCGCAGGGAGTCCGGCTGGGCGCACCGCCCGACGAATGGAACCAGAGGGGGCAGGACTGGGGCCTGCCGCCGTACAATCCCCTGGCCCTGCGTGGCGTTGCCTACCGGCCGTTCACGGCGGTCATCCGGGCCAACATGAACCATGCCGGCGCGCTGCGCATGGATCACGTCATGGGGCTGGAGCGCATGTACTGGATCCCGCAGGGCGCCGGGCCGCGGGACGGCGGCTACGTGCGCTATCCCGTCGACGACCTCATCGGCGTGCTCGCGCTCGAGAGCCGGCGCCAACGCTGCCTGGTCATCGGCGAGGATCTCGGCACCTTGCCGGAGAGCTTCCAGGCGCGCATGCGCGCCTCGGCCATGCTGTCCTATCGCCTGCTTTACTTCGGCCAGGACGAGGCCGGCGCGTTCCTCGCGCCGCGGCGCTACCCGGCGCCCGCCGCCGTGGCCGTGGGCACGCACGACCTCGCCACGCTGGCCGGCTTTTGGCGCGGCCGCGATCTCGAGGTGAGGAGCGAGCTCGGCCTTTATCCCTCGCAGGCGGCGAGGTCGGCCGCGTTCGAGAGGCGCGCCCGCGAGCGCCGCGAGCTCATCCGGGCCCTGAAGCGCGAGGGCCTGCTTTCGCCCGGCTTTCCCCAGGACGCCGGCGAACTCTCGTTCGACCTCGTCATGGCGGTCTACCGCTTCCTGGCCAGAACCCCTGCGCGTCTTCTGCTGCTGAGCCCGGAGGACGTGTTCGGCGAAGAGAACCAGATCAACATGCCCGGCACCGTCTCGGAACACCCGAACTGGAGGCGAAGGATGCTGCTGGAACTGGAGCGTCTGGAGCGGGACCCGCGCATGGTCGCGATCGCCGCCGCCATCGGCGAGGAGCGTGAACGCCTCCGCCGTGCCGGCCGGCGGGGAAGCCGCCGGGTGGGCTCATGAGCCGCCCGCCGCCGGGGCCGACGGCGACGTATCGGCTTCAGTTCAGCCGCCGCTTCACCTTCCGGGACGCCGAGCGGCTGGTCGCGTACCTGAGCGACCTCGGGATCAGTCACCTCTACGCCTCGCCGTATCTCAAGGCGCGGGCGGGCAGCCCGCACGGCTACGACATCACGGACTACAATGCGCTCAATCCCGAGGTCGGGGACGAGCAGGACCTGGGGGCGCTGGGCGCGGCCCTTCGCGCCCGCGGCATGGGCCAGATCCTCGACTTCGTCCCCAACCACATGGGCATCGCCAAGGCCGACAATCACTGGTGGCTCGACGTCCTGGAGTGGGGGCCGGCCTCGCCGTATGCCGATTACTTCGACATAGACTGGTCGCCGGCCAAGCGGGAGCTTCGGGGCAAGGTCCTGCTGCCGTTCCTGGGCGACCACTACGGTCGGGTTCTGGAGGGCGGGGAGCTGAAGCCCGCCTTCGATGCCGAGCAGGGCAGCTTCGCGGTCTGGTACCACGACCACCTGTTTCCGATCTGCCCGGCGCAGTACGCCCGCATTCTGGCTCCGGAGGCTGCGCAAAGGCGCGCCGAGGGGCGCGGCGAGCCTTCGCATATCGAAGCGATCGAGCGCATCGTCGCGGACTGCCGCGCCCTCAGGCGGGCGGGGCCGTCGGCGCGCCGGCGGGCGGCGGCGCGCGAGCGGGGGATGAAGCTCAAGCGCGACCTCGCGGACCTGGCGCGGGCGCCGGGCGTGCGTGGGCTTGTCGAATCGGCCGTCGAGCGCCTGGCCGGCGTGCCCGGCCAGGAGCACAGCTTCCTGCCGCTGCACAGGTTGCTGGAGCAACAAGCCTATCGCCTGGCCTACTGGCGCGTGGCGGCGGACGAGATCAACTACCGGCGTTTCTTCGACATCAACGATCTGGCCGGCCTCAAGATGGAGCGTCCCGACCTCTTCGAGCGCGCGCACGCCTTGCTTTGGCGCTGGATCTCGGAGGGGACGCTGGACGGCGTGCGCATCGACCATATCGACGGGCTGTTCGATCCGGCGCAGTATTGCCGCCGGCTTGCCGCGCGGTTGGCAGGCTTGCGCGCGTCGTCGCTCCGGCAGGAGGGCCCTGCATCCGGCGCGGAGCCCGGCCGCGGCGGTCCGTCCTCCGCGCCGCCGGTCTACGTCGTCGTCGAGAAGATCCTGGCCCGCCACGAGTCCCTGCGCCGCGGCTGGCCCGTGGACGGCACCACCGGCTACGAAGCCCTCAATCTCATCAACGGGCTGTTCGTTCGCCCGCTCGCGGAGCCGAGACTGGACCGCGCCTACCGCCATTTCTCCGGCCAGTCCCTGGATTTCGACGAAGTTCTGTACCGCTCCAAGAAGCACGTCATGGAGCACCCCCTCTCGAGCGAGCTTCAGGTTCTTGCCAACGAGATTGACCGGATATCGGAGAGCAACTGGCGGACCCGGGATTTCACCCTGGCCCGGCTCAAGGCGGTGCTGGAGGAGGTCGCGGCCTGCTTTCCGGTCTATCGCACCTACGTCGACGAGGCCGGCGCCACGGCGGAAGACCGGCAAAACATCGACTGGGCCATCAGTCTGGCGCGCAGGCGCAGTTCCGACCCGGAAGGCACGATCTTCGACTTCGTCCACGGCGTGCTCACCACGGACCTCGTGCGCCAGCGCCGAGCCGGCTACAACCGCCGTCAGGTCGTCCGCTTCGCCAAGAAGTTTCAGCAGTTCACCGGGCCCGTCACCGCAAAGGCGTTGGAGGACACGAGCTTCTATCGGTTCAACCGCCTGATCTCGCTGAACGAGGTGGGGGGCGACCCGCGCCGTTTCGGCGTCAGCGTCTCGGCGTTCCACCACATAAATCAGGAGCGGGCGCGCCACTGGCCGCAGGCCATGATCGCGACGGGAACACACGACAGCAAGCGGGGCGAGGACGCCCGCACGCGGCTCGACGTGCTCTCGGAGGTTCCCGACGAATGGGAAAGGCAAAGCCGCCGTTGGCGCACCCTGAACCGTTGGGCCAAGCGGGAATACGAAGGCGACAGGTCGCCCGGCGCGAACGACGAGTACTTCCTCTATCAGACGCTTGTGGGAAGCTGGCCGAGCGAGCTGTTGCATGCCTCGCGCCTCGAGCCGGACCGGCTCGACGCCTACCGCAGGCGCGTCGAGGCATGCATGATCAAGGCGGTCCGCGAAGCCAAGATCCGCTCGAGCTGGGCGCACCCGGACGCGGCCTACGAGCAGGCGGTGAGCGAGTTCGTCACGCGGCTTCTCGATCCGGTGCGCTCGTCCGGGTTCCTGTCCGAGTTCGTCGCGTTCGAGCGCCAGGTGGCCTGGTTCGGCATGCTCAACAGCCTGTCGCAGACGCTCCTCAAGCTGACCGTACCTGGCGTTCCCGACATCTATCAGGGGGCCGAGCTGTGGGACCACAGCATGGTCGATCCGGACAACCGGCGGCCGGTCGACTTCCGGCGGCGTATCAGCGCCCTGGAAGAAATTCGCCGTCACTGCGGCGCACGGACGGGCCCGGGGTCTGCCGTGCTGCGCGAGATGGCCGCGGCCTGGCCGGACGGGCGGATCAAGCTGTTCCTGATCCACCGGCTTCTGCGTCTGCGCTCGAGCCGGCCCCGGCTTTTCCTTGAGGGAAACTATGTGCCGCTCGAAACAGCCGGTGAGCGAGACGATCATCTGTGCGCCTTCGCCCGCATTCAGGGCGCAACGGTGCTCGTCGTGGTCGCGCCGCGCTTCTTCGTCGCCCTCGCGCCCGCGGGCACGCTGCCGCTCCGGGACACCTGGGGCGACACGTCCATCGCGTGCCTGCCGGAGCTTCGCTCGCGGAGCTGGACCGATGTCATCACCGGCGCAGTGCGCGGCCCGTCGCCGAGCCGGCGCGACGAGACGATGGCGGCACGAGAGATCCTGGCGGATCTTCCCGTGGCGGCACTGCTGGCCGAATAAGGCGTCCGGTCCCGGTCTAAGGCGCGAGTCCCGGGGGTGCGCCTTGCGGCGCGCTCGCCTCGACGTTCCAGATCGTCGCGGCGTACTCGGCCGCGGCGCGGTCGCTCGACATGCGGCCCATGCGGGCGACGTTGAGTATGGCGCGCCGGGTCCAGGACTCGGCATCGCCATACAGCGCCTCGACGTCCGCCTGGCGGGCGAGATAAGGCTCGTAGTCGGCCAGCACCAGAAACCGGTCCGACCCGAGCAGGCTGTCGACGATCGGCCGGAACCGCTCCGGCTCGTCCGGCGAGAAGGCGCCGCGGGCGATCATGTCGAGGGCGGTTCGCAGTTCCGCGTTGGTCTCGTAGTATGCGCGCGGGCGGTAACCCTCGGCGCGGAGTCGGTCCACGTCCTCCGCCGTGAGTCCGAAGGCGAAGAAGTTGTCGCGCCCCACGGCCTGCGCGACCTCGACATTGGCCCCGTCAAGCGTGCCGATGGTCAGCGCCCCGTTGAGGGCGAGCTTCATGTTGCCGGTTCCCGAGGCTTCGGTTCCCGCGGTGGAGATCTGTTCGGACAGCTCGGCCGCCGGCACGATGATCTGCGCCTCGGAGACGCTGTAATCGGGAAGGAACAGCACCTTGAGGCGATCGTCGATGTCCGGGTCCGTGTTGATCACTTCGGCCACATCGTGGATCAGCTTGACGATCAGCTTGGCCATCGCATAACCGGGCGGCGCCTTGCCGGCGAACACGACGGTCCGTGGCACGCTGTCGCCGTCCCGGCCGTCGCGGAGCCGGTTGTACAGGGTGATCGCGTGGAGGAGCTTCAGGACCTGCCTCTTGTACTCGTGAATCCGCTTCACGTGCACGTCGAACAGCGAGGCGGGAGCCGGCGAGACGTCGCAGCGCCTTGCGGCATGTCGGGCGAGGCGCTCCTTGTTCGCATGCTTGACGGCACCGAACTCGTGCCGGAATTCGGGATCGTCGGCCAGATCGACGAGCCGTTCGAGCGCGCCGAGGTCGCCGAGCCAGTTCGGGCCGATGCGCGACGAAATCAGCGCCGCCAGGGCCGGGTTCGCCGCGCCAAGCCAGCGGCGCGGCGTGACGCCGTTGGTTATGTTGACGATGCGCCCGGGCAAGGCGTCCGCAAGGTCCGCGAACACCGTGCGCGTCATCAGGTCGGTGTGCATCTCGGACACGCCGTTGATCCTGCGGCTGCCGAGAAAGGCGAGGTGGGCCATGCGCACACGGCGGTCGCCGCGTTCGTCGATCAGGGACAGGCGCTCGATGGGGCCGTGGTCGTGTGGGTGGCGGCGACGCGCCTCGCGCAGGAACTCCGCATTGATCCGGTAGATGATCTCGAGGTGCCGCGGCAGCATCCGCTCGAAAAAGCGCACCGGCCAGGTCTCGAGCGCCTCCGGCATGAGGGTGTGATTGGTGTACGCGACGGTGCCTCGCGTGATGTCCCAGGCCCTGCGCCAAGGCACGCCGTGGCGGTCGATGAGCAAGCGCATCAACTCCGGGATCACCAAGGCGGGGTGGGTGTCGTTGATGTTGATCACGACCTTGCACGGCAGCGCCTCGAAGGTGTCGTGCGCTGCGCGATACTGGTTCAGGATATCCTGGACCGAGGCGCTGACGAAGAAGAACTCCTGCCTGAAGCGGAGCTCCCGGCCCGCCTCGTTGGAGTCGTCCGGATAGAGAATGCGGGTCAGGTTCTCGGACTGCGTCCGCTCCTCCAGGGCGCGGACATGGTCGCCGCCGTTGAAGCGCGCGGCGTCGAACTCGCGTCGGGCCTTGGCCGCCCATAGCCGCAGAGTGTTGACCGTTTGCGAGCCGTAACCGCAGATGGGAACGTCATAGGCCTGGGCGAACACGTCATCGGTTTCGCTCCACGTCGTTGAGCCGGCGGCCCCGGGCGCCGAGTCGCGGCGAACGGTGCCGTTGAAGGGGACCGGGTAGACGATGTCGCCGCGCGGGAACTCCCACGGGTTGCCGTCGCGCAGCCAGTGCTCGGGCCTCTCGACCTGCCAGCCGTCCTCGATCGCCTGCCTGAACAGGCCGTACTCGAAGCGCATGCCATAGCCGTAAGCGGGGATGCCCAGCGTCGCCATGCTGTCCATGAGGCAGGCGGCCAGGCGGCCGAGACCACCGTTGCCCAGCGGCGCATCCGCCTCCTGCGCCGCGACGTCCTCCAGCTCGCACCCGGCCTGCGCCAGGGCGGCGCGGCAGGCCTCGTACAGCCCGAGATTGCGCAGCGCGTCGCTCAGCAGGCGGCCGAGCAGGAACTCCATGGACAGGTAGTAGACCCGTTTGCTCCGCCAGGCATGTTCTCGGCGCCCGCTCGCGACCCAGCGGGCCGCCAGCGCCTGGCGCACCAGCATCGCGCTCGCGACGAACCAGTCGCGCCTGTTCGCGGCCGCCGGGGCCTTGCCGACGCTGCCGAGCAGGCAGCGCTCCAGGTCGGCCCGGATCGCTCGCGGCTCCCGTGGCTGCACAAGTGACTCGGCGCTCGGGCCGTCGGTGCGCCTATCGGGATATCGGGTCTGGAGGTTCATGGGCCGCGCGTCATCGCCGGTTTTTGGCGCCGGGGCCGTCCCTCGGGTGGGCGAGCGGCGCACCGGGTATCGGAGACCGGGCGGGCGCCGAGGCGGGGACGAGGACGTGTCCGTCGCGGCGGCCTCGGTCGGACCTGTGGCCGGCCGGTGCGCGGATCGGGTCGGACTCGGTCTCGCCCCATCGTCTCGCGGAGAAATGGTACGGGCCCCGGCAAGGCGGGCACGCGCCCCAGTCAGCGTGGATGACAAAGGTAAACGGACCGTGAACGGGCACGGCAGCCGCATGGCGCCGTCACCGTCTGCCGCTCCGCCGTC
>JABAHQ010024430.1_pt1 | contig 12886 bp, 12 predicted proteins | sample 7062091 | NCBI WGS metagenome assembly JABAHQ01 (sample SAMN14534359, study PRJNA622989) | marine sediment metagenome | biome: marine biome [ENVO:00000428]; feature: marine pelagic biome [ENVO:01000023]; material: deep marine sediment [ENVO:00002113] | place: India: Gulf of Kutch | collected...
TAGGAAGAACAGGTGTATCGGGTTGACGTTATTTATCAATGGTAAGGTCGGACAGCAACAAAGCGGGAGGGACAGACAGGCCACAAGGAAAAGGGCTAGCGTAGCTACCCGTTTTACTCGCATGGCGATTACCTCTAGCGAAGAATAAATCCATCCTGCAACGGGTCAGTCGGGTTAATCAAAAATTCGTGGCGGCCAGTAATGTGGGCCGTGCCTTCTACTTCGGGGATAATGGCAGGATAGGAGCCAAAGGTCGTGGTTTCAACAATGCGCCCGGTGAAGCGGCTGCCGATAATGCTCTCGATGACAATGGGCTCATTGATGCCGACCTCGCCCCGCGCATAGTGAATGGCCAGGCGACCGCTGACGCCCGTACCGGTCGGGCAGCGATCCACCTCGCCTTCGGCAAAGATACAGACGTTGCGGCTATGGGCTCCTTTGCCCAGCGGCGGCCCGATAAAGATGGTGCCGTAAAGAAAACTCAGATCCTCTTCAAGGGGGTGGGGGATAGGCCGGCTGGCCATGATCGCTCGCTTGATAGCCATACCCTTTTCGATAAGGGGGCGAAAATCCTCCTGGGTACAGGTCAGACCGACTTCTTTAGCTTGCACATAGGCGTAAAACGCTCCGCCAAAGGCAATGTCGTAGCGTACTTTGCCCAGGCCCGGCACGTCAACCGTTTCGTCCAAGGCTAAAACAAAGGAAGGCACGTTGTGAAAATAGACGCTTTGCACTTGCCCTTCGGCCACCCTGGCATGAGCAGTGACCAGCCCGGCCGGGGTGTCAATTTTGACCGTGGTTTCGGGGGCGGTCATGGGCAGCAAGCCAGTCTCCAACGCCACTTTGGCGATGCCGATGATGCCGTGGCCGCACATCGTGCTGTAGCCTTCGTTGTGCATGAACAGGACCCCCAGATCCGCCTCCCGACTGGCGGGCGGGGTAATGATACAACCGTACATATCTGCGTGGCCGCGTGGCTCCCACATCAGAGCCGTTCGCAGATGATCAAGGTTCTCCTTGGCATAGCGGCGCCGGGCCAGGATGGTGTCGCCCGGCAGGTCAGGATAACCACCCGTGATGACCCGAAAGGGCTCGCCTCCCGTGTGTACATCAATGGCCGTGATCTTGAGCCAATCGTCGGGTGGCACCCATCCCCCTTCAGCATTCATGGCTCAACCAATATTTAGGAGTGTTTTGAAATTGCTCAAAATTAAACTGACCAGTTCCTCAGCTTCGATCTGCTTGAGTTCGGCCAGCTTGCGGGCGACAAGGTCGACATTGGCGGGCTCATTTCTGTCAGCCGACTGCGCGTAGAGGGGCATGTATGGCGAATCGGTCTCGACCAACAGACCGTCTAGTGGAATATGGCGCAGGAGTTCCTGTAGTGCGGTCGCAGCAGGATAGGTGATGGCACCGCCGAATGATAAGCGAAACCCCATATCCAAGAGCTGGTTTGCTGCTTTACCATCCGCGTCAAAATTGTGCACCACCCCGCCAACCCTGCAGGCCTCTTCTTGCTTCAGGATGGAGATTAGAGCGGAGTAAGCCCCGCGGCAATGTACGATAAGGGGCAACCCTAGCTCGCAGGCCAGCTCAATCTGCTTGCGGAAGGCCCGCTCCTGAGCCGTTTGCAAATCCCGATTATCATGAAAGGTTGCACCGGTAAACACATTGTCTAGGAAATCCAGACCGACTTCACCGATGGCCACCGTTTGTCCTTTACGAACGAGGTCATGGATCTTTTCGTCGAAGTCTCGGGGGAAACTCTCCGCGGCGACCCAGGGGTGGAAGCCCACCGAGGCCAAGACTTGATCGTGCGCTGCAGCGATCTCAACGGCGTTCGCCGACGACTGCAGATCCATGCCCGAACTCACAATCCAACGAACCCCGGCCGCATCAGCACGCTCCAGGACCGACTCCATCTCCTCAGGAGCATACTGGTCCAGGTGGACATGTATATCGGTTAGCTTGTTTTCCCGGCCCATCTCCCTACTCTTGGCTGCTAGCCCTTCTGTATCATTACCATCGAATCGGAGGCTCAAAAGGACTGTTGCTCGGTCCGGGCGATGATCTCGTCTTGGAGTGACTCGCTCAGGTTGCAGAAGTAGTCGCTGTAACCGGCAACGCGGACGATGAGGTCGCGGTACTTCTCCGGCTCTCGCTGGGCTGCCCGGAGCGTCGCCGCATCGACGACGTTGAACTGTACGTGGTGCCCGTCCATCCTGAAGTAGGACCGCACCAAGCAGATGAACTTCCCCAAGCCGTCCTCGTCCTGGAGCACCTGGGGGGTGAATTTCTGGTTGAGCAGAGTGCCCCCGGTCCGCAGGTGGTCCATCTTGGCCACCGATTTGAGGACCGCCGTCGGGCCGCGGCGGTCCGCCCCTTGTACTGGCGAGACGCCCTCGGAGACTGGCTCCCCTGACCTTCGCCCGTCAGGCGTGGCCCCGACCACCGAGCCGAAGTAGATGTGAACGGTGGTCGGGAGCAGGTTGATCCGGTAGGTGCCCCCCTTGGTATTGGGGCAGCCGTCGATGGCCTCGAAGTAGGCCTCAAAGAGGGCCTTCATCACCTCGTCGGCGTAGTCATCGTCGTTGCCATATTTGGGCGTCCGGTTGAGCAACTGCTGGCACAGCCGCTCATGTCCGGCGAAGTTCGCCTGCAGGGCAGCCAGAAGTTTCTCCATGGTCAGGTCCTGCTCGTCGAAGACGTGGTGCTTGATGGCGGTCATGGAATCGGCTAACGTGCCCAGGCCCGTACCCTGAATGTAGGTCGTATTGTAGCGCGCCCCGCCATCGTGATAATCCTTTCCTTTCTTGATGCAATCGTCNNTATTCCCTCGCATCTTTGTCTCCACAAAATGGCCGAGCTGCCTCTTGTAGGCCTCAAACAGCTCCTCAAAGGACCTAAACTGCCGGGGATCGCCGGTCTCCAGCCCAATCCTTTTCCCCGTCCCCCGATCGACGCCGTTATTCAAGGTGACCTCCATCACCTTCACCAGGTTAAAGTAGCCGCTGAGGATGTAGCTCTCCTTGCCGTAGGCCCNNGTGCGTCCTCGATCGATTTCCCCTGCCGGATCAACTCCTGGATGATGGCCTCCGTATTGAACAGCGCAGGCTGGCCAAAGCCGGTGCGGATGATCTGGGCCGCCCGCCTCAGCAGCCGATCGGGGTTCTTCTTGCTGAGCTGAATGCGAGCGTTGGGCTGGATCAGGCGCAGCTCCTCGATCACGTCCAGGATGAGGTAGGTGAGCTCATTGACGCCATCCGAGCCATCTTCCTTTACGCCTCCGAGATCGACGCAGACAAAATCGGTGTAGGTGTCGCTCTCCGCGGCGGTGACACCCACCTTGGGCGGCGCGGGCTGGTTGTGGAACTTGATCCAGAGGCACTGCAGGAGCTCCTTGGCCTCCTCGGGGGTCAGCGTCCCCCTCTCCAGGCCCTCCTGATAGAAGGGATAGAGGTGTTGGTCCAACCGGCCGGGGCTGAAGGCATCCCAGGTATTAAGCTCTGTGGTCACGCCGAGATGGACGAACCAGTAATACTGTAGCGCCTCCCAAAAATCTCGGGGAGCATGAGCCGGGACGTGGGAGCAGACCTCGGCGATTCGCCCAAGCTCCCTCTTTCTCTGAGAATCCCTTTCCTGCTCCACCAACTGGTGGGCCTTCTCTGCGTGGCGCTCCGCAAGCCGGATTAGGGCCCCGGAGCAGATGAGCATCGCCTTCAGCTCCTCCTGCTTATCGTAGGCCTGTGGGTCGTGCAGGAAATCCAGGCTTCCCAGATTCTCCTCAATCTCCCGCTCCAAATCGACCAGGCCCCGGTGATAGATCGTATCGCCTAAGACCGTATGTCCCGGTGCCCGCTGCTCCATAAACTCGGTGAAGACGCCGGCTTCAAATGCTCGCTTCCACTCCTCCGTCATCTCGCGGAAGATGAGGTCGCGCATTGATTTCCCTCTCCAGAAGGGAATGATCTTCTCCTGGTATACCTTGCGGGCCTCCTCGCTGACCGCAAAGGAGGTCTTCTCCCGCGAGTCAAGGATCTCCAGATCCTCCAGGCTGTGGCAGCAGAGCTCAGGGTAGGTGGGCGCGGCCAGGGGAGCGGGTCCCTTCTCCCCGACGATCAGCTCCCCTTTGCCGATGTAGATCGTCTTGTGCTCCATCAGGTGCCGAAACGCCAGGGCGCGGCGGACCGGCGCGGAGACCGGGCCGAGGTCTTGCTTGTAGAATTCGGTCAGCAGCTCTGCCCTCTCGGTGGAGACGGAGGGCTTNNCTTTCGGTGGAGACGGAGGGCTTGGTCTCCAGGCTCCGCTGCCTCAGGCGAGCCACCCGCTCGCTAGCCGCCGCGGGGCTCGCTTCCCTGGCCTGGTCACTTATGGCCATAGGGCTCACCTCCTATTGTCACTTCCAGCCCAAATTCCGCCAGGATCCGAGCCAGCTCGGCCGCCCTCTCCCCCGCGGGGGGCCGGGCCTCGCCCAGCCGATAGGCCCGATCGAGCTTGGCGTATTTGGGCGTGCCCCCCTGATGGTAGAGCAGGATATCGACGGGGCAGGGGTACGCCAGGGAGGCCACAAACTCCCCCGTGCGGCGGATGTTCTCCTCGTCGTCGTTGATCCCCGAGATGAGGAGCGGGAGGCGGACGGTGATCGGGCGGCCCTGGAGCGATAATGTCTGCAGGTTACTCAAAATCAGCTCATTGGACACGCCGGTAAATTGTCGATGCTTCCGATCGTCCATCAATTTTAGATCATACAAAAACAGGTCAACATAGTCACTGACCGTATCCAGGACATCCTGAGGCGCAAAGCCTGTGGTATCCAAGGCGGTATGGATCTGCCTCCTCTTGCAGGCCTGGAGTAGCTCAAAGAGAAAGCCCGGTTGCACCAAGGGCTCCCCGCCGGAGAGGGTCACCCCTCCGCCCGACTCTTCGTAAAAGAGACCGTCCTTTTCAACCTCAGCTACCACCTCTGCGACGGCCATCTGCCGGCCGCTCATCTCCAGGGCCTCAGCATGGCAGGCTGCCGCACAGGCCCCACATAGGGTGCATCTTTCCCGATCGATGGTCAAGGAACCATCGGCCAGCGCGAGGGCGCCTTCCGCGCATGCTTTGAGGCAGTCACCGCACCCATTGCACTTGTTTCTCTGAAAGGCTATCTCCGGCCTCCCGTTCTGGCCCTCGGGGTTGTGGCACCACCAACAGCTCAGCGGGCATCCCTTGAAGAAGACCGTAGTGCGGATGCCGGGGCCGTCATGAATCGCGAACTTCTTGAGATCAAAGATTATCCCCATTTTCAAAACGTTGCCTCCAGGTCTTCGGCCAATACCCCACCATGAACGGCTTTTAGTGTAGCAGAAATTTTTTCACTCAGCAACCGGCCATCGGCAGCCCGTCAGGACTGGCACTGGTTTGTGAAGCCCGCAAAGCGAAGGGTAAAGGATGTCCATCGCTACTGCCTCAGTTAGGGGGAGGTGCCAATCTCCCCATCAGCCTAGACTCGTTACCGATCTCCTGAATTGTTGTCTCATCGGCACCGAATAGGTGGCATCTGGCCAGATGGCCTTCCCTGATCTCCACCATCGCCGGATCGACCCGGGAGCAAATCTCCAGCTTCTCCGGGCATCGCAAGTGGAAGCTACAGCCGGAGGGGACATTGACCGGGCTGGGAATCTCGCCCCGGGAGACGATCTTCGCCGGCTTGAGCGCCTTCTCCTCCTGGGAGACCACCGGAATCGAGGAGACCAACATCTTTGTGTAGGGATGAGCGGGGTTTTGGAAAAACTCGGGGGTCGGTGCGATCTCGCACAGTTTTCCCAGATACATGATCGCCACCCGACTGGCCACGTTGCGCATCAGGCTTAGATCATGAGTGATAAACAAATAGGTAAGGTTCAGCTCTTCCCCCAAGCGAATCAATAGGTTGATGATCTTCCCTTGTACAGAGACGTCCAAGGCCGAGGTCGGCTCATCCAGGATCACCAGGGAGGGTTCCGTGGCTAGCGCCCTGGCGATCGCCACCATCTGCTTTTCTCCACCGCCGATCGCTTGGGGATACTTATACATATACTCGTCGGCAGGAAGCTCCACCATCTCCAGCAGATCCTTGATCTTTGTCAGGTGATCTTTCTTATTCGCTCTTCGATGAACCTTCAGGGGCACGCTGAGAATCTGCTTGATGCTCCGTTTGGGGTTTAGGGACGATCCGGGGTCTTGAAAGACGATCCTTATCTCCTGCTTCAGCGATTTGGGCCGTTTGTCGGAAAACTTGCTAATGTCCTGCCCCTCAAAGCGGATTTCGCCCTCCGTGGGCGGGTAAATACCAACGACACACTGTGCGGTCGTCGTTTTTCCGGACCCTGATTCCCCCACCAGCCCGAGCGTCTCACCTGTGACCAGGGAGAACCTGATATTGTCGACCGCCTTTACCAGACCCTGTCTGGTAGGGAAGTATTTCTTTAGGTTGTTGACCGTCAAAATGGTATCGGTCATCGCTATCAACTTTGATATAGGAAGCAGGCGACTTTGCGGCCATTCCCGACGTCAAATGGCGGTGGCTTCTCCGTTTCACAGAGTGGCCTCACCTGTTCACATCTCGGGTGGAAGCGACACCCTGCCGGGGGATTGAGATAATTTGGTATTCGCCCGGGGATGCCGTCACGGACGCCCTCTCCGGTCAGCTTGGGAACGCTTTTCATCAGTCCTTGACTATAGGGATGCAGAGGTTGGACAAAAAGCTCCTCGGTTTGGCCCCCTTCAACTATAGTCCCGGCATACATGATGTAGACCCTCTCCATTAGATCCATGACGACCCCGAGCGAGTGCGTGATCATTAGGACGGACACGTCCTTCTCTTCAACGAGCTCGTCCAATTTTCTCAAGATTTGATCTTGGATGGTGACGTCCAGGTTGGTTGTCGGCTCGTCGGCCAGGAGCAATCGGGCCGGCGTGATCAGCGCTTCGGCGATGCAGACGCGTTGTCTCATCCCGCCGCTCAGTTGCACGGGGTAGCTGGACATGATTCGTTCTGGATCTGGCATGCCGGTCTCCTTGAGCGCGGTAACACACCGAGCTGTTATCTCCTTTTTTGTAAGTTTCTCCTCGGAGCCCCCCAGGGAATCCTTCACGATATCCCGAAGCTGAGTTCCAATTGTGAATACAGGGTTAAGCGACGACAGAGGGTCCTGGAATACCGCCGTCACCTCCCTTCTTCGAAGGTTTCGAACCTCTCTAGGCTTCATCTTGAGGATGTCCTTGCCGCGGTAGACGATCTCCCCGCCAGTAACCCGCGCTGGGGGTGTCGGGAGAACCCTCAGAATGGATCTAACGGTGGTCGTCTTTCCGCAGCCCGTCTCCCCAACGAGACCGACCCGCTCCCCCTCTCCGAGCTCAAGGTCCATCCCGTTCAGAACATTGAGGAAGCCCTCGAAGATCCTAAACCCGATGTGGAGGTCCCTGATCTCCAGAAGCGGTGCCATCCTTGGCCTCACACCTCCTCCACGGCGAACACATCCCGAATCCCATCGCCGACTAGGTTGAACGCCAAGATCACCACGACGATGGCCAACGCCGGAAAGATGGTGCTCCACCACTCGCCGGGAAGACGTTTCGCGCCCTCAGCGACCATCGTCCCCAGGCCGGGTTTCGGCGGCTGGACGCCCAGGCCGATGAAGCTGAGCGAGGCCCCCAGGAGAATGACGATTCCCATATCCAAAGTCATCTTGGTCATAATCGGGGCAAAGCAATTGGGCAGGATCTCCCGGAACAGGATGTGCATCCTGCCCGCTCCGGTCAGCTCGGCATCGCGGACGAAGAACTCGTTGCGAAGCGAGGAGGCGACCGCGAACACCAGCCGGGAGTACCACGGCCAGAAGACCATCGCGATCGCCATCATCTGGTTCGTGAGATTGGGGGTCAACATGGCACAAATCGCTAGGGCTAACACCAGTGGCGGAACAGCTAAAAAGATGTCCGTGATCCTCATGATAATCACTTCGATCCAGCTCCCGTTGCGATATCCGGCAATCAGCCCCAGCACGACCCCCAGCGGGACACTCAGGCTGAGCACCACAATGCCGATCATCAGCGAGAAGCGATACCCGAAGATCACTCGACTGAAGACGTCACGACCGACCCTGTCGGTCCCGAAGAAATGGTCCTTGCTCGGTGGAAGGCTTGCCTCACGGAAATTCGTATACGGTCGAGCATGTTCCGGATAGGGGGTGATTTGTGGGGCGAGCCCTGCCGCAAGGCCAATCAGGACCAGGACAACCAGTCCCAGCACGGAAAGGGAATTTCGAGAGTATTTGTACCACCCTTTGGCAAACCCCCTTCTCTTCTGGGCCAGAGTCGCCATGATGTCGGCTGTCCTCTCTTCCCACATCACCTAGCCTCCTCGACGGTGGATTCGAATCCTGGGGTCTAAGAAGGCGATAATAATGTCCACGAGGAGATTAACCAACGCGAATGTCACCCCGATAACGAGAACAACCGCAACAATAGCATTAAGGTCTTTGTTCAACATTGCTGTGACGGCGTATCGAGAGAAGCCAGGCCACATAAAGACCAGTTCCACGAGAAACGCGTTGGACATGAGAAAAGCAAAATCCAGGCCCATCACCGTAACGGTCGGGATAATAGATGGTTTTAGAAGGTATTTGAAGACAAGGCGCGAACCCTTTATTCCGTGCACTTGATGCACGGTCATGTAGTCCTTTTGGATATTCTCCACGATCGAAGAGCGGGTAATCCGCCCCTCCTGAGCGATATGTATCACAGCCAGGCTGAAAGCGGGGAGGAGGAGATGCATCAATGCCACCCCTGCAAGATCAGGCCTACCCCCAATCAGACTATCCAGAACCAGAAAACCGGTCACGGTGTGCGGGGCTTTCGTCATGATCGGCAGTCGACCGACGCTGGGGGCCAGCCCCAGTAATTGACTGAAGATGAACAGCAGGAGGATAGCCACCACGAAAGATGGCGTGGCAATGCCCAGGTACGATACAAGCCTGGAAAAGCCATCAAACCAGGAGTTCCTGAAGTAGCCAGCGAGCACGCCGGTGACCTGCCCGACGATCATGGAGATCAAGGTGGCAAACAGGATCAGCTCCAGCGTGGCCGGGATATACTGGGCCAGATCAGTTTTCACCGGGCGGTGCGTGTACGAGGACACCCCCAGATCTCCGTGAAGAAGAGAACTGAGCCAGTAGTAGTACTGCACGGGAAACGGATCGTTTAGATGCATCTGCTCCCTGACGCGCTCGACCTGCTCCTGGGTCGCCAACAGCCCGAGCGCCTGCCGAGCAGGGTCGCCCGGCATGACCCGGGCGATGAAGAAGATCAACAGCGACAGCCCGAAAAGGACGAAGACTGACTGCGCGAGCCTTAGACCGATGTATTTGGCCATATTGCCCTTGAGGGCTGTTAAGATAGGCGGGAGGGCGAGGGCCTGACGCTCCCGCCCTCGCCCCTCCCTACTTACCTACCCACGCAACTCCTCCTTAAGTTCCAAGTTGATCCGCCAGTTGTGCATGTTCTCGCTAGGACCGACAAAGACGATCGTCTCCTTGGGGCCGACGATGTACGCCTGGTGGGCAAAGAGGGTCGGCTTTTGATATGGGTAGAACGCCAGGGCGTGAGCGGCGATCAGCGGCTGTAGCTGCTCGTAGATCGCCAACCGCTTCACGGGGTCAGGCTCCGCCCGCGTCTGCTCCAGCAATTGAATGAGCTGCGGATCTTCGAAGTACCAGTGAGCCTCAAAGATCCACCCCAGGCCCTTGGGATGAAACATCATGTAGGTGTAGTAGTCGTGTGCCGGAGCGGCCTGGGGAGCGAAGAGGAAGATCGTCATGTTGGGTGTAGTCTCCGGGGAGGAGCACTCCGCGGAGTACTGCGGCCACGGCGGACCGGCCACCTCGACCGTCACGCCGAGTTGAGCCATGTCGGCTTGCAGTTGGAGGCCGACCTCTTCCTCAAAATCGAGACCACCGCAGAAGTGGAAGACGACCTTCACGTCATCCAGGTTGTCGGCGTACTTGGAGAGTGCTAGCTCCTGGCGCGCCCTCTCCAGGTCCTGCTTGCGCGGCTGCGGCTCAATCGGCACGTATCCCGGCATGGTCGGCAGGAGGATTCCCGTCTCTCCATTGCCGAACTGCTCCCAGGGCCCGACCACGGCCTGGTAGTCGTAAGCGTAGAGAATGGCCTTGCGGAAGTGCTCGTCGTCGGTCGGCTCACGCTGTGTGTTCATCCACACCGTCACGTTCTGGGCCCAGACACTGTCCAGAGCGAAGCGTGGGTCATTCTGGATCTCCTGTAGCTGGGGCAACGTCCACCCGCCGTTGATCTCAAGATCCAGTCCGCCGCTCTTGAGCAGTGTCATCAAGGTGGTGTAGTCGGTCTCCATGATGAAGATGAGCCGCTCGATGGGCACCTCGTCCGGACCCCAGCCTGTGTTGCTCCAGCCTTCGAAGTAGTCCACAAACCGCTCGGCGTCCAAGCGCTGGCCCGGGATGTGGCTGGTCATCACGTACGGGCCGGTCCCGGCATCGTGCGTGGCCAGCCAGTCCTCACCGTAGTCTCCGAAACCCCCGTAGTTGCCGGGCTTCTTGATGTTCGCCAGCACCAGGTCTTTCTCCACGGGGAAGAACAGGGCCAGAGTGTCGGGGAAGATCGCGCTAGGCTTGTCCAGGAAGAAGTCGACCGTGTACTTGTCGGCTACGGTTGCCGTTACCGCGCCCAGCGGCCCCGAGTTGCCCCTTCCCATAGTGATAAACCTGGTCATGGAGAAGGCCACGTCCTCAGCGGTCAGCTCGTTTCCGGAGTGGAACTTCACTCCCTGGCGCAGCGTGAACCGCCAATGGGTGAGGTCTCCCCCTACCGCTTCCCAGCTTGTGGCTAGGTGTGGTCGGACCGATCCGTCCGGCGCGGGGTAAACCAACGGGCTATACAGGTTATACATCGTCTCGGTGTCGTACCAGTCTGACGCGACAGCCGGATCTGCCGTGATGACGGGGTACGCGTTGATGACCGCCACGTTCTCCACAGGGTTGTCTGCACTCACCAGACTACACAATCCAACCGCGAATATCGCCACAACCACCCCTAAGACTCTTCCTAGCTTCACCTCTATCACCTCACAGATAGATTTTGGTTCTACTACCTTGGGCTCAAATTATCCCGTTATCACCCCCTTTCGACACTTCGTCGCTCGCGTTTATCATTCTACCACCTGCAAGGCATGGGTGCACTTATTCAAGCCCCTTGCTCCTGTTTCCGTCACGACCACGATGTCCTCAATGCGGATGCCGAATCTGTCGGGTAAGTAGATCCCCGGTTCTACGGAAAAGGTCATCCCTGCCTCGAGTCGAAGCTGATTCCCTTCAGCTATGTAGGGCGCCTCGTGGACATCGAGGCCGATGCCATGCCCGGTGCGGTGGATGAACTGTTCGCTGTAGCCTGCCTTCGCTATCTCCTCGCGCGCGACTCTATCGACCTCTTGGGCTGCAATGCCCGGCTTTACCGCCTGCACGCCCTTCTCCTGGGCTCTCTTGACAGCCCCGTAGACAGCCTGGACCTCCTCCGAGGGCTCTTCACAGACGATCGTGCGGGTGATATCCGAACAGTATCCGTGGACCCGGCAGCCGAAGTCGAGGATCACTACATCACCCGGCTCGATCCTCCGCTGGCCGGCCCGATGATGAGGAAAGGCGCTATTAGGCCCGGACGCCACCAAAGTCTCAAAGGCGATCTTCTCCGCTCCCTGCTCTTTCATCGCTCCTTCAAGAGCCCTGGCAAGCTCCAGCTCGCTCATCCCGGATACCGTCAGGTTGAGGATCTGCCCGAACGCTTCGTCTGAGATGGCCCCGGCTTGGGCCATATGCCCGATCTCATCAGGGGTCTTCTCCCTACGTAATGGGCCCATTACCTGTGAGGCCGCCTCGAAGTCGGCTTGGGGCAACGCCCTCTTCAACATGAGGAGAAAACTGGCCCACATTGAGTCATCCACCAGAACCCGCGCGCTGCGCAACCCAAACTCGGCGGTGGTCCGCTTCAGCAAGGCCTCCGGGTCATCCCCGTCCTTCCAGGCCCGCACGTCCGCCACTGACGAGGCCTGCCGGATCTGGTCGGCATAAAGCTGTGGGGCGATGAAGATTGGACTTCCCTCTCGCGGTACGAGCAACAGCAGCAGCCGCTCTCCGGGCTCATCGGTGAACCCGCTTAGAAAGAGCATGTTCGAGCCGAGAGAGAGGGCCGTCAAGTCAAACCCGAGTTCCGTCATGCGCGCCTGAGCTTTCGCTATTCTACTCTTATGGGCATCCATTAACCCTGCTTCTGTAACGCCTGGACGGCCAGCTTTTCTATCCCTTGCTGCCAGATGCGCAAGCCGATTTCCTCTATTGCCTTCCATTGAGCCTGGGGGATGCGAGCAAAGGGGTTGACGGGTAGATACCCCCGATGATCCCGCAAAACTTCAGCACCATAATAGATCCCAATGGCCTCGACCGCCTCCGAGGAAGGCATTTCCCACTCCTTCCAATAGACGACGTCGCCCGTGTTTGCGGTGGCGGTCTGGCTCTCCCGGGGGATCTCGCGGTTGCTGCTCACGGGGAAGTTGAACTCCCGCCCACACCACCGCGAGTGATAGACGGTGGCCTCAAGCGGCAGGATCTCCAGGAACGCCTCCACTGTCCTGGGAGCCATATCCGGAAGCAGCTCGGCGATCAGCTCACCGCCCCGCTCAAATCTGAACACGATCTTGCCGTTCATCTCGGCACCGCTTAGCCGACGGTCCTCATCCTCTTTCGCAACTCTTCGGTAGCTTCAATATCCACCTTCCCTGTATCCTGATCGATTAGGACTCCGTACTCCTCCCTCGCCTTTGTCGGGGATACATATC
>JABAHQ010004293.1_pt1 | contig 12876 bp, 10 predicted proteins | sample 7062091 | NCBI WGS metagenome assembly JABAHQ01 (sample SAMN14534359, study PRJNA622989) | marine sediment metagenome | biome: marine biome [ENVO:00000428]; feature: marine pelagic biome [ENVO:01000023]; material: deep marine sediment [ENVO:00002113] | place: India: Gulf of Kutch | collected...
TGCTGCGCGAGCTCGAGAAGGCCATGCCCGAGGACGCCATGGTGACCACCGACATCGGCAACATCTGCTCGGTGTCCAACAGCTATCTGCGCTTCAACAAGCCCAAGAGCTTCTTCGCCGCCATGAGCTTCGGCAACTGCGGCTACGCCTTCCCCACCGCGATCGGCGCCAAGGTGGCCGCGCCCGAGCGACCGGCCGTTGCCTACGTCGGCGACGGCGCCTGGTGCATGAGCTTCGGCGAGCTCCTGACCTGCGTGCGCGAGAACATCCCGGTGACCGCGGTGGTGTTCCACAACAAGCAGTGGGGCGCCGAGAAGAAGAACCAGGTGGACTTCTACGGGACCCGGTTCCTCGGGGTAGACCTGGACAACCCGAGCTTTGCCGAGGTCGCGCGCTCACTCGGCGCCGAGGGCGTGACGGTCGGGGCCCTCGGCGACGTCGGCGAGGCGCTGGACAAGGCCTGCGACGCGCAGAAGCAGGGCAAGACCACGGTCCTCGAGATGATGTGCACCCGCGAGCTCGGCGATCCCTTCCGGCGCGATGCGCTCAGCAAGCCGGTGCGGCTGCTGGACAAGTACAGGGCGTACTCGGTCGCCTGAGGCGGCCCGAGGAGACGCGGGGCCGCGCGAGACGCCGCGCTCGGCGTCCGGACCGCGGGAGACGGTCAGGGTCTGGTGCGCCGCGCGCTTTTTTTCCAGGACGCCCGAGACATGAGGAGCAGCCAAGGTGGGGGCAGCACAGCACCTCGTCGCGGGGCTCGACGCGGCCAGCCTCGCCTACGCGCTCGTCGTCGTCTTCGCCGCCGCGGTGGTGCGCGGCTACAGCGGCTTCGGCTCCTCCGCGCTGTTCGTGACCAGCCTGACGCTGGTGCTGCCGCCGGCGGAGGTGGTTCCGATCACGCTGTTCCTCGAGATCGCGGCAAGCCTCGGGCTGCTGTCGCACGCCTGGAAGGACGTCTCCTGGCGCGCGATTGGCTGGCTGCTGGTGGGCGCCGCGCTCGGCATGCCGGTGGGCTTCACCCTGCTCGCCGAGCTCCCCGCCGACCCGATGCGCATCGCGATCTCGCTCCTGGTGCTCGGGGCGAGCCTGATGATCTGGTTCGGCTACCGGGTGTCCGGACGGGCCGGCGTGCGACACACCGTCGGCACCGGGGCGCTGTCCGGCCTGGCCAACGGCATCGCCGGGGTGGGCGGCCTGCCGGTCGTCCTGTTCTTCCTCTCGACCTCGGCCGCGGCGACCATGACCCGCGCGACGCTCATCGTCTACCTGATGAGCGGCGACATCTACGGGGCCGCGGTGGCCGGCGCGCACGGCCTCGTCACGACCGAGGTCGTGGCGCGCGCGGCCCTGTTCTGCGTGCCGCTGTTCGTCGGGGTCTGGGTGGGCCACCGGCGCTTCCTGCGTGCCTCGCCGGACTCGTTCCGGCGCTTCACTCTCGTCCTGCTCATGTTTCTTTCCAGCCTCGGCCTGGTGCGGGCCGGGTTCGGCTAGCCCTCGGGACGCGCCCGGCATGCGACACCACATCCTGGTCCTGAACGCAGGCTCCTCGAGCCTCAAGTTCGCGCTCTTCGAGGCCGGAGGCGCGGCGAACGGCCGGGGCGTGGCGCTCCTCCTGCGCGGCCAGATCGAAGGGATCGGCAGAGCCCCGCGCTTCCTGCCGGATGCGGCCGGCGCACACGCGGTGCGCGCAGCGCCCGCGCCCGAGGACCTGGCCGCGGTCACGGACCATGCGGGTGCGCTCGGCCTGTTGCTCGACTGGCTGGAGCGGGAAACCGCGGGGCTCGCCCTCGCCGCGGCCGGGCACCGGGTGGTCCACGGTGGCGGGCGCTTCACCGCCCCGACGCGGATTACCGCCGAGGTTCTCGACTATCTCGCCGGCCTCGAGGCGCTGGCGCCGCAGCATCAGCCGCATAACCTGGCGGCGATCCGGGCGCTCGCCGCACGCCTGCCGGACCTCGTCCAGGTCGCCTGCTTCGACACGGCCTTCCACGCGAGCCAGCCGAGCGTCGCCACCACGCTGACCCTGCCGGCCCAACTGCGCGCCAAGGGGCTGCGCCGCTACGGCTTCCACGGTCTGTCCTACGAGCATATCGCGAGCGTCCTGCCCGAGCTCTACCGCGAGCGCGGCGAGGCGCCGCCGGCCAAGGTGGTCGTCGCGCACCTCGGCAACGGCGCCAGCCTCTGCGCTATCGAGGACGGACGCAGCGTGGCCACGACCATGGGCTTCTCGACGCTCGACGGCCTGGTCATGGGGACCCGCTCCGGCGCGCAGGACCCGGGGGTGATCCTGTACCTGCTGCGCGAGGAAGGGCTGGACTTCGAGGGCCTCACCGATCTGCTCTACAACCGCTCGGGCCTGCTTGGCCTCTCGGGGTTCAGCGCCGACATGCGCGACCTGCAAGCGAGCGATGCGGCAGGCGCCAGGCTGGCGGTCGAGGTGTTCTGCTATCGCCTGAGCCGCGAGCTCGGCTCGCTCGTCGCGGCGCTCGGCGGGCTCGACGCACTGGTCTTCACCGGCGGCATCGGCGAGCGCGCCGCGCCGGTCCGCGCCCAAGTGTGCCGGCGCGCGGCGTGGCTCGGGCTCGAGCTGGACGAGGCGGCCAACGAGCGGCACGGCCCCCTGCTCAGCGCGGCGGGCAGCCGGGTCAAGGCCTGGGCCGTCCCGACCAACGAGGAGCTCGTCATCGCCCGCCACACGGCCGCGCTCGGCGTGTGAGCCTGGCTTGGCGTGCCACGCGGGCCGGGCGGTCCCGCTGCGGCTCTCACGCCAGCGCCAGGGCGAGGGCCACGGCGGCGACGATGTCGTCGCGGCCGGCGCCGCGCGACAGGTCGCTCACCGGCTTGGCGAAGCCCTGCAGCACCGGGCCGATCGCCTGGGCGCCGGCCAGGTACTGGGTCAGCTTGTAGCCGATGTTGCCGGCGTCGAGGTCCGGGAAGATCAGCACGTTGGCCTGGCCCGCGACCGGGCTCCCCTCGTCCACCTTCTGCGCGGCCACGGCGGGAACCAGCGCGCTGTCGGCCTGGAACTCGCCGTCGATCAGGAGCCCCGGCGCGCGCGCCCTGGCGATCTCGAGCGCGCGCCTCACCTTGTCGACGTGCGCGTGACGGGCGCTCTGTCGGGTCGAGAACGAGAGCATGGCCACCCGCGGCGTCTCGCCGAGCAGCTTCGCGGCGCTTCTGGCCGAGGCCAGGGCGATATCGGCCAGTTGCTCGGGGCTGGGATCGACGTTGAGGGCGCAGTCGGCAAAGACGAGCGGCTTGTCGCGCGCGCCCTGGAACTCGGGCAGCACCATCAGGAAGAAGCTGGACGGCGTGCCGATTCCCTCGGCCAGGCCGACCGCGAGCATGCCGGCCTCGATGACCCGCCGGGTCGGGTTGGCGGCGCCCGCCACCATGGCGTCGGCATCGCCGCAGCTGAGCATCATGGCGCCGAAGTACAGCGGCCTGCGCAGCAGGCGGCGCGCCATCTTGGCATCCACCTTGTCGCGCCCGGCGGCGTAGGCCTCGGCGTAGCCCGGCGCCGAACCACTGACTTCCGGATCGACGGTGTCGATGTCCGCGAGCGAGGCCCCTGCCCGGCCGGCCGCAGCCTCGAGCGCGTCCCGCGCGCCGAGCAGTACGGGGCGCGCGATCGCCTCGTCGTGCAAGCGGCGCGCGGCCTCGATCACGCGCGCGTCCCCGCCTTCGGGCAGGACTACGGTCCGAGCCTGCGCCTTGGCCGCGGTCATGAAGCGTTCCAGAAGGTCCACAGGCGCTCCCGATCATCCCTCAGTGTAACAGCCGAAGCGCGGGCAGCCTAGGTTCGCGGTCATGGCTTGTAAACACGGACCGCAGCACTTCGGTGCAACGCCTTGCACTGCGCGGCCTGGACTGAGACCATGGCTTGAGACGCGATCGAGGCCGGGCGCGACCCGGCGCGACGGGGAGGACCAGCCATGAATGAGACCGGCGAGACGGTCGAGGTCCACCGCGGTCTGAAGGGCGTCTATCTCGACCGCTCGGGCTCGACGTTCATCGACGGCCGGGCGGGCGAGCTGCGCTACCGCGGCTACTCGATCCACGACCTCGCCCCGCACTCGACCTTCGAGGAGACCGCCTACCTGCTGGTCAACGGCGAGCTGCCGACGGGCGCCGAGCTCGCAGCCTTCGACGCCGAACTGAAACGCGCGCGCGCCCTGCCTGAGCCGATCTACGACATCATTCGCACCGTCCGGGACGCCCACCCCATGGAGGTGCTGCGCACGGCGGTCTCGGCGCTTGCCGCCTTCGAGCCGGACGCGGCCGACAAGTCGCCGGACGCGACGCTCCGCAAAGGCGTTCGGCTCACCTCCCAGGTGCCGCTCATCGTCACCGCGCACAACCACATCCGCCAGGGCCGCGAGCCGGTTGCCCCCTCGCCCACGCTGAGCCACGCCGGCAACTTCCTCTACATGCTGAAGGGCGAGGAGCCGAGCGCGGACGCCGCCGGGCTCATGGACACCGACCTCGTGCTGCACGCCGAGCACGGCTCCAACGCCTCCTCCTTCACCGCGCGCGTGGTGATCAGCACGGAGGCCGACCTGCACGCCGCGATCACCGCGGCCGTGGCCGCGCTGTCCGGGCCGGCGCACGGCGGCGCAGCCGAGAACGTCATGCGCATGGCGCAGGAGATCGGCGATCCGGCAAAGGCCAAGGACTACGTGAGCGAGAAGCGCAGGAACCGCGAGCCCATCATGGGCTTCGGCCACCGGGTCTACCGCGCCGAGGACCCGCGCGCCCGGCACATGCGCGAGGGGGTGGCGAAGCTCTCGCGCGAGATGGGCCAACCGCAGTGGTACGAGATCCTGCAGGCCGTGGTCGAGGCCATGAGCCGCTACGCGCGCCACGGCGTCAACGTCAACGTCGACTTCTACTCGGGCGTCGTCTACTACCTGCACGGCATCCCGGAGGACCTCTTCGTGCCCATCTTCGCCATCGGCCGGGTGCCCGGCTGGACCCTGCAGGCGCTGGAGCAGCTCCGGAACAATATTCTGATCCGTCCGCTGCTCAAGTACGACGGGCCGGCGCCGCGCCCCTACGTGCCGATCGAGGAGCGGGGCTGAGGGCGAGGTCGCGGCGTTTCCTGTTTGGGGCCTTCGAGTCGCTCAGGCGCTTGCGCGGAGGCCGTCCGCCAGGCGGCGCATGAAGGCCGCGCCTTCGGCGAGCCGATCGAGGACGATGAACTCGTTGGGCTTGTGCGCGTGTTCGCCGATCTGCGCTATGCAGGACCGGCCGTGCAACGCGTCGCTAACAAGGGAGGTTCGCGCCCATGACCCGAATCCGCATCCAGTTCACCCGCTTCTCCGCCTTCTACACCCCGCTGATCGCGACCATGGCCGGTGATTTTCTCAAGGAGGAAGGCCTCGAGCCGGAGCACAGCGTCTCACCGCCCGGCGTCTCGGCCATCGCCGCCTTGCACGACGGCTCGGCGCACGTCGTGCAGTCGGCCCCTTCGCAGGCCATCTCCGCGCTCGAGCGCGGCGAGACGCCGCCGGCGCTGCACTTCGCCCAGATCAACGAGATGGACGGATTCTTCCTGAGCGCACGCGCGCCCGACCCGGACTTCTCGTGGGACACGCTGCGCGGCAAGCGGGTGCTGGTCGACCACGGCGGCCAGCCGCTGGCCATGTTCAAGTACGCCTGCCACAAGGCCGGGCTGGACGACAACGCGATCGAGGCGGTGGATGGCGGCGGCGCGGCGGACATGGACGCGGCGTTTCGCGCCGGCACCGGCGACTACATCCACCAGCAGGGCCCGGCGCCGCAGCAGTTGCAGCACGACGGTCTCGGCCAGGTGGTGGCGGCGCTCGGCCCGGTGATCGGGCCGTGCGCCTTCTCCAGCCTGGCGGCGCGGCGCGACTGGCTGGACACCGACATGGCGCGCGCCTTCATGCGCGCCTACCGCAGGACGCGCGCCTACGTGAACGAGACCCCGGCGGCCGAGATCGCCCGCGCCGAGCAGCCGTTCTTCCCCGAGGTCGACCCGGCCGTGCTCACCGAGACCATCGCGGCCTACCAGTCGCTCGGCTGCTGGAGCCCGCACGTGGAGATCACGCGGGCCGCCTTCGAGGCGACGCTCGACATCTTCCTGCACGCCGGGCGCATCACCAAGCGCCACGCCTACGAGGACGCCATCGCACAGCCGCCGCAGGGCTGAGGCCCCCGCAGGCCCCAACAAGGGCAGGCCTCGCGCCTGCCCTTATCCCGTGGTGCGCGGCGCGCCGTGGCCGCGGCGCTGCCCAGGGACTTCCAGTCCCGCGCCCCGCCTCACGCCGCCCGCCGGATGACCTCGGCCAGCTTCTCGATGCCGGGGCCGATCGTCTCGGCCGGGATCGAGGAGAAGCCGAGCCGGAAGAAGTTGCGCGGCGGGTCCTTGGCGCAGAAGTGGATGGCGCCCGGCTCGATCACGACGCCCTTCTTGAGCGCCGCCTCGGCGAGCGCATCGGCGTCGAGCCCGTCGGGTCCGCGCACCCAATAGCTGGTGCCGCCGAAGGAGGGCATGGTGGTGCTGTGCGGCAGGTGCCGCGCGAGCGCCTCGCCCATGGCCTCCCAGCGGCTGCGGTAGGTCCGCTGCAGGCGGTGGACGAGCGAATCGTAGTAGCCGCCCGAGACGAACAGCGCCACCGTGCGCTGGTTGTTGGACGGCGGATGGCGCAGCATGAGCCGGCGCAGCAGCCGCGCCTCCTTGATCAGCTCGCCCGGCGCGACCAGGTAGCCGATGCGCAGGCCCGGCGCCAGGCTCTTGGAGAACGAGCCGATGTAGACCACCGACTGGTCGCGGTCCATGGACTTGAGCGCCGAGGTCGGCGAGCTGACGAAGTTGGCCTCCGCCTCATAGTCGTCCTCGATGACGCAGAAGCCGCACCGACTCGCCTTCTCGAGCAGCGCGACGCGGCGCTCCATGGGCATGGTCACCGTGGTCGGCGACTGATGGCTCGGCGTCACGTAGACGCAGTCGCAGCGCTCGACCGCGCGCTCCACCAGCATGCCGTTCGCGTCCACCGGGATCGGCTTCAGCTTTGCGCCGGTCAGCGCGAAGATGTTGCGCGCATCCACGTAGCCCGGGTCCTCCACCCCGACCGTGGTGCGCGGCCCGGCGAGCAGGGCGGCGACGAGGTACAGGGCGTTCTGCGCGCCCATGGTGATCAGAACCTCGTGCGGCGCGGCGCGGATGCCGCGGCGCGGCAGGACGCGGGTGCGCACCTCCTCGACCAGGAGCGGGTCGTCCGCGTCGAAGCTGTCCTCGCTCCAGCGGTGGATGGCCTGCACGCCAAGCGCCTGACGCGAGCACATGCGCCAGGCCGCCACCGGAAACAGCTCCGGGTCCGCCTGACCGTAGATGAAGGGATAGGGATAGCGACGCCAGTTGCGCGGCTTGGTCAGCTGGTGCCGCTCCGAAGGGCGGACCTGGAGCCGGCGGCGCCAGTCCGGCGCGTGCCAGGTGTCGGCGACCAGCTCGGCCGCACGCGGCTCGGGCGCCGCGCCGTCCAGCATCTCGGCGTTCACGAAATAGCCGACCCGCTCGCGCGGCACCAGGAAGCCCTCGTCGGCGAGCGCCTGGTAGGCGAGCACCACCGTGTTGCGCGAGACGCCAAGGGCGTGCGCCAGGCGCCGGCACGACGGCAGCGGGTTGTCCGGGCGCAGGCGCCCGTCCAGGATCGCATCCACTAGGTGCCGGCGCAGCTGGGCCTGCAGGCCGACCTCGCCGTCATGCTGGACCGGAAACAGGAGTTCACGCATTTCCCGGGCCTCGCAAAGGAAAACGTCGCAGGGTCGACACCGGCACGCTGGCCCCAGCCAAGCTGGAGCCAGCTGGCCCTCTCGCCCGCTTGGCCGCCAGTTTAGGCCGGCCAGGACCAGGCGACAAGCCGGGCCCCTTGCGCACCCGGCCGGAAGCCTGACCCCGGCCTTTGACCCCACGCAAGGTCCGCAACTGGCCCTATCCGGCCCTGCATGCGGACTCTAAGCTTCATCCCAGGAGCCAAGCCAGATAACGGGTGTCCCTCGGACGGCGGCTGGCCGGCCGCGGGGAAAAGACGCTGCGGTTTAAGCGCGCCGGAACACGCAAAAGCACCCGCGCGGGGGTCGGATCGCCACGAAAACGTTCGCTCCAAGCGACTGCGACAACGGCCTTTGCGCTGCCACAAAGCTGTAACATAATGTCCCAGCTTTGCGGGGTGGATTTAGGCGATACTTGGGCGACGTTCGAGCGTCGATCAACGGAATACACATAAACACACCAAACACGGGGAGTGCCGCCGTGACCAAGAAGACGAAACCTCAACTGAGTAGCGAGAAGACGGCGCGCGCCGCTAGGATCTTCTCGCGGCGTACGGTCCTCAAGGGGGCGGCCGCAGGCGCGGTGCTGGCCAGCGGTCCATTCGTGGCCAGCCGCAATGTGCTGTCCTCCTCGGGCGAGATCAACATCCTCATGTGGTCCGACTATCTGCCGCCCGACTTCATTGCGGAATTCGAGAAGACGACCGGGATCAAAGTCAACTACACCGGCATCGGTTCAAACGAAGAAATCATTAACAAGATGAAGGCCACGAAGGGCCGTGGCTTCGACATCATCAGCCCGACCAACGTGCGCTCCTTGCAGTGGTATCCGCTGGCTCTGGTGCAGCCGTTCGACATGAACCGCGTCGATACCTCGACGCTCAACCCGGCCATGCTCAAGATCGGAACCGGCGAGTGGAACTTCGACGGCAAGGGCGTGCACTGGCTGCCGCATATCTGGGGCACGGAGGCGATCGCCTGGCGGACCGACAAGTGGGCCCCCACGGGCGGCGTGCCGAGCTTCGGCGACATCTGGCAGCCGGAGGTCGAGGGCAAGACCATGGGCCGGCCGCACTCCATGATGCTCGGCGCCGGGATCTACATGCAGACCATCGGGCTGTTGAGCCCGGGCGACGTCTGGAAGGCCTACCAGAGCGAGGACAAGATGCGCCCGGTCTGGGAGAAGATCACCGAGTTCTGCATCGAGCGCAAATACATCATCAAGCTGTTCTGGAACGACGCCGACACCCAGAAGAACGGTCTGTTGGCCGAGGGCGTGGTGGTTGGCCAGACCTGGGACGGCCCGCCGCTGGCGCTCAAGACCCAGGGCGAGCCCGTCACCTATCAGGCGCCCAAGGAAGGGGCCCTGGCCTGGGTCGACGGCATGGCGATGCCTATCGGTGCGAAGAACATCGACCAGATCTACGAGTTCTTGAACTTCTGCTTCGAGCCGGAGCCCGCCGGCAAGGCGATCGACAAGCACGGCTACAACTCGGCCATCATCGGCGCGGATGCCTTCGCCAGCGGGCAGTACAAGAAGAACTTCTCGGAGGCCTATCCGGGCGACGCGCTGAGCAACCTGAACCCATGGCCGAGCGAGCCGCCATGGTACGCCGAGGTGCGCACGGAGTACCGCAACAAGTTCGTCAACGCCTGATACCTTCGCCAAAGGCCCCCGGATCATGCGCTCCGGGGGCCGCGTTCCTCCCCCGGGATGGCGATGCGGATGACCTGCAACGCCTGGGTATCGGAGCACCTGGACCGGCCGTGCCGACAGCAACGGGGGTATAGGCGGGGTCCGACATGAGCGCAGACGTCGAACTCGATGATGTTTGGGTCAAATTTGGCCAGTTCGCAGCGGTGCGCGACGCCAACGTCACGATAAGAGGAGGCGAGTTCTTCAGTTTTCTCGGGCCGTCGGGTTGCGGCAAGACGACCCTGTTGCGCACGATCTCGGGCTTTCTCGAACCGTCCCGGGGGGTGGTGCGCATCGGCGGCACGGACATGGCCGGCATCGGCCCGAACCGGCGGCCCACCGCCCTCATCTTCCAGAACCTGGCCCTGTTTCCGCTCATGCGGGTATGGGAGAACATCGCGTTCTCGCTCGAGGTGCGCGGCGTGGGCAAGGTCGAGCGCCGCAAGCGGGCCGACGAGTTGCTTGAGCTGACCGCCCTGAACGGTCAGGGCGACAAGATGGTGCACGAGCTGTCCGGCGGCCAGATGCAGCGGGTGGCTATCGCCCGCGCCCTGGCGGTCGAGCCCGAGGTCCTGCTCCTCGACGAGCCCCTGTCGGCGCTCGACCTGAAGCTGCGCCAGCACATGCGCACCGAGCTGCGCGCCATCCAGCAGCGCGTCGGCATCACCTTCATCTACATCACGCACGACCAGGGCGAGGCGCTCACCATGTCCGACCGGGTCGCCGTCATGAACGACGGCGTGATCGAGCAGATCAGCGACAGCACGAGGATCTACGACCATCCCGAGACCGCCTTCGTGGCCTCGTTCGTCGGCGAGAACAATCCGTTCTTCGGCAAGGTCGTCGAGGTGAGCAACGGAACGGCGGCCGTCGACACCGGTTCCGGCGTGTTGCGCGCGCGCCTTCCGGCCGCCGGCGGGCACGCCGGCCTGCAGCCGGGCGACGAGGCGATCGTCTTCGTGCGCCCCGAGGCCGTGACCTTCGTGAACGGCCGGCAGGGGCTCGACAACCACATCCGGGCACGCATCGTGCAGGAGGCGTTCGAAGGCTCGTTCCGCCACGTCGTGCTGCAGGACAGCGGCGGCCAGGAGATCAAGGTGTCCCTCATCAACCAGGGCGAATCGCTTGCCCACGAGGTCGGGTCCGAGCAGACGGTCGGCTTCAAGATCGACATGGCGGTCGCCTTGCCGCGCGGCCAGCTGGCGAGCGAATAGGGCGCGGAACGGACTCGGGCGCAGGACGAGGACACGCAAGGGGGGAGCGCGGCAAGGTGGCCCTGGCGAGCTACTTCCGCAGGTTCTTGAGCAAGCACGGCGTCTTCCTGTCCCTCTATCTGCTGGGCGCGGTGACGGTGTGGATCGTCCTCATGATCGTCCTGCCGCAGCTGTTCATGCTCGACTTCTCGTTCCGCTTCAACCTGCCGCCCGCCAAGGTGGGCGGCGCCGAGGACGTCTACACGATCAGCAACTACACCTTCCTGGTCTGGGGCAGTCCGGGGAACCCGGACCCGTTCAACATCGTCGACCTCGGCGTCTTCTTCCGCACCATCCTGGCCGCGGTCTTCGTCACGGTGTTCGACCTCGCGCTGTGCTACCCGATCGCCTACTACCTGGCGCAGGTGGCCCGGGGCGGCTTCGCCCGCCTCATGGTCCTGTCGCTGATCATCCCCTTCTGGGTGAACGAGATCCTGCGCGCCTTCGCGTTCCGGATCCTGTTCGGCGCGACCGGCGTCATCAACACGGCGGGGCTGTCGCTGGGCCTGTGGGACCAGCCGATCAACTTCATCGGCGCCGACATCGCGCTCTACGCCGGGCTGGGCTACGCCTTCATCCTGCTGATGATCTTCCCGATCTTCAACGCCATCGAAAGCCTCGACCACAACCAGATCGAGGCGGCGCGCGACCTCGGCGCGCCGTGGTGGCGGATCCATTTCCGGGTCGTGATCCCGTTCGCCAAGCCGGGCATCACCTCGGGCTGCACCATGGTGTTCATGCTCACCGCCGGGGCGCTCGCCGCGCCGCAGATCCTGGGCGGCCCGAGCAGCCTGTGGTTCACCCAGATTATCTACCAGTGGTTCAACACCGGCCTCAACTGGCCGCGCGGCTCGGCCTACGCGATCATCCTGCTCGCGACCTGCATCGCCTTCGTCCTGCTCATGATGAGGCTGTTCAGGGTCAGGCTCGGGGAAATCGGGCGATGAGGTCGAACACCTTCCTGCGGCTTGTCATCGGCCTCTACATCCTCGTCTTCTTCGCCTACCTCTTCGGGCCGCTCATCCTGATGAGCATCACGGCCTTCAACAGCTCGGCGTTCCCGCGCGTGTCGCCGTGGCATTGCTTCACCTTCGAGTGGTTCGGCGAACTGGTGCGGGACAAGAAGCTGATGGAGGGCTTCACCAACAGCGTGATCATCGGCATCGGCGTGGTCGCCTTCTCGGTGCCCCTGGGATTGGCCGGCGCCATGATGCTGACGCAACTGCGCAGCACCCTGCGCTCGATCTATTACACGATCGTCATCTCGCCGATCCTGGTGCCGGGCGTGGTGCTCGGCATCTCGACCGTCATCTTCTGGGACCGGCTCGGCGCCATGCTCGACGCCAATTACGATTCGGTCTTCTACGACGGCATATTCCTGACCATCATCGGGCAGTCGACCTTTATCTCGGCGTACTGCATGCTCGTCTTCGTCGCCCGCCTGCAGCGCTTCGACCCGGCGCTGGAGGAGGCCGCGCTCGACCTGGGGGCGACGCACGTTCAGGCGTTTCGCAAGATTCTCCTCCCCTTCCTGATGCCCGCCGTCGGCTCCGCCGCGGTGCTCGCCTTCCTCGCCTCGTTCGAGAACTACAACACCACGGTGTTTACCATCGTGTCCGAGAGCACGCTGACCACGGTGCTCGCCAGCAAGGTGCGCTACGGGATCAATCCGTCGATCAGCTCGCTGGCCGTGCTCATCGTGGCGGTCACGCTCGTCTGCGCCACGGTCTACGAGGTCATGCGGCGGCGCGAAGCGGCCGCGGACGCCGCCATTGCGGCCGAGGGCGGCGCGGTCGCGATGCGCACGCGGATGGCCAACAGGATCGGCGGGCCGGCCGCGGTGCTCCTGACGTTCGTCTTCCTCGCCGGCTTGGGCACGGTCTGGATGGCCGCGACCTACGACACCGGCGTCTGCAAGGCCGAGCTCGCCAGGGAGCGGGAGCTGCGGCGGCGGATCCGCGAGGCCCCCAGCCTGTTCATCCCGCGGATCCAGAAGCCGATCACGGAGTCCGACATCCAGGCGCCGGGAACCGAGCAGTACCGGGGCATCTTCGACCCGAAGAACCTGCAGCAGCTCGGGCCCGGCGAGAAGGATGCGCCCGCCGGCGAGGCGCCGACCGCATCACCCGG
>JABAHQ010021675.1_pt1 | contig 12874 bp, 10 predicted proteins | sample 7062091 | NCBI WGS metagenome assembly JABAHQ01 (sample SAMN14534359, study PRJNA622989) | marine sediment metagenome | biome: marine biome [ENVO:00000428]; feature: marine pelagic biome [ENVO:01000023]; material: deep marine sediment [ENVO:00002113] | place: India: Gulf of Kutch | collected...
CACCTGAACCACGGCCCCGCCGTTGCGACCAAATTCCGCCGTATACATATTAGTCTGCACACGGAATTCCTGCGTGCTGTCCACGCCAAAGGCGGAACCGGAAGGGCCGCCGAGTGCTTGGTTATGGCCCGGGTCGCTCACCTCGGCTCCATCTAGGGTCGTCGTATTCATGGTCGGCCGCATACCGTTGGCCGCCAGCTTTCCATTGGTATCATTTTGCCAAGGGCTGGGAGCTGCCGTAGCAGCGATGGGGGAGACGCCAGGTTCGAGCAGCGCTAGTTCATAGAAATCCCGAGCATTCAGCGGCAACTCTTTGATCTGTTTTTCCTGAATGACACCGCTGANNTGTTGGACAACAACTTCCTCGGCAAGCGCACCAAGCGATAATTGCAACTCCACCTCAGCGGTTTGGTTCACAGTCAGAACAATGTTCTCCCGGACCAAGCGCTGAAATCCTTTCTTCTCAACGACTATGGTGTATCGACCGGGTTGCAGTCCGGGCAGGGTGTAAAATCCCCTTTGGTTGCTTTGCGTCGTGTGACTGACGCCGGTTTCCACATTGCGCGCGAGCACCTTTGCGTTTGGAATGACAGCGCCAGAGGGGTCAACCACTATGCCTGTTAAAGCGGCCGTGGTCGTCTGTCCTTGTAGGGCCACCGCGTAAGATAGACACAGGCACACTCCCACCCACAACAAAAATGCTTGCTTTCTCATCCGCCACCCCCGCGGTTTAACTTTCGCAATGTGAAAGTATCTTTTCACAAATATATCCGGAAGAGTTAACGGGTGTCAAGTAGATCACAAGAACGGTGGTCGTTCGTTAGACGAGTGTAAATTGACCTTCAGCGGACAAGCCTGATCCCATACCCAGCTAGACAAGCAATCGATTTGCGGAGGAGCCGAGTATCATGGGTGCCGAGAGGCATTGCAGGGTGCCGGCAGTAACCGGTATCGATGATACCTCGCCAACAGAGGATCAGCTTTTCGCACTGGATGATGAACTCGAGGGACTGCATCATGAAATTGATTAAGGGCAGGAATAGTTCGTGTAAACGAGCGGCTTCTTGTAGTTCATTTCTCCTGAGTGCCTGGTATACCTCCTGGTATGGCTCAGGAAGCGAACAGCCCGGCATGCAGCCCACGGCTCCACGCGTAAAAGCGTCGACCATTTGCAACCCGGCATAGCCAATGAAACACTCTAGCCGTCCCTGCGAAGCGTCCCGCAGAGCTGAGATTACGGGTCCGGAGGGAGTGCTATCGACTTTGACATACCTGATTTGGGGATACTGGCGGGCAAGGTCAATGAAAAAGGAAAGCGGTAGGCGTAACCCTGTCTGATTCGGCGAATACTGGATAAGGATTGGAATTGAAACAGCTTCCACAATCGCTTCCATGTGTCCTCGGATGCTCTGCGCATCGGGCGAAAGGAAGAAAGGCGGCATAATCATTAGAGCATTCGCTCCGGCGTCAGCGGCCGCGCGTGCCTTTCTCCGGGCTACTTCCAGTGAGTGGTCGGTCACCGATACTATGCGAGTGAGCTCTGTGGGGGTTTTGCGGAGAAAAACGTCTTGGAGCTCTCGGCGCTCGTCGTCGGTGAGCTTGTAATACTCTCCTGCCAGTCCGAAGAGAGTTAGACCCTGCACTTTCGTGCCGACGAGAAAATCAAGCAACCGTTCAAAACTTGGTAAGTCAAGGTCGCCCTCCGAATTGAAGGGAGTGGCCAGAATAGGATAGATGCCTTGGAGTTTTCTTATTTCAGCCACGTTGCTGCCTATTCCGAGGCGATCCCGTTTGTTTTTACGGCCGGCTCAGTAACCGCTGAAATGGTTTGCTTGAAAACACGATGGCCTGGAGCCCAGTGAGGAAACCCGCGACGCGTTCCCCTTGGCCGAGCTCCTCGGTTCGAAGACCTCTTTTTTTGAGCATCAGCCTCCACGCCTTCGAGAGGGTGGGATGTCCGCTGAGGACGACCAAGCCAGTCTGCCGGTTCAGAATCCGCCTATTGTGGAAGGCTTTCAGATCGTTGAACAAAATCGCGCCCAGGAGAAAACTATAGAGAGCCTTTGTGGGGTAGCTACGATTTTCTTCAAGTAGGCGAATCATGAACAATGTCCGCAGGAACCCATGGTGTTGTGCGCACAGCGCACCTTGATAAAAGAATCTTTTTTCGAGATTCGAGCCGGGAGGGCGACCCAATCGCTTTGCAAGAATCGTTTGTGTGCGCAATGCATAGAGGCATTCACCTGAGAGAGTCGTTGTTGATCGGGTGATTCGGCCTCGGGCATCCACGACGATGGCCTTCGTATGGGATCCCAAGTGTAGAAAAAGCCAGGAACGCCTCGGCCGGCAGCGGATGACATGACCGATGATTTCGGTTTCCTCTCCACGAATGATGTCTGTACTATGAACGTTTTCGAGCGTGCAAGGTGGCGAGTTAACGCGGACCCCAGGAACAAAGAAGAAAGGTAACGGGCTGATCTGGGGAAAGGCCTTCCGTTGGACATGCTTGGATAGGGTTTCGATGCCCGCGGGAGCCACCACATGGGGTACTTCCCAGAGGCCCAAAGAGGAAGTAATCATGCCGGCTGCCAAAATGAAGCGAGGTTCGGAGGGAGGCTTTCGGGCTAACTTATCTAAGGATGCGCGCAACGCTTCATAAAGAGGACTTCGATCAAGTCCGATTGAAGTGTTACGGACCCCGACGGGTTGCTGGACGGAGTCTACGATTTTCCCGCCAGAAAGCAAAAAAACGGACGTATTGGTGGTGCCGCAGTCGATGGCGAAGTAGCTCGACGACGCTTGGGACCGCTGCTTCACGATTGCACTAAAGTTCGAGAGAATGCCCGCGACAGGGAAACGAATGCTTTAGCCCGCTCACGGAGCTCAGAAAATCTGGCCTCCCCCACCAGGCGGGGATTGACGATAGCAGACCCCACAGCCACCGCCGCCACCCCAGCGCAAAAATAAGCCTCGGCGGTATTGAGCACCACGCCTCCGGTGGGAATAAACCTAACCGGCCCGAAAGGCCCTTGAAGCTGACGAACGTACTCAGGCGTGGCCACACTGGTAGGAAATAATTTGATGAATTCCGCACCTTCTTGATATCGGTGGTAGACTTCCGCCGGAGTTAGTGCTCCAGGGATCCCCAAGACCTTTCCTTTTTGAGCCACGGATTGAAGGAAATATCGATGAATGGGGGAAAACAGGAACCCGGCTCCAGCCTCAATCGCGGCTCGTGCCTCTCTTACTTCCAATACGGTTCCTGCCCCAATGCAAAAGTCGTAGCGCTGCAAGAGGCGAATCTGCTCTAAAGCGTTTTCTGAGTTTAGGGCAACTTCCACCACTTTGACATCTGCCTCCTGAAGAGCTCTTGCCACCTCCTTGAGCGAGTCGAGGGGCACACGCCGAAGGATGACAATTAGTCCGTTGGCGAGGATCTCTTCCGTGGCTTCCTTGCCTCGATTTTTTTCTTCAATCGCCATGGTCTTTTTCTTGGTACTCCTTCGGGACGACATTTCCTCTTCGATTGGCTGTTACTTCTGCATCTAAGACATATTCTTCTGCCTTTATGCGTTGGACAGCTACGCCATACTCTTCCAGAGCCTTTTCTTGAGAGACGTATCCGTTGCGAACATCAGATAGGACTTGCTCAACAGGTCGGTCTTTCGGGTTCCCAATCCCTCCGCCGCCTCCTGTTTGCTGAGAGACTATGGCCCCCGCCGGCAAGCGGGCTCGATACTTTGCAACGATTTTTTCCTGGGGAGTCCCCGGGTAGAGAACGACTCGATTGTTTTTGCCCGGCTTGCCCCCCCGCAATCCCCAGGGAACGGAGGCCTTTGTTTTCTCGGCAACAGAAATCATCGAGACATCTTTCAAAGTTTTGTGATCCTTGCGCAGCCCGAGTCCTCCCCGGTATTTACCCGCTCCCCCGGAGTCTTGCCGGAGCTCATACCTTTCGATCAGGACCGGGGCTCGATTTTCCATAACCTCAATCGGAGCATTGCAACATCCAGATTCACCGTCATGCATCAGGCCGTTTTCGCCGTCACAATTGTATTTTGCCCCGGTGCCTTGGCCTTCCGGTCCCCCCGCCTGTTCTCCCCGGCCCGTTTCGTAGTCGTAGTAGGCCAGCAGAACCCCGCAGATGTCTCCCCCCGACCCGGCAGGGACGCTTTCAGGAATTACTTGCGATAGTGCTTTGGGGATTAATTCGATCAATCGGAAGCCCGCCCAGGCATAGAGAAACGTGGCCGCAGGAGGCTTGGGTCGAAACAAGCTTCCCTCAGGAGCGATGACCCGCAGAGGAGAAAAATGCCCTTCGTTGGAAGGAAGAAAGGGAGTCGTGAGAGCCTTGATCGCGTAGCGCACAGCAGCTACCGTTCCCGGAAAGGGAAGGTTCACGGGCCCCGCTTGTTGCGTGGCTGACCCTTCCAAATCGACAGTCAAGTTACTACCGGCCACTGTAACGCGAGCTCTGATCTTGACGGGGTCTTGGGCAATACCGTTGTTGTCCAGATAGTCTTCCACCACCCACGAGCCGTCCGGAATTTCTAGAATGGCTTTGCGGGCCATTCGCTCCCCGTGATCGATGATTTCTTCGATCGCCCCACGAAATGTATTGACACCGTACCTGTCTACGAGCGCGAGCACCCTGTCCACCCCTGCCCGCAGGGCAGAAACTCCCGCCAGGAAATTGGCCGTGGTAGCGTGGGGGATCCGGGAATTGGAGTGAATTAGGCGGAGGATGGCCTCATCCAACTTACCCTTTCGGAAGAGCTTGAGGGCAGGAAAGATGACTCCTTCTTGGAAAATATCTTCGGTATATGTCGGATAAGGATCGATAGCGGCGTTGTCTCCCATGTGCCCTTTCAGGGCAGCGTATCCGAGCGTTCTTCCCTTGAAGATGATGGGACAGACAATGGCCACGTCGATCGTCTGACTCCCGGTGTCAAAAGGATAGTTGATGATGACAGCGTCGCCCGGGTCGAATCCTTCCGGACCTAGTTGCCGCCGGCAAGCCTCCACGCAGTAATCCAGGGTGCCCGAAAACAGCGGCAAGCCAGGAGTATCAGCGATTAGGCGTAGTTGATCATCGTAGAGAGAGATTCCGAAATCGTTAATCTCATAGAGAACCGCTAGCGTGGTGGTTCGTTTGAAAACCTTCTTGATCTCCTCGGCGGCCGACACGAGCTCGTAGCGAATGACCTCAACCGTTACGGGATTGACCCGGCGCATGGTCTAGTGAGCCCCTTGGCGGAGAATCAAGTGCCCGTAAGGATCCAGACGCAACCGAAACGTCGGAGGAATTAGAGTCGTTGAGGCGGTCTCCTCCACGATAGCTGGTCCGGAGATTTGATTCCCCGGACGCAGAACATCCCGCTCGTATACTGTATAGGGAAGCCGGCGGCCTTCGTCCGCGTTGTAGATGTGACGTATTCCCTTGCGGGCGGCCCACGCGTCTTTCTTTCCTTGCGGCAGACGTTCGAGTGCTGGTTTTCGCACGCGTCCCACAGCCCGCACCCGGAAGTTCACGACTTGAAGGATGTCTGTGAGTTGATGTCCAAATAAACGCTGGTGCAGTTCATTAAAGCGTCTGCGAAGAATGGTGCGATCCTGTTCTGTCAGAGGGGAACTTCTCACCGGCACGGTGATGGCATGACCGGCCATTAGATACTTCATGTCAACGGAGCGCAGGATTAGTTGGTCTTCCTGAGATACGCGCTGTCGTGCCAGAGCCCCCGTTCCGCTTTCCTCCAGTCCGGTGAAAATGTCATTCATCGTGCCGAGCTCGATCTCATCCAGAACTGCCACATGAGATTTCACAAAGTCCTGCACAAGATCGAACATCAACATCCCCCAGGCGGAAAAATTTCCGGGCCACCGGGGGACAATTACCTGAGGAATTCCCATTCGCTCGGCCAGGGAAGCAGCGAAAAGAGGACCTGCGCCCCCATAGCTTAACAGGCTGAATGTCCGCGGATCATACCCCCGCTCGATTGACATTTCGCGTATAGCTCCGGTCATCTTTGTCTCGGCGATTGCGAGAACTCCTTGAGCGGTGTCTTCCACGCTCAATTGCAAAGGCTCGGCTAACCGTTGACGGATTGCTTGCTCAGCGGCTTCCGCGTTTAGACGGATGGCTCCACCAAGAAAATAATCCGGATCGATCAGCCCCGAACAGACGGCGGCATCGGTTACGGTAGGGTCGGCCCCCCCTCGGTCGTAGCAAATAGGGCCGGGATGTGCGCCGGCGCTTTGAGGCCCCACTTGGAGGGCATTTCCAGCATCGATCCAGGCAATGCTGCCCCCGCCGGCCCCTATCGTTTCCATATCGAGGACGGGCAGGAGAAGAGTGTAGTCCGCTACCTTTGTTTCGGTGCGTATCGTCGGCTCTCCCTCGTAGATGAGTGAGACGTCAAAGCTAGTTCCGCCTGCATCAATCGCGATAAGGTTTGGGATCTTAAGAATTTTCGACAAATAGACGGTCCCTTGCACGCCTCCAGCAGGTCCGGACAGAATCGTGTGCACCGGAATTTGTTTAGCCTGGCGATAGTTCATCGCGCCCCCGCCCGAGCGCGTAATGAGGAACTCCCCACTAAATCCGCCTTGGGTCAAAATGTCGGAAAGCCGATCGAGATACCGCTCCAATAAAGGTTGCAAGCTGGCATTAATCACTGTAGAGACTGTTCGTTCGTATTCATAGAATTCCTGCAGGATGCTGTGCGAAACGGATACATAAGCTTCAGGGATCTCCTCCCGGATAATCTCACCCACCCGTTTTTCGTGTTGCGGATTCGCATAGGCGTGCAACAAGCAGACGGCAAATACCTTGATACCTTCTCGGGACAGCCGCCGGATTGTGTCCCGGGTCTGTTCTTCGTCAAGCGGAGTGAGAATGTTGCCCCGGTAGTCCAGTCGCTCTGTAATTTCTCGCCTTAGATAGCGTTCCACCAACGGGACGGACTTGCGATAGAGAATNNGAATGTCATACATGTGCGGACGATCCAATCGCCCGATTTCCAGTACGTCCCGGAAGCCGCGCGTGGTCAGCAGAGCGGCTTTCCCCCCTTTGTGTTCAAGAAGAGCGTTTAGCCCCAGGGTGGTTCCATGGATGAATAGATTGATGCTCTGAAGTTCCGCTTCACTCTTGTCGAGCGCTGCCTGCACACCCCGCGTAGGGTCTTCTGGAGTGGTTGAAACTTTCTCAAGACGTATTTTCCCTCTTCCTCCGTCAACAAAGACAAGATCGGTAAAAGTTCCGCCAACATCAACTGCGACCCGGTGCGTTTTACGGCTTGCCTTTTCCATTATGTAGTCCCGAGAAAATTTCCTTATCCGTTCGGACGATTACCGTACCCGAGCAGACAGATGGCTCCAACCAGAAGGATAAGACCGGTCGTCATGACACGTTTGGGGCGCCCACCTACGCCGCGCCATTCTCCACTTTTGAAGCCCAGGAGATTGGCCGTAAGAATCATGGATGACATCAAGAGGGGAAACCCAATCGAAGGGCCAAGAGGGCCCAGACTGGCCGCTCCAAATCCATAGAAAGCAATTCCCGCCATTTGGGCTGCGCCCATCAGGGCCACCCAGATCCAGTAGTGCTCCGTGCCGGGCGTGCGGAACCGATTCAGGGTGCGCTTACGCTGGAGCAAGTATAGGCAGTAAACGGTGCTGCAGAAAAAAAGAGGAAACATAGCCACCGCCCAGAGCGCATTGACCGAGTTCAACTGCGAGGCCCCTAGAGAACGAGCTTGAATCAAGATCTCTTGGCCAAAGGTAAGGGCTAAGTTGCCCCCGGGAATCAGAATTCCTGCCAGCACACAGACGACGAAACCTGTCGCATAAGTGGAGCGCAACATGGATCCTTGCTGAGGGGCAGCGATACCGAGTTCTTGTTCGCGCAGCCTGCCTGCGTAGGAACAGAGGGCGGTTCCGAGGATCGCCGAGGTGACTCCCCCTAACAAGACGAGCCCACGTGCAGCGAATTCTTCGTCGGGAGCCAGCACGAATAGAGGAACAAAGGTTCCCACGGAGATGGTCAGCCCCATAATAATGGCGTATCCCACGCCGAGGCCCACCATCGCGATTCCCAGACCAAATAGCACTGTACCCAGTCCCCAAGCTACGCCGAAAAGGAGAGCCAAACTCAGCGGACGCGAGGGTACTGCACCCAGAACATCCAAAAGCCNNGGGACACTGATGAAAGCCAAAATCCAGGGAGCGACCAAGTAGGCCGCCACGGAAAAGCCAAGCCAAGTGTTCTCCCATTCCCATTTCTCGGTGAACTTCATGGGCCAGAGCATTGCGCCCTGCAAGAGGCCGCCAAGGACGGCAAATCCCACACCGGAAATGAATTGTGTGGCGTCCATCTGGGAACCAGGATTCTAGCGATGCCTGTTTAGTCGGTATATTTTGCTTTCCGGATTTGCGTCCACACCCGCTCGAATGTGATCGGCAACTCTGTGAACTTGGCTCCGAATGGCGAGAGCGCATCTCGGATGGCATTTGCCAAAGCGCCAGGCGGTGCGATGGCACCACCTTCCCCCATTCCTTTGACTCCGCCTTGCGTTAATGGAGAGGGTGTCTCTAGGTGAGCAATGTCAATGTCGGGAATATCCGTGGCCACGGGAATCGTATAATCCATGAGGCTTCCGGTAAGCAGTTGCCCTTCTTCGCCGTAGACCAGGTTTTCCAGAAGGGCGTTACCAATTCCCTGCGTAGTGCCTCCGCGGATCTGTCCTTCTACAATCATGGGGTTGATCATTTTTCCGCAGTCGTGGACAACGATATAGCGAAGGACCTTCGTCCCTCCTGTCTCGGCATCAACCTCAACGAGTGCGAGGTGCGGGGCATTCGGCGTGGATAGCGGCGGTGGCTCATAAGTCTGGGAGGCCTCTAGGGCAACCGGACTTCCTCCGGGCACACGATCAGGGCGCAGCATGGCCAGTCTGCATACTTCGCGAACGGGGAGTTCTTTTCCTGCAGTGCAGTGGACTCCAATCTTTCCGTCCGCCCGAATTTCCATGTGTTCAGGTTCAACTCCGAAGTAACGGGCGGCAACCCCAAACAATTTTTGTTTCACTTGGCGCGTGGCTAGTAGAGTCGCGCCTCCGCAAACAACAGTGAATCGGCTGCTGTGACTACCCCAGCTAAAAGGGGTTCCTGCGGTGTCGCCGAGAGAAACTGAGACATCTTCGAGGTTTAATCCTAGTTCGTGAGCCACAATTTGAGCCAGGGTGGTTTCGTATCCTTGGCCGGGGCAAGCCATTCCTGTCTCTACTACTGCTTTGCCTGAAGGAGTGAGGCGTACGGTTACTGTGTCAAAGCCGCTCGCATCCCACACCGCATAAAACATCGATCCAGGAGCCGTCAGCTCCACATAGCAGGCCAACCCGATACCGACGTAGCGCCCTTCGCCCCGTAGCTTTTCTTGTTCTTTGCGGAAGTTGTCGTAGTCAGCTAGTTCAAGAGCCTTGTTCAAGACCTGGACGTAGTCACCGCTGTCGTAGACGAGACCTGTGACGGTGGTGTAGGGAAACTCATCTTTGCGAATCAGGTTCCGCCGTCGCACTTCAGCAGGGTCTAAATTGAGCTCGTGCGCCAATGAGTCAACAAGATATTCACCGGTGTAGGTGGCCATTGGTGCCCCAACCGCTCGGTAGGGTCCGAGGGGGGATTTGTTTGTGACTATGTTGTACATCTCATATGCATAATTGCGGATCCGGTAGGGACCCGGCATGATTACGCTCATGTGGAGCGGCTCGTTGGAGGTGCCCGGATAAGCCGGATAAGCACCAGCATCACTGATCAACTTGGCCCGCATCCCCAAGATGGTGCCGTCCTTTTGAGCAGCCAATTCCACGGTGAAAGTCCCTTGACGGGCGTGAATCGCAGAAAGCAGATCCTCGGATCGGTCCTCAATCCATTTGACCGGGCGACCGACGCGGCGGGCGAGGAGGCAGAGCGCAATCTCTTCCGGAAAGACGTGGCTTTTTGTTCCAAACCCACCCCCGATATCCGGTGCAATAGCCTGGAATTTATTCTCTGGAATTCCGATTAGGTCGGTTACTGTCATGCGAACGACGTGAGGGATTTGACTTGACGTCCACAGGGTCATCGTCCCCGCCGCCGGATCATAGCGGGCGAGATATCCTCGCGTTTCGATAGACAGCCCGGTGCATCGATTGGTGTAAAAGGTTTCCTTGACCGTCACCTCCGCTTCCCGGAAAGCCTTCTCCGGATCGCCGCCCTGGAAGTCGGCCTTCAGCATGATGTTGTCGCCCCAGTCCTCGTACAGCAAAGGAGCTTGCTCCTCCATGGCTTTTTCCACGTCGGTTACCGTGGGCAAGGGCTCATAATCGACAGAAACTTTCTCCGCCGCATCCTCCGCCAGGTAACGGTTTTCTGCTACGACTGCCACCACCGCTTCTCCCATGTAACGAGCGCGCTGGAAGGCTAGCGGGTACCAACTCGCAATCTTGTAGGCGCGAGCCAATAGTTCAAGCCCGGGGGCCTCATGCAGCTTGGCTTGCAGGGGACTAGATTCTCGGGCTGCTTCTTCTCCCGTCAGGACGGCCAAAACACCAGGTGAGCGTCGCGCCTCTTCCGTATGGATTGAGGTAATTTTGGCATGGCCATAAGGGCTCCGGACGAAGGCCACCTCCGTCATGCCGGGCAAATGTATGTCATCAACAAATCGCCCTTGACCCGTGAGCAGTCTAGGGTCTTCGACACGCTTAACCCGGGCACCCATTAATTTGGCCGGCCCCACAACCACGGAGTTCTAGCCCCCCTTCCTTTTACTGGCCACAACCTCGGCTACGGCATCGACGATGGATTGNNTCTTGGCGATTCCGCGGGACATCGGTGACAAGACATTCCTGCGCAGCCATGAGAAACCCCGGCGTGCAGAAACCACATTGCAAGCCATGGTGTTCCCAGAAGGCCTTCTGAAGATCCGTCAACTCGTTGTTTGGGGTCAGGCCTTCAACAGTGGTGATCTCTGCACCATCCGCCTGCACGGCAAACAGGAGACAAGAGCGTACGGTCTCTCCATCCAGCAGAATCGTACAGGCACCGCAGACCCCATGCTCGCATCCCACATGAGTCCCCGTCAGGTGAAGATCGTGACGAAGGAAGTCGACCAATAAGCGACGCGGTTCGACCGTGCCTTCTTTAAAAACCCCGTTTATTTTGACTCTAATCTTATGACTATCCGGCACCGGCCCCCCTCCCCTGGCCCAAGCGGTGGTAAGCATCTTGCAGAGCCCGACGGGCAAAGACTTTGGCCATTTCAGTTCGATATTCGGCCGACGCATGAATATCGGCCGTGGCCTCCACGACCTCCGTAACTTTTTCAGCCGCTTCCCCCAGCACTTTCGGTGTCAGCGATTTGCCTTTGAGGTGGTATTCCGAAGCCGTAGCTCGAACCGGCGTGGGAGCGACGTTGCCGAGAACCAAGCGGGCGTTCGAACAAACGTCGTTCTCATCCACGGTAAGGATGGCTGCGCTGGCGACCATGGCAAAGGCTCCGTGCTGGAGCGCAAGTTCTTGGAATCCCCATCCTGTCCGCGGGCTCAAGGCAGGAACCCAGATTTCGCTAAGAATCTCGGTCGTCTGCAAAGAAGTGGTGAGATAGCTGATGAAAAATTCCGAGGGAGAAAGGGTTCGTCTACCTCCGCTGCTTTCAGCCACAATGTGGCCCTCCAGCGCGGCCAGCACGAGGGGCAGTTCAGCCGACGGATCGGCATGGGCTAAGCTTCCGCCAAAAGTCCCTCGATTTCGAATCGTAACGTGCCCGATAAATCTCGCCGCGTGGGAAAGTAGGGCGCATTTTTGTTGGACGAGCGGAGAGATTTCTAAGGTTCGGTGGCGCACCAGCGCGCCGATACGAAGCCCGTTGTCAGACTCTTCCAAGAAGACAAGCTCTTGAACTCGATTTATGTCAATCAGCACCTGCGGACGTGCGAGGCGGAAATTGAGCATGGGAACCAAGCTCTGACCTCCGGCTAGGAGTTTTGCATCCTCACCGTGCTGCCCCAGGAGTGCCAAGGCCTCTCCCTTCGTGGTGGGGCAATAGTATTCGAATGGCGCTGGCTTCATCAATTAGGCCCTTTTGGAGTGAGTAAAAATATTTCCTCTTTACCCTCTCCTTTCCGAAAGGTATCTTCANNGGTGAGAGAAAAAAAGATCATCACCACGAAGCGCGCGCCGGCGGCCAAGGGTCCCTATTCGCAAGGGACAGTGGCGGGTAATCTCCTGTTTGTCGCCGGGCAGGGGCCTGTGGATCCCCAGACCGGAAACTTTCTCCTGGGAGACATCCAAAGCGAATGTAAATTGACTCTCCAAAATGTCGAAGCCATTCTCCGCGCTGCTGGAAGCAGCCTTGACAAGGTTTTGCAATGTACTGTCTACCTGCGCGACCTCAATGACTTTAAGGCAATGAATGAGATCTATTCCCTATTTTTCCCCTCCCGACCCCCAGCACGGACAACGATTCAAGCCGGGGATCTCGTTCGGGGTATTAAGATTGAGATTGACGTCATTGCTTTCGTTTCCTCTCCGAGGGTTCGGGGTCGCCGATCTGGAGCCCGAACCCCTCGGCGCCGATGAACCCAGAACCTCAGGCGACAAGCGACTATTTTCACATTGTGCAACCGCAGTTTCATATATATAATAGGAGATCTGGTTCCCTGTCAACACGGTCGGTTGCTTAGTCAGTGAGGCGGCTTTTGGCGGCCTCACATAAACAAAATGCCAGACGCGAGGTAACGAAGTGCCGCGACGTAGCTATTCCATTCAAAGCGTCACCCGCGCGGTGAAGCTCGTTGAGACCATTGCTGGGGCGGACAAGGAAATCGGCGCCCAAGAG
>JABAHQ010001749.1_pt8 | contig 12870 bp, 12 predicted proteins | sample 7062091 | NCBI WGS metagenome assembly JABAHQ01 (sample SAMN14534359, study PRJNA622989) | marine sediment metagenome | biome: marine biome [ENVO:00000428]; feature: marine pelagic biome [ENVO:01000023]; material: deep marine sediment [ENVO:00002113] | place: India: Gulf of Kutch | collected...
GAAAACATCGTCATTTCGGAAAGTGTTGTCCCCAGTCCCCCATCAGAAATATCGTGAGCTGCATTCACCAAGTTTTGCTGGATTGCCTCAAGTAGTGTTGATTGCAGACGTGCTTCAAACTCGAGATCAATATCCGGGGCATCTCCGGTAGTGAGGTCATGAACCGTGTGCAGATATTCGCTGCCGCCCAACCCTTTTCGAGGGGCTCCGACGTAGTAAATGGTATCGGATTCATTCTTAAACTCCGGCGTCATTCTATGATTCTCAATGTCCTCAACAAGACCGAGCATGCCAATTACCGGCGTAGGGAAAATAGCCATCTCAGGATTCTCATTATAGAAACTTACATTTCCTCCGGTCACCGGCGTATTGAAAATTCGACAGGCATCTCCCATCCCGGCAAGTGCTTCCTTGAACGTCCAGTACACTTCGGGTTTGTAGGGATTTCCAAAGTTCAAGCAGTTTGTTATGGCCATCGGCCTTGCTCCGCTACATACCACGTTTCTCGCCGCTTCAGCCACGGCAATTTGTCCGCCTTTTCGCGGATTCAAATACACATAACGTCCATTGCAATCTGTTTTTACAGCAAGACCTTTCTTCGTACCCTTAATGCGTACTAAGCCGGAATCAGAGGCACCCGGCCCATTTACCGTATTCGTGCGGACCATGGTATCATATTGCTCATAAGCCCAACGTTTTGATGCAATATTGGGCGATCCCAACAGCTGTTTTATAATTTCATTATGATTATCGGGATGATCTAAGGAACTGGGGTCAAACGAATGAACCTCATCGAGGTATTCAGGCTTTTTTGTCTCACGCTTATATTGCGGAGCACCGCCGCCCAGCACCAAGCTATCAGCAGGGATATCAGCCTTCACTTCGCCATCCTTGAGATAAGTCACATTTTCGCCTTCTACGACCTCCCCGATTACAACGGCGTTAAGATCCCACTTCTCGTAAATATCAATAATTTCTTGTTCCCGACCTTTTTCGGCAACCACCAGCATTCGCTCCTGGCTTTCTGACAATAACAGCTCGTAAGCGGTCATTCCATCCTCTCGTGCCGGAACCTTATCCAAATCCAATCGCATTCCCACACCGCCCTTTGCCGTCATCTCGGATGAGGAACAGCTGATTCCCGCAGCTCCCATGTCCTGAATGCCTACAATGCCGCCATTTTTTATGACTTCGAGCGTAGCCTCGAGCAATAACTTTTCCGAAAAGGGGTCTCCTACCTGTACACTTGGACGTTTGTCTTCACTCTCTTCGCTAATTTCTTCAGATGCAAAAGTAGCTCCATGAATACCATCGCGGCCTGTATCAGATCCCACAATAATAACCGGATTTCCAACTCCTTCAGCAATAGCCGAAGCCGTTTGATCCTCCTTCACAATACCAACACTCATCGCATTTACCAGCGGATTGCCTTCATATTTTTCATCAAAATAGATTTCTCCGCCTACCATCGGTACACCGAAGGAATTACCATAATCTGCAATACCACGTACCACCCCATCCAGCAGAAACCGAACACGGGGCGTATCCATATCACCAAAACGCAGCGAATTAAGGCTTGCAACAGGACGTGCGCCCATGGTAAAAATATCCCGATGAATACCGCCGACACCGGTAGCAGCACCTTCATAAGGCTCAATTGCCGACGGGTGATTGTGACTCTCTACTTTGAACACACAACCAAGGCCGTCTCCTATATCTACCAATCCCGCATTTTCTTCTCCCGCTCCCACGAGCATTTGTGGACCTTCATTTGGGAGTTTCTTGATCTCGAGGATGGAGTTTTTATACGAACAGTGCTCACTCCACATCACCGAATATACCCCCAGCTCTGTAAAGTTGGGTGTGCGTCCGAGGTAATCTTTAATCATCTCGAACTCTTCTTCAGTTAGTCCATGCTCTTTGGCTAATTCCAGTGTAACTTCCGGCTCCTTCATCGTGTTATCAGACATTAGGCTTGTTGTTATGTGATGGAAAGTTGAAGGTTCAAGGTTAAACAGATATCCAACCCTCAACCTTTAACTTTAAATCTTCAAATAATGCTTTAAATCTATAAAATCATCGAATACAAAATGTGCCTTTTCGTGCTTCTTTGGCTCCCCATTTTCGGTAAACCAAGCCACATCCCAACCAAACTTCGTACCTCCTTCCACGTCAGAGCTAAAAGAATCGCCAACATATAAAATATCATCAGGATCTACCGAGGCTAATTCCGTAGCATGCTTAAATACGTTGGGATGAGGTTTCAATACTCCCACTTCTTCAGAGATAACGGTTGTTTCCGCTGAATCATAGAGATCGAAATCCTCAAACTTTTTTCGTTGTGTTTCTGCAAAGCCATTTGTTAAAATTCCGACGGGATACTTCTCAAGAATTTCATAGTATGCTTCCTTGGCACCGTCAATCCACTGCCAGTGGTTGCGATAGTACCGCATGTATTGATTACCCACCTCTTCATATCGGGCTGAATTCAACCCAAGCTCTTTTAATGTCAGTTCAAATCTGTTGCGTTGCAACTCTTCACGGCTCACTTTTGCCTGACTATATAAGCTCCATTGCCTGCTGTTTACCTGGTGATATACATCAATCAATTCTTCTGCGCTAATCTCCTCAAAAAGCTCAAAATGTTCATGAACATCTTTGAGCCCTGCTGCTTCAGCTGATTTGTGATCGAGCAGTGTATCATCCAAGTCAAAGTAGATAAATTTGTAAGACAACGGCGACAAGATCTGTAGGTTGAAAATATTTCGCTCAAAGATAGGAATTTGATTGCTAAGATTTAAAAATGAAAACCCCGAAATATTTGCCCTTCTGTATAAATCTTAAATTTTTATTATTTACTTATTACTTGCATCAATTTACTATGGCTTTCGTATATTTGTCACTTATAAACTATTAACCAAGAATTTACCAATATGAATATTAAGACTCTCATCGGATTAGGCGTTATTGCATTATTAGTTTTTATCGGGATTGGAAAGTATAATACGCTGGTTGAACAAGAACAGGCTGTTGAACAATCTTGGGCGCAAGTGGAAAATCAATACCAGCGGCGGGCCGACCTGGTACCCAACTTGGTTAATACGGTAAAGGGGGCAGCTGATTTTGAGCAGGAAACATTAACCGAAGTTACCGAGGCCCGAAGTAAAGCCAGTTCTATACAGATATCCGCGGATGACCTCAACAATCCACAAAAAATTCAACAGTTCCAACAGGCCCAGCAGCAACTTTCGGGAGCCTTATCACGGATGCTTGTAACAGTAGAAAAATATCCTGAGTTGAAAGCCAATCAAAATTTCAGAGATCTGCAAGTCCAGCTGGAAGGCACCGAAAATCGAATAGCAACTGAGCGCCAGCGCTTTAACGAGGCTGTACAGACCTATAATACCTCCGTTCAACGATTCCCTAATAATGTATTTGCGGGTTTATTCGGATTTGATCAAAAAGCCTACTTCGAAGCTGATGAAGGTGCCCAGGAAGTTCCCGAAGTTAATTTTTAAATACAGATTACTGATCCTATGCCTTCCAGACAATTTTTGAGTAAGCAAGAAGAGCAGCAAATTGTTGAAGCCATTAATACTGCCGAACAAAAAACATCCGGAGAAGTTCGTATCCATCTTGAACATCATTGTGAAGGAGATGCCTTGGATCGTGCGGATAAAGTATTTCATGATTTGGGGATGGATGAGACAAAGCTTCAGAACGGTGTTTTAATTTATGTCGCTACCGAAGATCACAAAGCAGCCGTCTATGCTGGGAAAGGCATTCACCGAGAAGTGGAAGAAGGTTTTTGGGATGATGTCTTGCAGATTCTTATCTCTCATTTTAAACAAGAGGAGTACGAACAAGGCATCGAGGAAGCCGTCCACAAGGTGGGTAATAAACTGGAAGAACTATTTCCTTATCACCAGAAAGGAGATCTCGATGAGCTTTCAAATGAAATCAGTTTTCGTGACAACAAAAATTAGGATTTAATTTTTTAGCAAAACTTCTATGTTTTCTACCAAACGCACAACGTGGTTTGCAACTTTACTGATCGCCCTTTTTCTGATTCCCGGTCTATCGCATGCCCAAAACTTACCTTCTGAGCCGGTGGGGCATGTCAATGATTTTGCAAAAATGCTTACTTCAAGTGAACGTCAAAAGCTGGAACAAAAACTGCGTAATTATAGAGATACAACCACCACCGTAATTTCTATTGCTACACTCAATAACTTAGGTGGAATATCTATTGAAGAAGCAGCAACAACCCTTTTCAATGATTGGAAGATGTGGGCAGACAACAAGGATAATGGTGTACTGATTCTTATTGCCCAGCAAGAACGCAAAATGCGGATTGAAGTTGGATACGGACTTGAGGGCGCTATCCCCGATGTGATGGCAGGACGAATTATCAGGGAAATACTGACCCCTAACTTTAAACGCTCTGATTACTACGGTGGATTAGATCGTGCAACTTCAGCGATCATCCAACTTGCAAGCGGTGAGTTTGAAGGACAGTTAACTGAAGAAAAAACATCCGATGACAGCAATACCGCTGATTTCATCATTTTCTTATTATTCCTCTTTTTTGTCTTTTACTCATCTTCGCGTGGGGGCGGTAAAGGACGTGGTAAAGGAAAAAAACGTCGCACACTTGGTCCCGGTGGATTTATCTTTCTCGGCGGCGGGGGCGGAGGTTTCGGCGGCGGCTCTTCCGGTGGTGGATTTGGAGGATTCAGCGGCGGAGGTGGATTTGGTTCTGGCGGCGGTGGCGCCAGCGGTGGCTGGTAAGTTAGCTCGTAGCAAAAATATAATGCCCTGCACAATCACTTTAACGCAAATACTGCAGGGCATTTAAATGTTTAAGCCATTACCGGCTCAGTTTTAGCCAATGCCTGTCTTAAATCAGCAATTATGTCATCAATCTGTTCAATGCCAACCGCCAAGCGGACCAACCCATCGGTAATACCCGCCTGTAAACGCAACTCCTCATCCATCACCGAATGCGTCATCGAAGCAGGATGCTGGATCAGCGTATCGGCGGTGCCTAAACTCACGGCCAGTGTACAAAGTTCAACACTTTCCATAAGCTGTACTCCAGAATCAAAACCACCCTTAAGCTCAAAACTTAACACTCCACCATAACCGCCCTCAAAAATAGCTGAGGCTAATTCATAATCTGGATGAACATTTAAGCCCGGATAAAATACATTTGTAACTGCATCGTGCTGCTCGAGAAACTCTGCAACTTTCATCGTATTTTCGGAATGACGTTCCATGCGTAGGTTAAAAGTTTTGAGACCGTTCAGTAACAGCCAAGCTTCAAAAGGACTCATGACACCACCCAGGTTTTTCCGATAAGTAGCTAAACTAAACTCTTCAAGAAGGGTATTTCGGCCAACTACAGCCCCACCAATCAAGGTACCATGTCCGTTTAAATATTTCGTTGCTGAATGTACCACGATATCTGCTCCGTGCTCGAGTGGACGTATGTGATATGGTGTACCAAAAGTATTATCAACGATAAAAGTTACGTCATAAGATTCAGCCAATTCAGCAATTGCAGGAATATTAACAACCTCCATTGTAGGATTAGCTATAGTTTCAGCATAGATTACCTTTACCTCTGGATTTTCACTTAAGGCTTTATCCAAAGCATCCAGATTGTTTAAGTCAAGAAAATGGGTTGTTATTCCCAATTCAGGAGCTTCTTCTTTTAAAAACTGTCCGGTGCAGCCATAAAGAGCAGGCTGTGCAATAACTGCTCCTCCTTTTGCCATAGCAATTAAGGTTGTGCTGATTGCCGCCATTCCACTGCTGAATGCCAGTGCCGAAACATCCTCTTTGTCAGGCAAACCGGCTCCCTCCAACCGAGCAAGTATGGCTTCCAACCTGTCGACCGTAGGATTTCCCAATCTCGAATACGAATGGGTAGCTCCACCCTCTTCATGAGCAAAAAATTTACGGCCCTCTTCTACCGAGTTGAATTGGAATGTAGAAGTCTGATAAATAGGCATCACATGCGAACCAAACGGATCTTTTACGGGATGATCAGCATGTACCGTTTCACTTTCAATACTAAATTTTGATTTATTCATCGGTCTGATCCTCGTCTATTGGAAGGTGATGATTTTCTTTTTTCGTAGACAGTACAATATTACTGTAGATACGCTCTATGCCTGGCAAACGAGTTAGCTTATCATGCATAAATTGCTCATACGCCGACATGTCTTCGACTACAATTTTCAGTAAAAAATCAGAGTCTCCTGTTATATGATAGCATGACTGTATCTCGGACATCTCATCAATGCGCTCACAAACTTCATCAAGGGTATGCATCTGGTGTACTGCCAGCCGAAGTGAGCAAAAAACAACCAAACTTTTACCAATCGCTTCTTCATCAACGCGGGCTGCATATCCCTTAATAATTCCTTCTCGTTCTAATCGCTTTACGCGCTCTAAGGTAGGCGTAGTAGTAAGACCAACTTTTTCAGCCAATTTATTATTGGTGATACGCCCATCCTGTTGCAGGATGGAGAGAATCTTTCTATCAATATTATCTAATTTATAGTTATTCATAACACTTTTACCTTCAATATAATACAATCGAAGAGATATAAACTACTTTACTTACTATATATAGATTATATAACTACTTTCATTGAATTAATCAATACAAATAACTACAATAAAAAAGCCTCGTCAACCCTAAAGATCGACGAGGCTTATTACGTTTAAGGAAATTTATATAATAGTTATCCAGCGATATTCTCCGCTTCAGCACTATCTTTCAGTTTTGGTGTTGAGGGAGTCATCAGGTTCTCATATTCCTCAAGGGTAAATTCATCGACCTGTACCATATCAACGCGAGCCTCTTCGGCCTTACGCAACAACTCAGCTTCATCTTTGTCAATGATGCCTTTTTCAACAGCCTGTTCTATAACAAAGCGTGCCTGCGTTTTAGGCAGTTCTTTCTTCTTTGTCGCTTTATAAATTTTCTTGTAAACCGGAGCAGCTTCTTCCGAAAGTCTAAATGCATATTCGTAGCGTCCGAGCGCTTGCTCTTTATCATCGGGAAGATAAATTCCATCCGTAATACGATCACGCTGTTCGCTGCGCTTTTGCATTGCCTGTGCCACTTTATGGCCAAGCTTATCAGAAGGCATGCTACTTATACGATTCATACGCGACCAAAGTGCAATGGGTCCACGGAACAACCAACTTAAGCCGGGTACTTTTATTTCTCTGTAAATGGCATCAAATGCTTCCTGTATCTGGGCAAATGCATACTCCATCGACCATTCAAGAAATATACGATCTTCTTCTCGCTGCCCCTCGGCATCATATCTTCGTAACGTTGCGGTAGCCAAGTACATCCAACTCAGGATATCAGCAAAACGACCAGAAATTTTCTCCTTTATTTTAAGCCCGCCGCCGTACGAACCAAGAACTACATCGGCCAAGAAAGCAAAGGAAGAAGAAGTCCATGAAAGCTTCTTATAGTATTTTTTAGCAGGTCCACCGACCGGTGCTGAAGCAATCGCTCCGCGTGTTATACTCATCAGCACAGAGCGTGACATATTTTGAACAACGTGACCGATATGTTTCCAGAATACATCATCGAACGCTTTCACATCACCACGTGTCAATGCATCAATTTCATCAAATGCATAAGGATGACAACGAATAGCACCCTGCCCAAAAATCATCAGGCTTCGAGTCAGGATATTTGCACCTTCGACCGTAATAGCAATTGGCAGTGATATATAACCGTGAGCGAAAATATTTCGAGGCCCTCGCGATATTCCGGCACCACCCTGTATATCCATCGCATCGTTAATAATTTGACGACCCAGTTCGGTAAAGTTGTATTTGGCAATAGCTGTAACCACTGAAGGTTTTTCTCCAATATCTAACCCGGCACAGGTATAACGTCGCGCGGCATCCATCAGATAGGTAAAACCACCGATACGAGCCATCGGTTCTTCAATACCTTCGAATTTACCAATATTAATACCGAATTGTTTTCGGACAGCCGTGTAGGCTCCAAGTGCTCGTGTAGCTACTTTGGCACCGCCCATACTTTGTGCGGGTAGCGAAATTCCGCGTCCAACACCGAGCGATTCCATCAGCATGCGCCAACCGTTACCGGCTTGCTCAGGGCCACCGATAATCTGATTAACAGACACCACTGCATCATCTCCATCAATAGGACAGTTATAAAATGGCACGCCCAACGGATCGTGACGCCGTCCTAAAATGATACCATCCGTATCACTTGGAATAAGCGCACAGGTAATGCCGGGATACTCCCCTTTTCCAAGATGATTTTCCGGATCGCGCAGCTTAAAAGCAAGGCCGATAAGCGTTGAAATAGCCGCGAGTGTTATATATCGCTTAGTGAAGTTTAGGCGAATATAGAGCTCTCCATCCTCTCCTTTGAACACCTCACCCTCTGCTGTCATCGCCCCTGCGTCAGAACCGGCAGTAGGTTCCGTCAAAGCAAAGCAAGGCATCTCTTCTCCCGTCGCCAGCTTTGGTAAATACCGATCCTTCTGTTCATCCGTGCCGTAGTGCATGAGTAGCTCGGCCGGACCTAACGAGTTGGGCACCATCACCGTGGTTGCCAATGGTCCACACCGCGAAGCTAACTTGGTAACAATTGCACTGTGAGCAGAAGCAGAAAACTCAAGACCACCATATTTTTCAGGAATAATCAATCCAAAGAATTTGTGCTCTCGCATAAACTCCCACACTTCGTCAGTAAATCCTTTACGAACGAAAACATCCCAGTCACTGACCATCGAGCAGAGCTTTTCGACAGGTCCATCTAAAAAGGCCTGTTCCTCTTCTGTTAAATCAGGATACGACTCATTGGCTAACCTTTTCAGATCTGGTTTTCCTGAAAAAAGCTCTGCATCAACCCATACATTACCGGCCTCAATGGCCGTACGTTCGGTATCAGAAATCTGAGGCAAGAAATTCATTGCATCCAGCAGCTTCATCAACGGACCGGTAAGAAGTGTACGTCGAACAGGTTTTATATTAAAGACAACCACCAACACAGCAAAGACGGCAAACATCCAGGTGGGCGCAGAAAATCCCCAGAGCGCGACAAATCCGGCCGCAGCCCAAACCCAAAGTGAAGCCCCCCAGAAAGCGAGCAAAGTTGCCACTAATATCATGCTCACAATCACGGCCCAGAGTGGATACTGGAATAAAAATCCTAAGCTTTCATTTAAAAATTCCATAACAGTCACCTATAAATTAATCACACTTACTTGTTATTTGTTTTGTATAGCCGTTCGAACTTTATATCCATCAATTATATGCTCAATGGCTTCGTCAATAAATTCCTGCTGATCGATACGGGTATCTAATCGCTTGGATAACACCACTGACATTACACCGTGCAGCTGTGCCCAGAACGTATATGCCGCCATACGCGGTTTTTCTTCAGCAATAATTCCGGCATTAACACCTTCCTGCAATACATTACTTACAATTTCGTAACCCTTGCGAGCTTTACGAAATTTTTCTTTGGGATATCGCGTCATTTCATCCGAGCTGGTCAGATATATGACCTGATATTCCCGCTGATATTTAAGAGCAAACCGAACATATTCGTAGGCTAATGCCTCAAGCTTTGCTATGGGGCTGTCAGCATCAGATGCTGCCTGCTGTAATTGAGCATTCAAACGTTCGATAGACTGCTCCATCAGGGTATGCACCAGATCATCCTTATTTTCAAAATGCAAATAGATACTGGTGGCACTCATGTCAATTTCACGGGCAATTTTCCGTAGAGAAAAGTTGCGATATCCCTCCGAAAGCAACACGTTCCGCGCGGCCTCGACAATTTGCTCTTTAAGACTCAATTCCTTGGTTTCACTCATATACGTACAGGTTAACAGTGTTAACTTATGTAATTAAACATTCTTATTGGGATAAAGCAATACTATGAAAAAACTAATTCTGATTAGAAAATAATTTCTCAATCAAGTTCCCGGGTAATGGGAGCAACAGGAAGCGAAAACTTGATAAAGGATATCGTTCGTCCCTTTTCAAGGTGACGTCTTTCGAAATGGGTTTGGATAGTAAGCAACTCATCATCGGGACGTTCCTGATAAATTTCTTCAACCACATCATGAACTTTGCATCCCGACTGTCTTACAGATTCTTTTGTAAAGCTAAAGAGCTCATCACTGTCTGTCTTAAAACGTATGGCTCCTCCCTGTTTTAAAACACGCTGGTAAATCTTTAGAAACTTCGGACCCGATAATCTTTTGTTTCGATCGGAATAGCGAGGATACGGATCAGGAAACGTAATCCAGATATCATCCACTTCATCCGAACCGAAATATTCATCCAGATGATCAATATATATTCGCAAAAACCGCACATTTTCCAATCCTTCTTCCAGCGCTTTTTTTGCTCCTTTCCAAATACGTCCCCCTTTTATATCAATGCCCACAAAATTTTTATCGGGATTCTGTCTGGCTAACTCCAAGGTATATGTTCCCTTCCCACACGCAAGTTCCAAGACAATCGGATTATCATTCTTAAATATATCAGAATGCCAGCGGCCTCTTGGCTTTTGAGATCCCTCATCTTGAAATTCTGTGTACTCGAGTGTATTCGGAAATTCTGTTACTTCCTTAAATTTTTCCAGCTTTCCTTTACTCATCGGGAATGTCGAAATGTACTCAAATATTTGAAATACCTACTCAGGGGGCAAGCCTAAAGATTGTCCATTCATCATCTGACTTTTCATAGCAGATACGATCATGCATTCGACTCTTTCGACCCTGCCAAAACTCTATTCGCTGCGGTCGTAATAGAAATCCTCCCCAGAAATCAGGCAATGGAATTTCCTGATCCTCAAACTTCTGTTTGATCTCCTTAAATCGTTTTTCCAACTCTTCTCTTGAACCAACTTTATTACTCTGTTTTGATGCCCAAGCCCCCAACTTACTTTCTCTGGGCCGCTGCTGAAAATAATTTTCTGATGTTGATCGACTAATCTTTTCAACCTCTCCTTCTATGCGAACCTGTCTTTCCAGGGGAGCCCAGTAAAAACATAAGGCAGCATAGGGGTTTTCATTCAACTCTTGTCCTTTCCGACTCCCATAGTTTGTATAAAATTGGAACCCATCCTCATCGACTCCTTTGAGCAATACAATACGGGAAGATGGCCTACCCTGCTTTGTCGCTGTAGAGAGAGTCATAGCATTCACATCCAGAAGATCGGCCGCAAAGGCTTGCTCAAACCATTCAGTAAACTGATCAATTGGATTCTCACAAACCTCGGACTTCGCCAATTCCTGCTGGGAATATTCGCGCCGTAGTTCTGCTATACTTTTTTTAGACTGGCTATCTTTAGACATTGTAAATACTATCCGTCAAAATATTCTGGAGCTTTTCCTTTTTTCCACTTGATATTACAGCCCAAGCTTGGCTTCTGATCTTCTTTCACTTCGTCATCAAAAAGCAGGTCTGCTGCTTCGCGAATATCATTACCCGTAACCGGCTTATCATTACCCGGTCGACTGTCGTCAAACTGTCCGCGATATACCAATTTGTCATTTTCATTAAACAAGAAGAAATCAGGAGTACATGCAGCCTTATAGGCTTTTGCAACTTCCTGAGTACCATCATACAAATAAGGGAACGAAAATTGCTTTTCACGAGCTAAAGAAGCCATCTTAACCGGACTGTCATCGGGATAATTTTCGACATCATTGGAACTTATTGCAACGACACCAATTCCTTTTTGCTGTAGATCTCTGGCCGTTATTACAAACTCATCAAGGATGTGCTGTACAAAAGGACAGTGGTTACACATAAAAACTACCAATAGACCCTTAGCATTATTAAAGTCATCAAGGGAAACCAACTGGTTATTTACAGTATCAAATAGTTTAAAATCTGGTGCTTCTGTGCCAAGTTCCATCATTGTAGAAGGAGTATCAGACATAGCGGAAGTAATTATTTTGAATTATACTTTATATTCAAACTGAACGTACAAAATTTAGCCGTTTTATGTTCAGTGAATATATACGAAATGAAAGGGAAAATGAATAAAAAAAGCCCGATATCTGTAAAACAAATCAGGGCTATAATAATTTATGAAAATCCTGTTCGCAGATATCGGGATCAAAGTACTATCTCTTTATATTTTTAAACGAATACCTAAGAAATATATTGCATTTAAAACAATCCTAATTGTCCCTCTTTGGGTCGCTGAAAGTATTTCGTTGAAAGCTGTAACTCTTCCTTATTGAAACCCAGCTTTTTAACATTAATTTTAAACATATCTCTTATTTGACTTGCAAACTCTCCTTTCCCATGAAATCGTTCTCCAAACTCACTTTCATACAATTTCCCATCATTAATATCGCGTATTCTGTTCAACACCTTCTCTTTGCGATCGGGGAAATGCTGTTCAAGCCATTCTCCAAACAGATCTTTCACACCATGAGGCAGCCTCACAATCGTATAAGCAGCCTGCGTGGCCCCTGCATCTCTTGCTCGTTCTAAAATTCGAGAGCACTCATGCTCAGTAAGTCCCGGTATTATTGGGGCCACATTAACACCCACTGAAATACCTCGGTCGGCCAACTCCTCTATCGCTTTGAATCTTCGGTTAGGCTGTGACGTTCGCGGCTCCATCACCCGAGCCAAGTCTCGATCCATGGTGGTAATGGATAAGGTTACATGCACAGCACCATATTGAGCAAGCTCTTCCAAAAGATCTATATCCCGAGTAACCAAGTAATTTTTCGTAATTATACCTACCGGATTGCGTGCTTCGGCAAATACCTCCAAGCAACTTCTTGTTATTTGCAACTTTCGCTCTATTGGTTGAAA
>JABAHQ010000013.1_pt3 | contig 12860 bp, 7 predicted proteins | sample 7062091 | NCBI WGS metagenome assembly JABAHQ01 (sample SAMN14534359, study PRJNA622989) | marine sediment metagenome | biome: marine biome [ENVO:00000428]; feature: marine pelagic biome [ENVO:01000023]; material: deep marine sediment [ENVO:00002113] | place: India: Gulf of Kutch | collected...
AGCAGCGGCAAGAAGGTGATGATCGATAAAAACGGGAAATTCATGCGTTCAATTCGAGCTCTTATTTAAATAGAAAATACCCAATGAGAACTACGATACCAAAAACAATCGACAACGCGTAGTTTTGGACGATGCCGGTTTCGATTCTGCGCAGTCTATCACTGAAATTCCGAGTCATGTCAGCAAGCCTGTTGATGAATCCATCAATCGTGTTCATATCTATCCAGCGCCAGAACACCACCTCCGAAACCAGATTGAACGGCCTGACGACCAGAACATCGTACAATTCATCGACGTACCATTTTTGATTTAAGAAACGGTAAACACGGCTCATTTTTTTGGCCAGATTGTAGGGCATGGACGGTTTGGCCACATAAAACAGATACGCAAATCCAATCCCCATTAAGGCAATCAGCGTGGATATAACCATGAAAATAATTTCCAGATTCAACAAATCAGGATGAGTCGTGGAAGGAAACACCGGCTCCAGAAAATGTTCAAATTTGTTAAAAACATGAGGAATCCCCACGAAGCCGCCGACGATGGACAGAAATGCCAAAATTCTCAAGGGAACGGTCATGATTTTCGGCGATTCATGAATGTGACTTTCCACATCTTTCGGGACTCGAGAATGGCCGTGAAACGTCAAATAGATCAGTCGAAAGATGTAGAACGCCGTCAGACCGGCAACCAATGCTCCCACAAACCAAAACTTGAAGCCGCCGAGTTGCGTATTGCTCACGGTTTTCCACAGGATTTCGTCTTTGGAGAAAAAGCCGGAAAAAAATGGCACACCTGCAAGCGCCAATGCGCCGACCAAAAAAACTTTATACGTAACCGGCAATTTCTTCCGGAGGGCGCCCATCTTGGTCATGTCGGTCTCGTTGCTGAGCGCATGCATCACGCTGCCAGCGCTCAGGAACAGCAAAGCTTTGAAATAGGCGTGCGTGCTGACGTGAAAAACACCCGCACCAAATGCGCCCACCCCACAGGCCAGGAACATGTAACCCAGCTGACTGATGGTCGAATAAGCCAGAACTCGTTTGATGTCTGTATTCACCAGAGCGATGGTGGCAGCAAGAAATGCGGTTGCCAAGCCAATCACGGCCACTACCGTCATGGCTGTAGGCGATTGCAGATATAACATATGGCAGCGGGCTACCATGTACACGCCTGCCGTCACCATCGTAGCAGCATGAATCAGTGCGGAAACCGGCGTCGGACCCGCCATTGCGTCGGGCAACCAAACATACAGCGGAATTTGAGCGGATTTCCCAACCGCACCGACAAAGAGTAACAGTGCAATCGTCGTCGCCATGCCCGTGTCTAATTGGGGTGCTTGACTAAAAACAGCCTCAAAATTTAGCGTTCCGAAGACAAAGAAGATAAAGAAAATGCCTAACAGAAATCCGAAATCACCGATGCGGTTTACCACAAACGCTTTTCTACCGGCAAATGCGTTGTAATCCTCCTCAAACCAAAAGCCGATGAGCAAATAGGAACACAGACCAACGCCCTCCCAGCCAACAAACATAAGCAAAAAGTTGTCGGCCATGACCAGAATGAGCATAGCAAAGGTGAAGAGATTCAAAAAAGCAAAGTAACGCGCATAACCGCGATCGCCAGCCATGTAGCCAATTGAGTAAACATGAATGAGCAGCCCGACGCCGCTGACCACCAGCATCATCACCAAAGACAGCGGATCGATGAGAAACCCAATGTTGACTTCAAACTCACCGGCGGCGATCCATGTATAGGCAATACGGGAAAGGGAACGCACTTCTTCTGGGAGGCTGAGCACGTTCAGGAATATCCACGCAGAGGCCACAAAAGAGAGACCGACGGCAGTACAAGCAATCGTCCCGATTAGCTTTTCTTTAAAGCGCGTTCCAAATAAACCGTTAATCAAAAAACCAAGCAGTGGGAAAAACGGAACCAGCCAAACGTACTCTGTCATTCTTCGCTCATCTCAATGTTGGGTAATCTACCATTTCATGACGTTGATGTCATCGACGAACACGGACTCTTTGAGTCGAAAAATGGCTACGATCAACGCAAGCCCAACCGCCACCTCTGCGGCGGCCACGACCATCACGAAAAAGACAAATATTTGTCCATCTAACAAATTTAAATGCCGGGAAAACGCAATGAAACTCAAATTTACGGCGTTGAGCATAAGTTCAATGGACATAAAAATCACGATGGCGTTGCGGCGAGTCAGCACCCCAACCACACCGACTGTAAACAAAATGCCGCTCACCAGAAGGAAGTAGGATGTGGGGATCGTCATGAGTTCTTCAACTTCCGTTTTGCTAAAATGACCGAACCGATGATGGCGGACAAAAGCAGCACCGAGGCAACCTCAAATGGGAACAAATACTTCGTAAAAAGTAGACGGCCAATAGACTCGGTATCGCCTACTCGTGTTCCTGCCTCAGTTGAGGCCTCCGCTATCGATACAGCGGCTCCGGATTTCAAGATGAGTCCAAGCTCAACCAGTAAAAGCACAGCCAGCAACAGACCCATCACTTGAAATATGCGGCCGCGTTTTTCTCGTAGCGGGGCACTCTGAAGATCCAGAAGCATAATCACAAATAGGAAAAGCACCATAATGGCGCCGGCGTAGACAATGATGTGCACAGCAGCGATGAAGGGGGCATTCAGCAAAACAAAATGACCGGCTAACGCGAACAACGTGACAATAAGGAAGAGGGCCGAGTAAATAGGATTCCGGTGTAAAATCATCATGATTGCGGAGGCAATCGCCACAATCGAAAACAAGAAAAACAGAACCGAGATTAAATCGATGACATCCTCCTAAAAGAAAATGAACGTAACCAATAAGAATATTGGAACCAAAATCAGAATGGAATAAATCATAAAACCAAAGAAACTTGGCATATCTATGCCTGCCTCTTCTGCGATCGATTTTACCATAAAGTTAGGGGCATTGCCAATATAGGTCATGGCCCCAAAAAACACAGCCCCCGTGCTGATGGCTTTCAGGTAAATTGCGCCATCGCCCATCAGCCAGTGAACCGTCTCGCTGAACTTACCTAAAGCCGTGTTAAAAAAGACCAGATAGGTTGGCGCGTTGTCCAAGAAACTCGAGAGGACCCCCGTTATCCAGAAATAATGGACCGGCTCTTTGACGGCGTCGATCACAAATTTCAATTGCCCATGTTGCCCCGCCCTCAACATCGCTATTGCCGGTATGATCGTGATGAATATGCCAGCAAATAATTTGCCCACTTCCTGAATGGGAAACCAGGTAAATTCATTTCCTTCACGCAAGGTCCTGGGGGTGACTTTCAAAGAGATGAGGCCCATGCAGATAAGAAACAAATCCCGCACGATATTTTGCCATTTCATATGAACGCCCAACACCGTAACCTCACCCAGATGAACCTGGCCACTGAATAACACCCCACCGAGAACGCCTAGCAAGAACAGAACGTTGTACAGACCGTGAACACTCATGCGATAAGTTTGGGTAGTCAACTTATGAGTCTCGGCATTTTCCATTTCCACTTCTTCTTCGACGATCATGTCCTCAGAATGCTCATGAAGTTCAAAATGAGAATGCTTCAAGTGCATCTTCTTGTGCCACCCCTCTTGACGAAACATGTAAGTGTCCAATAGAAAAAATCCCACAAGCAGGATGGCCACCACCAAGATCATCTCCGTAAAAAGGTTGAACGTCCAGAAAAACTCCACTCCTTGCAAAAAGCCCAGGAAGAGTGGGGGATCTCCTAACGGTGTAAGCGACCCTCCAATATTTGCAACCAGAAAAATGAAAAATACCACTAAATGCACTTTTGACTTGCGATACCTGTTCATCCGGATGAGGGGCCGAATCAAGACCATGGCCGCCCCGGTCGTACCAATCCATGATGCCAACGCGGTACCAATAATCAACAAGACCAGGTTATTGAATGGCATCCCGACAGGGGCCCCTTCCACCAAAATCCCTCCGGCCACCGTATACAAGGCCCATAACAAGATGATGAAAGGAATATATTCTAATAGATAGGTATGCAAAATTGAATGGATGGCCTCCCCCTGATAGGCAATATAAAATGGAACAGCAAATAACAGCGCCCAAAAAGCAGAGACCTTACCAAAGTGATGATGCCAGAATTTTTCGGCTGTGAGGGGAAAGATAGCAATGGAAAGCAAAATTCCGATAAACGGAATGACACTCCAAAGGGGCAATTCCGCACCCAAACCACCCTGCTCCGAAACTTCTTGTCCACCTTCTATGTTGCTCAATTCATATCCAAATGCCTCCAACGAACCAATCATCAAGAACGCAATTGTAACCACCACCAAAATTTTGCGCATCCAATTCCTTTCAATTAATAAATCGCAATCTACACACTTGACCTACGTACCTCAGCCATATGTCGAATATTTTTGAGGGAAATAGTAGGTAAAGATCTCCATTTGCCGAAGTCAAATTATAATAATAATAAAATAAAAGTCAAGAAATTTTTGGGAGAGAATTCAGGAGAGATTTTATACTCAAGTCATGCAAAATCAATATTTAAGCACGCAGCTATAATGGTAAATAATTGCAAGGGAAACCGCATTTCGAACCACAGGAATAAGTTTTGAAAAGTTATTTTCAGAATTTTTCAGAAAGAAATCTATATGTCAAAATGATTTGGGTCGAAATGATCGAATGTCACGTTTACTTGAGTGATCTTGTCCGTTTCTCACCCGGATCTTGCCGAACTCATCCTCGCCAAAAGCCAGATGAGCGGAACGGTATTGCAATAGTCACGGCCTTTTTAATAAATTAAATTAATTAATAAGTGTGGTTACATATTGAGTGGTCAGGCGAAGCACTATTTCATCAAGATCATTTTCCTGGAAGTTCGAAAATTGCCGGAGCGCAGACGATACAGATACACACCCGTTGGCAAGTTTGAGGCGTCCAAACTGACCTCGTATATGCCAGGTGCTTTGTGTGCATCCACCAGAGTCCGAACCATCTGTCCGGTGAGATTGAAGACCTGCAGAACAACGCGACCACTCTTTTCCACTTCATAACGAATCGTGGTGGCAGGATTGAACGGATTGGGATAGTTTTGTTGAAGAGTAAACTGATTTGGAATTTCGGGAACCGTTGGTGAAACCGAGACCGGATTCGCTTCGGAATATTTATAAACCGTCCGTCCGACGGCATAACCCAGCGTATCGCTCAGCATTCGAAACCGGTTGATGCGTTCTCCAACATGGGGAGCTTCTTGCCATGTTGCGCCTCCGTCCCGAGTTTCGTACACTGTGCCTCCTCCGACCCAACCCAATCGGCTGGTTGCGAAGCCGATGCCGGAAAAACCTTCTCCGCTTGCGACGACTTGTTCCGTCCAGGTCAAGCCCCCATCGGTAGTTTTTAGAACAACTCCATCAGGGGTGGGCCCCTGGGTGGCGACATATCCGGTATCGGGTGTGGGGAAGGAAATCTTCCAGCACCATTTCCCCAAAGTCTCACTCGTGTAACGTGGTTCCCAGCTTTCGCCGCCGTCGGTCGTAAGCAAGATCACGGACTTACTGGAACGTTGCTCCTCGAATGAAGAACCGACACCATTTCCGCCGACGACCAGGCCTGTATCCGCATTGAAGAAAAATACATCCACCGCACCCGTAACCAGTGGACTCAAGTCTTGCGATGTCCAGGAGATACCACCGTCCGTACTCTTAATAAAAATTGCCGGGCCATTCCACCGACCCACAGCGTACACGAGCTGTTCATTTACGACCCAAATCCCACAAACTCCGACCGGTTCCGGTCCGGTGACTCGATCCGTAATGTTTGTCCACGATTCGCCTCCGTTTCTGGTTTCGAAAAGAGCCCGTCCAGGTCTTGGACTGTTGGTGAAATTAAGATTGCCAACCCAGCCCACCTGCTCATTGGCAAACCCCACGCTTCTGAAAACTACCGAAAATCCGAGTTCCTGCTCAGCTTCAATTTGCAGAATCCAGCTTTCTCCCCCATCCCTCGTCTTGTGGATTTCACCATGAACATTGACCACCCAACCGAGTTGCTGATTGAGGAAAACAACGTCTTCATGTCTGCCACTCGATATGGGTGCGTTTGGTAGAGCACTCCAACTTTGCGCTTGGACTTGAATGCCTGAAATCAAAACTGAAGTTATCGACAGAAATATCCGAACCCTGTGCATGTTTCCCTCCTCAATTAGAAATGCCAGAAATGTTTAAGAATACAAACTAAGCTTGAGTGAAATTCCGTCTGTGGGAAGTTTTTGTGGGAAATTTGACTTGAATTGATTCGCCCGGCAAAACTAGTCTGAGCCGGGCGAAAAATTTCAAAATTTTATCGTGTGGAAAATCTTAAGCGGATCACTTGATTAAGGCAAGCCTTCTCGCCGCCTCCCAGTTACCGGCCTGAATCCTGTAGATGTAAATTCCTGAGGCAACCACAGCGTCGCTATCGTTTTTGCCATTCCATTCGATCTTGTATTGACCGGGTTCCTTTTCCTGATCGATCAGCGTGCGCACCAACTCGCCTCTTAGATTGTAAATTTCCAATTTGACTTTCGACTTTTCCGGTAAATGGAAATTGATTCTCGTGGTGATATTAAATGGATTCGGGTAATTCTGAAACAGACGGAACTCATCCGGGATCTGGCTGACTTCTATTGGCTTGCTGTCCAATGACACCTTCAACGGACGATTATCCTTTGATGCAAACGCCGCTTTCTTAATTCCTAAATTCAGCTTACCGTGGGTGGCCTCATTTAATTTGGCCACGAGATTCAGCAGGACGCCATTCATGTCAACTGCACTGTTTTCCTTTTTCAAATATGCCAGGACATCGATAGTATTGGGAGAGACATGCGAATAGACTTGCATCTGAGGCAAGTTCTTGAGTTGCAAAGGAGTGGCAAACGTGAGCTGCGACTCCTCGTAGTGAAGCTGAACATGGAATCCCCGAATTGGCACGTCCTGTTCGATGGATACGGGAATTATGACTGAATCTTGACCAACGCTTTTGGTGTCGGACACGGAAAGCTTTACATACGCATCCTCTTCATCCTGCAGCGCCAATTCAGGATGAATTCGATTGTAATCAATGTTTAAATCCAACATATTCAAGATGTCAAACAAATCGACAACGCCATCTTTGTTCAAATCACCCTGCTGCAGCACGTAGGAATCTTGACCGGCCTGTCCAATCGCCGCTAATTTCATGTCAGCCAGGCTTGGTAAGCTTGGACCGCGCTTGTCTTCAACGAGAGAAATCGTACCTTTACTCATTGTCGTCGAATTCAAATTATTCCTATCGGCGATTCTGACCAAACAATCGTGCGCATTTAGCTTGGGCACGTTCCAAATGAACTTCCCGCTGTTCGGCACATTTTCGGCAATGGTGTTCCAGGTTTGGCCCTCATCTACGGAGTATTCTAAATTAACAGCGCTGATGTCACCGATCGAACGCCACATCACAGTGTGGGTGCTTCCAACAGGCCATTCTTCTCCACCCAGTGGATACGCCAAAGCCAGGACCGATGTGGAACCGCTGGTGACGGCAAAATCGGTTCCGCTAAAACCGGTTCCAAAGGAGTTCGTCACGCTAATCTCGCCGGTCGTGGCATCAGAGGGAACTCGAACGCGGAGCCTCGTCTCCGAATCCACAATCACGTCGCTGGCATCGACGCCATTAAATGCAACCTGCATGTCATCGGTGTCTGTGAAGGCGTCAAGAATCGCGTCAAACCAGACGCCCGCCATCACAGCATATCCGGTGTCATTCGGATGCACGCTGTCATCCATGTAATCATCTTCCCAATTCAGATTCTCTTTAAACGCCTCATTCATGTCCACATAAGTGAGATTGTATCCGGCATTTTGTTTGATTGAGAACAAATTCGAAATAAAACTGTTCAAGGTCGTCGTCTCGTCGTCTTTCCTATCTTTTCTTGGTACCACACTGGATAGGATGGTCAAGATGGTTCCATCAAAACGGTGAATGGTATCCAGTATCTCGCCGATTTCATCAACGGTGGTTTCAGGTGTCTGCAGCGCGGAAATGTCGTTTGTGCCGATGTGCAAAAGAATCAGGTCGGGCGGATTGCTGTTCAAATAGGAATTCAGTTCCGCCAAAAGTTCATCGGCTCGAACTCCGCTGTGCCCTTCATGGTCTCGGTCGAACCCGGAGCCATCTCTCTTTGTGCCGACAAAATCGTAGTCGAATCCTTGCGAATCGAGCAGTTCCGCCAAATCATTTCTGTAACCCGCATTGTCTGTCGAACCATGCACACCCTGGGTAATTGAATCGCCAAGAGGCATGATTCGAATGGTCCCGCTTGTGTTTAGAGCGCTGTTGTCGTCATTGGAGCTGACAAAATTCGCGCCGTTGATTGTGACTTCCACGCCAGCAGGACCACTCGTCGGAGAAAACGAGGAAATGACCGGTTCGAGCGATGGCGCTTCGCCAGTGTGGATGACCAATTCAGGAACTTGCACACCTTCTTTGGAACTGTAGTTTGACAAATCTCTGCTATCGTTGCTGATGGCGAAGCTGAACACGCCATTCTGTGTAATCGCTTCGGTCACGTCAAATTCAACCATCTCACCAAACTCAACGGGCCCGACAGAACTCAGGGGACTTGCGGTTAGTGGCGGTGCATTATCATAAATCATGTCGTCTTCATTCCAGGGCGTGCTTGAATTCTGGTAATTGTTTGAAACCGAGAAAATTCGGCCACCTTCGTCACCTGAATCAATGACGAAGAGCCTGAGCACGGCACTCTGTACCGCGTCCGCGAGACCGGTAACGTTGAATTTCAAATAGGCGTTATAATCTGCTGATGAAGAGCGACGTACCCGCAATTCGTGGGCATGTCCGTAATGACGTTCGGGTCGATTTGAGCGCACAAATGCATCATCGGTGGGCGTCAGGACGAGCACACTTGGCCCTGAGGATTCGGTCACAGTGAATTCATCAGAACTCACTCCCATGCCCACAGAATTGGTAACACTTACCTGCCCCGTCGTGGCACCCAGCGGGACATCCGCTCGCAGTTTGATGTCGGAATCGACGTGGAGGCCATTCGCCGCAACGCCATTAAATTGAACCTTTGATTCGGACGAAAAGCCGGTTCCCGTGATCGTCACTTCGGTTCCGGGAGGTCCACTCGTCGGCGAAAACGACGCGACGGTTGGCGGCACAAGCACCTCAAAATCGTCTGCACTTGTCGCCGTTCCTTCATCCGTCGTCACGGTGATTTTACCGGTTGATGCACCTGATGGTACCGTCGCATGCAATTCATTCGTGGATTCCACGGTAAAACTGCCGGGTTCATCATTGAAAGAAACTTCGGAAACGGCGTTGAAATTTCCCCCAACGATGGTGATCACGGAACCAACGGGCCCGCTTTCCGGGTGGAAGCTTGTGATAAACGGCCCAGAACTGCCGCCTGCTAACGTCTCGATAATCAGTGTCGGTGGTTGTGCCCCTTCTTTTGAACTGTAGTTGGCCAGATCACTGGAATTGTTAGCGATAGCAAAACTGTAAACGCCGTCGCCGCTCATGGCATCGGTGACATCAAACTCGACGACTGCACCTAAATCAACAGGCCCCTTGGAGTCAAACGGACTGCCCTCGACAGTCGGTGCGTTTTCAAAGTGCAGCTCCTGTTCGTTCCAAGACGTATTGGTACCCAAAAAATGGTTCGAAATAGAATAAATGGCACCGCCCTCGACGCTCTCATCGATGACCAAAAGCTTCAGTGTCGCGCTCTGAATAGTACCACCCGTCCCGAACACGCTGAATTTCAACATCGTGAAATGATCCGCAGAGGATGTTTCCCGCACGCGCAATTCATGGGCGTGGCCATATATTCGAGTTGGTCGATTTGAACGAACAAATGAATCGTCAGTCGGAATAAGCGTGATTGTGCTCGGACCTTCGGTCACCGTGAAATTCGTTCCACTGGTTGCAGTACCGGCAGCATTCTGTACTGTAATTTGCCCCGTCGAGGCGCCAGAAGGAACCCGTGCTCGCAACTGATCGGCCGAGTCCACTTCAAAATCTGCCGGCTGGGATCCGTTAAAAGAGACATCTGTGATTTCGATGAAATTCGTTCCTGCAACCGTGATTTCCGTACCCGGCACACCGCTTGACGGCGTGAAAGAACTGATGGTGGGCGCTTGCACCACGGTGAATTCCGCGGCGCTCGTGGCCGTTCCTTGCTCGGTTGTTATCCCTATTTTGCCGGTTGTCGCTCCCGTGGGTACCTCAGTTCTGACTTGCGAGGTAGCGTCCACGGTGAATTCAATTGCTGGCGTTCCCTGAAAAGACACGCCGGTCACATTGTTGAAATTGTTCCCGATAATGGTGACCTCTGTGCCAATCGGACCACTGTTGGGAGCAAACCCTGCGATCTCGGGGGCTTCGTCGTTTTCGCCTTCTCCCCCATCGGTCACAATAACCAACTCCGGCGAGACGATCCCTTCTTTTGAACCGTATCGTGCCACTTCGCTGATGTTGCTGGTAAATGCAAAGCTGTAGGTTCCATTTCCCGTCACTGCGGCCGTGACATCGAATTCCACGAATTCATCGAGATTGACTTCGCCAATGCTGCTTAGAGGCTCGCCACTAATCGAAGGGGCGTTTTCGAAAATCAGTCCGCCTTCATCCCATGGCGAATTGCTGTCTCGATAATGGTTCGACACCGTAAAAACGGTTCCACCCTGGGGGCCACCTTCGATGACGTACATTCTAATGGCTGCACTCCGCACAACACCACTTAAACCTGACACAGGAAACTTCAGGTAAGTATTGTAGTCTGCGGATGAGGATTCACGCACTCGCAATTCATCCGCATGTCCATACAGTCTGGTAGGCCGATTTGAACGCACGAAAGAATCGTCCGAAGGAATGAACCTCAGGGTGTTTGAAGACGAGTTGACCACAAAATCATCAGAGCTTAATGTCGTTCCCTTTGCAGAAACCAGGGCTATCTTTCCGGTGGATGCCCCCACCGGAACAGACGCTGTTAGCTGGATAGAAGAGTCCACAGTAAACTCTGAAGCGGGGACTCCATTAAACAGAACATTTGTGGTTTCATCCAGATCGGTGCCTGCAATGGTGACCTCCGTACCCACAGATCCGCTAATGGGAGTAAAAGCTGTCAGGACCGGCGAAGTGGCGGAGGTCGGTTCTGTTTCCGGTTCTGGTTCTGACTCTGCTTGTGTTTCCGTGACCACAACCAATCTCGGAGCCGTCTCCCCTTCTTTCGAACTGAATTTTACTGCATCACTGACGTCGCTGCTCAGGGCAAAACTGTACACGCCATTACCATCCACCGCGGCGGTCACATCAAACTCCACAAACTCATCGACTTCGACTTCGTCTACACTGCTGAGTGGACTTCCCGTTGGTTCGGGTGCATTTTCGTAAACCAGTTCCTCTTCCTCCCAGGGTTGACTGCCGTGCGCGTAGGTATTGGGCACCGAGAACACCTCCCCACCTTCGCTGCTGCCGTCAATTACGTACGTCTTCAAAATGGCGCTCTCTACAGTTCCCTCTAACCCGGAAACGTCGAACTTAAAATATGCATTGTAGTCGGCAGACGAAGACCGACGCACTCTGAGCTCATAAGAATGTCCATACAATCGAGTCGGGCGATTCGAACGCACAAACGTGTCTTCAATAGTTGTAAAAGCCGTTTGGTCTTCTGCGTTGATCGATTGGTTGGAAACAAGATTTATACAGAGAAAGCAGGAAAAAAAGAGAAAGTTTTTTCGAAGCATGTCGTCTCCGGAAACGTTCCTAGATTCAGATTAAGAAGTCAGACACCAACTCTTGAACAAGGAATCTATCGCTTACTCTTAGATGTGACTTTTAATATGCCAGCACAGTAATCATTAACCTAATAGCAAAGGAATCCAATTCAACACCAAAATCAGTAATATGTGAGTAAAGCAAATCGGTTTGAAAAGAAACATGCTCGGCGAATTCATAGCCAATTCCACCAAACAAACCAAATCCATAAGAAGCATCCACACTCTCGAACGGTGCATCGACTGTGGAAAGGCCAGCACCTCCCGTAAGATAAAGACCTGTCGCCGTTCGATTATCAGTATATACAGAGAATCCGAGCGATGAAAGTCCGATGATGACAGTGGTGCCACTTTCGCCCCACCAAGACACTTTGTTAACATAGTACAATTCCAACGCATTTGTCGGTGCGTAACCAATTTTGAAATCGGTGAGGAAGGTAGCCCGATTCGTCGTTCCAAATAGTAAACCGCCTGCTTGGTTCCTCAAATAGCCGGCACCAATGCCGCCACCCACAATAAAACCTTTTCTGTTGAACTTCCGATACTGCGATCCCTCTCTTGTGCGGTCCCTCAGCGGCTGATCACCGCGGAAGTTGAGGTCCTCCATTTCGTTGAAAATTGACTCTTCTTCGTTTTGAAAAGCATCAACATTCACGAGATAGTCTCCAACCTCAGGTCGATGTTCCGAAAACAACTCAAAGACTTTGAGACCGCACAGGGACTGCTTTACGATCAAGACCCTAGCGCTTCCAATGACCACATCACCTCTTACGACATGATAAACGTCTCCAGTTTTAATGTTGTAGTTAGCACCCCGATCTCCAATCAAATTATTTCTCTTTACCGTGCTAATCTTCATATCCTGTGCCTGGAGATTTCCAGACAAACCTGGGAACACGACAAAAAAGATGGAGCAAACAACAACACACCGCATTAACATCACCAAACGCATGAAGCACTTTTCTTTAAATTCTGTATTCATAAACCACCCAACACAAATTATATACTCGCAACAACATCTTCATGCAGAGTTGTTCTCTATGAAG
>JABAHQ010001447.1_pt4 | contig 12844 bp, 6 predicted proteins | sample 7062091 | NCBI WGS metagenome assembly JABAHQ01 (sample SAMN14534359, study PRJNA622989) | marine sediment metagenome | biome: marine biome [ENVO:00000428]; feature: marine pelagic biome [ENVO:01000023]; material: deep marine sediment [ENVO:00002113] | place: India: Gulf of Kutch | collected...
AACACATACCGTTTTCGAAGACGTTCGGCTTCCTTCTGAAGAGCTTCAATCACGTTGCTGTGTCCTTCGTCATCATCCCGGATATTGCTAAAATCAAAGTGGGAATGAAGCAGATACGGATTTTGGCGAAACCGAATCATGCGACGTTGGATGATGTCGGCCGCCTTCTCCCGGTCGGTGGTCGGAGCGTAGTTTTTGGGAATTTGAATGATTCTGTAAATCGGGATGAAAACGAAATAGATCACAAACCCTAGAATCAAGGCCAAAGCCCCATACCCCAAGACCGGATGCAGCGATCTGGCCAGGAGATAAAGCTCTGCCAATTCCCGCAGAACAACATAAACGAGGAAGATGGAAACGAAATAAACAATTCGACGAACGATTCTCATGACAACTCAAACATGTCAAGGGGTCTGTGGTGACACTTCTGCGGACCTAAACAGTCCCGGCAGTCCAAGCAACAACGGAATTGCAGCCAGCGCAATAACAATATAGCCGGAAACGATAAAATACGAATTGCTTGAATTCAATAACGGTCCGGCAAAGAAAATCGCATCGATGACATAATGGGCGATGATACAGGTCATAATATTAAATCGGATGAAAAAATAGCCAAAAATAAGTCCGGCGATGGTTAACTCAATCCCACGCACATACACCGGAAAAACAGGATACGTTGAATGTCCAAAAGCCCAAATCATGGCCGGAATCAACAAAGCCAGAAATGTCACTTTAATATACTTCTTGAGAAAACTAATTGAAAAAAGCCGGGACATGAATTCTTCAGACACAGCCGCCAGCAAGCTGATCGCCAACGGACTTAGCCAGGGCAGATACGTATCGAGTTGATTGGAATACGGACTCTCCGCTGGCAGGAACACACCCAAATATTTACGGCCGGCTGTGTAAAAAATGGTAACGTATCCCAAAAAGAAGAATGCAAGTGCATATCCACGAAGAGAGGCGAAACAAAACTTGCGGCTGATGAATCTTCCGTCAATGATATCATCCAACACCTCGATGCTTTTTGGGTACACCTCTCTCGAAAGCGAGTCCCCGGATGCGCCGGTAAAGAGAATCCAAACTCCGTAAAGGATGGCGGCAAAAACCGCAACTACCACAAGAATTCCCCAAAAGACACCATACGAAATCTGGGTGGGATAGCCGAATTTAGCCACAGGCAACGAATTGAGGGAATCCAACACAAAAAGTGCCATGATCAGTATCGCAAACGTGAGGGCAAATTTCCAACGGATGTCACTCCGTTTGTATTTCATAATGAAGATCACCAAAGCCGCGATGGCTGTGATGAACATCAGGACAAGACTGATCATCCCAAGCAAGGTGCCAACGGATCGTGTGTTCTCAAATTCACGGTTGAACTTCTCGGGCGTTTTGAAGTAATTCGTAAACCTGCCTACTTCGTCACCTTGAACCCGGACTGCAACTCGTAACGTTCCGATTCCGGCTTCTGGATCTCCTGACTGCCATTGGATTTCATAGCCCTTGAGCTTCCATTCAAGATGATGATCGGTTCGGTTGTCCTTTTTCTCCGACGAGGATTCAACCATCACATATTGGGATGTGTCGATGTTCGCTGTGTTGACGAGAAAATCGGCAGCGAGGGCAAAGGCTCGATTCTCATCGAGGTTGGCTCCCTCTTTGGCCTCTTCAATTAAATGTGAGAAATGCGTGATCTCCCCGTTTTGATCCACATAAACTTGAAATTCTTCTTTTTCCGCGGACTTAAACCATCTCCCCTGCCATCTCCAAACGGGTACATCGGAACGCATCATTTTGTTGGCTTTTTCCATCCCCTGCGTTTTCTGCAGAAACAGGGCAGCCGATTGATTAACCCCAAAGACGATCGCATTCTCGAAGCCTGTTAGGTCATAGCCTCGATCAATGAGGAACGTCTCAGCGTTTTGTTTGGCTTCTTCTCTTGTAAGTTGCAAGTCGATGGAGGCCGTCGGAAACGCCCGCTCATAGAGATTGATGAAAACAAAAAGAAAAATCAGTCCGACGACCACATAGGTTATCGTTTCCGTCGAAAACCGGTCTCGGTCCATTTTCTCCCTCCTTATCAGTTGGCTTTCTAACCTAAGCGGAAAGCAGGCGCATAGGCTTACAAAAGATCCACAATCGTAAATAAGTTAAAAAAATTCAACAGGCAAAGCAAGAAAAAAGCCCGCTCTTCAAGCAATCGCTTTCCGGGCGGGCTTTTATTTTCAAAAAATGGGAAAGAGATTCGCTTAATCGTGCCAGTTCATGGTCGTATCTTCGCCTGCCATCAACACGTTTCCTTTCTTGTTCAGGCGAATCGGGTCACCGAAACCCAATTTTTGAAGCGGTTCGAGTTGAGTCTCGGCATCGCCAACCACCAAATACACCATTTTGTCCGGAACAATGTATTGGCTTGCCAACTGCTTATGCTGTTCAAGGGTCATGTTTTGAATGATCGCCTCTTGTTGTTTTATGTAGTCGGTTGGCAAATCGTACATGGCGATATCGTTTAACACTCCCGTTAAAGCAGAAAACGTCTCAAAACGACGCGCATTCGATTTGATGAGCGCATTCTTTGTGAAGGCCAAATCCTCTTCCGGAATTCCGTTTCTGTATTTGGTCATCTCTTCTTTGAAGATTTTCATGGATTCAAACGTGGTGTTCGATTTAACCGCCGCAGATGCCACAAACGGTGCGCGATAGTTTGACTCTTGAAACCGCGAACGTGCTCCATAGGTATAACCTTTTTCCTCTCGCAAAATCAAATTAAGGATGCCGTTAAAGCTGCCCCCTAATCTGTAATTCATCACAGTAGCGGGAAAGTAATCTTCGTCGGTATACTTCAAAGCCGTGTATCCGATCCGAATTTGCGATTGTTTTGCGTTGGGAACGTCGACAAAATACACCCGGGCCTGTTCAATTACCGGCGGATCGGGATATTCCGGAAATTCCACCTCTTTTGCAGGCCATTTTTCTTCAAGAGATTGGAAGGCCGTTGTGGCTTGATCCTTGGAAATGTTGCCAACCATGGACACATGCGAAATCGAGGGTGAATAGTGATCCGCGTAGAATTTCTTCAAATCGTCAATGGTGATGTTCTCGACCGATTCCTGGGTTCCGAGGGTCGAGTTCGCCAGTATGTGATCTTCGCTATAGACCAACTTGTTGAACACATTCGTGGCGATAATAGACGGCCTTACGTTTCGGCGATTTATGTTTTCGATGGTTTCGCGTTTTATTCTTTCGAACTCCTTTTCATCCCATCGCGGCTCCAACAGAATCTCCTCCACCAACGCATAGACTTCATCGAATTTTGAAGACAGGGCGTTCGCCCGAATCACAATGGATTCACGCGTGGTGAACATGGAAATGTTTGCCCCGAGATTGTCGATGGCCTCTTCCAATTCGATGGGGGTTTTGTTTTTCGTGCCTTCCATCATGATATCCGTCATCAGATTGGCCACACCCACTTTGTTCGGATCATCAAGCAGGAGGCCGCCCTTCAACGTGATCGAGAAATTCACCAAAGGCAATTCATCGTGCTCAATCCCGAGAATTTTCAAACCGTTGTTATACTCATGCTGCCAGATCTCCGGCAAACTCAATACCGGTGCCGGTCCTTTCGGCGGCTCCACCCTGCGGTCAAATTCGGAGGGAATCTTTTCTACCGTCAACTCCGATTTCTCGAGTTCGGGCTCATCTGTTTCCGCAGCAATGTCTTCCTCAACCACCGGAAATTTTTCAGAATTTTCCGCGATCAATTCCGTTTGTCCTTTTGGCACGAAACTGGTCAACACATACGGCTTGTCTTTTATATACGTGTTATAGACTCGCCAAATATCTTCTTTCGTAACCTCCAGGATGTTTTGCAAATCTAGCTCGATGAAATCGGCTGAACCGGCGTATTCATTGTAGAATGCCAACCGAAACGATTTATTCAATATGCTCGAAATGCTGTTGTAGAAATTGGTTTCGGTTTTGGCTTTGATTCTTGCCAGGTCCTCATCGTTGAATCCGTCTTCTTCAAATTTCGTCAAAGCCTCAAAAATGCCCTGCTCAACCTCGTTGAGAGGTTTTTTTGGAAAGGCTCGAATCCTAATTCGGAAGTCACCGGTGATTTCCATGTCGTTTTGCCATGCCGAAACAGAAGGTGCCAATTTCTTCCCTTCCACGATCACTTTATAAAGCGGGGCCTTCTTACCATCCGCCAACAAATCCGCCAGCAGATCCAGAGCATATGCATCTTTGCTGTACTCTTCGATCGTCGGAAACACCATATTCAGTTCCGGTGATTTGGCGAAGTTGTCTTCATGGTATGCGCGTTTGGTTTCGGACAAAGAAACACGTCGCACTTCGGGTTCCGGAACCTCGGGACGCGCTTTGATCTCACCGAAATACTTCTCAACCCATTGCTGCGTTTGCTGAACATCAAAGTCACCAGCAATCACTAATGTGGCATTGTTGGGTCCGTACCATTTTTTGAAAAAATTTCTGACATCGTGCAGATTAGCATTTTGCAAATCCTCCAGAGAGCCGATAACTTGCCAGTTGTAAGGATGATTTTCTGGATAGAGAAGTTTGTGGATCACGTAATTGGTATGACCGTAAGGTCTGTTGTCCACCCGTTGCCTTTTTTCATTTTGCACGACATCCTGCTGATTCCTGAAAGCTTCACTGGTAACCGTGCTTAACAACCAACCCATGCGGTCGGACTCCAACCACAAAGCCATTTCGAGGGCGTTCTTTGGCACAATTTCAAAATAGCCTGTGCCATCCTCGAACGTGAATCCATTGAGGGTACCGCCAGCATCTTGGATTTTCTTGAAGAACTGATCCTGCCCCACATGCTGAGATTCCTGGAACATCATGTGCTCAAAGAGATGCGCAAATCCCGTTCGACCCTTAACTTCCCGATTTGAGCCCACGTGATATAAGACCGCCACGGACGTGATGGGGTCGGACCGATCTTCGTGAAGAATGACCTCCAGACCATTGTCGAGAGTGTATTCTTCATAATCGATCTTTAGTTTGGAATTCTGGGCAACACTGCCCTTGAGAAGAATCAAAACCCCTAACAGAGCGACCAGCAGTTGAGACTTTTTCATCATACCTCCCGTTTTTGTTTGGTGAACGGTTTTCGGCAATGTAAAGAAATCCTCGTCGGAAAACAACTATTTTTGTGATGCTGAAGAGACGGCCTTCTGCTTTGTGGTCGAATAGCCCCCACAAGGCGCAATTCAAATATCGAAAAAAGAGGCCAGCATCCGACCTCAAATTATTGAAACTATTTTGATAAAAGGGCGTTAGTGTGGTTAGTTCTCTTCTATTATCACCTCAAGATGGAATTCAGTTTAATTTACAATTCCCATCCAAAATCAATCACCATGAGGGAGGTTAAGCCATGAACAAACGTGTCCTGAGCGCTTGTCTTGTCACATTTGTAATTCTCGGAGGTGTTATGGCTAAGGACGACACCGGAGATTCCAAGATCTTCCCGTACGACTACGAAATGAAGGATTTGGACAACGGCCTGCGAGTCATCGTGATTCCGACGGATTATCCGAACATCGTGTCACTGCAAATTCCGGTACAAACCGGCTCCCGCAACGAGGTTGAACCCGGAAAATCGGGGTTCGCGCATTTCTTCGAACACATGATGTTTAGAGGAACCGAAAAATATCCCGCGGAAAAATACACCGAGCTTTTAAAGAACGCCGGTGCCGACCAGAATGCTTACACCTCAGACGATTTGACCAACTATCACATCACCTTTTCTAAAGAAGATCTTGAAACCATCCTCAAGCTTGAAGCCAACCGCTTCCAGAATCTCAAATTCTCGGTGGAAGACTTTAAGACGGAAGCAAAAGCTGTTCTCGGGGAATACAATAAAAGCTCATCGAATCCCATCAACAAGCTCATTGAAGTGCAACGCGACGCCGCTTTCGAGAAACATACATACAAACACACCACGATTGGCTTTCTCGAAGACATCAAAGACATGCCCAATCAGTACGACTACAGTTTGAAGTTTTTCGACCGCTACTATCGTCCGGAGAAAACCACAATCATCTTGGCGGGTGACGTTGAGCCGAACAAAGCGTTCGAACTTGTGAAAAAATATTGGGGCGATTGGGAGAGAGGTGACTACACCGCGAATATTCCCAAAGAACCCAAGCCGGACGGCCCCGTTTACGAACATGTGGAGTGGAAGGTACCGACTCTACCCTGGGTCACCGTCGCGTTTCATGGCCCGGCATTTTCCGAAACTGAAAACGATATGGCCACCATGGACGTCATTTCTCAATTTGCCTTCTCGCGAAGCTCACCGCTCTATCAAAAGCTCGTGGTAAAAGAACAAAAAGTCGATCAGCTCTGGCCCTATTTCCCGGATCGTATCGACCCCTATTTGCTAACCGTCGCAGCTCGAGTGAAAAATATTGAGGATGTTTGGTATGTGCGAGATGAAATTTTGAAGACATTTGCTGAGCTTCGCGTGGAAAAAGTTTCGGCGCGGAGATTGGAGGACATCAAATCAAATTTGAAGTACTCCTTCGCGAACAGCATGGACAACTCGGAAGCGATTGCCAGCCGTATCGTAGGTTATGTGGCCAGAACTCGCGATCCGGAAACAGTGAATCAGGTTTATCAACTCTATGATGGTATTACCCAAGATGATGTCCTGACAGAGGCTGAACGGTACTTTACGGATAACAGGTTGGTTGTGGTGACGCTATCAAAAGAACCGCTTCCCGAGCTAAAGAACAAAGCCGGCTCCATCGACGATCTCGTTAAGGCTGCCAAACAAACGCCGTCAGAAATCGAGACCGTCTTGATCAGCAATGATTCGCCCCTCATCGACTTTCGAATTCTGTTCAACGTTGGCGCGGCATATGATCCGGATGGAAAGGAAGGCCTTGCGCAATTAACGGCAGCCATGATTACGGAAGCCGGAAGCAAGTCCATGAGCTACGAGGAAATCCAGGAGGCGTTATTCCCGTTGGCGGCAGGCTTTAATAATCAAGTGGATAAAGAGATGACGGTTTTCATGGGGAGAACGCATAAAGACAACCTCAACGCATATTATGGGATCGTCTCCGAACAATTGCTAAACCCGGGATGGGATGAAGAAGACTTTACGCGAGTAAAAACAGATTTGATCAATTTCATCAAGGTCAATTTGCGAGAAAACAACGATGAGGAGTTGGGGAAGGAAGTGCTTTATGAGATGATTTATCAAAATCATCCCTATGGGCATGTGAATTACGGACATATTTCGGCCCTCGAAAAATTGACTTTGGAAGATGTAAAAGAATTTTACAAGACCAATTACACGCGCGCCAATTTGGTTTTGGGAATGGCGGGTGATTTCTCGGATGAATTTTTGACGAATGTCAAAAAAGACTTGGGTCAATTGCCAGAAGGCACACCTGCTCAGATTGCGTTTCCGGATCCGAAAAAAACTGCAGGTCTGGAAGCTGAAATAGTTCAGAAAGAGACGCGGTCGACGGCCATCTCGTTCGGGTTTCCCGTTGAAGTCACCCGTTCGCATCCCGACTTCCCGGCATTATGGTTGGCGCGTTCGTATTTTGGTGAACATCGCTCTCATAACAGTTTTCTCTTCCAACGCATCCGAGAGANNGATCCGAATTTGGGTCGTCAACAGCAAATTTTTCAGGTTTGGATTCGGCCCGTGGAAACTGTCCAAAACGCGCACTTCGCGACGCGTGTGGCCATGTACGAGCTGAACAAACTCATCAACGAAGGCATAAGCCCGGAAGATTTCGAGCAAACCCGAAATTATCTCCTGAAGTTTGTCAACATCCTCACGAAGACGCAAAGTCGCCAACTCGGTTACGCCCTGGATAGCCATTACTACGGCATCGATGAGTTTACAAAATACATCACGGTGGAGCTGGAGAAACTCACTGTAGAAGATGTGAACCGGGTTATCAAGAAGCATCTCCAGGACGAGAACGTTAAGTTTGCTTTTATCACAAAAGATGCTGATGACTTAAAGCAGCGACTCATCAACAACACGACTTCTCCCATGACGTATGACGCGGAAAAGCCAGCAGCGCTGCTTGAAGAGGATAAGATTATCCAAGATTACAAATTGGACTTCCAATCGGACAAAGTCAAAATCAGGCAGGTGGAAGAAGTCTTTCTCAACGAGGTAGGAACAAACTGAGCAAAACGAAATGAAAAAAGCCCTATCGAGAAACTCGGTAGGGCTTTTTCTTTTTTGGACAAGCGTGCTACACTTAGCCGCTAAAATGCTTTCTGTTTTATTTGAAAAAAGCGAACAGAATTCCCAATATCACGCCTAGCTGCCCAACCCAAAAAATGAACATCCATTTGATGATCTCTGATCTTGTCGCCGAAATCATACTCACTAATTCCGTTTTCGTCTCCGAATTCATGTTCAACAATTCGGATCTTGTCTCCGAAATCATGCTCACCAATTCAGTTCTGAGACCATTAATTTCATCCGACAGACGCCGCTCAAATTTTTCTTCCACGTACTGCAAAATATCATTCTTTTGCTCCGAGTTGAACTGATTGAGTAACTCAACAAGTGAGTCNNTAAAACGGTTCAAAAAGTCAACAAAACAGTTGATTTTAGGGTAGGGACGGCCTGAAGGAATTGAAGGGGTTACATCATTGCAATTACGTAAGACAAGTAGGCTGGGGAAAATTCTAATGAAGAGTCCCGCTTGCGGCAAGAGACTTGCCGTGTACCTACCCAAGAAGGCACACAGCAAATCACCTTAGCTCACTTTAGAAAGAAGGCTCATCACCAGAGTTTTCGGACAACAGCTCGGAGTCAGTTTTCGAAACTTCACCGGGTTTTATGACCGTGAAATTTGTGGTTTTCTTAGTGGATTTTCTGCTGTCTAGGTCTAAAACGCTTAACGTCAATTGATAACGCCCGGTTGGAAGTTCGTCTACAGGAATCCTTGCCGTAATAAAGGAAGTCGTTCCTGGCTTTTCCTTGTTGAACCGCAGGGACTTAATCTGTTCTTTCTCCTCATTGTAAATCCTATAGACTGCTCTGAAGCAGTTATTGGAATTTGTATGTGAAAATTGGAGATTATATACTTCCGAATAAACGTGGAGGATGTCCGATCCGGGATTGACAATGCGTGGAACGTTTGGCAAAATCTTCTGGTTGTTTTTTACGAGAATACTATTATCGCTCGTTGGGGTGATCCTGGTAGCAATTTGTAAATCACTGAGACCTAACGAGAGACCTTGATAATTGGGAATTCGAAGCGTTTTCTTAAAGCTCAGGGTTTGAAGCGTCTCTAAGTCTGTTAACCCAACGCGAGCCTGGTAGTCGCCCGATTCCACAAGAAAGGAAAAGCGAATTACTCTTGGAAGCCTGGGAAGATCGATTTCATCAAAAGACTCGACTTTAACTGAGTCGACGAACGCTTCACTGGCTACGGGATTATCCGAGATGTCACGCAAGGCAATCGACAGACGATAGCTGGCGAAGAAGCCATCCACATATTTGACAAATTGCAGGTTTTGGGTGGGGATCTGACAGAAAATTTCCAAGAAGGTCTTCTCCGGGGTGGCCGACTTGAAACTTAGAAACTCAAATGCAAAGATTGCCCCCGTGGCGCCGTGACTACTCGGTTCCGAAGCCGTTGCATGAGTGAAGTTGAGTGAGTAGCAGAGTAACAGGAGAACCCAAAATCTGCTGGTGAAGAGAATGCGGTCGTCCTTGAAAGAGGGGGAAAACATGTTCTTACTCCTTTAAGATTTGATTCATCCGTGAATACACTCATATCGTCCGATCTAAAGCCTTCCTATAGCAAAAGATGGGCGAAAGTGTTAGAATTTTCAACAAAGTTTTACAAGAAGTATGCCAAGATGAGGTTGTGAATTTAGAACGCAGAAGAGCGGTGCTGTAAGTGAAGTAGATTATTCTAAATTAGAGATGGTAGGAGAAGGCAATCAGGGATTTTGAAGCAGTTAAATCTTTGTACCAAATTGTACACTGTATTGTCATCAAACAAATTTAAAGACCAACACGCCAGGCTTAACTAAACAACGCTTCGATGTCTTCAACGGTTAAATGTTTGAAAAAGCCTACGTCGGTGGTGATGAGACTCGACACCAAATCCTTCTTGCGATTCTGCAACTGCACTATTTTTTCTTCGACCGAACCTTTGGTGATCATCTTGTAAACAAACACATGTTTATCCTGCCCGATGCGGTGGGTGCGGTCGGTTGCTTGTGTTTCGACAGCGGGATTCCACCAGGGATCGTAGTGAATCACATAATCCGCCGCTGTCAAATTCAAACCCGTTCCTCCTGCTCTCAGGCTGATCAGAAAAATCTTGCAAGTTTCCTCATTTTGAAACCGCTCCACACACCTTTCACGATTGCGCGTTTGGCCATCAAGATATTCATAAGAAATCCTGGCCGAGTCAAGGTACCTGCGAATGATGGCCAGCATGCGCACGAATTGCGAAAACACCAAAACCTTATGTCCTTCTGCCAGCAACTCATCAAAATATTCGATGAGTATATCGTATTTCCCGACTTTCCCGGGAAATGTCTCCTCAACCAGAATCGGATGACAGGCGATCTGTCTGAGTTTTGTCAACCCTTCAAGTACGCTCATACGAGACTTGTCCATCCCTACGTCGGCGATCTGCTTGAGAAGCTTGGCACGATAGTAATCCCGCCATTGTTTATAGACTTTCTCCTGTTGTGACGACATCTCACAATAGACACGATTTTCGACTTTTGGCGGCAAGTCCTGTTCTACCTGCTCCTTGGTGCGCCGTAAGACAAACGGAAAAACCATTTTTTGAAGAAGTTCGCCAGCTTCCTGGTTGCGATTTTGTTCAATTGGCCTGGCAAAGGCATTCTTGAAGTAGTTTAAGTTTCCCAAAAGCCCAGGATTGAGGAATGAGAAAAGCGACCACAATTCGATTGTGGTGTTTTCCACAGGTGTGCCGGTGAGCGCAAGCCGATGCTTCGCTTTCAGCACTTTCGCCGCTTTTGCGGTTTGAGAGACCGGATTCTTGATGTTTTGCGACTCATCGAGGATTACATAGTTGAACTGTACATCTTTCAAGAAAAGAATGTCCTGTCTCAAGGTCCCATAACTCGTCAGGATGAGCTCATAATTGTCGTAGTTCTTCGGTGTCCTGTCCCGGTCGTCTCCTGTCTGTTTGTACACCCGCAAACAAGGCGCAAAGCGTTCAATTTCATTAATCCAATTAAAAATCACAGAGGTCGGACAGACAATCAAGCTCGGCTCTTTCTTACCGTTTTGGTATTCTGAAAGCAGAAGAGTCAAAGCCTGGATGGTTTTGCCCAGGCCCATGTCATCGGCTAAACAACCCCCAAATTGAAATTCTTTTAGAAAATGCAGCCAATCGTATCCTGCCTTCTGATAAGGACGCAGTATGCCCTGCAACGAATCCGGAATTGTAACCTCCTTAATGCCTTCGAAATTTTTAAGCTGCCTCAACTTCTCATGATAGGACGAATCGAAGTCTTTCTGACTCGCTTCTGCAAAGAGTTCATCAATTAGCGTGACATGGAAATGCGAGAGTTTGAGTCGGCCCTCTTCCGTCTCGGACAAGTTAAACACATGTCGAAACCGGTCAAGCCATTCTTTTGGAATGACTGCAGAGCTTCCATCTGCCAGTTTTACATAATGCCTCTTTTGCTTAAGCGCCTTCCTTAGTTCGTTCAAAGACAGTAGAATCCCACCGAAATCTATTTCCATCTTTACGTCAAACCAGTCGATCCCGGATTCCACTGCTACGCGAACTTTTGCCGGGTAGCGATTGACTTTATACCGTTTCAGATTTTCCTCTCCGAAAACCACAAAACTTGAGCCAGCCAATTCAGGAACGTCGTGTGTAAGCCAATGCAACGCTTTGTTCTTACGCGTAATGATTTTGCCATTGTGGATGACTTTGACACTCGTTTCCATAAGCTTCTTTTTTACTTCTGCTTCCTGATCGAAATCTCGCACAACTCTTATGAAGCTGTTTTCTTCCGCGCCGGAACCCCAAAGAGCCTGCCTTGTCTCGTTGGAATCCACTTCCACCCCATCATATGAAAACCTCAAGTTTACCAGAATGCCGTCTTCTATCTCGCTCAAATAAAGTCGTTTTTCGGAAATCTTATCAACGGTCTTGGTACGTGCTTCTTTTGGGAGTCGAAGATTTTCAAACAAGTCCGTTTGAGAGGTAAGTGAATTCAGAAAATTTGGGACATCCTTTTTCGGAACCGTGACTTCAAGGCCACTACGCGTAAATGGAATCAGACCAGAGGCGTTGTTCAGGTCAGCAACCTCAATTGCCGTATCATTTCTCAGAAGCCAAACCGGTTCAGAGGACAACACGCGGTATTCATCGTCGAAAATCGACGTTTCGTCGCCCACCGTTAGCTGGGCAACGAATTGCGCCTCATCGGTTGTGTGAGATAAACAAAACTCAATCTGCGCCTTTTCCGAGGCAAACTTAAGCGGAGCTTCCGGATTCTCATACCGTGGTAGATAAACCCGGCTTTCTTGCAGCAGATTAAGCAGAAACCCAACTTTGTCCCCGTACTTAAATTTATAGGAGCGAGGTCTTTGGAAGTAGTAATAATGAAGAGATTCGACTTCATTCCATTTTTCGAGAAAACTCAAGACCAGCCGATCATTCCGGCTGCATACGATTCTGTTATCGAAAATATCGTTATAGCCTATATTATGCGCGACGCCTAATGAACCATCTTTTCTTATCGTCGCCTTTTGAGGATGAAGAGTCCATCCCATCGAACTCAAGCTCAGGGTGTAAAAAAGTTGCCATTTGGGTTTCGA
>JABAHQ010019774.1_pt1 | contig 12833 bp, 11 predicted proteins | sample 7062091 | NCBI WGS metagenome assembly JABAHQ01 (sample SAMN14534359, study PRJNA622989) | marine sediment metagenome | biome: marine biome [ENVO:00000428]; feature: marine pelagic biome [ENVO:01000023]; material: deep marine sediment [ENVO:00002113] | place: India: Gulf of Kutch | collected...
GATATGTTTCATTGACCCCGTGTAAACAACTCGTTTCCTTCACTTTACATTTAAGGTAATTCACTCATCTAGTTCAGGGCTTAAGGATGATCCTCAAGGAAGCTGGAAGCGGGGCTGACGGGAGGTACTTCTTCGTCTTCAAAGATGGGTCAGTCCATCACATAAGCGAAGTGGCCACCAAACGAGGAGAGCGATGCTATGAGTACGAAGCCGATGGTGACCTCTTAATGGTTACTTTTCGGCGCTGGGCGGTCGACATAAGGAGGCTGAGTCAAAAGCATGGAGAGAAGGTAAGCATTAAAGAATTGAAAGACCTCGAGTTTTCCCTCTCCGAGCGGGAGCAAAAATCCTTTGAAGAGCTTAGAGAGTTCGAGCGGATGGTCGACCAGGTCAAGTCCTTCTCCCAGCATTTCCACTTCGGGGAGGAGAAGATGCTGCGGGAGGCGTTTAGCCGAATGGACGACCTCAAGCTCAAGATGAAACTCATACCCAAGAGGAGAAAGCTACTGACCCAGTTAAAGAAGGGGATCTATCAGCTCTGGTTCTTACAGTACCTAATAGACGTCATCCAGGGAGGGGAGACAGAAATCTTCGTCAGCAGGAGATTCAAGGGGAAGCAGCTCGACCACCCCAAGCGCCTCTACGAGAGCTACGAGGAGCAGTACGGTGCGCCACCAGAAAAACTCACGGGGCTGTTCGGGAGAAAGGAGCGCCTCACGCTTGGCCCGCCGACGGTTGTGTTGGACGATCCTGCTTACTCTATTTGGGAGGAGTTTCAGACCCCGACGCCAGAGCCAGGCGTTCCAAGACTCAGGCCAGACTTCGTTGTAAAGAAGGGGCAGCACCAAAGCCTCTTCGACCCCAAGGTTTTGGATTACATAAGGGATTACGAGCTTGATAGGACTCAACTTGCTCCAGATTTCTTCAACTGTTTAAAGCCGATAGACCTGCTCATTGAGTGCAAAACCTTCCGTTGGAGGGAGGAACATAAAGAGCAGATGAACCGTTACAAACGCTTGCTATCGCCAAAACTTGCACTGTTAGTAGCGAGAAGGGAGATTCCTCCTCCACAAAAGAAAAAGCTCGACCACATGGGCATCGAACACATAGAGAACTTCGACCTTTCACACGTTAAGGGGAAGCGTGGAGCACTCAAGGAGATAATTTCGAAAGTGTAGTTTTTAAGTGGAGTAAAGGGGAGTATCTGTTAGATGATCTTCGGACCTCGTTTGGAATTTCACGCTCCTGGTAAAGTAGTTCTCTCTTTCAGAACCTCATCCTCCTTGCATCACTTCTTTGTTAGATATGCCCACCTTTAGCCACGTTTTGTGATCCCTTAAACCGATCCTGTACTATAGGGGTGAGGGACAGAGAATGAACTATGATGATGCCCCTTATGCCGATGATTGTGCTGAGGGGTTTTACTATACGCTTGGTAACGCAGGTTGGAAATTGAGTTTTAATTATGGAGATGCTTTGGCGTGGGAATCTGACTTCGAGAAATCTTCCGTTGGTGGTAGTGACAGATACTTTGTTGATGATGTAGATTTTGCCTTTTTTGCAGGGCATGGAGACTCTGGAAAAATAGGTTTTTCAACGAATTATGATGGAGATGGAAACTATGAGAAACAGGTACACTATTCAGAGGTAAAATGGGGTGACAGGGATCTCGAATGGATGACCCTTGTTACATGTGACACATTAGATCCCGATTATAAGGATGAATGGATCGCTCATGCATGTGCGGGAAACCACCTACATGCCCTCTTGGGATTCAAGACTAAGATTGAACCGTCAGATGCTAAAGTACTTGGAACAACGTTTGCGGATTATCTCCTAGATGGAAAAGGAATCAAAGATGCGTGGAAGACCGCAACGAAAGAAAAATGTGATTTGCCATGGTGGAAGGAGCTAATCTGTAACTGTAAGACAGAGGCGGCGATCATCTACCCTCGAGTTTACTTTGGAACCCGTTTGGTTCATAACTATGCCCAGGAGACACTTCCCTAATGAAGGGAATTACATCGGTACCGATCCGAGTTATTATACAGCAGAGAACGGATATTCCGTAGCCTACTATTATGAAAGCTGGGTTTGCGGGTAGCTTTTTTCAGAAGCTGCCCTATCTCATTTATTTTTTATTTATTTTTCATACTTATGAAAGGGGGAGAAAAACGATGGGAAAGAATCACCAATTACGCGGTGTTTCGATCTTTTTAGCTGGTCTTTTTACGATCGTCATGGTTTATGCCACGGTCGTCATTCCAATGAAACTGCATGCCCAGATATCGTCTGTAATAACAGGGGAAAAAATTACCTTTTTAACTTCATCTGGGCTTCTCTGGCGTATTGGGATGGTTTCTTTGTGCCTACTCGTCGCGTTGGTCGTAGCGGGATTCGTGCTGGAGAAAACGCGATTGTCCTCGCTTGGATCGGTTCTCCTGTACCTGCCCACCTTCAGTTACTTTGCCTTGGTCATGTGGTGGTTGTATGGCATTGGTTTCTTGCGGGTGCTGTGGCTCCCCATCGCTGATATTCTCCCCTTTGTTGGTGAACTCGTATACCTGCCGTATCTGGTACTAATCCCACTTGTTAGAATCCTTTCCTGGTTACTAGGAACCGATATTGGTATTATTGGCATAATTGCAGGATATGGCAGTATTTGCTTTTTCATCGGTGGTGGCAGTTTCGTGTTTCTCCTTGGCACGGAAGCGTGGTTGTATGGAAAGAAGAAGGGACAAGCCGTCATCGACTTCGGGGTGTATCAGTACTCGCGCCATCCCCAGTACCTTGGGTTCATCCTGTGGAGTTACGGTGGCAGTTTCCGGGTGGGTTCAGTGGCTCCCCCTCCAGTTCTATGGGGGTATATTCATCCTGGGTTTCCCTGGTTAGTCTCGGTGCTGCTTGTGATGTGTATCGCCTTATTCGAGGAGCAGACCATGGTACAAGAATATGGGGAGGAATACCTTTCCTATCGCGAGGAGACACCATTTCTGCTGCCGCTCCCATCGTTCCTCGCAACGCTTGTGACCGGGCCCATGCGACTGCTTTTAGGGAAAGACCATCCAACAAAGAAACGAGAAATCGCCTACGTCTTCTTCCTATACCTCAGCCTCTACCTCCTCGCGGCATACCTGTTCCATTATCTCATGCTAGCTCTTCTTGGGAGCAGGTAAACGGTTTTCGATGATGACCCAGTCGTCTGGCGTACGTTCAATAGAAGTGAGGCGACTTCTTAGTTCATAGGTGAGTAGCTAGTGAGACGACCCTTCATGGAAAATGCCTCATAAGGAACTCTCCGTTTTGCTGAAGAGGTGCAAGGCGTGAGGTGGGTTCCCTATTTTTATCAACCTTGAACATATAAAGAGAGTAACCTATACTTTGGTGAGCTTTAAGGACTTGGTAAGATGTATTAAGATGAAAAAGATCCAAGGGACGTTGATAACGTGCCTGTTAACCATAGCAATCTTGACTTCTATGCCTCTCGCTCCTGCACAGGAGACGAAAGAGCAAGGACGAAGAGTTATCACAGCGATAAATGACCACAAGCTTGAAAAACCTATTCCCCTGAGCAAATTCTTCAAGCAAGTACAGGAGAAGAAAAGCAAAAAAGGAGAAGGAGTAAACGATGCAGAAGTAAAGGCGGGAAGGTCGGGGGGAAGGGTAAAAAAGCCAAGAGAACGAAAAAAGACGAGCAGCCAGTCAAACCTCTCACTTTAACCTTAAGCCGAGAGGCACAGCCAGACCCATTCATCAACATAGGGGAGCATTCATTACTTTGATGAAGAAAACCGTGAAATTTATATACAATCTCCCTCATTATATTAAAATAATAAAAGGAAGGTTGGGATGAAACTTCTCTGTAAAAAAGCGTGGGTTGGCCTCATTCTTCTCGTAGCTCTCTCTAGTGGTGTTTTTGGGTGGATGCTCCTAAGTAATACTAACGGGGACTCCCCAAGAATCATCACCCGGGAAAACCTGCGATTTGGTATTTCCAAAACCGTTTACACTCGCGGAGAAACGGTCACCTTCTGGATAAAGAACGTAGGAGATAAGAATATCAGTGAACTCATATGGGAGATAGATAAAAAAACGGCTGATGGCTGGAAACCCGTTTTCACTCCTGTTACAATCCTAGTGCATGGATCTGTAAAGCCGGGTGAGAAGGTAACTTGGCACTGGCAGCAGAAGGCTAATGGAGAAACTGAATTGGTGGATCCTGGAGTGTATAGAGTGGTCTTTTTCCCCCATACAGAAAACCCAGTAACCCTTCCTTTCACGATTGAAAAGGAATGAGAGTATTTGAAGGGAAACCTTTCTAACCACAAACACGAGGGAACATTATTTTTATGCCTACTCCTAATCATAGTAACAGGGTTCCCTGAGGGCGTCATATAATCAAGAGGGGAATTCTGGGGTAGATTTAAGCACGTCTAACCTGGGAGCAAGCACGTACATCAGTTCTTCTTCCTCTCAAACCACTCCTTGGGGCATAGAGCGGATCAATGCTATAGAGGCTGAAAATGAGGTAGGTGACTCCTATGAATCATCCATTGATGTTGCAATTGTGGACACAGGCATTGACTATGACCATGAGGATCTCAGTGATAATGTCGTTTGGGGCTATGACGAGATCGATGATGAGCCCGCGAAGGCAGACTGGAATGATGATAACGGACACGGAACACATTGCGCCGGTATCGTGGCCGCCCTTGAGAATGATTGGGGTGTTGTTGGGGTCGCACCGCATGTCGACCTATATGGCATCAAAGTCTTGGACTCGTCTGGACATGGCACAAACGATGATGTGGCTGATGGCATTAAAAGAGCCGCAAAAGGACCAAACGGAACAGAGGGAGATGCGGATGATGCTGATGTAATTTCCTTCAGTCTTGGGGGAACTTCTGATGATCCGCTGATGGGTAAGAGCATAGGTCAGGCGATCTTGGAGTACTTCCTTGCTGGGGGGTTAACGATGGTGGTCCAGACGGTCGTTAACCTGATTATAAGCTACATCATGAAGGCTTTCATGAACTACATCCTCCCGTTCATCCTGTGGCTCCTTTCAAAGGTAACGGGGTCGAGCATACTGGCGGCTTTTGCAGTAGCTGGGTAGGGTAGTCAACACGTGGTTTATTCATCGAGTACTAAATCAGTACCCCCTTCTCTCTAAGGAACTTCCTGTCTGGGTCGTCTGGCGACACTTTAGTATCATCAACGGAGACCTTCTCAAGGTTGGGGAGTTCTTTTAAGGGCGAAATGTCGGAGACATCTGTGAAATCTGCCCAAAGTACTCGTAGGTTCCTCAACTGGCTTAAGGGAGAGAGGTCGACCACCTTCGTACCGTCAATGATGAGTCTCTTCAACTCCCGCAGGCCCCGCAGGGGGAACAGGTCAAAGACATCAGTCTCCGCCAAGTTGAGGTATTCTAGACTCTTCAGGTTCTTTAGGGGTTCGATGTTGGAAACCTTCGTTTTATAAAGGTTTAGGACACGCAGGTTGGTGAGGTTTTCGAGGGGAGTGAGATCGGACACCTTCGTTGTACTGAGTTTTAGAACCCTTAAGTTTTTCAGCCCCCTGAGGGGGGAGAGATCCTCAACCTTATAAGCAGCCTTAAGATTAAGTTCCTCCAGCTTTCGTAAGTTTCTCAAGGGGGAGACATCGGAGAGAGGGAGGTACCAGTTTTCGTCCTCTACTTTCACATAGACTCTTGAGAGGCCGAGTTTACGCAGGTTCTTGAGATGCTGCAGGGGGGAGAGACTGGGGATTTTCGAGCCGTGTAGATCGAGTTCTCGAAGCTCCGTGAAGTGCTTGACCGGTTTGAGATCGTAGACCTCCTCAATGCCGTGCTTGAGAGTTATGACTCTCTTGTCCTCCACGGTGAACTTTGGCATCACCTCGAAGTATGTGTTCTTTTCTATGTCGTTTAGGGCTTTCGCCTCCTGTCTTGGCAGTATTGTATCACCCCACTGGATGTATTCGTTTTTTTCACCCTCATCCCTCTTCACCTCTCTTTCTGTCATTTTTGCGCCACCAATGACTTAGCGGTCACTCACTTTCCTTGTAATGACCAACGATAAGTATTTTAAGTTTGCCATTTTCTCGAATATGTCTAAAAAGAATGGACACCAAACTGCGCCTATACCTTCAAGGAATCGGTGTTGGTGCGGTTCGACCGTTTGGTAGAGAATTGTCGATAGAGACACTGGCAGGGATTTTGAAGGATTTTTCGGTCAGATCTCACTAGATCCAATTCTCAGCATGGTTCAGCAGTTCTACTGGGATGATCTAAAAGCAGATTGAGTGACTTTATCTTTTTAGTGAGAAGGTCTACAGTTTATCTTCGCTGAAACACTTGGAGAACCTCGGGAAGCTCTACAAGTTGCGGGAGGGGGGGTTTGAACCCCCGCCCTCGGGGTGTCTCATCTTTTTGTCTGGCCTTTATAAGATTATGAGTCCCGCGCTCTCACCAGGCTGAGCTACTCCCGCGTGTTCCTTTCTCTAAAACCATGTGGAGAAGTTTGCTGAAGATCATTCCTAGAAAACTTTGTACAGGATCCTTTCCTCCACGATTAGTTACTTATTAAGCATTTTTAAATTTTCTAAATAGGATTGTAGGGCGAAGTCCGATCATATTCCTCGCAGGAATCTGGTTGTTGTAGACGTAGAGTTATTTTTACCGCAACCCATTATTACATGGTTTGAGAGATACCGCAAAGAAGAAAGATAGACCACCAATAGCCCTCTAAAATAAGCCATTTCCAGGATACCGTATTTCACACTGGAACGCCCCTTGAATGGTTCGTTAAAGGATCTTACAGCGTAAGCATTGCCTCAAACAAGCATAGGTAAAAACTCTTCCACTCTTTTTACAAATACCTTTTGTAACACCTTGAAAAGTGGAAAGGGAAGGACTGAGGGGAAAGGATTAGAAAATTTAAAAGGGTAAAAGGTAATTAGAATCTTCGTGAAAAAGGTTTTGAAATCGTGCTCAAGATGAACTCTGAAAAGTATATTTACAAGTTTGAAGAAGGAAACGCCAAAATGGTGCCGAAGCTTGGAGGCAAAGGCGCTAATCTTGCAGAAATGACTAGTATGGGATTTTCCGTCCCTCCCGGGTTCACTATAACCACTGACATTGCAAGAATATACTCTGAAAAAGGGGACCTCCCAGAAGGGTTATTGGAGGAAGTTAAAAAGCATGTGGAGATGCTCGAGGAGGTAACAGGCAAAGGGTTTGGTTCTCAAGAGGACCCGCTCCTCGTCTCCGTTCGGTCAGGAGCTCCTGTTAGCATGCCAGGAATGATGGACACCGTTTTAAATGTTGGTTTAAACGATAAAATTATCGAACGCTTCGCAAAGTTAACCTCTGAGAGATTTGCATACGACAGTTATCGGCGTTTGATTCAAATGTTTGGAAACATCGTGAAAGAAATCAAAAGAACGAAATTCGAAGACATGATTCAAAAGGTGAAAGGGGAATACAAGATAGAAAGCGATGCTGAGCTCCCAGTAGAGGGACTAAAAAAGCTTGTTGATGAGTTTAAAAAGATCTATAAGGAAGAAACTGGAGAGGCATTCCCGCAGGATCCTATGAAGCAGCTGTGGGAAGCAATTAAGGCAGTTTTTGAAAGCTGGAATAACCCCCAAGCTATCAAGTATCGGGAACTTCATGGTCTCTCCCATGACCTAGGAACCGCCTGCAATGTGCAAATGATGGTTTTTGGAAATTACGGCTGGAACTCTGCTACCGGCGTTGGTTTTACCAGGAATCCCTCCACAGGTAAAAAGAGGCTTTACGGTGAGTACCTGAAGAATGCCCAAGGCGAAGATGTCGTGGGTGGGATTAGAACGCCCAAAGATATCCATGAACTCAAGGAGGATATGCCCGAAATCTACAAGGAATTGGAAAAAATAGCTGGTAAGTTAGAAGAGCATTATGAAAAAGTTCAAGATTTCGAATTTACAATTCAAGATGGAAAATTTTGGCTATTACAAACCCGAACTGGAAAGCGAACAGCCAAAGCACACATCAAGTTTGCAGTTGATTTTGCAGAAGAAGGTCTTATCAAGAAAGATGAAGCCGTGATGCGCATCGATCCTGAACACATCCGGCGGATTCTTCACAAACAGATCGATCCCGAGGTAAAAGAAAACGTATCTCCCCTAACCAAAGGTATCAACGCTTCCCCTGGTTCTGCATCTGGAAGGGTTGTGTTTAACCCAGATGAAGCGGAAAAACTAAGAGAAGACGGCTGGCAAATCATTCTTGTACGTCCCGAAACGGCTCCTGAAGACTTTGGAGGTATGGCTGCTGCTAACGGTATACTGACGAGTAGAGGGGGTACTACCTCCCATGCCGCAATAGTTGCCCGTTCAATCGGAAAGCCTGCTGTAGTTGGAGCTGGAGAAATCCAGATTGACCTAGAACATGAGAAATTTACTGTGAATACAACTACCATAGAGAAAGGTCAGTGGATTACCATTGACGGAACCGATGGTACCGTCTACACAGAAAAACTAAAGACCGTGAAGCCTGGGTTATTTCCTGAAGCTCAAAAAATTCTCTCTTGGGGAGATACGTATCGTACTTTGGGTGTTAGAAGTAACGCAGAACGCGAAAAGAACATTGAAAAGGCAATAAATTTTGGAGCTGAAGGTATCGGCCTTGCTCGGACGGAATATTTATTCATGGGTAAAAGGACACAGCTTGTCCAAGATATAGTACTCAGTAAAACTACAGAGGAACGAAAAAAAGTTTTAGAGGAACTCGTACCACAACAAAGAAAGGATTTCAAAGAAATGTTGGGGGTAACTGACAAGAAAGTTATGATCCGTCTTTTAGACGCTCCTTTCCATGAGTTCTTCCCTAACTATGAAGAGTTACTTGAAGAGGTTGCTGTGCTTAGAGAGAGAAAACCGAATTCACAGGAGTTGCAGGAGAAAGAAAAGATATTAAACGCCCTTGAGAAGATCCGTGATACCAATCCTATGCTTGGATTCAGGGTGTGTCGGCTTGGAATAGTTTACCCCGAAGTGTATAGAGCTCAAGCAAGAGCGGCTTTGGAAGCGGCAGCAGAATTAATTAACGAAGGAAAAAAGCCGAACCTTGCTATCATGATACCAGGGGTGGCTCACTGGAAAGAGCTGAAAATCTTAAGGGAGGAGATCGAAGCAGTGGCTAAAAAAGTCGAGGAGGAATACGGGGTGGAGATCCCCTATGAAATTGGCACCATGATTGAGACCCCTCGGTCAGCCTTAACGGCGGATCAAATCACCAAAGTGGCAGATTTCCTTAGTTTTGGTACGAATGACATGACACAAATGACATACGGTATGTCTCGTGACGATGCTGAGCGAAACTTTATGGCACCGTATATAGAAAAGGGCATCTTTGACGAGAACCCATTTCAAGTGCTTGATGCAGATGGAGTGGGAGAGCTCATGCGAATAGGCGTCACGAAGGCAAAAAAGACAGATCCTGACATTGAAGTGGGGATTTGTGGGGAGCATGGCGGAGAATCCGCCTCCATCAGGTTGAGTAATGAGATTGGATTAGATTACGTCTCGTGTTCGCCATATAGAGTTCCAGTTGCTCGATTAGTCACAGCTCAGATTGGCATCAAGAAAAAATGGGAGGAGACTGGGTACGAACCAAAAGACATCGGCTACTAGCGATTTTACTATTTTTTCTTTTTATGCCCCCACTCCACTTAGCTTAACTATTCGATCTTTTCTTCACTGAAGACGTGCCTTGCATCTGCGATTACAGGTATTCCACGTACAATACAGTAAATAGTAGAGGCATAAACTAGAATAGGGGCCCATATCTCGGGAACACCGAAGGCAGGCACAGCCAAAACATAGCAAAAGGTAAACGCCTTCAGAACGGCGTAAATTCCTCTACTGATGTGAGACGAGACAATGATCTTCCCAACTTTGGACTGAATCATCTCATACGGGGTAAGGCCTTTTCGATATACTTCACTTCGAATGGTATCCGTAATTAAACCTCGACTTATAAACACAAAGGGCACCCAAACTGGAGCATACCCAACAAATGCCACGGTTACCCAAAGAATGAGTTCAACGATCCTATCCACCATAATGTCTACCATCGCCCCTATCTTGGTAGTTGATCCCGTCTTTCTAGCAACGTATCCATCTACCTGGTCAAGGAGAAAAAGGATAGCAATAAGAACGACAGCAATCCGTTGATAGAAGACGGACTCTAATGGAGGGAGAAGAATGAGGGCGACTATACCAAATAAGAAGGGAATTCGACCTAAACTGATACTGTTAGCAGGATTCCAGAAACGTTTACTCATGTTCCACCCTCTTTACTTGCACCTACCCTAGTGTACATTTATTGATTTATAATGTACGCTTCTCCGACAAAAGGATCTCCACTAAGGATCCTATACGTAGAGGAGGAGATATTCTCGGATTAAAAGTCAACAAATCAGTAGATCATCTGCGGCTTTATCGGGATGTACCACGCATAACTAGTTAATTTAGCCAACTCATAGAAAGTTCCTGTTGTTATTCGCTAGTACGAACTGACAAATGCGTAGTGCAGCTACAAAAAAAGGAAATTTTTAATGTGACAATTATCAGCCAAAAATTAAGTGTTTTCTTTAGGCTGTGGCTGTTTCTCTTTCTTTTGTTTCTTTCCTTCGATAAAAGCTTTAATTCGCCTTGCTAAAAGTAAAACATCAACATCTTTGCCACCTGTAATTTTTGCTATTTCAATAGCCTTGTTCAAAGATTGCATACTTAACTGATAATCGGTTAATCGATATGCTTCTTCAGAAGGGGCACGTTCTAAAGAAGGCTTTTCTATTATCTCCCAATCTTTCACGTTTCTGAAGACTTTGTTTCCTTTCTTACTTTCAGTAAAATAAAGTTTGGCTTTTTCGCTCTCCTTTAACGGTTCTTTCTCTCCCCACTCTCCAAAGTAGGAGTAAAAGGTATTATCCTCACTTATTAAGACCCATCTCTTTTCTTTGCCTTCAAATTTTTTATCCTCATAGACTCGTTGCAGGGTCACTACAGTACTTTTCGTTTCTTTCTTTTTTTTCTTTTCCATTTAGTTCTCCCTCTACATTTTAGAAGGTACTACGAAATTTCTTTTTTAAATAATTAGTCAATTTAAATGTTTTTATATTACCTTACTTTGTTCTTGTCATTAAGAGTGAGAGAGGACCTACCTCCCCAAGTCGGAGAGCATGCCGCCTTTCGGAGAAACGTATATATAGTTAATATTATTACTAGAATTTTTAGAGGAAAAAATATTCTTTCAAGAATACTGGCGAGTTAAAATGTCTGCCAACAATATCGTTGTAAGTAAACTTAAAGAAATCCCAACTTCCAAACAACCTGTAGAGATTGTTGAAAGAAAAGGTATTGGACACCCTGACTCGGTTTGTGATGGCATTGTAGAACAGTACTCTCACTACCTCACAAAACATTACTATGAACACTTCTCAACGCCTCTTCATCATAATGTGGATAAAGCTGTGCTCGTGGGGGGGAAATCGACGCCCAAGTTTGGAGGAGGGACAATTGATGCACCGATTCTCCTCCATATTGTGGGACGAGCCACAAATAAAGTGAAGACAAATGGAAGAGAGAAGAAAATTCCCGTGCGTAAAATCGGGAAAAAAGCAACAAAGGATTACTTTAATGACGTTTTCAGATTCCTTAACCCTGAAAAACACGTAAAAGTCAAACTTTTTGTACGACCAGGGAGTAGAGATTTACAAAGTCTTTTTGGAAGGACACAAGAAGCTCTTCCAGCGAATGACACCTCAGTTGGGGTAGGGTTTTATCCGTTAACACCAACTGAGAAGGTTTGTCTCCAAACCGAGAAACTCCTAAATTCTTCGTCTTTCAAAGAAAAGTACCCAGCAGTTGGCGAAGATGTGAAAGTTCTCACGGTAAGACGGAATAAAAAAGTTAATTTAACGGTCGCAGCTGCTATGATCTCTCAACTGATAGAAGATATAGATGAATACAGGGAGTTAAAACAGGAAGTCAAAGAGGCAATAAGGAAAAATGCCACGGATATACTCGATGATCACGAGTTAAGACAAGGGACCATAGATCTAAATAGCGCCGACGACCTTCAAAGGGGTCAAGTGTACCTAACAGTTACCGGAACCTCCGCAGAAGCGGGTGATGATGGTGAAGTCGGTCGTGGAAATCGAGTTAATGGGTTGATTACACCTTACAGGTATCTCTCACTAGAGGCAGCAGCAGGAAAGAATCCAGTTTCGCATGTGGGCAAAATTTATCAAGTAGCAGGAGTAGAACTATCCAAAAGAATCTATGAAGAGGTTGAAGGTCTACATTCTGTTTATACTTTTCTTGCCAGCAAGATAGGGTTTTCTATTCTTGAGCCCCAAATTGTGGATGTTAAGGTCGTTACAGAGAAAGACATAACAAACAATATGCAGAGAGAGATTCAAGAGATCACAAAAGAGTATGTGGGAAACCTCGGGTCCTTTTGGAGACGATTTCTCAAAGAGCCACCTCGTGTGTTCTGAAGGACCCAAAACTTGGGTATCAAACCGAGGCATTGGACTGCTTTAAAGACCAAAAGATTAAAGACAGCAGAGATGACGATCTTTTTCACCCCATAGACGAAGGGCCATTACTTCTCCTTCCCCCGAATGTCCCTCCTTAACTTCAAGCACTCCCTCCTGATCATACCTATCAGCCGCTTTTCGTATAGAAAACTGCTGAAACACCCTTGAACGCCCATAACCTCCTGCTCCGTTTTGATGGCGACTCCCAGCTTGCTCTTGATGTGTGGGGTGACCGAGAAGTAC
>JABAHQ010015343.1_pt8 | contig 12831 bp, 11 predicted proteins | sample 7062091 | NCBI WGS metagenome assembly JABAHQ01 (sample SAMN14534359, study PRJNA622989) | marine sediment metagenome | biome: marine biome [ENVO:00000428]; feature: marine pelagic biome [ENVO:01000023]; material: deep marine sediment [ENVO:00002113] | place: India: Gulf of Kutch | collected...
CCTTCCGCAAACAACTCGCCGATGAGGGCCGCGGCTTCACTCTGGGGCGTGATGGGATAGGCCACCGACATATTGACGCTGGCTCGCTTGATGGCTTCCCGGATCACCTCGCTGCCGGTGAGAAAGCTGGCCTTCCGTTCGGCCTCGTAGAACATCGCGTTGACGTCGGTATAGGTTTGATCCATTTTGTTCTTCGTCCCGAGCTTGAGGTGCTGGGACCGAACGATCCTGTCCTTCCCTGCGGGAACCTCCACCTGTTTATTCATAAATCACTCCCTCGGATATGACGGTCAATAGAGAGATGGCTCAATTAAAGTAATCCCTTGAATTTATCCGCTTATCTGACTCTCCGCGCCAGACCGTATCGGAAAGGCCGGATCAGTTGATGCGTCCTTCGCCCCCCATTTTGAACTGAGTAAAGGGGATCCCTTGGCTCTTGACTCCTTCTTTCTTCAGTTTACGGACGGCTTCGGTGACCTTTTGGATCTTCTCCGCCGTGGCATCCCGAAAGGAAAGACAGGCGTCTTCATGGCCCGCCTGGGCGCACATGGCGATGGTGTAGCACTCCGTCCCGCCGCGAATGATTTTCAGAGCCAGGTTGGCCTGGTGACAATGCACTCCAACAAACATGCAGACATCAATTTTGTTGTGCCAAATGGTCAGGTTTGGGTGATTGGGATTGATCTCCACTTCCGGATCGATCTTGGGATACTTGGGTCGATAGTCGGCCATGGGGATCAATCGGGCCGGGATTTCGTTGGCCAATTCGCGAAGGGCTTTGGCTTTGGCGGCCGCCTTTTCGTTCCATTTCCACAAAACCAGCGGTCCCGGAAAAATCGTCGGCACTTTGGCTTCCAGGAACTTCCTGGCGGCATACTCAAACGCTTCTTCCTCGGGAACGATTCGACCCTCGATATGGGCCTCACCCGGATCGGGCAAAACGATTCCCATCGATGCAGCCGCAGGAGGAAGAAAAGCCTCCGGCCCGGGTTTCACCTGATATGAACTCATTCTGCAACCCTTTTAAATGATTCGGTTTTCTGTTTTAGTTTTGAAAAAAGCAACTATAACCACTATCGTCAAAGTTGTCAAACCTTTTCCCTGATGCCCAACCGTCTCGGACCCCTGTTTTTGGAGCCCCGACAGTATAGCCATTTTTTGGGATTTTGCGACCAAAATCCCGCTCCGAACCGCACCCGCCGGCCGCTCGGTCGAGCGGGTTCCCAAGTCCCCGAAACGGCTGTCCCGAGAAGTGGGAAGGGACCCTGCTTGGGGCGTGGCCTCCTCACCGCATCAGGACCTGAAAAATAATGAGGTTGCCGATCCGGCATCGCTTTGTTGAACTCCCTGGCCGGGTTTCGGGGAGGGCGGCGCCCCGCTTTCCCCGGGCGGTTGCGCCAACATCATTCCTGCATCCTTTAACGCATCAAAAAGAGGTAACCCCCGGCCGGGCCGCAGGGCCTTTCGCCCGGCGGTTCAATCGCCGCTTCCGTAAAGGCTTTCCTTCAAATCCTGCAGGGCCGAGAGATGCTTTCGTTCCTCGGCCAAAAGATGGGAAAAAACGACGCGAACATCGATTTTTCGCTCCCGTTCGAGCAAGTCTTTCAAAACTTCGATGGAGCGTCTTTCGGAATCGATTCCAAAATCCAGGGCCTTCTGGTCATCCATGGTTTCGGGCGCGATCTCCGGGGTCTCCTCGAGACGGGGAAACACTTTGCCCTTGAGCTCTTGCGCGATGTACCGGTCCACTTCTTTACGGGAAACCGATTTCTTGACCAAGGCCGGTTGAAGAAACTGGGCCTTGTCCTGCAAGGACTGAATATGCTCTTTTTCTTCCTTGGCGAGGCGGGAAAAAATATCCCGCACCTTCGGCTCCCGCGCCAGTTTTGCGGCTTTTTCGTAAAACAAAAGCCCTTGTTTTTCAATGCACAAACTGACTTCGATGGCGTCGATGCATTGAAAACTGAAATTCTTGTTGGATTCCGGTTCTTTAATTTCCATCATACGTCGTCACCTTGTTTGGATGCAGGAGGGGAGCAATCGTTGGTTCAAATACGGGTTTTTTTTGAAATTCCGCAAAATTCGCGCGCAAAACCGTTAAACATCCTGATTTTCAACGGGTTCCTACTTAACATAAAATACCCCTTCCTGTCCTTTAGCCTCCCTGGCCGCGAGGGCGGCGCAAACGGGATCCGTTTTTCGTCCGGTCCCGTTTATTTAATGAATTGAATATGTTATATTAAATCGCCCGCTGGGCGCGGGGGCCGAAAACAGCGCCTCCGTCCTGCTTGGCCGGGGCTCTCCCCACGTCATCACCCGGCCTCGACGGGGGACCGGGGAGGGTTTCCGCACACCCATAATATATGAAAAAAGTTAAAATTTTCACCGATGGCTGTTGTAAAGGCAATCCGGGACCGGGGGGGTACGGGGCCATCATCAAATACAACAATTCGGTCAAAGAATATAAAGGCGCGGTCAAGCAGACCACCAATAACATCATGGAGCTCACCGCCGCCATCATCGCTCTCAATCAACTTCAAGAACCTTGTGAAGTGGAGTTGACCACCGATTCCCAATACCTGGTCAAGGGGATGACCCAGTGGGTGGAGGGATGGGTCCGGAAGGGATGGATCAATGCTTCCAAGCAACCGGTCAAAAACCGGACCTTGTGGGAAGAGCTTCAGCGGCTCAGCCGGATCCACAAGATTTCCTGGAAATGGATTCGGGGTCATGCCGGGCACCCGGAAAACGAACGCTGCGACGCCCTGGCCAACGAAGCCATGGCCGATCTGAAACCCTAAACCGCCACGACCTCATGAGTACACCCGGCTTCCAGCCCGCACGTGTTTCCGGCGCAGAAACTTTTGTTTTTCCGCTCGGGTTTCTGGTTATTTTTCTTTTGGGTTTCTCCGCCTGCTCCCTGAACCCCCTGGGCTTTCAAGGCTCGCCGGGAGAGACTCGTTTCATGGCCCCCGGAGGCGACGACCCCAACTCCGGGGAAAAACCGCCGGCGGCGCCTCTGGCCTTTCGTCCGCCTCTGATCCTGGTCGACGACCTGGACCGGGAATCGCTCCTGCAAGTGGTGAAAAACCAGATCGACGCCATGCAGGAAGCGGATTTGAGCCGGAAGGTGCGGCTGGGACCCATGACGTTGACGCAGGGCAAGCTTCGCGAGGATTTGATCGCCTTCTTCAATCTGTTGAAGGAGAACCTTCCGCGGCACGAATTCCGCCGCCGCCTCCGCGAGGAGTTCGCTTTTTACCGGGCCGGGGTGGGAAAAAAACGGCGGGTTCTGTTCACCGGTTATTACACCCCGCTCATCCCCGCCAGCCGGGTGCGAACGGAAGAATACCGCTATCCCCTCTACCGGATGCCGGAAAAATCGCGGAATCTCCGGTATGTCGGCCATCCGCCGAAACCCGCCGACGCGGTTCAGGACACCGGGCGCGTCTGGACTTGGCGGGATTACACTCGGGAACACATCGACCGGCTGGGAGCGCTTTCCAACCGCGGGCTGGAAATCGCCTGGCTGAAGGACGACCTGGAACGGTTTTTTCTCCACATTCAGGGGTCCGGGCGCCTGCGGTTTCGCGACGGCACCGTCCGCGGCGTCCGCTACCTGGGCGCCAACAACTACCCTTACACCGGGATCGGCAAACGGATGGTGAAAGACAAGGTCATCGCGGCCGAGGAAGGATCCATGCAGGGCATCAAGCGTTACCTTCGGGCGCACCCGGAAGAGGTCCCCAAATACTTATTCCAGAACAAACGCTACATCTTCTTCGCGTTGACCGATGAACCGCCGAGAGGGTCGGGGGGCGGCGATCTGGTGGCGGGCCGGTCCATCGCCACCGATAAATCGATCTTTCCCGCGGGGGGACTCGCCTACATCATCCTGCGCAAGCCGGTGTTGAACGACGATCACGAAATCACCGGATGGAAGCGGGTGGCCCGGTTCGTCGTCGACCAGGATACGGGCAACGCCATCCGGGGGCCCGGGCGGGCCGACCTCTATTTCGGCGCCGGGCACCGCGCCGGCGTCAAAGCGGGGCATTTCCAGGAATGGGGCCAATTGTTCTACCTGATCAAGAAGTAGCCCTCACTCCGGTTCGCTGTACAAGGACACCAGCCGTTTATCGATAAAATCAAACCGCTCCTCGCGCACGAAAAATTGTTCCTGGTCCGGGGCTTGGTGGACGCGCGAATAATCCAGGTTTCGCGGGTTGCGCCGGATCATGCAGGCGAAGGTGATGGTCTCCTTGCCTTCCTCGATGTCCAGGTATTCGACCGCCCTCATGAACGTGGTGCCGGTGGTGACGATGTCATCCACGATCAGCAGGTGGGTGTCGGGTGAGAACTTGGGGACCACCAGTTGCGCGAAATCGATCCGTCGTTTCGGCATGAGGTGGAAGGGCAGTCCCATGATCTGGGAAAGCTGGTAACCGATGCGGATGCCCTGGGTTTCACAGCCGATGACCACGTGAAACTTGCCGTGACGATTCTGCCAGGCCTCCAGTTTATCGTTGAGGGCCATGCAGTACGCCCGGCTCATGTCGTCGGACAGGAGGCCGTATTCGTAGGTGTAGGTCGACCGGACTCCCGGGCCGAGGATGAATTGTCCCTCTTGGATAATTTTCGAAAACACGAGTTTCTCTCCTCACCCAACGCCCCCGGGCCGTCCCGGGTCGGCTTGGACCTTACCGGGGTTCCCGCGGGGATTTGGCCTGGGCCGAAGGGGGCCACCCATACCGGCCCACCAGGGGCACGAATTTGCAGGGCGCGATTTCCCGGCGGACGGTTTGCCCGCCGCTCCGCGTGATGAGCGTGAGTTTCTGTTTTTCGAGATCCCCCAGGGGAACCACCATCCGGCCCCCCTCGCCCAATTGGTTCAAAAGCATGTCCGGCACCTCCGCAGTGGACGCGGTGATGAGGATCGCATCGAAAGGAGCCTGATCGGGCCAGCCGTAGGTCCCGTCGAACACTTTGAACACAATGTTCACGTATCCGAGCCCATCCAGGAGGTCTTGGGCTTTGAGGGCGATGGACCGAATCCGCTCGATGGTGAACACTTGGGCCGACCGCTCCGCTAGAATCGCTGTTTGATACCCTGAACCGGTGCCGATTTCAAGAATCCGCTCCTGGCCTGTGAGTTTCAGGGCTTCGGTCATCGCCGCCACAATGTAAGGCTGGGAGATCGTCTGGTTTTCCCCGATGGGCAGGGGGAAATCGCCATAGGCGCGGTGCTGCAGAGATTCATGCACAAACAGGTGCCGGGGAACCCGGTTCATGGCCTCCAGGATATGCAGATCGCGAATGCCCCGGTCCACCAGTTGCTCTTCCACCATTTTCCGGCGTTGCCCGGCAAACATGCGGACGGCGGGATCCGTCACCTTGATCCCCATAGCCCCTCCCGGAACGGTTGCGGACGCGGACCCGGCCCTGCCCCTCGCGTCCTGGGAAACATCATACAACCGCCCTTCCCCGCCCGGGGCCATGGCGTGGGGACGCGAGAAACCGGGGGGGCGCCAAGGAAACGTGCCCCGCCATCGCCATCAACCGCCGGACCGCCCGTTGGGTCTGTAAGAGGGAAAAGCGTGTTCAAGGGTTGTTCCGTGAATCGGGACCGGAGTCCCGGGGAAGTTCAATTCAGGGGGGTGTACCGACCGGAATCCGCCGGGTCCTGGGAAAACTTGTTCAAGGGATGCGACCCCGTAATTCCAGGCGGCAAGGATTCCAGCTTTCTGGGATTCTGGTACAGCACCAGGTCCCAGCGGTCTTTCCACTCGTCGTATTTCAGAAGGTAGATGTTTTTGTCGTCGGCCCGCACTTTAAAGTAGTTGGCGCCTTCGCCATACCAGCGGTCGACGATCTCCTCCACCCGATACCTGCGGCCCATGAGGCTGAAAGCAACCGGGCGTTCATTCAATCGATATCCTGAATAGCATTCCACCTTAAGCATGCGGGTATGGTAAGACGAACCCTGTTAAAAGTAAACTATTTTTTCAGGCAAAAAAATGTTTCAATACATGGGCGTTAGGTGCCTGTTCCTTCTTGGATTATCGGTTTTTTTGCCGGAATGGCCCTCAACGCTTCAAGATCGCTCGAGCGGGTTTCCGCGAGGTCTTTTTTTTGCCAGTTTGGACTCTTTCCGGGAACATGGAACGGCCGAAAATCGATGAAATCCGAACGCACCTGGAATCGCTGGTGGGGGAGCGCCACCCGCTCACGTCCCCGGACGCCCTCCACCGCGCCGGCGCCTACATTCGCTCCCGGTTTCAGGCCCTGGGCTTGGAGGTTCGGCAGGAACCGGTGCCGTTTGAGGACACCGAATTCCCCAACGTTTTGGCTTTGAAAAACGGCACCGACCCGTCCCGCGGACTCTTCATCCTCGCGGCGCATTACGATACCGTGGAAAACACCCCGGGAGCCGACGACAACGCCAGCGCGGTGGCGGCCCTGTTGGAGGCGGCACGCTGTCTGAAACCCGCCCGCCTCCGGGTGCCGCTTTTGTTCGCCAGTTTCACCCTGGAAGAATTCGGGTTCGTCGGCTGCCGTCATTTCATCGAACAGGCGCGGCGTAGAAAGGAACGCTTTCACGGCATGATTTCGCTGGAAATGGTGGGGTTTTGCAGCCGAACCCCGGGATCGCAGAACTATCCGCCGTACGTGGACCCCCAAGGATACCCGGAAACGGGAGATTTCATCGCGGTGGTCGGCAATCAACCTTCCGTCGACCTCACCCGCGCCGTGACCGAAGGCATGAAGCGCACCCACCCGGGCTTGAGGGTGGAACACCTGGTGGTGCCGGGACGGGGGACCGAATTTGTGGAATGCAACCTGAGCGATCATTCCCCGNNTCATGATCACCGACACCGCATTCCTGAGAAATCCCAATTACCATCAATCCACCGACACCCTGGAGACCCTGGATCTTGAATTCATCCGGGACGTGACGCAAGGGATCGGCGGGTTTCTGGAAACGTACCTCGGAGCCCACGGGAAATAATTAGGCATGGAACCGGACCCACCTCCCAACCCCAGTGCTGCAGAGGCAAAACCGCCGGAGCCGCCGCCGGAGGAACCGCAGGACCAGCCTCCTCGGCCCCCGCGGCGTCAACGGTCCTGGCTGGGCCGGCTCTTTCGGGCCGGGCTTTATTTGGGATTGATCGGAACGGTTTTGCTGGCGGTCGCGGCCGTCCTTCTGCACTATTATTTTCCCGGCGAAAAAATCCGGCCCCTGGTCGAAAAGGAATTGTCCCGGCGCCTCCGCATGCCCGTCACCGTGGGGTCTCTGGATTTCAGCCTGTTCCGCGGGGCCCGCATCGCCGAGGTGCGCCTGGGGGAAACCCCCGGGGTGTTGAACGTCCAGGAACTCCGCCTGGATTACGACTTGACCCAACTGGTCCAGGGGAATCTGGTGATCAACCAGGTGTTGGTGGACCGGCCGGAGGTGACCCTGGTCGCCCGGGACGGGGTCTGGAATTTTCAGCCCCTTCTGGAGCTGGCCGGTCCCGCCGAACCCCAGGAACCCGCCCCTCCGGGAAAAGAGTTTCCCGGTCTTCCGCCCCTCCCCCTGGGCGTGGATTTGCAACGGCTCGCCGTGCAAAACATCCGGCTGGACTTGAACCAGGAGGGGACCACCACGGCCCACCTCGACGGGTTATCCCTGGAAATGCAGGGGCAGGCCCGGCGGGAGGGTCTGGAGGTCGCGTTGCGGGTAACGCTCCGGCCTCCCGCGCGGGACGCCCAGCGCCACAACGTGAGGTTTGCGGCCACCGAGGGGGCGGGCATGGATTTCAAAACCCGAGGCCTCCTCGATTTCCGGTTCTTCACCCGCGACCTCAACCGGGTGCAATTTACCGGGACGTTCAACCTGGAGGACAACGAAGCGCGCCTCGGTCAGCCGCTTCCGTCCCCCGACCTGGCGGGAGAAATCGATCTCCAGGCGGAGGTGAGGAAACAGGCGGTAAAAATCTCGCGCCTGCTGGTCCATACCGTGCACGGGAACCGGGTCGAGATCGCGGGCGAAGCGGAAAACATTCTGTCCGATCCCACCTTCCGCGTTCTTTTGAAAGAAGCCACTTTCTTGATCGAAGACCTGGTCGGCTGGGGCCGCCCCTTTCTACCGCCGGTGAAAGCCGGGGGGCGGATTCGAGTGAGCGGCCTGGAAACCACCGGCCGGATGCAGGAGTCCCGGCCGCAGGAAATCGAAATGCGTGGCGGCACTCTCCGACTGGAAAACGTGTACGCCGACCATCTCCCCACCGGCGCCTGGATCGACGGGTTGAGCGGCGACATCCAACTTAAGAACGTCCGCCTGGAACAAAACGTGCCGCAACGCCTGAAGCTCGATCTTCACATGACCCTGGGGGCCGCGGCCATGAAAGAGCTCACCGTCAAAGGATTGGAGCTTCAATACGCGCTGACCGGGGAAGGCCCCAATCTGCCGCAAGTGAACCTGTCGTTCGACACGCATTTGAATCGCCTGGAATATTCGGCTCCGGACCTGAACCCGATCGCCACCTCTCTCCAAGCCAAGGGTTCGCTTCGGGGCAACCTCGCCTCAGGAAATTTCGACCCCTTTCAAGTCGATTACGAGGTGGGTTCCCTCCTGCGGGGCCGCCTGGAAGCCCGGGTCCAGGATTTCGGCCGGGGCTCCGCTGAAATCACGCAGGAGGCGGACGTCCAGTTGGCGGAAGCGAGATCGCTCCTCCCGCCCCGGATTTTGGACCGGGTTCCAGGTCTGTACCTGAGCGGTCAGGCGCAAGTGAAAACCCGGGTGCAGGCCCGCCTGTCGCAGGAGTTCCAGCCGGTCGAAGGCCTCGTCAACACGCAACTGAACCTGAAGCAGGTGGACGCGGGGCTGCAGGCCCCCCCGCTGGTGATGAACGGATTTTCTGCGGCCATCACCTTTCCGGCGCAATACACCTCCCACCGGGGAATCAAGATTCCCGTCATCGACCTCAAGACCCGGTTCGATCGATTGACGGTGCTCGATACGTGGGAAGCGGTTTCGGGAGAAACGCAGACTCGTCTGAAACTGGACCGGTTCATCGACCCGGCCCAGCCCCCGACCACGCTCCCTATCTCCGACGAATCTCATTTTCAAATCGAATCGCTGCAGGGCCGGAATCCGGCGGTGTCCCTGGGCGGCATCGACTTGACCACCGCGCTGAAAGCCGATTTTCACCCCAAGGACATCAAGAACATCACCTTGAAAGGGTCGTTGGGGCTGAGCCGGGCCGAGGCTTTGAACCAGGTCCAGACGGGACCTCTGAAAACCGATTTCACCCTCCACGTGCGAGACATGTCCCTCAAACGCACCCAGGCGGAGGTGGCGTTGATGATCGAAAAGCCGCTGACCCCCAAACCCGGGTTGTTCCCGGTGGGGCCGCTGACCTTCAAAACCCTGTCCCGCCACAACCTGCTGGACGGAACGCTGGANNTTCTCCTGAAATCCCCCTCCCTGCTGAACCTCGAGGCGCGGGGCCAGGCCTCGGATTGGGGCCAAACCTTCGACGTGGAAAGCCAGGTTTCGCGGATGGACCTGGCGAACCTTTGGGCCCTCGTGCCGCGGGAATATCGCAAGGGATTGGAATCCGTCCGGCTTGCGGGGACGGCGGACGTCCACGTGCAAACCCGGGGACGCCTGCCCGATTTTCAAAAAGTCTCCCTGCAATCGTTTTCGCTGCCCCTGACCCTCCAGGCGGCCTTGGACCTCCAGGAGGGGGCGATCGTCTGGCCGGAGCAGGGTCTGGAGGTGCAGGGGCTAGGCACCGCCGTGAAGCTGGATTGGAAAAACGACTCGGCGGTGGTCGAAGGGTCGGTGAAAACCGCTCAACTGCAGCACCGCGCTCTGCCGGGAAAAAACGGGATCAACCCGGAATTCTCGTTCCGGTACCGGCTGGAAAATCTCAACAAGCTCACCGTGGAACGGCACGACCTCGCCGTTCCCAACCAGGGACTCCGCCACTCCCTGACGGGGCGGGTGGAGGGGTTCAAGCCCTTCATCGCCGGCGAGGTGAAACCGGTGCCGGCGGAATGGGTCCGGCGACTCGAAGCGTCCTTCACCACGGAAAACACGGTGCGGGTGGATGAGCAATTGCTGCAACGCGCCGGGCCGGCGGCCCGGGACATTCGAGCGGAAGGCACGATGCGGTCGCGCCTGTCCCTGAGTCTGGATCCGGGCCGGCTCCTCCAACTGGACGGCGAAGCCGGTTTCGACCACTTTCACCTGAAGCTGCCCGGCCCTCTTCGAATAGAAAACGTGCACGGCAAAATCCCGTTCAGCAAAAAACTGTGGCTGGACCCGGCCCGGGTCCCCGAATCGGCCGACGGCCCCTTGGGGGTGGCCCGCAAGGGGTTCTTTTCCCAATTACGGGATTTCTCCCGCTACAAAAACATCCTGCGGATCGACGCGATCCAGTTTCAGGATCACCGGGTGCAGAACCTCGGGATGGACCTCCTGTTCAAAAACAATCAACTGATGGTGGAAAAGTTTTTGTTCGAGGTGCTGGAGGGTTCGGTGGGGGGCAACCTGTTCGTGACGCAACGGGAACACGGGCCGGCGTTGCATTTTTCCACTCAATTCGCCGGCTTGAATTTCGGCGGCCTGGTGGGGCGCACCCGGGCGGCGGGGGAAGTGGAATCGGAAATGGACGGCACCCTGGAATTCGATTTCCAGGTGCAGCGGGGCGCGGCGGAGGAAACCATCTCCATCGATCAGATCGAGGCCAACCTCGCCATCACCCGCATCGGCGCGGACACGCTCGACCGGGTGCTGCTGTTTCTCGACCCGGAAGAAAGCAAACCGGCGATCGTCGATACGCGGGCCAAGCTGAAACTGGCCTCGCCGCACAAGATCCTGGTTTCTCTGGGAAACGGCAACCTGAACGTGGAAGCCTGGCTGAAAAACAAAGTGTTCGGCGATATCCTCAAGGCGCCGGAGCTGAAACGCGTGCCCGTCTCCAGCCTGAAACGGTTCGGGAAAATCTCCGACCGGCTCCAGGCCCTGTCCGGGCTGGATGAAGCCCTGAAGGGGGTGGCCGCCCGGGGCCTCACCTTCGACGAAGCGGGACGGCCCCGCTTCTTTTAGCACCCCCCGGGACCCGGGTCAGCGCCGTCGGCCTTTTTTCCCGCGACCCTTCTTTTTCTTGGCCGCCGATCGCTTTTCCCGGTCCATTTCCTGGCCGGGATCCGACGGGGTGTCCGGTTTTTCCAGCGTGTCTTCGCCGGGTTCCTCGAAACGTTGCCGGACGGCGTCCCGCTGCTCTTCCCGCCGCTGGATCAGGTCCTCCCGCTTTTCGCGGAACGCGTCCTTGGATTCGCCCTGCTTGTCCAGCATCCGTTCGAGCGCGCCTTCGCTTTCACCCAGCACCTTGCCTCCCCGCTGGGACTTGCCTTGGCCCTGGGCCAGGACGGACGCGTCGCTCATCCCCAGGAGCAGGCCGAAAACAACCACCGCCGCAAAGAATTTATAGAAATTCATCGGTTCGTCCTTTCTCAAAATGTACCGGCCCGGGGGAGACCGCTTGGGATGAACCCGATTATACGCCTTTTCAGGGAAATCCCGCGAAAAGTTAAGAATCTAAGGAAGAATTTTCCCGGTCCCAGGAACTCCCGGAGGAGAGAAAACCGGCCCGGGCCCCCCCAGGGAACCCCGCCGCCCGGAGAACTCTCCAAAATCCCTTGAAATCAAAAACCATTGGGTTCAGAATGACGGCATTCCCAATCATCTTTCAGTGGAACGGACCATGCTTGCATTTGCCAAAGACATCACCCTCAAACACCTCGAACATCCCGAGGAATCAAAAGTTCCGAAATTGAAGGAGTACATGGAATACCACCGGAAACTGGATTCCGAAAAACTGGTCTACCATGCCCTGGACCACGCGAAAACCTATTTGCAGAAAAACATCCATGATTTCGGCGAGGATTCCGAACAAACCCGGGACTACGTCCAAAAAGCTTTTCCCAGCGCGGCCCCGGTGGTCCCGAAGCCTGACACGCTTCTGCTCATGCTGCGCAAGCTGGTCAATGCCCACAATTCCACGAACAACTGGTACCGGATGAACGCCTATTATTACGCCGTGGTTTACGACGCCCTCGACCGGTTCCTCAAGATTTACAACCGCCTGGTCCGGGAAAAACCGGACAAAGCGCGGGAGTACGGGATTTCCGACGGAGTGGAAATCGACTTCGACGACTGGGTGCAGCTGTACTTTCAGGATCTGGATTTTCTGGTCGGCCGGCCTCTTCCTTATGTGCATTACACCTTCAAAAAACGGAACGAGGCGATTCAACGGAGGATCGAGCAGGCCCAGGCCCAGGGCAAAACCCGGGAAGAAGCCCTTCAAGACGTGAAACAGGAATTCGAGATGGACCCTGCGGTGGTGAACCTCCTGCGGGGCCGGGCCGCCGGATCCAAGGATCTGGAACTGTTTTACACCTCCCGGGAAAACCCCATCTACGAGACCATCTATGAAGCCGATTCGGCGGAAGGTTTCATGGACGGGGAATCCCTGGCCGACCATTCGTTCTTCCTGGGCCACCAATTGAAAGGACTGAACGAAGAGGAGGCCGAATCGATCATGAAAGAAGCGATGAGCAGCGGGAAAAAAATGTGACCCGACCGGCGCCCACCGGCCCCTGCTGCGTATTGACATTAAGGAAGCAGTCTGTTAGCTTGACTTCTTGAATATCAAGCCTTTTTACATTCTTGAATCCTAACCTTTCACAATCGGCAAACATGGCCTGGGACGACCTACACGAACCCAAAGGTCCCGAACCTCGGGGAGGAGGGGGACCCGGCGGCGGCAAACCGCCGTTTGA
>JABAHQ010028513.1_pt1 | contig 12831 bp, 14 predicted proteins | sample 7062091 | NCBI WGS metagenome assembly JABAHQ01 (sample SAMN14534359, study PRJNA622989) | marine sediment metagenome | biome: marine biome [ENVO:00000428]; feature: marine pelagic biome [ENVO:01000023]; material: deep marine sediment [ENVO:00002113] | place: India: Gulf of Kutch | collected...
CAAACCATCTTCGACGAACAGGTCCCGGCGGATGCACTGGCCATCGATATTTACCGCGCCGATCACACGGCCTATTCCAAAAAACTGGAACGAGTCGTGATGATGAAAAACGCACCGGACCACACAAAGGAAGACTTCGTGCTGCTGTCCGGCACCAAAGTGCGGGAGCTGCTGGGCAACGGTATCAAACCGCCCGAGGAATTCTCCCGGCCGGAGGTCGCACAGATCCTGATCGATTATTATCAGAGTCGTTGACATGCAGCGGACACCGGACGCGTGAAGCGGGCGTCCGCTGTCCGGCTTCCAGCCACTACACCGGAGGTCCATCGTGTCTGCAAGCAACGCCAATCTTTTCAGTATTTTCCAGCAATACTTCCCGGCTGACCGCAGCGCGCCACTGATGCGCGATGCCGACGGCCATACACTCTCGTATGCCGATATGGAACGGGGCAGTGCGCAGGTGGCGAATTACCTGGTGGCCCGGGGACTGCAAAAGGGCGATCGGGTGGCGGTCCAGGTCCACAAGTCGATGCGCGCGTTTGTGGTGTACCTGGGGGTGATCCGCGCCGGGCTGGTGTATCTGCCCCTGAATACCGGCTATCGCGACAGCGAGCTGGAATACTTTTTTCGCGACGCCGAACCGGCGCTGGTGATTGGCGACCCGGACAAGCAGGCTTCCTTGCGCGCTGTATTGCCGGATCCGGCGGTGCCGGTGGAAACCCTGGATGCCGATGGCGCCGGCAGTGTGGTGGAAAAATCCGCGGCCGCGGCGGGCGAGTTCGAGACAGTACCGTGTGCGGCGCAGGACCTGGCGGCGATCCTGTACACCTCCGGCACCACCGGGCGCCCCAAGGGCGCGATGCTCAGCCACGGCAATCTCACCGCCAATGCCCTGACCCTCAAGCAGTTGTGGGGCTTCGAGGCCCGGGACGTGCTGTTGCATGCCCTGCCGATCTTTCACGTTCACGGCCTGTTCGTGGCCTGTCACTGTGTGTTGGCCGCCGGCGCGTCGATGATTTTCCTGCCCCGGCTGGACATCGAACAGCTCAAGACCTATCTGCCCGAGTCCACGGTCATGATGGGTGTGCCCACGTTCTACACCCGTCTGCTGGCGGACCCGGCGTTCGATCGGAGTCTTTGCCAGCGCATGCGTCTGTTTATCTCCGGCTCCGCGCCTTTGCTGGAGGAAACCCATCGCCGGTTCGAACAGCGCACCGGCCACCGGATTCTGGAACGCTACGGCATGTCGGAGACCGGTATGCTGGTATCCAACCCCCTGCACGGCGAGCGCCGTGCAGGGACCGTGGGGTTTGCACTGCCGGATGTGGACCTGCGGATCGTGGACGCCGACTTGCAACCGGTGGCAGCGGGGGAAGTGGGTTCGATCCAGGTACGCGGACCCAATGTGTTTCCCGGCTACTGGCAGATGCCGGAAAAAACCGCCGAGGAGTTTACCCGGGACGGTTATTTCATCACCGGGGATCTGGGCACGGTCAGCGAGGACGGCTATATTGCCATTACCGGGCGGGCCAAGGACCTGGTGATCAGCGGTGGCTACAACGTCTACCCCAAAGAAGTTGAGACGGTGATCGACCGCATCGAGGGCGTGCGGGAATCGGCGGTGATCGGTATCCCCGATGCGGATCTGGGCGAAGCCGTGGCCGCGGTGGTCGTCGGCGATGGCGGCCGGTCATTGTCGGCCGAACTGATCCAGACCGCGGTGCGCGAGCAGCTGGCCGCCTACAAGGTGCCGCGTCGGGTGGCCTTCGTCGATGAACTGCCCCGTAACACCATGGGCAAAGTGCAGAAGAATCAGTTGCGCGAGCAATATGGCAGCTAACCGGCGACGGTGTAGGTCGTGTAGCGTTCGGCGAGGATATTCTCCGGCCACTCGTCCGGTTCCAGACCGGCCTTTTCCTTCAGATGGGCGACAAAATGCTGCGGTTCCGGCAATTGGCCCCATACCGTGGGCAGGAACGTGGCGTTGCGCTCGCCGGCGGTGATCACCAACCCGTCGCGCCCCGGCCGCAACTTTCGCCGCAGGTCCGCTTCGGACTCGCACCTGAGGGGCTCCAGTTCACTCAGCACCGACACTTCGATTTTCAGCAGGGAAAATTCCTCCGCCGACAGCGGTCCGAAGCGGGGATCGTGAAATGCGGCGTTGAACGCGTTGCGGGCCACGCTTTCGATCAGGCTCTCCCGGGGGACGATATTGCCGATGCAACCGCGCAACAGGTTGTCGATCCGCAGGGTGACAAAACTGGCACCCGGCGAGCGCAACGCGTAGCTGAACTGCCACAGGTCGAGCTCCAGCAGGGTGCCGTAGGTAAGACCGTTTTGAATGGATTCGCGGGCGACGGCGAGTAACTGCTGGCGTTCAATGGCGCTGTACATGCAAGTCCGGTTGTTATTGGAATTGATCCGTCAGCGCTCGGGAATGCGAGTCAGTGGAACGCGTCTGCGCTGACCTCCCTTTCAGGCAGTAAATGCCCAACTACCATACCCTACCACACGTTGGTGGTCTCCGGAGATGTCACCGGAATTGCTCAGTCCCAGCGTGTGCACCTGTAACCCCCGGCGTCTGGCGATACGCAGCAGACCTTTCAGGCCGATACAGCCACAGGCCTGGTCGAAATCGATGGTATCGGCCTGATAGTGCTCCACGGCTTCGCAGGTGGTGCGATCCAGATACTGGGCCGTGGCATAGTCGTGGAAGTGGCTGAGATCCGTGCTGATCACCACCAGGGTTTCCGGCCCGTCCCAGAGCTGTTCCAGCACCTGGTCGACTTCGACAGCGGTGGCGTCGCCCACCACCAGAGGTACCAGCGTGAAGTCCCCCAGTACTGACTGCAAAAAGGGCAATTGTACTTCCAGGCTGTGCTCCTGCCAGTGTGCCGCGTCCATTACCTCCACTTGAGGCAGGGCCAGCAGCTGATTGATGGCCCCAGCATCGACCGGCATATCTCCCAGCGGCGTACGAAAATACTGCACATCGGCGATCGCCAGCCCGCGCAGTGGAACCCGGTGGGCGGGGCCGAGCAGAACCACCCGCCGGATGTGTTCGGCTCCGGCGCCGAGGCTGGCATAGGCCCGGGCGGCGATGGCGCCGGAATAAACGTAGCCGGCATGGGGGACGACGATGGCTTTGGGGGAAAGGTCGGCGAACGTCTCCTCACTTTGCGCCCGTCGCAGATACTGGTTGATTTCGTGGGTCAGTTCACGGGCACTGCCGGGATAGAACAAACCGGCGACAGCGGGTTGGCGCACAGTATTCATGGTGATTGCTCCCTGGAGAAGCCTCTCCTGCTCGCAACGGCCTATAGCACCGGAACAAGTCGCACTACAAGGGTGCTTGATTCGGTCGCGTTTGCTTGAATTTTGTACACACCGGCCGCATATTTGCAACCATTAATGGGCTTTCGCATCAGTCAGCCCGGTGGAGTGGTTATGAAAGCGGACATTGACCCGAATATCTCCCTGGACGACGCCTCGGTAGTGCCGACGCGCTTCTGGCACACCCTCGACAATGGCAAGATCCAGTGTGACCTCTGTCCCCGGGCCTGTCAGCTCGGGGAGCGACAGCGGGGCCTGTGTTTTGTACGCGGACGCCTCGACGATCAGATTGTCATGACCAGTTACGGGCGCTCCAGCGGCTTCTGTGTCGACCCTATCGAGAAAAAACCCCTGAATCATTTCTACCCTGGTTCCTCGGTGCTTTCTTTCGGTACGGCGGGCTGCAATCTGGCCTGTAAATTCTGTCAGAACTGGGATATTTCCAAATCCCGACAGATGGACTCGCTGATGGATCAGGCCTCGCCCGAGGCCATCGCCGAACAGGCCCGGAGCATGGGCTGTCGCAGCGTGGCCTATACCTACAACGATCCGGTGATCTTTCACGAGTATGCCATCGATGTGGCCGCCGCCTGCCGGGAGCGGGGCATCCAGTCCGTGGCGGTGAGCGCGGGCTACATCAGCGATGCGGCCCGAGCGGAATTCTTCGGCGCCATGGACGCCGCCAATATCGACCTGAAAGCCTTTACCGAACGTTTTTACTACAAACTGACCGGCGCCCATCTGGCACCGGTGCTGGATACCCTGTGCTACCTGAAACACGACACCGATGTCTGGTTCGAAATCACCACCCTGTTGATTCCCGGCCAGAACGACAGCGACGACGAGCTGGCGGCATTGGCCCGCTGGGTGGTCGATGAACTGGGGCCGGAGGTGCCGCTGCACTTCACCGCGTTCCATCCGGACTTCAAGATGCGCGATATTGCCGCCACACCGGCGGCTACCCTCAGTCGGGCCCGCCGCATTGCCCTGGACCACGGTCTGCACTTTGTCTATACCGGCAATGTTCACGACAGCGACGGCGGCAGTACCTACTGCCCCGGTTGTGGCAGCCGTGTCATCGAACGCGACTGGTATCAACTGGGCGAGTATGCCCTGGATGACAGCGGCCACTGCCGAGACTGCGGTGAACCGTTGCCGGGTCGGTTCGCCGGCCCGGCGGAACACTGGGGCGCCCGGCGGGTCCGCGTGGCCCTGTAAACCGGGCACCTGCGCAGGTGCCCGCTGGCGGCTCAGTGCGCGATACAGGCCCGGGCGATGCGCTCAATATGGCGGTGGTCGGTGCCGCAACAGCCGCCGTAGACCTGCAATCCGGGCAGCAGCTGCTGGAGACGCCGGTAGTCATCGCCGAGTTCGGCGGGGTTGCCATCGTCCAGGGTTTCCATGACGTCCAGCTCCGCGTGACTGCACCGGGAGGCATTGCTGCGAATGCCGCGGATGCGATGGGTCCAGTCACCGGCGTCGCGCAGGATCGGCTCGAAATGCGTGGGATGGGCGCAGTTGATCATGTAGTACAGCGGGTAGGCCCCGGTCTGCGCATCCACGGTCTCAATGGCGTTTTGCAGCGTGGCGCCGGAGGGCAGCCGGCCGTCGGTCTCCAGTGTAAAAGACAGTACCACCGGCACGGCCTGTTGCGCTGCGGCCCGTGCGATGCCCAGGGCTTCATCGACGTAGTTCAGGGTTAGGGCGCTGACCATATCGGCATCGGCCGCCGCGAAAGCAGTGATCTGGTGGCGGTGATAGTCCTCCGCCTGGGCGGCTGTCATTGCTTCGGTAACGGTGTAACCGTCGCCCCGCGGCCCGATATTGCCGCTGAGCCAGACCCGCTCCAGGTCACTGTATTCCCCGCGCAATTGCCGCAACCATTCGATGGCGCCGCCGTTGACCGCCTCCAGGTCCTGCGTCGAATAGCCCAGTTGCCCGCCCCAGTCACTGTTGGCGCGCCAGGTGGGCGATTCCAGAATAAACCCGGCGCCGAAACGCCGGGCGAGATCGAGATAGCGGCGATAATACGCTGCCAGTGTTTCCCGGCCCCTGTCCGTCGACAGCAGATCGAACGCGGCGAAACAGGGCAGGTCGATGCCCTGGTTGAAAACCAGGTCGGTTTCCAGTCCGGCGTCGGTCAGTATCGGCCCGGCGTTCAGTTGTGTCTGTAATGAGTGCGTTTTAGTATGCATTTTCCTTCATCCATCCTGTTTGTGATTGATTGAGCGACCGCGCGGTTGAGCGATACTGTAGGCGGCTTTGCTGTCGTGCATCCAGTGGACCGAAGGTAGGTTTTTTCACGAATTTTTTATGCTTGTATATCAAAGGGTTAACCGGCTGTAGCGGCAACAGTGGCAATGGTCTCCGTCGCTGTTAGCGAATCACTGTACCGTTGGTACAGTGATACACTGGGTTTTTTGTCGAGTCGAGGGAAGGCACTATGGCCAAACGCGGGGAAGACCGACGCGAGAAGATCCTCGCCGTCGCCGAGGCAATGATCCTGAAGCAGGGGTTCGCGGCCACGTCCATCGAGGCTATTCTCGAACACGCCCATATCACCAAGGGCGGTTTTTTCTACCATTTTCCGGGCAAGACCGAGCTGGCGCGGGCGCTGGTGGAACGCTACCTGGAAGCGGATATGGCGTTTTTCAATCAACTCGAGGCGCGTGCCTGCGAACTGGTGGATGACCCGCTGCAGCAGATGCTGTTATTCATTAATCTGCTGGCCGAAGCGATGGAAAACCTCGAGGATGTTCACCCCGGGTGCCTGGTGGCATCGTTTACCTATGAAAGCCAACTGATTGACGAGGGTGTCAAGCAGCGGGTGGCGCAGGGCACGCTGCAGTGGCGCGAGAAATTCAGCACCATGCTGGGCCGTATCGAGACGTCGTATACGCCGCCAGCGGATGTATCCAGGGATGAAGTCGCCGACATGCTGAGTGCGACGATTGAAGGCGGTATTATTTTATCGCGTGTGCTGCGTGACAAAATGATTCTGGTGACGCAGTTGCGACAATACCGCAACTACATAAAACTGCTTTATGTGCAGCAGTACACGCCGTGAATACGTCCTTGTAGGCTCGCAAAAAGCCTTTTTAAACAAAGCGCTTCCCAAGGTAGTGACCTCACACCGGTATGCCATTTTAAAAATAGGTGTGATTACCCCTCGGGCCGCTCTTTGTCCGGCGGTTTGGGGTAATCCTGCATTTTGATAAAGGGGTGAAAGGCCAGCTCTATCCCTTCTTCGATATGGCTGTCGTGGCGCAGGGGTGTTTTCAGGCGCACGAAGGAGGGGTTGGCACTCTTGGAGTCGATGCCCTCCAGTGTGCTGATGCCGCCGCGACTGGTAAACACGCGCACCAGGTCGACATTGAAAATCGTGATCATCAGTGAGGCGGCATCGATCGGTTGCGCCCAGTTGAAATCCATGGGCACGCTGGTGGTGCCGCCGATGGTTTCCGGTTTGCGGGTCACGCCGTACCAGCGCGCATAGTGTGTCATGCCCGGGCTGTGCTGGACATCGTGTTCAATCAGATCGGCAAAGACGATGGCATCGGCTTCGGTTTCCTTGCGCAGTTTCTCACCGGTCAGCACCATCGCCGCGCGCCAGGCCTGCGTATCGATTTTGCCCGTGGTGGGGTCGTAGACATTCCCATAAGTGCGGTTGGCCTGCTTCCAGGCATTCTCGAAGTGGTAACTGGGCAGCACCTGGTAACCGTTGGCCTCGAGGTAGTCCCTGACCATGTTCCGGGTTTTGCGCTGCGCTTTTTCCAGGTAACTGCGCACCGGCGGGCCGAGACTAACCGGCGCCAGCACCACTTTCTCGATCGGTTTTTCCTCGACCAGGGCCGGGTTGTATTCGTAGGGGAAGACGGTGTCGTTGTATTGCAGGCTGGAGGAACAGGACGCTATCAGAGCGACACTGAGAAGCAGTATAATGCGCACGTTTTTATCCTTGGCAGTCGGGATCGACGGGCGCCAATCTTAACAACCCCTCGGGGTGATTTGAAGCGCGGGGCGTCCCGCGATAGTAGATCGGGAGCGATATGTTGTACAGTCAAATCAGCGGGGAGGGCTTCCCCGTTATCCTGTTGCACGGCCTTTTCGGCATGAGCGACAACCTGGCCATGGTGGCGCGTCCCCTGGCCGAGCATTTTCAGGTGCATAACGTGGATCTGCGCAATCACGGTCGTTCTCCCCGGGCCGAATCCATGGCGCTGGTCGACATGGCGGCGGATGTCCACGAATACATGCAGGCCCAGGGTATCGATCGCGCCCATCTGTTGGGCCACTCCCTGGGCGGCAAGGTGGCGATGCAGCTCGCGCTCACCGAACCGGAGCGGGTGGCGCGACTGATCGTGGCGGATATCGCCCCGGTGGCGTATCTGAAAGGCGACCACGACGATATTTTCGCCGCGATAAACGCTGTGGATGTGGCCCATCTGAAATCCCGCCGCGAGGCCGAAGCGAGCCTCGATCAGTACATCGACGAGCCCATGATCAAAATGTTTATTCTCAAGNNCGCATCAATGTCGGAGCGTTGCAGCGCTGCTACGGCCAGATGCGCGAGGGCGTGGAAACCGACGCCAGTTTCGACGGCGAGGTGTTGTTTATCAAAGGGGGAGCGTCACCCTATATTCAGGATAAACACCGCCCCCGCATTGAAGCTTTGTTTCCGCGTGCGCGCGTGGAAACCATCGCCGGGGCGGGACACTGGCTGCATGCAGAAAAAACTGATGCGTTTATACGTTTGGTGGAAACGTTTTTGCTGGATACGGCCGAAGGTTAAAAAAGCTCGTCCGGGGTGAGCTTTCGCGTTAAATAACAACAGTACAGGGAGAAGGAACATGGGCAGGTATCTTTTACCGGGGGTCGTCGGTTCACTGTTGATTGCCGCACTGTCGGGGCTGACCGGTTGCGGCAGTACCGCCGGCGGCAAGGTCGATAAACCAGCCTTGCTGGAGGACCCCGAACTGACCCAGATTTCCGCGGTTTCGGTGGCCCGGCCGGGGTTTGAATTGGAACCCGGAGCCAGTATCGCCTGGCGCACGGAGCTTTTGTGGCTGGGCGGTGAGGGTATAGAGGGCGATTCACCGGCGGTGGCGCAGATGAATATCCGCCGGGAGATCGAACGCCAGCTCAGCGAACGGGGACACAGTTGGGTCGAATCCACCGACGCGGATTACCTGATGGTGGCCGCCGTAGTGGTGGGCGACAGCGAGGCCGGGGCGGCGCTGGAAGAGCTGGGTCGCCTGTACCCGTCCCTGAGTTATATTCCCCGGACCCTGGAGACCGGGACGTTGCTGGTGGCGATGAGCCGTCCGGGCAGCCCGGTGGTACTCTGGCGCAGCGCCCTGCAGACGGCCATTACCCACGATCACAGTCAGGCGGCGCGCGAAGCTCGGCTTCGCGCCGTGGTGCGCAGTCTGTTGAACACTCTGCCCGATGCGGATCGTTAGCCGGCGCCGGTTCTAGCTCAACCGGAATAGCTTGCCGCGCACGGATTTACGGTAGGCCAGGGGCGTCTGGCCCATGGCCTGTTTGAACCGTGCGCAGAAATAACTGCTGTCCTGATACCCGGCCTGGGCCGCCACTTCCTGAATGGTCAGATTGCTGGTGCGCAACAGCTCTCGGGCCGTGTGCAGACGCTGCAACTGCAGGTAGTGCCCCGCGGTCATCCCCGTCGCCTGTTTAAAGCGGCGATTGAAACTGCGCATGCTCAGACCCAGCTGTGTCGCCAGTGCCGCCATATTGACGGTGTTGGGGTGGTTTTGCCGCAGCCATTCCTGGGCTTCGATGATGGTCTCGTCCTGGTGCGGGTTGCCGCTGAATTCGGCGTAGGCGTGTTCCTCGAAGGGGCGCCGGATTTCCGGGGAAAACTGCGCCTCCACCTGGCGTGCGATGGTCTGGCCGTGAATTTGTTGCACCAGGTGGACCATCAGGTCGGCGATGGAATTCACGCTGCCGGCGCAGTACAGGTTATCCGCCTGGGTAATCAGGTACTGGCGCTTGAGTTGCACCCGGGGGTAGCGGCGCGCGAACTGGTCACAGTAATACCAATGGGTGGTGGCGGGGTGGTCGTCGAGCAACCCCGCCTCGGCCAGAAAGTAGCTGCTGGTCCCCACCGCGCAGATGCGTGTCTGCCGGGCCGCCAGTTGCTGCAGCCAGGGCAGCAGGCGATGGTGTTTTTTCAGGATGGTCAGCGGGTTGCGCCACAGTGACGGCAGGATCAACAGGTCCGTGCGCTGCAGGGCCTCGGGTGTGGCGGTGGTGACCAGTGACAGGCCGCCGGCGGTTTTGACCGGTCCGGCCCCATCGCCGACGACATCCACCTGCAGGCGGGGCTGCCGGCGATTGGCGATCTGCGCCTGCTCGTTGGCGCCGTTGAGAATTTCCAGGGGCAGACTGATGCTGGTGGCCAGGGACGATGGCAGGGCGACCAGGGTGATGTGTTGCATGAGGGGTCCGTTACAGTCAGTGGCTGGCTTTAAATTTTTATTATATGGCCTTTTTGTTTTATTTTACCACGGGCTTTAGGGTTAAAATGACCCGCATATTACAGCGTTTTCTCTACCAGCATATCAACCACAGGTGGACCCAATATGCTCAGGCTTCCGGTGATCGTCGGTTTTGGCGGTGTCAGTGGCGCGGGGCGCAGCTCCTTTAATCACGGCTACCGCCGGTTGATCCTCGACGCGCTGGATAGCCAGCGCAGCCGACAGACCTATGCCAGCCTGGCCAGCCTGATGCAGCTGGAGACGGCGGCAGACGGCCCCGACGACAGCCAGCGCGAGTTCGTGCGCGATCATACCCTGATCCGCCGCATTGAAAAGGCGTGGTTTGACGTCGAGGCGGTGCAATGGAACAAGCGCATGACCGTCTCCGCCGCCGGTGAGCAGGGGGCCAGTTTCACGGTCCGGCGCCGTCAATTGCCGGACCCGCTGCCGCCCAACTGGACCGTCTCCAGCGTCGACGAGCGTACAGTGCGGGTCGATGTGGCCGGCGACACCGATTTTCTGGTGCCCTCCCTGCGCCAGTCCGCCGTGCAGACCGCCAGCCAGCTCCCCTCTGGCTTTGATCCCGGTGCGCTGTATCCGGCCCGCAGCCACCCGCGCGGCTTGCAGATGACGGTGTTCGGGGCCTCCGATGCGGTCCAGTCCATGNNCATGGGGCTGGACTGGGAGGCGATCTGCCAGCGGGTGCGCCCGGATCAGATCAGTGTCTACAGCGCCAGTGCCATGGGGCAGCTCGACCCCCACGGGCACGGCGGCATGATCGGTTCGCGGTTCAACGACAAGCGCACCACCTCCAAGCACTGTCCCTTCGGTCTGGCGGAAATGCCGGCGGACTTTATCAATGCCTACGTGCTGGGAGCATCCGGCAATACCGGGGGCTACGTGGGCGCCTGTGCCACGTTTCTCTACAATCTGCGCCAGGGNNGCTGGTGGGCAGCGCCGAGGCGCCGCTGAACCCGGATGTGATCGAGGGCTATGCCGCCATGGGCGCACTGGCCACCGCCGAGGAAGTGCTGGCCCTGGACCGGCATCTGGGGCGGACCGAACCGGATTACCGCCGCTCCTCGAGGCCGTTCAGCACCAATTGCGGATTTACCATTGCCGAGTCTTCCCAGTATGTCGTGCTGATGGACGACGAGCTGGCTATGGAGATGGGCGCCCGGATTCTGGGGGCGGTGCCCGATGTGTTCGTCAACGCCGACGGCCACAAAAAATCGATCGCCTCACCGGGTATCGGCAACTACATCACTATGGCCAAAGCAATGGCCTCGACGCGGGCCCTGCTGGGCGAAGAGTCATTCCAGCAGCGTTCCTACGTCCACGCCCACGGCACCAGTACCCCGCAAAACCGTGTCAGCGAGTCGCAGATCATGGATCAGCTGGCCCGTACCTTCGGTATCCGCAACTGGCCGGTCACTGCGGTCAAAGCGTATCTGGGCCACTCCCTGGGAGCGGCGGCCGGCGACCAGCTGATGGCTGCGTTAGGCGTGTGGAGCGACGGCATCATCCCGGGAATCGCCACCATCGACCACGTGGCCGAGGATGTCCATAACAGTCATCTGCAAATCGGCAGTGAACATCTGGAGGTGGGCCCGGAAGGGGTCGACTCCACCGTGATCAATTCCAAGGGCTTTGGCGGCAACAATGCCTCGGCGGCGGTGATCGCGCCGCATATCGTGCACCGGATGCTGGCAAAGCGTTACGGCAGCGAGCGTGTATCGGCCTATCGCGACCGCAACGAAGCGGTCGAAGAGCGGGCGGCGGCCTACGATGCGGCGGCGACCCGCGGTGAGGCCCGGCCCCTGTACCGGTTCGATCACAACGTGCTGCAGGGCGAAGATCTGGAGGTGTCCGATACCCGCATCGCCGTACCGGGCTACGGAGAAGTAATCGATCTGGAACAGACCTCGCCCTATTCGGATTGGCTCTAGCGAGTCGCCGACGCAGAGCCGCGATCGTCGGCTATACTGCCAGTAATCGGCCCGCAACCGCGCCAGTGGTGGCGGCCGGCCTGTAGGTGTCGCTCGCCGGCGCCCGACAACGGGCCGGTGGACTCAGGGGGAGTGCTGATGCGGCGGTTTGTCAGACATCCGACAGATATTCCCATCCGTCTGGAAGTAGCGGCGCTACAGGTGGATCTGGACCGGGACTGCCAGATGACCACGGTCAGTCAGGGCGGGCTGTCCTGCGAGGTGGCGAAAGCCTTTCCCGTGGGCAGTCTGGTGGATATCGATATTCCCTCGATCTGCCCCGCCTACCACGGCCGCGGAGAAGTGGTATGGTGCCAGCCCCGGGGCCGGCATTTCGAGGTCGGCATACGCTTTACCGACCGCGAGGAAGCCTTCAAGTCGCGGATGGTCCAGCAGGTCTGCCAGATCGAGCACTATAAGAATCTGATTTTCGAACGCGAGGGCCGCGTGCTGGACGGCAACCAGGCCGCCCGGGAATGGATCGACAAGTTCGCCGCCCGGTTCGATTAAACCACCCGCGTTACCCCCGCTGTTGCCCGCCGTTAACGTTTAAGGAATGGCATGACTGACACTCTCTACGACGTGGTTTATGTCGGCGAGATCATCGCGCCGGATCGCGGCCGGGTGGCCGCCGAATTTGCCCGCCTGTTCCGTATCGATGAGGACAGCGCCGGACGCATTCTGGCGGCCTCTCGCCGGGTATTGAAAAAAGGGCTGACCCGGGACCGGGCGCAACACTACGCCCGCCGGTTGTCGGACATCGGCGTACTGGTGCAGATCGAGCCCCGGGCGCCGGACCCGGAAGCGGTGATTACCCTGGAACCGGACGACGAAGCGCCAACCGACACTGCGACAGCGGGCGGGGCAGGAGCGACACCGCCGTCGGAGCCGCCATCGGGCCCGGACACAGACGCTGAATCATCCGCGTCCGGCTGGGAAGGCATCGACGCCGATCAGCTGCGCGTGGAGGCCGCCGACGGGCCGCGGCAGCGCGCGGTCAATTTCGCCGC
>JABAHQ010001967.1_pt1 | contig 12830 bp, 11 predicted proteins | sample 7062091 | NCBI WGS metagenome assembly JABAHQ01 (sample SAMN14534359, study PRJNA622989) | marine sediment metagenome | biome: marine biome [ENVO:00000428]; feature: marine pelagic biome [ENVO:01000023]; material: deep marine sediment [ENVO:00002113] | place: India: Gulf of Kutch | collected...
GTACTGATGGGCTTGCTCTCATATGTTCATTTTGGATTGCAGCCAAAAATTGAGACTCACATGGCTGAACTTAATCCTGATGAGCCTGCCCCGGAAAATTTCTCGGCCCAATTGAAACCCTACCGGGCACGGAGAAAACGGCTGGCGACGTTCTGTTTGTTCATCGTCATTACCACCATCATTTTGGGCATGCAAGTATACGGTGCATTCAGCCTGGCGCTGAATCTTGTATTGATTGCCCTGGCGGCGTTGTTCGCCTGGCGAGCCAACAAGACGCTGGTTCGTTTTGGGTGGATTTGATGGAATCAATTATGGGTGAGGTTTAAATTTATCCCATTACTATGAAAACCCCTAACTCCATCAAAAAATAAACGCCCTTATCCTTGCTTTCAATAAAAGGAACATTCCCGAAATTGCCTCTTTTAGGGAATATTTTTATATTATTTTCCTTGAAAAATAAGGAGTTAGGGGTAGTCTTTGTGGTTCGTTCAACTATCTTTTTAGGGAAAGAATATTTGATATGCCTCAGCCACCTCAGAAAAAACCGAACAAAGAACGGCGCAGTCGAGAATATTTAACGCCGGCAGAAGTTGATGCGGTTATCAAGGCAGCGAAAAAAGTTGGTCGACATGGACACCGAGATGCCACTATGATCATGCTTGCCTATCGTCATGGGCTACGGGTTTCAGAATTAGTCGCTCTCAAGTAGGAACAGTTTGATTTGAAAGAGGCAACATTTCATGTGAATCGCCGCAAAAACGGTATTCCTTCTATTCATCCGTTGCATGCTCCTGAATTGCGAGCATTAAAAAAACTGGCCCGAGATTATCCTGACACTCCGTATGTATTTATCACGGAACGAAAAACGCCAATGAAGGTGTATACTATTCGTAAAATTATTGCCCGCGCCGGTAAAACCGCTAAAATCTCCTTTCCTATTCATCCCCACATGCTGCGCCATTCTACAGGTTTCAAGCTAGCCAATGACGGCCACGATACCAGGGCAATTCAACTATATTTGGGCCACAAAAATATTCAGCATACAGTGCGCTATACTGAATTGACTCTTCAGCGTTTCAAAAACTTTTGGCAGGATTAGCAGTGTATGAATTTCTCTCATGAACAGTTGGTTAAAGTTGCTCCGTTTTCTTTAGAAGATATGAAACAAATCACGAACTGTCGCCGGGATCATAATCGTCTTGGTTTTGGCTATCAACTTGTTTTCGTTCGATTGACCAACCGATTTCCGGCTCAACAACCTTTTGAAGTTTTAGAGGATATCCTCACAAATGTCAGTATTCAGTTAGGCATTCCGGTTGATCTTATCCATCTTTATACTCGTCGCTGGCAAACCATTCAGCAACACAAAGAACGTATTTGTAATTATCTTGGATTAAAACGCTTTGGGGAAGAAGTGCTGCCCCTTGTCAAACAGTTTATCTTTGAAGAAGCCTGCCATTTAGAGCGGGTGAGCGTGCTACTAGCCCGAACCGAATTGTTTTTGAGGGAACATGGCATTTTAAGCCCCGCCGAATATACATTGCGACGTTTAATCGCCAACCAACGGGAAGAAGCCAGAAAGTATATTTTTAAGAAAATATCGGCATCGCTCTCAAAAGAGATGGCAGAAAAGCTGGATGCGCTATTAGATACCAAAGAGAAGAAATACTCTGATTTACATTTTCTCAAACAATCTCCAGGAAGATCATCCCCAATAGCAATGCTCAAATTGGTACAAAAACTCGAACAAATTCAGACTACCGGCATCCTGGAAATAGATATCGCCTGGTTAAACAACAATCTGCAGCGCATCTTTACCCGCCACGCCCAAAAATATTCATCCGCTAAACTACGAGGATTTCAAGCTGAACATCGCTATACTGCTCTGGTATGCTTTCTTTGGCAGATGTATCAGGATACAGTAGACCAAATCATCATCATGTATGACAGGCTCTTTAACAGGCTTTATAATCGTGCTCAAGCCGATATTGATGATCACCTGAAGTCAAAGCGTAAAAAAACAAAGAAAATCTTTTTGCATTATAAAACGCTCATTGATGTAATCGTTGAGGAATCGGTTAATGGCTCCATACCCCTTCAGAAGGTGTATGATCAGATAGATAAAGAGGAGCTGCTGGCTGAACGAGGAGAAGTAAATGTCTGGCTCACGGGTAAGTATAGCCACGTATTTAACTTGCTCAAGGATCGTTTTAGTTATATTCGCCAGTTTTCTCCAGCCCTTGTAAATCATCTTCAACTTAAATCAGAGGAAAGCCTCAATTCCTCTCTCTTGAGTGCAATGGATATCCTTAGAGAAATGAACGAGGGAAACAAACGGAAATTACCGGAAAATGTCCCCAACGACTTTATTCCAAAAAGAATGCTTCCTTTAGTAACAAACAATGGTAAAACTGATAAAGCTGCCTGGGAATGTGCCCTGCTCACTGCAATTCGTGATGAGATAAAATCAGGAAACCTGTCAGTCGACATGAGCAAACGCTTCTGCAGATTTGATGATTTTTTTATCCCGAAAGAAAAATGGAATCAGAAGAGAGAAGCCTTTTTTAACAGGGCGGGTTTGCCATGCAATCCCACTCAGGTTAAAGCATATCTTACAAAACGGCTCAATCAAGCCTATGATCAGTTTTTAGAAACCCTACCACACAATACATATGTTACGATAGATGAACAGGGCTGGCATATAAAGACTGATCCGGGCGAACAACTCAAAGCGGAATCGGAAAGAAAACTTCAGCGACTCAAGGAGTGGTTAGGGCAGAACATGCGAATGGTGAAGCTGGCTGAACTGTTAATAGAAGTAGAAAATGATCTGAAAATCACCCGATTTTTTATGACTGCATCCCAGCAAGAGAATCCTCAGATCGATGATATTTGCGCTATTCTGGCAACCATTATGGCTCATGGGTGTAACATCGGGACTTATACCATGTCACACTTAATTCAAGGCATCAGCTATTCACGCCTTAAACATATTACTGACTGGCAGTTAACTGAAGAAACTCAACGAGGCGCCTTAGCAGCTGTGGTAAATGCGATTAGTAACCTGGATATTACCCAGGCTTGGGGCACTGGAAAAACTTCCAGCAGTGACGGTCAGAGATTTGCATTAAGAAGAAAGGTTCTTCAACAAACCTACAGCCCCAAATTTAATGATTTCGCTTTAGAGTTCTATGCTTTTATCGCTGATAATTTTGCCCCTTTTTACAGCATGCCAACGGAATGTACTGACCGGGATGCACCTTTCGTTTTAGACGGTCTGCTCTATAATGAAAGTGATCTTGCCCTGGAGGAGCATTATACTGACACGCATGGCTATACTGAAAACAATTTTGCTGCTTTTGCCATGCTGGGTAAACGATTTTCTCCTCGTATCCGGGGCTTGCACAGACAGCATATTTACCGGATTGATAGGGAAAAAGACTACGGGCCGCTCGAAAGTATGGTCGGTCGTGCTGACCGCACTATTCATTTAGACTGGATTGTTGAACAGTGGGATCATATCGGACATTTTTATGCCTCATTGGAAGCTGGCCATGTTACAGCTTCAACTGCGATGAAACGATTAAATGGATTTTCCGGAAAGAACCATTTCTATCGGGCCAATAGAGAACTGGGTAGAGTCTTTAAAACCGAACATATTTTGCAATACATGTCAGACCAAACTCTGCGGCAAAGAACCCGGCGTGGTTTACTTAAAGGTGAACAGATTCATGCATTGGCCAGAGATTTGAACTATGGTAAACGAGGAAGAATTAACCAAAGGGATTGGCAGGAACAAAAAAATTCATGCAGTTGTTTGACCCTAATTCTGGCCTGCATCATCTACTGGCAGGCGAAGGAAATTAACCGGGTAGTAATAGAATGTAATCCTGAAAGCAGTCAGCTTGATATATCATTAATAGAACATGTAAGCCCAATTACCTGGGATAATGTTATTCTCTATGGCGAGTATGTCATCGATAGGAGTCTGGTAAAGATCTGAATAAATCCTTAGGGTGTTTTTGCACATCATTTTCCTTAGTACCCTAATTGCGCCTTATTGACTAATATGAAAGAAACATTGAGCACCCATCCTTTCGAGAGATGAGTAAAAATCAGCAAGTCAGTTCACAAGATGTCAGGAAATGAGCAAAATGGAGTAATAAATTTATCCCTTCCCCGGTAAAACTCTCTCCAAATCCAACTGTATACAAAAAGAATGCTTCTATTGAAATTCCAATACACCGAAACGGCGGCTTAGTTCAACCATGAGTTGCAGGTGCGGCTCCGCGCACTGCAACTCTTAATACGTTATGCGCTGCCCGCGCAACCAACTATGTTGGGCGCACGGTTTTAATGAAATTAATGGCGGCTTTGCGTTTTTTGCAAGGCCGCACACCTTATTTTGTGACCAAGCTTTGATTTAGCACAAGCAAATTTGCGGTATTATCTTTTCAATACCGCAAGTTTGCGGAACTTTAATCGTACAAAGCTTTCTTATTTCCACAAGGTTTCTAATCCAAATTTTTGATATTCTTTTATCGGTTTATCTTTTGAAATTAAGGTAATCTTTCGATTTATCGCTTGTCATATTATGAGCCTGTCAAATGGATCTTTATGTTTTTGCCTCGGTAATTTATAGAAGGNNGAAGGATGATGCCTCTTCTTCGGTTATTTCTAAAGTCTCAATGTTGATTTCCTTGGTTTTCACGGGCAATTCTTCCGGCAAAATCCTTTTAAGTTCTAATTTATTCAATGCATATTTTAACGATATTTCCCAGTAGCTTACAATGCTTACATATACCTCATTATCCGGATTTCTGATGGTGTCTTTTGCTTTTTCTGATAATTTCTCATCTTCAAACAGCACCCACAACAGCGTATGAGTATCCAGAAGATATTTCATAAAGTTAATAGTTCCTCATCGGTGATTTTGAAATCCTCTTTGATTCTGTAGCTCGCTTTACCTTTTAATATTCCCAACGGTCTTTCCTGTTTTTTCTTTGAACTACTTTTTCTTCGATAATTTTTATAAGGAACAATAACTGCTACATTCTCTTGAGTTTTTACATTCTTTATGACAATTTCTTCCCCACTTTGGACCATTTCTAAGATTTTCAGAATATCGTCAATTACTTCGTTGTACGTCAATGCTTTCATATCACACCATTAAATTATAGATGCTCAATTCATATTCTTTCTCAGTTGCGCCAATTATTTGGATTTTTCGCGCAACTACATTCAAGATACACATTCACTTTACTTTTTGCAATATGGAATTGGCTGGAAACGAACTTATTAAATGTATTTGGAATTTTTACTGTTGGGTAATGGGTTCCAGAAATAATTGGACTGTTGCCTTGCCAGTCTCGCCATCAGAATACTGCCAGGAACGTTCCCGAATATACTCTCCGCTGTAGGGGGATTCAATACCACGTATCTGTAATCCGTTGAGTGTTGAAATAACCAAACGGTGAAACACAATTGATTCGCCAGGGTCATCCTGTCGTTGACAGAGAACGGAGTAAGGTTTTTTGACAGGTTTGTCCCCCTCTACGATCAGGTATAGTAGACTATCCGCAACACCACCAATCACTGATTTAGTGATAGCAACCGGTCCAGACTCATAGACTTCACAGATATATCTTGGATCCTCTCCAGCGGGGCCACCCGGGTCAGCGACTTCGAATTTGCCAGTTAGAGACCCTCTGATCATATTATCGAGGCGTAACCAAGCCGTGCCAGTAAGCTTCAATGTTACGTTGGCCCCATGGAACCCCGGGACCATTTTATAGACTTCATTAATCGATTCGCCGGATACCCTAAGCTGCCATCGGGCTTTTATAGGACAATTGTCTGCAATGGCATCGACCTGCTGAGCATTTTCCTCATTGAAATCGAGTATCTTCTCAGCGAGTGGTCTGGCACCTACGAAATAGAACGCCTCGTCAAACGCCGCGTTAGCGGCAGTTTCGTCTGGGTACAAGTTGGGATTCTGTACAATTCTGTCCATAACCTCTAACAACGGTTCGAGGAGTATGCCTAAACCCTGACGAAATTTCAACAACATGGGAAGATAGGCATAACACGGGTCAGTGCCTTGCGGCAATGTCAATACTATTTCACGATCATCCAATATTTTCTTAAACAACCGCTCATGCAAGCTTCCCGCCTCAGCAAAGTTTCCAAAGAGTCTCAACTGCTTGATGTGTCCTGCACATACGACAACAACGTCCACCAAGTCCGCAAAATCACGTGGCAGCGTTTCCAACCGTCCCTCAATAATTTCATAGATGGTCTCCACCTCTTCGGCTGTGGGAGTTGCAGCAAAGATGGTGCTGAACGAATACAGTTGAGTTCGTAGAGTTCGGCCGTCATCGAGAAGTTCTGTCGCCAATGGTATGGCATAGTTGGAATCGACCGCCTTGAAAAGCCATGTGGTGGGGGACTCAGCAAGATTGGTCGGTGAATTTGCCAACGTAATATCAAGATATGCCGCAGCGGGCAGGCGCAATCCACTAGGTTGAATAAGCACTCCAGGAAATTCAGATTGCGCGAAGGGTCCCGGGGGTGGACTATCTAGAGGTATCAATTCAATGACATCATCCGGCGTTATCGAAAAGGCTGGAATTGTGAGCGTTATTTCATCACCGTTGGCATTAGTTGTGGAAAAACGCTGAATAGACCAATCCGCTTGAATCGTTTGATCCGGTTCACTCGGGATGTTCGTCCCGGCCTCGGATTGGGTGTCCCCTGGTATATCGTCTTTTGGAGGATTACCTGCACAACCAGCAAGCCAGACAATGAAGATAATAAGCAGCAATGAAAATACCAATCGTGGGCGATGCGAAAAAAATCTCCAGAAATGCAGAGAGTGAAAAGAGCGACTAGCCATATCTCCTCCAATGAACTTTCTGTTGTTCCCTAAAAGCCTTACGCAAACTTACCATGCAATTCCCACAAATCGCGACTTTTAAACACATTTTCATTGGATGTTATTTAGTTTCCGTCTCAAGTGACTGTGCGCTGCGGTTAAATGACTGGCAAAGGAGCGCAACGGATTTACCCGTCAATCTTCAATCTAATCTAATTATACATCTTTTCGATGTTAAGGGTTCAAACTTAAAATCACTACTTTATCGGCCTTAGCCTCGGTCCACCACGCCCAAACTCGTCCCGGATGTAGATGTCCTTGTTCTTCAATACCCGCTGTCGAATCCTCGAAATGGCTTGATCATCTAGATGAGCGGTGCCTCCCGCTTCATCCAACATTATCTTGACCAGTTCTTTCAGTGCATCTCCGGCAGGCTTATTAAGCATTCTATCGTTGAGATTTTGACCAGCCCAAACCTGCGCAGTTATATCTAGCACTAAATAAATATATTCAAAGCTTGCTTCTATGCCTGTATCTATAAGACCGACGTCATTGGCTATTAAACCGAGGTAGATCTGCCCCCAATATTCTCCATATTCTTTAAGGATGCGCTGCAAGGTTGAAGATTGCTCTTCGCTTAGCGGTACTATTAAACGTTGTTCGTGTTTAAAGCGGTCGAGCGCACCTTGGAGAAGCCTCTTGTCACTCTTATCTGAAAATCTAACTCTCCATCCTGACAGGGCAGATTGCACTGTAGCAGTTGGCTGTGCGTAGTTAAATAGTCCCAGAATGTCTGTAATGATTCCTACTACAATACCGTCTTTGATTAATGGCCCCCCAGAGTTTCCTTCGTCCACAGCGCCTGTAAAGGTTATATATCTCCCTTGTCGTCCTACTATCGTTCCAGAGGTGACAGCCCAGGGTATTGCCCCCATCTGAGGAAAGCCAATTGAGGTTATCTCTTCTCCCCCCTTAACTGTAACATACTTGTCGAAATCCAAGGCTATGACATCGTCCGGGATAAATCCTTCTGCAAGTAACACAGCCATCCCTCTGGGATCACCTCCTTCTAATCCGATGGTTATTGCCTGGAAATCTCTGTGTGGTTGTGTAAAAAACGCGACACGCACTTCAGTTGCTCCTTCTATTACATGCGAAGCTGTTGCGATATAAGCGGCGCCTGGCTTAAGATTTACAATAAATCCAGAACCGATCCTCGTTTTCCCATCTACACTAACTGAGATTTTCACAACACCTTTCTTTAGGTTATTGACGTTCTCAGCCCATAGGGATGTTAGGAGAGCTAAGATAACTAACGGGATTACCCAAAAACCTCTGATCATACCGTTAATCCTCCTTAAAGTTCTTGTAGAGTCGGTACGCACCAATTGATGTGGGGAACACCCAGACAATGATGCTTAACAATATTATCAATCGTGGATTTTGCCAGAGAGTATCAAACTTGCTCAGACGACAGTCTTTTAAAAAGGGCCCTGACTTCGTCACAACATGGCCGGCAACCCCCCCCAATTGGAATCGCATTCCTTTTAGGAGCGGATCTAAGCTGATATTTTTGATATAGAACTGTTCGAGTCGATCAAGTCCTATAAAATCCGGTGCTTCGAATGAGACCTTCTCAATGTTTGGATAGTCGGGATATGAGATCTCACCGTTCTCGAACACAGCACTTACTCGGTTGCCAGCTCCATCCTGACGGGTAAAGTCCAGAGCACTGATAGGGATGGCAACTGTAGAAAAAAAGTTGGCAGTCTCTTGCAGTGGAATCTGCATTTTGAACCTGAGAGAACCAGTCCCCGTGAACAGCACAAAAGGGCTGTCCTCTCGGAGCTGAATTCTATAAGTGAGCGAGTTTTCTTCCTGATAAAGCAACTCAGCAATCCCGTTTACCTTCGTATAGTCAGTTATTAGTTGGAAGGGTTGCGTGATAGATAAAACTGCGGAGAGAATAGCCGAAGCGTCCTTACCTTGCAATTCGATAGTAATTGCAGGGTAAGGTTTGCCTGTTATTTCCAAAGTGACAACGGAACCATGATTTGCACGTATGGGGTCTAAGGTTCCCAAAGCATTCACATCAGCCTTTTTTACGCTGATCGATAGAATTGCGCTCGGGGTCTCGCCTGCCAATCTTATGGTGATTGTTTGGTTCTGGTCGTCTTTTAACTCCAAAGTTATCAGAGAACCTTGAGTTACTTGTATGGGATTAATAACATTCGGTGGATTCACCTCACCTTTAGAACTCTCCAGTGTGACTATCGGATCTCCTAAGTCATCTCTTTTCACGATTGTAATTTCGGGAGATACTAAAGATAGCGCTTTCCAGGCTGACTCTGGAAACCGATCCTTTGTTAGGTCATATTGCATAGGGTTAGCGATTTCCAATCTGCTGGGTTCGAGTGTAATATGCGTGAAGTTATCAATGCTGATAGATTGCAAGTCGACGGAATTGAGCACCAAAGTTGATATAGTTTCGGGGACTTCAACCGTGAACTTTGCACGTTCAACCATCAAATCCAACTCGATCTTAGTCGGGATTCGCCAGATCATGAGAAGCAAAACGACCAGAGCCACCAGGATTGTTGGTAGGCTTAACAGTAGAATTGCACTGTATGGCTTTATCCTCGTCAAATCCAATGCTTTTTTTATCCTGTATTTGGTTGATGATAGAATTCCACGCTCTGCTGAAATCGTGCGTTTGTACTCAAGAAGTAGCCAGTAATCAACATCTTATAGACACCAGCTTCAACCCCAAAAGCGTCCCACCGTACGGTAAACGGCCGACCTCCCAATTTTCTACGAAAGATTTGCTTGTACACAGCAGTTTCCTCCCCTACTTTATAAATAGAGCATGATATCCGAGCATCACTATTTATTTTAAAAGTAAAGAGGTAGCCTGTCACATCTTGAGGTACATCTAAATGATAAAAAATAGCTGGTGCTACCCGTTCAACTGATGTTGGATTTTCGTTTCCGAGGCGAATAAGCACACCCAAGTCATACATCGCCATCCCTTTCAAACGTTTAATTACTATGTCAGTTGGCCATTCAAAGAAATTGTCAAATCCAGGTCGCCAGGGTTTTACAGGATTGACTCTATCTAGCCAGTAATAATGTTTATACTTAAGTTCACGCACTGTCAGATAAACATCAGAAGTTTCTTTTAGATAAAACTTTACTTTGAGCTGATTTGGCATCTGCCCGATGTATTCCCTGTAGTTAACAAGCACAGAAATAAGTTCAATATCGTATCCGCTAACCGGTCGCGGCTTCACTCCTTCATAATAGTGATCACCTCGACGTTGATATTGGAGATCCATTTGAGCGAATACAAAAAGCCCCCAACCAAATAATACAAAAATAATAAAAACTATTATGAGGTTGAGATTCTTTCGAAACATTGAGATCCTCCTCACTTTGTATTACACATCGGATCAAGAAAAGGCTATCTCACGTCTATAATTTTGACGTTTCCCTTTCACTCATCGACTAATCATTGATTGGCCTAACGAAAAGTTCAGGCGAAACGGCACACTCACACTCTGAGCTTTGGTTTACCACTGAACTTTGAAAAGCACAACAGACGTAATTTTAAAGCCAACCTGTGCTGTTTTCGCCTGCAGCGCAAGTTGAACTAAGCCGCTCCGCGGCAGTTTTCTGTTTGCTTTTTCTTTTTTCCTCCAACTTCATACCTGCCACAACGCGGTGGATAACCAACATAATTTTTCTGTGAAAATAAGCAGGGACCTTGTATACTACAGTTTCCCGACTGGTATATTATGGCCCCTACAGATTATCACGATGAGTCATAATATACCTTAAATCATCTAAATATTCATCCTTTTTTTTCAAGGAGGTGTATTATGACACCATTACGCCAACGCATGATCGATGATCTTCAACTACGAGGCTACTCGCAGCGCAGTCAGGAAATTTATGTGCGGGCCGTGCGGCAATTAGCCGAGCATTACTCTTAATCACCGGATAAAATAACTGAGGAAGAACTCCGGCAGTATTTCCTGTATTGCAAAAATGTAAAGAAGTGGTCTCGAACTGCCAGTACAATTGCTTTGTGCGGTATCAAATTCTTTTATACTCACACACTCAAACAAGAATGGAGCACTCTCACTTTTGTGCGTCCGCCCAAAGAGAAGAAGTTGCCCGTCATACTGACACGGGAAGAAGTGCAGCAGTTGTTAAGCCATGTTCGCTTCATGCGCTACCGGGTCTGTCTGTTTACCATCTACTCCTGCGGCTTACGATTGAGTGAAGGAACTCATCTGCAGGTGTCCGATATTGACAGTGCCCGAATGTTGATTCACATTCATCACGGAAAAGGAGCATCACAAAGTGATCCCTTTGGGAAAGGATCGCTATGTGCCTTTGCCACACACTACATTGAAATTAGGGGTCGTGATAGCAAATGGACAAAAAACAACGCTAAGGCCTGATGATGTAATGAAAATATAAGCCCTACGATATTGATCGTAGGGTTAGCATTGCAGGTCTGTTTATCTCAATGAATTAAAAGCATTTTGTGAGTTTCGGTGTAGTCACCGGCTTCGAATTGCAGAAAATAATAAAAAATATTAAAAATCAAAAAACGAATTTTACCCCCGCACCTGTCGGGGCGGTGGAAAACGGTACAACTCTAAGACTGCATCCAACGTCTAAAATCCGCACCGTCCGTTGATCACGCGCACCCCGACTTCGCTACGGTCAGGGGTGAGGATACGAACCCCCGGAGGCTGCCCCTATCAATTAATTAAACTACAATAAAGGGGGAGCCGTAGCCCGTTAGGGTGAGCGTAGCGAAGTCGGGGTGCGCGGCCTGCTACTTACCCTTTGAGCGAATGCGTGTAAGTTGTTGTTTAGGCAGGACGTAAACCCCGACAGGTGCGGGGGTAAATCACATTCCCTTATAGATTCTTAACCTATAGTAAACCTACAGGTGAATCTACAGGTAAATCTGTACGTGGTTTACGATGAAAAAAAATTTGTTAAAACAGATCGGAATGAGTACCGGTTCTAACTAACCAAACCTCATTCTTTGTAATGTAATAAATAAGTAACCAGTCTGGTTCTATATGACACTCTCTCACTTCTTTGTATTTTCCTGAAAGTTGGTGGTCTCTATACCGTAACGGCAGACGCCTGCCCTGCCTCAACATAGCTGCTACCTTAATCAACTTTCTCATATTCTTGTGCCGGCGCCTTACTTTTTAAAAATCCTTTTTAAACTGATTCGTAACCCTGATAGCATACATTACCAATTCTCTGAGTCTTTGTACATCTCTTCTTCGTCTTTGTACTTATCTCCTATTCCCTTCATTGCGTCTTCCATGGCTTTCACGGTCGTTTCGTTAGGGATTTTCACATCAAATGGAATCCCTCTTTTGTGCTTAATCATTTTAAAGTACATATTTACTGCGTCGGATACATTCAGACCAAGCGTATCTAAGATGCTCTCCACATCTTGCTTTAGATCTGAATCAATCCGTACACGCACTACATCATCTTTTCTCATAACACCTCCGGTGGATTTTTTATACATCCGATGGATGGTTATTTATAAACTCCTCCTGTGGGCACAATGTAGTAACAGTGTTTCTAAAATGCAATTATTTTTTTTCAGTACAAATATAAAACTGTCCATAGGCATAAAATTAAGCTCATTCACATTTGGTAAATGAGCTTAATCATTCATTATTTTTCCTATTTTCAATCCGCTTAGATACCTTGCTGTTTAGGGCCCAGGATTTAGAGAATACCACTGGTAGGAAGTATATTCCCTCCTGATACCTTATCACCTACCAATCTTACAAGGCTGGACCACAGGCTTTCGGCCAAGGCCCGGTAATTGAAAATAAGATTAACTACATTATAAAGACTTCTGGTAGTGAAGTAAACTGTTAGAAATCCTATATACATGCCTAATTCA
>JABAHQ010005834.1_pt2 | contig 12830 bp, 16 predicted proteins | sample 7062091 | NCBI WGS metagenome assembly JABAHQ01 (sample SAMN14534359, study PRJNA622989) | marine sediment metagenome | biome: marine biome [ENVO:00000428]; feature: marine pelagic biome [ENVO:01000023]; material: deep marine sediment [ENVO:00002113] | place: India: Gulf of Kutch | collected...
GGCGATGAACACAGGGCACCGGGGATCCTTAACGACGCTACACGCCAATTCCCCACAGGACGCGCTGGTCCGTCTCGAATCCATGGTGCTCATGGCCGGCTTCGAAATGCCTGTCTCTGCCATCCGCCGCATGATCGGGGGCGCAGTGGAGTTGGTGCTTCAACAAGAGCGGATAAAGGATGGCAAGCGAGTGATGACAGCCGTGTTTGCACTGCAAAGGCCGAGCCCAGACACCTTGGACCTCAGACCTCTCTTCCGATTTCGGCCCGACAAGGGAAAGTTCTCGCAGTTCGGGGAGGGGGAAGCCTTTTCTTCATGAGTGCAGCGAAAGGGTGGCTATCAAAACGCTGGTCCGGTCGGGTGACTTTCCCCTCGCTGGTCGTGCTGACCTTCCTTCTCGCCGTCGGATGGTTCACCCGGGCAAGTCTGCGGAGGTTCTGGCTGGACCACCCGGCTGCGTTGCCGGCCGTATTCGGGAGCTTGGTCGTGTGGATCTCGGCGGTGACCTCCATCCTGATTCTTGAGAAGTGGGGCAGGAGACGGCGTTGGCTCAGGCGGACCACAGCCTGGACCGGGCTGCGACACTTGCGGCGTCCCTCGGCGCCGGGCCGCTGGCTGAACAAGGCGCCGGATCCGCTGGAGGCCGTCTTTCACCCCGTCCTTCACTCCAGGTGGGGACGGATGCTTGCTAGCGATTGGATGGAGGCCGGTTTGGGGACGAAAGCCTCCCGTTATTGCCTGATGCTGGTGTCAACAGCGGTGGCGTCGGCCTGGTTTGGGAATCGTATCGGCGGACTCATACTCGCAACCGGCCTGGCGGTAGCGATGCCGGTCTTGCCCATTAGGTGGGTGCAGGCAAGAGCCGAGGAACGCGAGAGACAGTTCAGGGAACAGATTCCCTCCGCGTTGGAGTCGATCTCGGCGGGGTTGGCGGCCGGGCTGTCGTTCCACCGCGCCGTGGACTACGCGGTTGAAGAGCAGCCAAGGCCGATCAGGGACGCTCTGGGCCGACTGGAACGTCGTCTGCGACTGGGGGCACCGGTGGAGGAAGCTGCAAGTCGGCTTGTAAGGGAGCATCCGGAGGAGAGCCTGATCTTGGCCGTCGAAGGGATCATCCTGCAGCAGAAGTTGGGAGGGGACTTGGTGCAGATGCTGGAGCAATCGGCGGTGTTGGCTCGGACTCGCGTCGAGCTGGAACGCGAGGTGCACGCCGTGACGGCACAAGGCCGGTTCTCGGGTTGGGTGATCGCTGGACTGGTGCCAGCCTCGGCCGGCATCCTGCTTGCCACCAATCCACAGTATGTCGATGTGCTATTCGAGACGGTGGCTGGACAGGTGCTGTTGGTCGCCGCTATCACGTTGCAGCTCGTCGGTTGGGCAGTGATCTCACGTCTGATCCGCGTGCAGTACTAGCTGATGGCTTACCTTGTTGCGCTCATGACAGCCGGGTCGGTCGGTGCCATAGCATTCCTGGGGCAGCGGGCTCTCCTTTCGTGGATGGAGCGATCTTTGGGCGAGGCTGCCGGAGGCGCGGCCAAGTCCGATGTCGCACAAATCGGAGCTTGGTTGGCGGCTATTCCCATACCGCCCTTTTGGAAGACGGGCTGGTCGGATGAGGCGCTTGAGGATCGGCTGCGGAAGGCCGGCCTCCCTTGGAGATCGGACAGCTTCCATGGATTGCGCTGGTTGGTGCTCTGGTCATGCTTGCTGCTCATGGCCACGCTCGTGTTCGAGGGTTCTCTGAGCTTATTGGTCATCTTCACTTGCCTGCTTCTTCTCTTCCTGGGCGTCGGAGGGCCGAGTCTGTTCCTCCGGCTTCGGAGGGATCGCAGAGAGCGGGAAATTGAGCGAGCCCTTCCCGACTTCCTCGACCGGATGACCCTCGGCTTGGAGGCAGGATTGGGTTTCGAAGTGGCGCTGCGGCGGGCCGCTGCTGGCTTCGGCTCCGTGCTGGGAGAGGAAATCCGCAGGTGCATGCGCATGCTGGATCTGGGGCACACGAAGGCCCATGTTCTCGACGATCTAGCCCATCGCAATCCGTCGCAGGACCTGCGTGGTTTCGCCACCTCAGTTAAGCAAGCTGAGCGGCTCGGGACTTCTCTTGCGGCAACGTTGCGGGTTCAAAGTGAGATCCTGCGAGCCCGCCGCCGACGTCGGGCCGAGGAAGCCAGCCGGCGTTTGCCCGTCCTCGTGGTTTTCCCCCTTGTCTTCTTCTTCCTGCCGGCCTTGCTCATCATCTATTTGGCGCCCCCACTGCTGCACCTTTTCTTGCGGTGAGGGCCAGGGCCACTGAAGGGCAGGCCATCATTGAGTTGGCCGTCGTTTTGCCGGTGCTGTTGTTGCTGACGGTCGGTATGGTCAATGTGGGATTGATGATCACCGCGCAAATGGAATTGACCCAGGCTGCATGGGAGGGGGCGCGGGCTGGCGCGACCATGACCGATCCGGGCGCCGGAGACAGCGAGATCATCGGCGCGGTGCAAAACGCGCTCACCTCCCTCGATTCGGGTCTGCTTCAAATCGACATCGACCCGGCAGCGGATGAAGCTCCCCGGACGGAGCCGGGACCGGAGCCGCGCGGCCGCCCCCTGGTGGTCACCCTGCGCTATCGCTACCCCTTGTACCTCCCCGCCGCCATCGAAGTCCCACTCGAGGCGAGGGCCGTCAGCCGCATCGAGTACCAAAACCCATGAAGCTCAGAGGCCAAGCGCTGATCATTGTTGCGGTGGCTTTGACGGTCGGGCTCCTCGTTCTGGCGCTGGCCGTTGACGGCGGACGGATCTACCTGGAGCGGGCCGAATTGCGGCGCTCGGCACAGGCTTCGGCCGACGCCGGCATAGGCTGGGTGTCGGAGAGGATGGTGACGTTGGTGGTGCCCCGGCAGACGGAGGCCGCCTTGCGGGCGCCCTGCATGCCCGATGGGGACTTTGGGTCTGAGAGCGCCAGCTGCACGGCGACTCCAGAGCCCAAGGACATATCCCATTGGTTGACCGATGATGACCGGGCGACTCTCGTCGCCCCAGCGGTGCGGGCGACCGCCCAAGCCATCGCGCAGGAGTACGCTGAGCGAAATGGTGTGCGGCGCTCTGACCCTGAGGTGACCGCGTTCCATGTCCGGTACCCATATGGCTATGACCCGGATGGTCCATCGTTGCGGATGTGGGTTCAGCTCCGGCGCAAGACGGTGATCCTGTTGGCGGGATTGCTCGGTGAATCCTTCGTGGAACTGCCAGCCGAGGCGCTATCGGAGGTGCCGCAGCGATGAGCCCCCTGTCGGCGCGCTGGGTGGGCTTGGTCCTTCAGGTCGGCCCCTTGGCGTTGGCAGCGGGAGCGGCCACCCTCGGGGGCGCCCATTGGCTGTCAACGACGCTGCCGAAGGGGATGCACTTTCCGCTACTCTTGGTGGTGGCGCTTGCCTACCTGGCTTTTCTCCTCAATCGGTCCCGCTCCCTGTGGGGAGCGGTGTGCTTGCTGTTCTTTGCGGGCTCTCTCGGAGCCTCCGGAGTCGTCTGGGTGGCCACGTTGCGGACGACAGCGTGGGGCCGAGCCGCGGCGATCTCTGCCATGCTTGTCTTGTTGGCCTTTGCTCTGGGCCGATGGATCCTCAGCCCGAATCTCCTGCTGTGGGGCGCGGCGAAGGCCGCTCTCTGGATCTATCTGCTCGGTTGGCCAGTGCTCCTGATTACCAGGCTGGGAGCTAGGGTGCTCCGTACGTGGGCCGTCTGTGGCTTAAGTGCCTTCGTCCTGCTCGCTGCGAAGAAGGGCCAGGACCTGCATCCGGAAGGCCCAATTTCCGTGCCGGAGCTGGCAGGGGACTTCTATTTGATCGGCCTCAACATGTCCTTGGCCCTGATGATCCTGCTCCCAAATTAGAAAGGGACGGGGTTGCCGCCGTGCGAGGGGATTCAATCCGCCCCTATATGTCGTGACCGGTGGCCCCATTTCGCTGGAGACCGGACGGGACATCTGACAAGCAGCTAATGGTGCCCCTTCTCGCTCGCAACCTCAACGGCATCTACATTTCTCAGATTGGAGCGCCCGGCCGCCTGATTGGCGTCGGCGGCTAGGGCGTAGGCGTCTCGGTGGCGGCCTCGGGCGTATCCGACGGAGGCGGCTCCGGGCTGGGGGGAGGCGTCGGCGTTGGCGTGTCCGTCGGCTCCGGCGTGTCCGTCGGCGTCAGAGTCGGCAGCGGTGGGCTGTGAAAGCGCACCAATCGCTCCTCTGGATCCCACGAGGACCGGAAGCTGACGACTTCAAAGAAGGTCCGACCCGGCTTGAGGGCCAAAGGCCCACCATCCGGGTCCATCAGCAGAAACTGGCCCTGCCGGGAGGACCAACTGATCTCCCACCAGCGCCCATCCCGGAAGAGCAGGCCATACCGTTGCGGCACGAAAGAAAGCTCAATTTCCAGGATCGTGCCCGCTACATTCTCGAAGGAGTGGCGAGCAAAGAGAACGACCACGTTCTCAAAACTGAGAGGAGTCCCGGTCAGCCGGTCCAACTGCGGTTTGAGGATCCCTTGGCCGTCGGCCTGATCTTGGAGCCGTAGGTAGCTTCCCTTCTCCCATTCGTATTCCCAGCCGACGTGGGCGAAGCGGTTATAGATGATGCGCAGGTCGGGCCCCGGCTCGCCGCCGATGGGTGGAAGCGGATTGAATCGGTAATGGGCGTAGTCCTCGGGGTCCACCGTTTCGTAGGGGAGTGAACGCAGGTCCGACGGGCGCAGGCCGGCGCTGTTGACGTCCTGGGTGTCTTGGACATCAATCGTGATCTGGCGGTTGAGCAGGGGCAGCACCTCGGGTGAGGCGGCGCGTGTCACAAGCAACGCCTCGGGGTAGAAACCGCGGATCGTCTCGAAAGCGACTCGGCCAGAACGTACGGGTCCGATGACGAAGCCGTAGGGCAGATCTCGCCCTTGGCCAAGGCTCTCAAGATTCTCAGGATAGTCACCGTAGTAGACCGCCAGAAAGCGGGTCAAGCCTTGGCCGATGGAGGTTTCCCAGACCTGGGAGGCTTGCGACAATCCAATTTGAGGTCGGGATGATGGCGGAAAGTTTGTGACCGAGACGAGCAGTGCGGAGCGGGTCAGGCTGCCTGGGTCGGCGATGGGCAATCCAGTCAGCGGGTGGAAACCCTCCATATAGCCGGGGCCGACGGGTCCCAAGGTGGGGGACGGCGTTACCGTTGGCTCGGGCCGGGTGGCGGTGGCCCCCAGCGATGCGCCTGTTGACGGGCCGCCGGGGGGAGAGTCGGGTGCCGTCGATGGAACCGGGCTCAGGCCCGGGCTGGGGCGTGCGCCCCCGCACGCCGTCAGAAGGAGCAGGGCGGCGATCGCAGCTTGGGCCAGGGACAGGCGAAGCGGCATCGATTTGGGGCTCATCCCGACCATCCTAATCAAGAATGGGCAATCGGCCAAGGGCTGCTCCCAGAAGCCGTTATAATGAACCTGCAACAGACTTCTGACCGTTGGTGGAGGTTAGCGGCAGGTATGTTTACGGTGACGAAGGCCGCGGAGGAGAAGATCCTCCAGCGGATGCACGAAGAGGGCAAAGGGGGGCGCGCACCCTACGTGTACGCATCGCCGGCTGGACGGCGGATGAGTTTCAGTATCGTCTTGAAGTGATTCCCGAGGAGCAGATTGAGGCCGGCGACGAAACGGTCGGATCCGGCAAGCTCCCCGTAGTCTTGGCTGCGGGCAGCGTCGACCAGCTGCGAGGTGCCACCCTCGATTTCGTTGAAACCGCCCATGAGCGGGGCTTCTCCATTGACAACCCCAACCCGGTCTTCACTGATGAAATGGCAGTGCGCGTCCAGCAGGTGCTGGACGAGCAGATCAATCCGGGCGTGGGCATGCATGGTGGCCGGGTGCAACTGATCGAGTTGAAGGACGGTACCGCCCTCATCCGCTTCGACGGTGGTTGCGTCGGATGTGGGCTGTCGAAGGTGACCCTCAAGCAAGGCGTCGATCGAACGCTGCGCGAGGCGTTTCCTGAACTGAAGCAGGTTGTCGACGTCACGGATCATGCCTCCGGGACCAATCCCTACTACAAGCCATCGGAGACCGCGGGAGCGGAATCGCCGGTGGCCTAAGTTTTCCCCAATGGGACAGCGCCAATTGAGCTGAGCAAGAACCCCCAGGTCACCCCTGGGGTCTTTTGATATTGGGCTTCGCGGGCCCTTCGCGACAACCCATGGCAGCTGATTGAACGGGCCAGGATCGAGCGGGAGAGGGTGACGTGCCCTTCCAGCAGTCCCCGCGCGACGGACGGTAATGGCGACCCATAGTTGGGGTGGTTATTCTCTTACCCTTTGCTTACGGCCGGCTGGTATGATGCGCCAACCCATGGATATGCCCGGATCCTTCCCGGAAGAAGTGCGCGTGGCCGTGGTCGCCGCCGACCCACTGGCCCGGGCCGGCCTTGCCAGCCTGCTGGCGCAAGAACCGGATCTGCGCTTGGTGGCCAACGTCGACCTGACCGACGAGTCCGAGGCCTTGCTGGCACGGGTCCCCGACGTTCTGCTGATCGATCTGGGCTGGGATATCGAGGATGAGCTGGCCGTGTTGCAGGCNNTGCAGGCCTGGCAGGAGTTGCAAGTTCCCCTGGTCCTGCTGATGGGTGCCGATCGTGATCCTCAGCCGCTGTGGAGCCTGGGAGTCTCCGGCCTGCTGCGGCGGTCAGGCCCCACCCGGCTCCTTGCTCACGGGCTGCGGGTGGCGGCCGCCGGGTTGCATGCGTACGATCCGGCCTTCTCACCACCGCGCATCTCGCCCCCGCCCGACCACGGGAGCTTCGAAGCACTGACGCCGCGCGAACTCGAGGTCCTGCAGCTCCTAGCGGAGGGCAGTTCCAACCGGGCCATCGCCCACGAGTTGTCCATCTCCGAGCACACCGTCAAATTCCACGTCACCGCCATTCTGGCAAAGTTGGGCGCCGAGAGCCGCACAGAGNNTGACCTGGACAAAGGTCTAGGTTCGGACTCGACCAGCCATCGATGCGACGCCCCAGCCGCCGAGTTACCCTGATTCCACCGAACGGATGGAACGGTGCCAAGAGAAGTGAGGTAGCTCCGATGGCGGATGTCCTGAGATCTCTATCGAACGATTTGGCGACGATCGTGGAAGCGGCCTCCCGCAGCATCGTGCGGGTCGATGCGCGGCGACGCTTCCCCGCGAGCGGTGTGGTGCTATCGGCCCAAGCGGGAACGATCGTGACGGCCCACCACGTGGTGCAACGGGAGGAGAACGTGCGGATTGGGCTGGCCGACGGTTCAGAGCTTACGGCCGAATTCGTGGGACGGGATCCGACCACGGATCTTGCTCTCTTGAAGGTGAACGACGCGGAACTGGTCGAGCCAGACTGGGGGCCAAGCCGAGATCTGAACGTGGGCAATTTGGTGCTCGCGGTGGGGAGACCGAGGTCGAGCGTGCAAGCCACGCTGGGCATCGTCAGCGCGCTCGGAGACGCCTGGCGCACCCCCGCCGGTGGTCAGGTGGACCGCTACCTGCAGACCGATGTTGTTGATGTATCCGGGGTTCTCTGGGGGGGCGCTGGTCGGGGCTGGGGGTGCCCTGCTGGGCATCAATTCTTCTGGTCTGTTGCGCGGCATCAGTGTGACGCTGCCGGCAGGGACGGTGCAGCGCGTGGCCTCCGACTTAGAGAAGCATGGTCGCGTGCGGCGAGGGTTCCTTGGAATCGCGGCTCAGCCCGTGGGGCTTCCGAGAGAAGTGGCGGAGTCATTGAGTCGAGATACGGGTCTGTTGCTGGTGAATGTCGAACCCGGCAGCCCGGCCCAGGCCGGTGGCTTGGCCCTGGGCGATACCATCGTGGCCTTTGACGATGAGCCGATTGAGGGGCTCGAGGACTTGCTGAGCCGCCTAGGCGGCGACCGGATCGGCCGGGAAGCCGAACTGACGGTCCTGCGAGGGGGCAAACTGCGAGAGTTCCGCGTCACCGTCAGCGATCGTACTGCGCGATAGGAACGGACAATGGCGATTGCGTTGAACGATGGACAGGGGGAAGGGCTGACCGAGATCGGAACAACCTTGGCCCACCTGAACGCCGATCTGGCGCGGCTAGCCAGCCGGACTCGCCAGAGCTTGGTGCGGGTCGTCAATGGTGGGAGCGGTGCTGGGGCAGGTGTTGTCCTTCATCGGCGCGGCCTGATCGTAACCAATGCCCATGTCGTGCGCGGCCGGCGAGTGATGGTAGAGGACGTGGGCAGTCGACAGCTAGAGGCAGCCCTGATCGGCCTCGATCGCCGCCTCGACTTGGCGGCATTGGCTGTGGAAGCAGACGACCTTCAGCCGTTGGAGTTTGGCGACAGCCAACGTGTCCAGCCTGGAACTTGGGTGATGGCCCTCGGGCATCCATTCGGGGTGCTGGGGGGCACTTCCGCCGGCGTGGCGATCGGGGTGGGATCTGACCTGCCCGAGGCGCCCGGGGGACGCGAGTGGCTCGCCCTGAGCCTTCAGCTGCGACCGGGGCATTCCGGGGGGCCAACGGTGGATGAGAGCGGGAAGCTGCTTGGGGTGAACACCATGATGGCTGGGCCGGAGGTGGGATTGGCGGTGCCGGCGCATGTCGTCAAAGGATTTCTAAAGAGCGTGGTCAACGCACCTCGGGTCCAGCGCAAGGGGATTCTCTCGCGGCGCGACGCGGGGCGCTGGCCCGCATACTTCTAGGCCGGGCGCGGGTGTGAGCGCAGAGACGAGGGGGCAGAGTATCCAGCGCCAGGCGACGGGGTGACAAGGGGTAGAAGCGCGACCCCGCCGCTTTGGTGGATTACCCGTCTCTCTGCGCAGTCGCGAGGTAGGGCATCTGCACGGTGATCGATCCGTGGATCTCCCCTTGACGAAAGCGATGCGCGACGTATTGGCGGCGGCCGGCGAGGTGGAGGTCCTTCACCACGTGCCCGACAGTGGCTGGATAAGCATGCCTTTGGTGCAAGGGGGCGATGTCGGGCGGGGTCTCATGATATTGAAGCTGGCCTATTGCTTGTGCAAGGGACGCGGTCGGGCTTCCTAATCCCTGTCCTGAGAGCCAAAGCGTGGAATAGGACAACGGGCAGCGTCAAATGGCGCTGTCCGTCACTTTTCAGGCATCCTCGTTGTGAGAAAATAGGGCTGTTTCGAGGGGAACATGGCCTCGTTCCCCACGTTTGAACGGCCCGCGAATGGTCGTCACCGGGGGGAAAGACCGGGCCGCGTTGCCCAGAGCGTGTCGGAGACCCTTCGGCATGAGTCCGGGTGTTCAGTCGGCGACGGGTCGGCTTGCAGGCCTCCTTCTCCCTAGGAGGCTATCCGTTCGAGAGTACGATCGTTATCGGCCCCCCTCAAATGCCCTGTGCGAGAGGGTCGGCGGGCCGTGCAGCGGGCGTCGGGGAGCATGTTTTCGTTGTGATAGAATGCGCGCACACCACCGTGGGCGCATCCATCCCGGGAGGTCGGCATGTCCAGCTTCAAGACGACGGTTGACGGGAGCCTCCGGTACCGCGGTCGAGAAGGCCAATGGAGCTTCCTCCTCCACCGGATCACTGGCCTCGGCACACTGTTGTTCTTGGCAATCCACATCCTCGATACCGCCACCGTCTACTTCTTTCCCGAGCTCTATGACCATGCCATTGCGATCTACCAAAGCACCCCGTTCATGATCGGGGAAATCGCCTTGGTCTTCTCGGTCCTCTATCACGGTGCCAATGGCATTCGGATCGCCCTCTTCGATCTTTACCCCCATCTCTGGCAGGAGGACCCGCAGCGTAAGGGTTTCTATGTGGTGCTGGTTCTTAGTCTCCTGTTATGGCTGCCGGCGGCCTACTTGATGGGGCGCAGTTTACTCGTCCACAATTTCGGCCTGTAGGAGGCTGCCGTGACCATGACGGAGACTGCCCGCCAGGTGGAGGTCCCTAGGAACTTCGAAACCTACGCGTGGATTTTCATGCGCTACAGCGCAATCCTGCTGATCCCGTTGGTGTGGATCCACGTGTTGATCAACGATGTCCTGGTCGGGGTCCACGCGATCGATCTCGACTACGTCGCTCTTCGCTGGGCGATCACGGGCTGGCGGATCTATGACATGGCTTTACTGGCCTTCGCCTTCGCCCATGGTGTCACCGGGTTGCGCACTGTGTTGCGCGACTACATCCACAGAGATTCGTCCCGGCGAGTGCTGGACTGGGCGCTGCTGATTGGCTGGTTCTTGATTTCGGCCATTGGAGCTATTGCCATCATTGGCGGCGTTCAGATGCCCCAATGATTTCGGTGAGCACACGATGTCGATAGGAGACTGAGCATGACCAAGGTCCACCAACACGAGGTGGTCATTGTGGGTGCCGGCGGCGCGGGCCTGATGGCGGCGCTCTATGCCTCCAAGGAGGCCGACACGGCGGTGTTGAGCAAGCTCTACCCCATCCGCTCCCACACGGGCACGGCGCAGGGCGGCATCGGCGCGGCGCTGGGGAACGAGGAGGAGGATCGGGTCGAGTGGCATACTTACGATACGGTCAAGGGCAGCGATTACCTCGGCGATCAGGACTCCATTGAGTACATGTGCACCGAGGCGGTCCCAGTCATCTATGAGCTAGAGCACATGGGGTTGCCCTTCGACCGAACGCCGGAGGGACGCATTGCGCAACGGCGTTTCGGCGGCCATACCAACAATGAGACCGGCCAACCCGTCCGCCGCTCGTGCTACGCCGCCGATCGAACAGGCCATCTGATTCTGCAAACGCTTTACCAGCAGTGCATCAAGAACGAGGTCAACTTCTTTGATGAGTTCCAGGTCCTGGATCTGATCATCGAGGACGGGGTGACGGCGGGGGTCGTCGCCGTCGAAATGCTTACCGGTGAGCTGCACGTCTTCCACGCCAAGTCAGTTATCTTGGCCACCGGGGGCTGGGGACGAGTCTGGGAGATCACCTCCAACGCGCTGACCTACACAGGGGACGGCGTGGCACTGACGCTGCGGCACGGCATCCCGGCGGAGGACATGGAGTTCTTCCAGTTCCACCCCACGGGCATCTACCGGCTGGGCATCCTGATCACCGAGGGGGTGCGGGGCGAGGGCGGCGNNAAGGATTTGGCCTCGCGCGACGTGGTCAGCCGGGCGATGTACATCGAGATGAAGGAGGGTCGCGGGATCAACAGCAAGCGGTACCTGCACCTCGATGTGCGACCGGAGACGGTCAATCATTATGCCGAGCAAGATGGTCGGACTCGGCCCGATGGGACGCCTTATCGGCTGACGCTGGAGGACATCCAGGCGAAATTGCCGGAAATCATTGACTTCAGTCGAACCTACGTTGGCGTCGACCCGTTGGAGGAGCCGATGCCGGTGCAGCCGACCGCACATTACGCGATGGGTGGCATTCCGACCAACCAGCGGACGGAAGTGCTTATCGATGAGGGGGATTTAGTGCTGCCCGGCTTATACGCGGCGGGTGAGGTGGCTTGTGTGTCCGTCCATGGCGCGAATCGTCTGGGCACAAACTCGTTGCTGGACTTGGTCGTGTTCGGTCGGGAGGCGGGCCGCGCCGCCGCCGAATACGCCCGGGGTGCGGATTTCACACCGCTGCCGGCGGAGCCGGAAGGAGCAGTGCGCAAGGAGATCGACCGGCTGACCAGCGGGAGCGGCGAGGAGCACGCGGGGAAACTCAGGGAGGAAATGCAGCAGGTGATGTTCGACGACGTGGGTGTCTTCCGTACACAGGAAGGCATGTCCGAAGCGCTCACCAAGGTACGGGAGCTCAAGGCGCGCTACAAGGATGTGCGGGCCGATGACCGCGGCCAAGTATTCAACATGGACTTGCTCCAGGTTTGGGAGCTCGGTTGCCTGTTGGACATCGCGGAAGTGACGGCGGCTTCGGCGCTCAATCGCACGGAGAGCCGGGGCGCGCACGCCCGGGACGACTTCAAGAAGCGCGATGACGACAATTGGTTGAAGCACACGATGGCCTATCTCAAGCCGGACGGGGAGATCGAGCTGAAGTACAAACCGGTGACCATCACCAAGTACGAGCCCAAGAAACGCACTTACTAGGTGGCGGGAGGCGACATGCAGGTTGACCTGCACATTCTGCGCTTCGATCCGGATTTGGATGAAAAGGCTCACTACGAGACCCACCAGATCGAAGCAGAACCCAACGATCGAGTCTTGGATCTGCTCCACCAAGTTAAATGGTTCAAGGATGGCACCCTCTCGTACCGGTCGTCCTGTGAGCATGGAATATGTGGCTCGGACGCCATGCGCGTGAACGGCGTCAACTGTCTCGCATGCAAGACCCTCGTGCGGGAGCTTGGGAGCGAGATCACGGTCGAGCCGCTGTTGGGGCTGCCGGTCATCAAGGACCTGATCGTCGATATGGAGCCGTTCTTCGAGCACTACCGCTCGATCCTCCCTTATCTGGTCAGCGATGACGTCCCCGAGCAGGGCGAGCGCCTACAGAGCCAAGAGGCACGCGCCCGCTATGATGACAGCACCAAATGCATCCTGTGCGCGGCGTGCACTACCGCCTGCCCCTCATTTTGGGCGGACGACGAGTACCTCGGCCCGGCGGCCATTGTGCAGGCTCATCGTTTTATCTTTGACGATCGGGACCAGGCTGCGGCGGAACGACTTGCGATTCTCAATGAGCAATTTGGGGTCTGGCGCTGCCGCACCATCTTCAATTGTGTGGAAGCTTGCCCGCGGGAGATCAAGATTACCCAGGCCATCGGTGAAGTGAAGAAGGCCATCGCAACGGGTCGGCTCGAATGACCTCGACATATCACCAGCGGGGGTGCGATGGAGGTTGGACCTTCTAGGGACGCCGTCGACATGGGGCGGATTCTGGAT
>JABAHQ010001408.1_pt1 | contig 12819 bp, 10 predicted proteins | sample 7062091 | NCBI WGS metagenome assembly JABAHQ01 (sample SAMN14534359, study PRJNA622989) | marine sediment metagenome | biome: marine biome [ENVO:00000428]; feature: marine pelagic biome [ENVO:01000023]; material: deep marine sediment [ENVO:00002113] | place: India: Gulf of Kutch | collected...
TCGGCCCTCGCTCCTAGGATCTTCGACAGGGTCTTCGAAAAAACAAACTCATCACGCCAACCGGATACCAACTCGTAACCGATGCCCGTTCAGGAGATGGTTTTGAGGTTTGGTGCTCAATCCATTATCTGGGCCTCATAGGACAAAGCAGAGGCCACCCTCACCAGGACTTCGACAATCGCATCAGCATCGGGCACTGTGCTAAAAGGATCATCGGGGGTCGCATTGGATAGGCCAATGGATTGGGCAAAACCCTCTAACCCATGGCAAAATGCGGCGGTAGTGCATGTTCGAACCAAATATCGTACATCATAACCTACTCTAGATATGAGATCAAGTTTTGGCATGGGATGCGGTGGATGTACGCACAATTAACGCCAAGCCAGATGTTGATCTTCAGTAGCTTTGTTAGTACGTCAAATTATAATTGAATTTTGAATTGAAAATCAAATCGAGGATAGAAGCAAGGCACATCGATAGGTAAGTATATATCTGGAGGAGATTATTCCTGAATGCCTCGCACTTACGAGGCTGATGCGCTTGTCTGGACGTTTTTTTGTATCCAATGGTAAAATTCGGTTAAAGATCCCCGATAATCGGAGATAACTTCGACATCCGAACTGACCTGGTTAGTAATCCACCAGGTTTTCAAGCCGATGGCCCGGGCGGGAGCAATATCATTTTTAGGATCATCACCGACCATGAGAGCCTCAACGGAGGTACTGCCGACGATATCCAAAATTTCTTGATAATAATGCGGGGAAGGTTTACAAAAATGCATGTTCTCCATATTTGTGACCAAGGCATATGGAAATTCCGACACACCCGCCCAATCCAGCCGTTGCTCAATAGCCGTGCCCGGATAGAGAGGATTGGTAGCAATAACCACTTTATGACCCGTTGTCAACAGGTGGTGAACAAGGGGTCGGGCTTCTGGTCGTGGCCTTACATATTCTCTAAGAGCAGGGTAACCCTCTTGATAGAAGTGATCAAGGGCAACTTGAATCTCAGCAGGATCTCCATCCAGATGAGGGAAAAAAGCGTCCTGGAAAGCTTGAAGATTAGTGATGACAGGATCTTGATTGGCTCGCATAATAGCCGTTGCCCTTAAAATTAACGAGGTGATGGAATCGGCGGGAGCAAACCCAGCCAGAGCTTGGGCCAACTCTTCCACATAAGCATAGGCAAAATGTCTCGTATTGCTATCAAGCAGAGTATCGTCAAGATCAAGCAGAATGGTGTTCAAAGGCATAGCGGGTCTCGGTTTTTCAGATTGAGGCTTCTACAGCTTCCTCGTTATCTTCACCGGCTAATATCGGATATTCAATTCTGGCCCTTTCTACTGCCAGACCATCGGTGGTCAGGACGGTAAATTTAACCTGGTTATAAACAACCTCATCGCCCTCCTCAGGGGGGCGGCCCAGTTTGGCCATAATTAGACCACCCACAGTTTCTACGTCAGGCAACTCTTCATCACCGCCAAGTTTTACATCCTCTGCCAGGTTATCAACTAAGTCGTCAATCAGATAACTACCTTCAGTTTCTAAAACACCGGGGCTTATTTCAACGACCGGCTCCAGTTCTTCGTCAAATTCATCGCGCACTTCACCCACGACTTCTTCAACCAAATCTTCCAAAGTCACAATCCCGGCCGTCCCACCGAACTCATCTAAAACAACTGCCATATGAATGCGTTGGCGTTTGAAGATCGAGAGAAGTTTCTCAACGGGATAATCTTCAGGGACAATGGGCACTTCTTGAATGAGTTCACCGAGATCAATCCCTTGGTTATTTAAGTGATAACGAACTAACTCTTTGAGATGTAAAATACCAATAATATGATCCAAGTCATCTTTATAAACAGGAAAACGGCTGTGCTCGCTTTCTGATACTTGTTTGAGCAGCTCTGACAGGGGGGTATCATAAGCAATGGCCTGAATCTTACGACGAGGAGTCATCACTTGAGTAACCTGGCGGTCACCAAAGTCGAAAATATTCAAAATCCACTCTTCTTCTTCTTGATTCAAGAGGCCACTTTCAGCGCTCTCACTGACAATTAGCTCTAACTCTTCCGGTGAGTGCAACAATTCCTCACCGGAAGCTGGTGGAACACGAAATAGCTTTAACATCAGCGTGCCAATTGCGTTCAAGATGTAAACGGGAACAATAAAAATAGTCTGCAGGAACTGCATCGGCGGGGCGACAAATAAAACCATCTTTTTTGATGATAAGAGGGCCAACGACTTGGGAATCATCTCCCCAAAAACCACATGTAGATACGTCAGCAAGCTCAGGCTAATAATATATCCGACGCTGTGAATAACGGCCACATGCGGATCGATCCCGAGCAGACGCGCTAAATAAGGTTCGATGAAATGGGCAATTTGCATCTCTCCATACATCCCCAACCCAAGAGAGGCAATCGTAATCCCCAACTGAGCGGTGGCAATATAGTGATCTTGCTTCGCTGGCGAGCTGAGAATAGACATAATACCGACGGCTGTTTTATTGCCCTCCTCAATCATCTCCTCTATTTGGGTAGGCCGAACGCTAATAATGGCAAACTCAGCTGCAACGCAGAGACCATTAAAAGCCAGCAATAAACCAATGACCACACTTGGCACTAGCAATGCACTGGGGTGGGGCAAGCCTTCAGCCACCAGGGCAGATATGAGAAAGCCAACACCTGGCAAACCCATACCCAATAAAAGATATTTATTCATTCGGGGCCACCTCCCATTCCCCGATTTGGAAGTCACCAGTAGTAGGCAATTGGAAGGAAATTTCAGAAATCCCGAGATCGGCAATGGCTTCAACACGGATGGCTAGATCATTAATGGTTACCTCATCTCCAACCACTGGTGGACGCCCCAGTCTACTGAATACCAGCCCTCCCAGGGTGTCAGCTTCCTCATTGGGTAAATCGAGGTTCAGGTATTCATTTATATCTGCGATGAGTAGATCAGCCCGCAGGTGAGTACGGCCGGCCTTATCATAGGAGATTAGGGCCATTTCTTCTTCATCAAACTCGTCTTGCAACTCACCAAATATCTCTTCAATTAAATCTTCAAAGGTGATGAGTCCTTCAGTCCCGCCATATTCATCAAAGACAATAACCATATATTGGCGTTGTTCGTTCAAGGTTTCCCACACATCAATGATGGGTAAGGTCTCAGGAACATAGATAACCTGTCGGAGTAATTCCCTCAGATTTTCTTCGCCGTGGAGATGTTGTCGGAAAAGATCTTTGATATGGACAAATCCAATAATATTATCAACCGTCTCTTCATAAATGGGGATGCGGCTATATCCCTCCTCGATAGCTTTGGTTAAAACCTCAACCACACTACATGTGACAGCGGCGCTCACCAGGCGGGTACGAGGGACCATGACCTGGCGGGCAGACAACTCACGCATCCGAAAAGCGTTCCGCAACATCTGCCGCTCTTTGTCGTCAATCAGCCCCCCTTCATGGCTATCTGTCACTAAGAGTTCTATTTCGCTGGGAGAATGGAGGTGAGCGTGGTCTTCCACCTCGCTCAAGCCTAATAGGTTGAGAACCAGGTTGCCACTCCCATTAAATAACCAGATAAAGGGGTGAAACAGGACCAAGGACCATTTCAAGGGTATAACCGTTGCCAAAGCAAGCTGTTCTGCATGCTGAATAGCCACCGATTTCGGCGTTAACTCACCCAGGACAACCTGTAAAATTGTTAAGAAAATGAGGGTTCCTGTAGCCGAGATAGAAAAAGCCGCAGCCTCGGCCAAGTTTCCCAGACTTGCCAACCAAGGCGTCAATAGGCGGGCAATCGTATTTTGGCCATAAGCCCCAAGCACCAAAGAAGAGGCCGTAATACCCACCTGGCAGGCAGCTATATAATCATCCAATTTTTTATTATCTTTTAAAATCGGCAGTAATTGTTCAGCCACCCAGTTACCAGAATCGGCTATTTGACCAATGCGCGTTTTGCGAGAACGAACCGAAGAGAACTCAGCAGCCACATAAAGCGCATTAGCAAATAACATTAAAGAGACAGTAGCAAAAATTGCAATTGCAGTTGACATCTTTTCCTTGAAAATTCAGGTAAACATTTTATAAATAAGTCTTTACTGGTTAAGAGGATCTTTAAAAACCCTTTTAACCGGCTCTTAAATACAATAATTACCCCGATGCAACCTCGAGGTTTTTGAATATATATATCAGGGAGAGAATAAATACTAATTTTGGAGTCGTGGCAATACGTCAACCAGAGGTTGGTTCCGGGGCGATGATGCAAGGTCTCATCGATTTACGGTGGAAGAGGATCTTCAGTACTCAATTTTAGGGGAAATCCGTTAGTAAAACTACAAAATTTAAATTTGGTCGGACTAAGGATCTTGAGTTAAGTAACTTAACCATACTAATTTATTTAAAGAGTTGCTAAAAAACGCGCTACCTCATCTCTATTCTAGACTACGTATATAATACCTACTTTTATCAAATGAAGCAAGAGTTTTTTCACCCTAAATTCATTTCCAAGACCAAATGGCCATTTTGCCTTCGCCGACCTGGCGTGGGGATTCCTGGCCTGTCGTGTCAACGACTATAACAGCTCCGCCTTGGTCCTCCTCCAGCTCAGTAGTGACAACAAAATAGCGACTATCAGGGGACCAAAAGGTTAGTGAAAGGTGGTATTGATCAAAATAGGGAACGGTCTGTACAAACTCAATGGTAGGCTCAATGGAAAGAAGGGGCTCCAGGACATCTCCTGCTATATCATAAACCCACCAGCGGAAAACAATCTCCTGTGTCAATGGAGCGGCCAAACCACCCCCTTTGACACTTGACCCGCCATCATCAAAGCCAGCCGTCAAGAGGGCTAATTTTGTCCCATCGGGAGACCAGTACATAGACATAACATCCCTATTCGTGATGAGGCGCGTTTCCCCCCTCGTCGTATCCACCAAATAAGGAGAACCTAAGGGAATGGGACGGCTGAGATCAGCTTCCAGGTAGGCAATGTGTTGATTATTAGGTGAAATAACCATATATGTCCGGCCAATCCCGGTCAAGTTAGTCACCTGATATTGTTCCAGGGTGTCCATATTCATACCAAAGATGGCATCATCGCCCATATCATCTTCGGCCACATAAAAAACATCCTGGCCATCAGCAGACCAAATGGGGGCTTGGAATCGACCAGGAGCCGGTTTCAACTCCACCCGAGTGGCGTCCTCATGATTATCAAGTACTGAAAGATGTGCTTCTTCTGAAAAAACCCGCGCACCACCCACATGCATCAATAACTGATCTCCCTGGGGCGACCAAACCCAGTAGAACGGAGAGCCTTCTTCCAACATCCGGCTATCACCATCTTGCGAAACGTCAATCGCTCGCATCGCTAAACCAGAAGGCTCTTGGGTTAAAAAGGTAATGAATTGGCCATCAGGAGACCAGTAGAGATAAAAGGGGGTTGAACTGGGCGTGCCATAGAGCACTTCAGGCATAATCTCGTCAATAGTAGACACATAAAGGCTTATGCTACGATTTTGAGATGGGCCGATAAAAGCAATATGCTGGCCATCCGGCGACCAGGTAGGAAAGCGATACCCCAAATCGCCAGCCGCATCATTGGTCAAAGCCTGTAAATTTTCGCCATCTGGAGAAACCAGCCAAATATTATTATCATTTCCGACAAAGGCAATCCGGTTTAGAAGGAGAGGTTTATCATTTAAGTCTGGTATGCTTGAAACCTTTGAAACCGCCGCGATAAGCTCATCCTTGGTTTGTACCAAGGCAAAATAGAATAGACCACTCAAACAGAGAATCGCTAAAAAACCGACGCCAGCTAATATTAACAATAATTTCGGCCAATTTGTTCCTTGTTTCTCGGGCCTTGCCGTTAAGGTTTCGTTATCCAAGGGCTCGGGATCTGCATCCATCTCATTATCCATATTTACTGCACCTACTTAAATGATACCGGGAAAGTTGGCTAACCTATCCCAAGTTGATATCCAAAAGATAATTCTCTGATTTTAAATTTACCTCAAATAATTCAATGGGTTTACCTGTTCCCCATCTTCCAGGACCTCAAAGTGAACATGAGGGCCTGTGGAGTTACCGGTGCTCCCCACTTCACCGATCGTTTGTCCCCGGGTAACGTAAGTTCCTGACTCAACCAGGGAACCTTTCAGGTGGCTGTAGATGGTTTTAAGGTTGTTGCTATGATCGATGATTACAGTAAAACCGTAGCCAGTTCTCGCCCATCGGGTGTAAATGACCGTCCCGGCACCAGCAGCATAGACCTTACTACTGTAAGGGGCACCAATATCAAGAGCCGGATGATCATCCTGATAGCCCTGGGTAATTCGACCGCTTATAGGCCAGGCGAGCGGATAGTCTGTATCCAAATCTGGCTTCGGCAGACTGAAGTCTTTACGGCCATTTGGAATAATTAGCTTGTCTCCTACCTCCAAGCGATAGGGGGCAGACAAATGATTAAGCGGATAGTTGATAATATCTACCTCAGCCACACCATATTGAGCCGCAATCGACTTTAATGTCTCCCCCTCCATCACCGTATGGTGAGCGCCGATCACCGGCAACACAATTAACTCGCTGCCAACGGGTAATAAATCAGGATTACTTTCCAGGTCTGGATTAGACCAACGCAAGGTATCAATATCTAAACCAAATTTGGCAGCGATGCCCCATAAGGTATCGCCTGGCTGAACAACATAAGTTTCCACCTCTGTGCGGCCATTTATCCCCACCCACTCAGCATTTAGATGATGTTCAACCTCATCTAAATAGAAGTCAGCCATAAAGGCATCATTCTCAGGTGTAACAACAGCCGCATACACTAACTTAACCTGGTTATTTGACCCGACCATGGATACAACCGTCGCCTGTGGACTTGATAAGACAAGAGGTTGTGGGAGTAGTCCTGTTATTTTGGTCGGCAGATGATCTCGTTGCCACCAGAGCAAACCGATTCCAATACCAAAGGCTATCAGCAATCCCAGGAGCCATCTTGGAAGCTTTTTAGATTTGGGTCCGGTGAGATACAATCAGCAAACCTTTTAGCCTATTAAAAAATTATTATCATAAGTGTACCATTAAAAGTAAAGGGCGCAAAACGCGCCCCCCCTTTGTTGTTATCTCAAATTCAATTTAAAGCCATAGCCACGAACCGTGATAATATACTCATGATCGTCAAGTTCTGCTAACCTTTGTCGCAACCGTCGAACCATCGCGTCAACCGCGTCATCGCTCACCCCCTCAACGTTATCATCTGGCCAAGCGGCTTCAATAACTTCATAGCGACTGTAAACTTTGCCGGGCTGTTCGACCAAAAGACTTAAAATTTGATACTGCTGGGTACTGAGGGGAGGCGAGAGTAATTGCCCGTTAATATAAACCTGGCGTTCATCGTGATCAAGGCGCAACTGATCAACCATTCGACCAGGTAGGGGGGCGGTTGCTTCGTTATCAACAAAAATTAAATCCAGCCCTGGGGCCAATTGTAACTTATCGCCATCAATTAAAACGTGGGGCTTATAGATACGTTGACCATTAACATATATACCATTTTTACTATTCGCATCTTCCAATACGTATTGATTTCCCTGGCGACGTAATCGGGCATGAACTCTGGAGATCCAGCGACTTGGTAAACTAATGTGGCAAGACTGATCTCGTCCCAACATTATTTCATCTGCTTCCAAAGTCCATTGCTCCTTAATGATATCCCCTTCCTGCCAAATCAAAAGCGCCGTATTGCCTAAATTTTCATCCATTTGTACTTCTACTCCTACTAATTTGCAATCTTCGCCCTGAGAAAATTCCAGGCCAATAAGTTCTTTTAGAACGCAAGGGAGTCAATTTTTGCGATGATTGATTTCTAAAACAACCCAGTTATAAAGTTTACCATCAGTATCAAGGGGGGGCAATATAGGTTTCTTTATTTGTAGGTTAACTGTCGGCCAGATATTGGCTTACAGTCAAAAATAAACCAATTTTGCTTCCCTAAGTGTCCATGCTATTATAATCATAAATTATTGTCTACGTAACTATGTCCCATTTAAAGCCTGATACAATTTTACGTGATAGATACCGCATCGTCGGTTTGATTGGCGCTGGGGGAATGGGAGCCGTTTACCTGGCCGATGACCAACGACTAAAGGGCCGTCGTTGCGCTGTCAAGGAGCAAGTTATTTATGATCCTACCCTGGCTGAAACGGCTCAAAAGCAATTTGAACAAGAGGCATCCATTTTGGCTCGTCTTGACCATCCTGGTTTGCCCAAAGTCAGCGATTATTTCTCTGACGACGCTGGTCACCGAGATTATTTAGTGATGGATTATGTGCCGGGGCAAAATCTGGAGCAGTTAATCAAACAAGCTCATCACAAAAGAAGGTTTTTGGATGAAGAGACAGTTTTGAAGTGGATTGATCAGCTATGTGATATTTTAATCTATCTTCATAGCCGTTCGCCTATGGTTCTGCACCGTGACATTAAACCGGCCAATATCAAGTTGACTCCGGATAATCGCTTGAAGTTGGTTGATTTTGGCCTGGCTAAACCTTTTGACCCGCATGATCCTCGCACCATTACCGGTCTGCAAGGCCTGGGTAGCCTCCCCTACACGCCAATAGAACAATATCTGGGCCACATGGGACACACGGATGTTCGCTCAGATTTATACGCTCTGGGGGCAACCTGCTATCATCTGCTAACCAGCCAAGCGCCCCTCAGCGCCCATGACTATTTCTTAAACCCTAATCAACTATTACCCCCGCGACTTCTCAATCCCCGTATCTCCTCCCACGTTAGCGAAGTCATTTTATGGGCCTTACAGCTTCACCCCAATGATCGGGCACCCTCCGTGCAAGTCTGGCACGCAACCCTACGTCAGAAGAAACCCGTGGTCAATGGACAACTCACTAAGGGGAACATTGAATCAAATTCCCCCTCCCCCTCTACCTTCTTTGATATTCTGCGGGACAATGCGATTTTGTTGGGTATCGCTGTTTTATTATTGGCCCTGGCTTTGGTGATGACCTTCGGCGCGTAAAGAACTTCTTCTTTAACTGAAACTCGCCTAAAATCCAACTTGTAGACAAACTATATAAAATGCTTATAATGAAAGCCGTCGTAAATTTAAAGATAGTTTGATAGCGACGCTTAAGGTAAATCAGTTTTCCAGGAATTCACTTTCGTTCAATCTTTTTAAGCGCTATTTACGTTCAAAGAGGAGGTAATCATGCGCGAATCAGATACAATCCGTTTAACGACTGCTCAAGCAGTCATCCGTTTCCTTAAAAACCAGGTCGTTTTCCGAGATGGCGTTGAGCAACCTTTCTTTGCCGGCTGCTTCGGCATCTTTGGCCATGGTAACGTGGGGGGTATCGGAGAAGCCTTGCAAGCCAATCCGGACTTTCGATATTACCAGACCCGCAACGAACAGGCCATGGTCCACACTGCCGTCGCTTACGCCAAAATGAAGAACCGTCTACAAACCCTCGTTTGTACCTCATCCATCGGACCGGGGGCGACCAATATGGTCACCGGGGCTGCTGGCGCTACGATTAACCGGCTGCCAGTGCTCCTTTTGCCCGGAGACTTTTTTGCCCGTCGCAATGTGGCTCCGGTATTACAACAACTTGAGTCAGAACATAGGCAAGATATTTCGGTTAATGATGCCTTCAAGCCGGTCAGCCGTTATTGGGACCGTATCAACCGCCCAGATCAGCTTTTGCTCTCCTTACCCGAGGCGATGCGGGTTTTAACCAGCCCGGCCAATACAGGCGCAGTGACCATCTGTCTCCCCCACGACGTCCAAGCAGAAGCCCATGATTATCCGGCTGCTTTCTTCCGCCGGCGGATGTGGCAGATACCCCGCAACCGCCCAGACAAAGCGGCCCTCGAACAAGCGGCAACCTGGATCCGCAACAGCCAAAAACCATTAATTGTTGCCGGTGGGGGCGTGATTTATAGCGAAGCTACCGAAACACTCCGCCAATTCGTCGAGCAAACAGGTATCCCGGTCGGTGAAACCATGGCTGGCAAAGGGAGTTTGCGTTATGACCATCCCCTCAACCTCGGGGCCATTGGGGTAACAGGGACCCTGGCCGCCAATCGCCTTGCCAAAGAGGCGGATTTGGTCATCGGCATTGGCACCCGCTATACCGATTTCACCACCGCCAGCAAGACTGCTTTTCAAAATCCAGACGTTCGCTTCATTAATATCAATGTAGCCGAATTTGACGCTTATAAGCATTTAGCCCTGCCGTTAGTCGGCGATGCCAAAGTCACTTTGACAGAATTAACTTCCTTGCTGGCAGGATACCAGGTTAAGACCGACTATCGCCAGCAAGCTCAAACCTTACACGATGAGTGGGAGTCAGAAGTCACCCGCATTTACAATATCCGCAATCAACCTCTGCCCAGCCAGGGCGAATTGATTGGGGCGGTCAATGAGCTAGGGGACCCCGGTGGGGTCATGGTCTGCGCCGCCGGAAGCCTGCCCGGCGATCTCCACAAACTCTGGCGTGCCCGACACCCCAAACAGTATCATCTGGAATATGGCTATAGCTGCATGGGCTACGAAATTGCCGGCGGCTTAGGCATCAAAATGGCCGACCCCAGCCGGGAAGTTTATGTCTTGGTCGGCGATGGCAGTTATTTGATGATGCCGAGCGAAATTATCACCAGCGTGCAAGAAGGCCAGAAGCTCGTCATCGTTTTAATGGACAATCAGGGCTTCAAAAGCATTGGCAGCCTGAGCCGCTCAATGGGACAGGATGGTTTTGGCACGCGCTATTTTTACCCGAAAGAGGGACAACTCCCCACCGATAGCAGTGGCCAGGATATCGAATCCTTGCCCGTTGATCTGGCAGCCAACGCGCGCAGTTTCGGGGCCGAGGTCATTGAATGTGAAGGTTATGACGACTTCACTGCTGCCCTTAAACAGGCCAAAGAAAATGATAAAACGACCGTCATTTACATCCAAAATGATCGTTACGTCGCCGTGCCCGGTTATGAGAGTTGGTGGGATGTCCCTGTCGCTGAAACCAGCGAACGAGATAGCGTTGCTGCGGCCCGCGAAGAGTGGGAAGAAATGCGGGCTAAAGAGCGTTTCTATTTCTAATACGTAATGCGTACTGCGTAATGCGAAAATATTTTGCACCTGTTAGACTATTACGTATTACGCTTCACGTTTCACGGGGCCGTTAGCGCAGACGGCTAAATTTGCAAAGCCGTTTTTTAAGCGAAATGAACCATGGCACACTTTGTATAGTTTATCCTGGAGTCGTATCTTATGACAGATATTCAAGTTGGTAACGCCCCCTGTTCCTGGGGGACCTTGGAGTTTGAAGGATTGGCGGGAGAGCGTATTGGCTATGAGCAAATGTTGAATGAGTTGGTCGAGACGGGGTATACCGGCACCGAATTGGGAGATTGGGGTTTCATGCCAACTACCCCGGATGCCTTACGTGCGGAACTGGACAAGCGCAACCTGACCATGCTGGGGGCTTTTGTGTCGGTGGCCTTGAAGAACCCCGCTGCTCACGCCGAAGGCGAAGCCCGCGCTCTGAAAGTGGCGGGTTTATTAGCCGAAACCACGCGAGACAGAAACCAGGCCCAACAACCTTTCCTGGTCTTAGCCGATGACAATAATGTGGACCCGGTCCGCTCAAAAAACGCCGGGCGTATCAGGCCCGATATGGGATTGAGCCAGGCCGAATGGCAGACTTTTGCCCAGGGTGCCGATCGGATTGCCCAGGCTATCCTGTCCGAAACCGGCCTGAAGACCGTTTTTCACCATCACTGCGCCGGTTATGTTGAAACTCCGGATGAAATCGCCCACCTGCTTGCCCTGACCAATCCAGACTTGCTTGGTCTGGTCTTTGATACCGGACACTACCTTTATGGCTCCGGCACCAATGACCCTGACGTTGTCCAGGCCGGGCTGGATCGCTTCGCCGACCGGATCTGGTATATCCACTTCAAAGACTGCCAGCCCGACGTCGCTACGCAGGCCAGGCAAGAAGAGTGGGACTACCTGACCGCGGTAGGCCACGGGGTATTTTGCGAGTTGGGACAGGGCTGCATTGACTTTCCAGCAGTTCTGACCTGGCTGCGCAACCACAACTACCAGGGCTGGGTGCTGGTTGAGCAGGATGTTCTCCCTGGCATGGGAGCCCCTAAAGAAAGTGCTCAGCGCAATCGAGATTATCTAAAATCAATCGGGCTCTGAGCTTCACGATGTAAACCCGACATCATTACGGAGAAAACCCTATGCAAGCCTTAACCCTTGGTAAACTTCGTCATCTGCAGCAAATATCAAACGAATTCGGCATGTTCACCATTGCTGCTTTAGATCATCGCGGCAGCTTTGAGGCTATGCTCGCGAAAACCTTAAATATATCACAACTCTCCTGGGACGCCGTCGTCCAGGAAAAAGAGCGTTTGACCCGTGCTTTAGCGCCCCACGCCAGCGCTGTCCTGCTCGATCCGCTCTATGGTCTCGGTCCGATCATCGTCCGGGGCCTGATTCCCCAACACGTGGGTTTGCTGGCCGCGCTGGAAGAGTCAGGCTATACGGAGGATGCCAGTGGCTGGAATACCTCGCTGATGGAAAATTGGACTGTAGCTGACATCAAACGTCTGGGGGCATCTGCCATTAAGCTCTTGCTCTACTACCACCCCGAAGCTGGTAATGCCGCCAGCCAGGAAGCTATTTTAAGCCAGGTGGCCAAAGCATGTCGGCAGCATGACATTCCACTCTTTGTGGAGCCGATCTGTTTCCCTATCGAGCCAGGCCAGAAGAAGAC
>JABAHQ010004047.1_pt5 | contig 12812 bp, 15 predicted proteins | sample 7062091 | NCBI WGS metagenome assembly JABAHQ01 (sample SAMN14534359, study PRJNA622989) | marine sediment metagenome | biome: marine biome [ENVO:00000428]; feature: marine pelagic biome [ENVO:01000023]; material: deep marine sediment [ENVO:00002113] | place: India: Gulf of Kutch | collected...
AAGGTTACCCTCATTGATGAAGTACATACCGCTGATTCTTCGCGATACTTTTATGCGGATGGATACAAGGAACGGCTTAAAAAAGGAGAACCCCAAAAACAACTCTCTAAAGAGTTTCTTCGCGAATGGCTAATGGATCACGACTTCCAGGGTAAAGAGGGGCAAACACTACCGGATCTACCTGATGAACTTCGAGTCAAAGTCTATAAGCGGTATACTGAGCTCTTTGAAAAACTCACCGGCAGATCATTTGAACCGACCCCTGTTGGTATGAGGGCATTCAATGATGAACTAAAAGAGATCTTTGATCAGTATTAATAGCAAGTCACTGCTATTGTTAAAGGTCTGAGGGTGATATTTTTGTATATCAATTAAAATTTGATATACGACAAAGCCCTGGAGAAAAATTAATGTACACTGTTGAAGTGCACTCCCATTCTATGCTGTTACTGATGGAACATTAATTTTATCTGCAAAACGAGCCAAGGCTTTTTTCCCTTTCATCGCTTTACGAGCAAATACTCTCTCGTCTTCATTTTCGGACAAATACTCCTCGAATGACTGTTGCTCTGCCCTATTCAGGTTGCCATCCAGATAATCCGTTAAAAAATCAGTGAGTACATTGTCACTATCAAATGCATTGGGTTTCATAGTAAAAAGGGTAATAGATTATTGTACAAGTTCAATACCTTATCTATTACCCTCTTACTGTATTATGCAGAAATTGTTTCCGGATAAACGTAATTTTCTAATAATTCCTGCAATTGTGCTCTTCCACGGTTAATACGAGACTTTACCGTACCCATAGGTAGATCTGCAATTTCAGAAATTTCTTCGTAAGAAAGCTGCTGGATATCTCTGAGCACTACAACTTCACGAAAATCATCACTGAGCTTTTCTAACGCTTCCTCAAGTTGATCCATACACATCTTTTCGTGCAGGGAGTCATCCGGCAGAATCCCTGTATCCTCTAACTTCATGGGACGATCTTCAGAATCATCCGGATCTTTGTGGATGGTAACCTTAGTCATGCGCTTTTTCTTTTTATACAAGCTCTTTGCTAAATTAATGGCAATCGTATACATCCATGTGGAAAATTTCGCGATGCGTTCGTAGGAATGACGGCTGCGAAACACACGAAAAAAGGTCTCCTGCACCAAGTCCTCACAGTCCTGATGGTCATGGGTATACCGATATAAAAAATTGTGCAGTCGATCCTGATAGCGATTCACTAAAATATTAAACGCTTCTTCGTACCCAGACTGAAACTTTTCCATCAGATCTTCATCCGACATCTTATTCAATTCGGCTTTGGAAACAGCTTGCATAATGACCCTTATTTTTATTGCAGTTAATAATTGCAAGGATCATCAGTGTTGGGAAACGAAATATTAAAAAAGTATCAACCGATGATCCGTTTGATCATCAGGAGAAGTATCGTAGAAGGGTTCATCTTGGTAAAGCCTTTCGAAGCACGATCAGCATCCAAGAGTGCTTCAAATATTCTGGGCATATCAGCCAGTTGAAAAGCTGAAGCGTCTTTCCAAAGCTTGTTGAAGTACCAATTGTTATTGATACCTAAGGTATTTTGAACTTGTTTTTTGGAATTACCCTGTCCAGCTAACCGGCGAATTTGCCAGATGTTTGAAAACACATTGTAAAAGAACCCCACGGAACGAATAATTTCTCCCGTGTTCGCTTTAGAGTGCTGCAACATCTGTTCCGCGATAAACAGGGCCTCATCCAGATCTCGGTCAAATACGGCGTCTTTCAGCTCAAACACCGAATATTCACGATAAAGACCGATTATTTTTTTTATTTCGCTCTCTGTAATGGTATCAGAAGTGTCCACAAAAGTGCACACTTTATCTATTTCTGTGGACAGTAACTGCAAGCTGTTACCCACATACTGTGCCAGCATTTGGGCAGCCGGCGGCTCTATTTTTTTATTATGATGCTTTTTTGCCCAACTCATAATCCAGTCAGGTAGGCGATAGTCGGGCACTTCTTCAAATTCATAAAATCCTGAATGCTTTTTAAAAGCCTTTCCAATTTTAGAGCGACCGGAGGGCTTCTTTGTATCAATACATACAAACAATGTTGTAGGATTCGGCTGTTCTAAATATGGGATCAAATCATTGACTTCTCCCTGGTATCCCTCAGCCTGAGCCCCGTAGCCCCCAAGCTCCTTAAAATCCCTCAGAATAACCACGCGTTGTTCTGCCATCATGGGAAAACTGCGAATGATAGATAGCACTTTTTCTGGGGTCACATCCCGCCCATAGAGCAGGTCATAGTTAAAGTCTTTCTGATCATCGGGAATTAATGCCTCGACCACCTCCTGCAACTTATCCAGGAAAAACTCCTCTTCCCCATAGAAAAAGTATACCGGCTTTCGCTCTTCCGATTTCAACTCCTGAAGGACTTCGGTATAGAGTTCTATACTGGTCTTTTTGGCCATTTTATAAGCTGTCAGTTGTCAGCTTTCAACATTCAGTACAATCAAGAGTTGCTGAATGCTGATCGCTGAAAGCTATTAAGGTGTTAATCGTCCCATCATACGTGGAAAAGGAATAGTCTCGCGGACATGATCTAAACCACAGAGCCATGCGACTGTTCGTTCTAATCCCAGGCCAAAACCAGAGTGTGGCACAGATCCATATTGACGAAGATCCATATACCAGCTGAACACATCTTCGTCTAATCCGTGCTCATTGATACGTTTGCGAAGTGTTTCCAAGTCCTCTTCACGTTCACTACCACCAATAATTTCGCCATACCCCTCGGGTGCCAGCATATCACAAGCCAGCGCCAGCTTCTCATCCTCGGGATCCCGCTTCATATAAAANNGTTAGTAGTGTTTCGTCACTGCCTCCAAAATCTTCTCCCCACTCAAAGTTAAGCGCTGACTCTCTCCAGTCGGGAATATTTCGCAGGTCTTCCTCAATTTCATCCAACCGTTTACCAATCTCAATTACTCGCTCATCAATCTGGGCTTTACGCCATTTTTTAGCCTGACCACGTTCTTTCTCAATCTCTTCTCGCTCTGCTTTGAGCTCTTGCGCTTCTTGCTTGCGATCCTCAACCATTTGATCGAGCATGGCGGCCATATCATCGCTCTGAAGCTCTTCAACAGCTTCGGTATAGGATATACGGGGAAATCCCTCCTCTACGGTCTTACGTAGCTTAGAAGTGTCGCGCTCAAGAATTTCTAACTCCTTAGGGCGTCGATCAAGAACCCGCTTAACGATGAACTTGATGAAATCCTCTGCCAGATCCATATTCATATTCAGATCATAAAACGCCATCTCCGGCTCAATCATCCAAAACTCGGTCAAGTGGCGACGTGTTTTACTCTTTTCGGCCCTAAATGTCGGACCAAAGGTATAAATCAAACCATGTGCCATAGCCATTGCCTCACCATAAAGCTGGCCGGATTGCGTCAGATAGGCCTGATCATCAAAATATTCTGTTTCAAAAAGATTCGTTGTTCCTTCAGCAGCATTCCCCGTAAAGATAGGCGCATCCATCTGTACAAATCCTCGCTCCTGGAAAAAAGTATGGATAGCGTAAATAATCTCGTTACGAACGCGCATCGCCGCCCATTGTTTTTGACTCCGCAACCACAAATGACGGTTTTCCATCAAAAACTCTACTCCGTGTTCTTTGGGCGTGATCGGATAATCTTCGGCAACTTGATAAATATTGAGATCAGTTACCTGTAGTTCATGGCCACCAATGCTGCGTTCATCCTCAACCACTTTGCCGGTTATTTCAAGAGAAGTCTCTTGGCGAAGGGCTTCGGTCTGTTCCCAGGCTTCTTCACTTACAGCATCCTGTGCCACTACGCATTGACAAATCCCAGAACCATCCCGCATTTCAACGAAATAGAGACTTCCACTGCTTCGATAATTGTAAACCCATCCTTTAAGTGTTACTTCTTCATCAACGTGATCAGACAAATTGCTGATATAAACCATGCTTCAACGAATAATTTTGTTAATACTTTTGGATAAAATATGGAGCTCGAAACTAATCATTTCTGATCAGACTCGAAACGAAAATCCTATTCTTCAGGTAATAATAAAGCCTCAGAAAATAAGTTACTGTCAAAGAAATCCTGAGCAAAATCCTGAACCTGATTAGCTTCAACAGCATCAATCTTATCTTGCAACTCATCAAGAGTCACAAAACGATCGAAATAGATTTCACTTTTAGCCAACCGAGACATGCGATTACTCATACTTTCAACGGAGAGCATCAGTTTTCCCTTAAGCTGAGCCTTCGCTTCAGATAACTCCTTCTCCGGAATGGGTTCTTGTTTCAGTTTATCAAGCTCAGCTTCAATAAGCTCCCGAACGTGATCTACATAATCCTTATCCGTACCCACATAAATGCCGTATAATCCAGTGTCGCTATATGATTGATTAAAGGAAGTGATCGTATAGCAGTACCCGTATTTTTCTCGCACATTCTGATGCAAACGGGAACTCATTCCGCCGCCCAGTACCGTATTTGCAAGCAGCAACCGGAATTTATCATCGTGATCATAGTGCAAGCCTCTACGTCCTGTTATAAGGTGTGTTTGTTCAATAGGCTTTGTCAACTCCAAATCGTCAGCTTGATATTCAGGAAGCGGTGGATTCTTATCAACNNAAGTTTGATGGCTGATACCGCTCATCCATATAATCGTACAGGTCCTGACGTTCAAAAGCTGAAACTGTCTCTTCGAAACCAAGCGTTGAGTTTCCGAGTGGATGCCCCTTAAAAACTTGTTCGCTAAACTGCTCAAACAAGTAATCATTGGGACTGTCGCGGTACATTTTCATTTCTTCGATGACGACCTTTTTCTCTTTTTCTATCTCATCTTCCGGAAATGAAGGATGCAAAACCATATCTGAAAGAACATCCAGTGCCCGCTCAAGCTGAGTATTAAGACACCGCGAATAATAACAGGTATATTCTGAGGAGGTAAAAGCATTCAAATAGCCACCCACAGATTCCATGCTCATCGCGATATCCAGGGAAGATCGGTTATTTGTACCCTTAAAAAGCATGTGTTCTAAAAAATGAGTGACCCCTGCCATGCTGTGGGTTTCATTGCGACTACCGGTCTTAGCCCAGATACCAACAGCCACACTCTTTACACTCTCAACGTGTTCAGTGACAATCTTTAGCCCATTATCAAGTGTCGTCTTATTTACAAAATCAATTTCTTTCATTGTTTCTGATGTACTCATAAAATTATAACAGGTGTGATTCTAAATACTTATTTAGAATGCTCGAAAGGTCTTTCCTTATTCTTTATCGTTTTATAGAAACAAAGATTTATAACCTGAGTTTCGTTCGATCCGAAATGAACTATTAGTTATTAAAACAAAACGCCACCCCGATAAATCGAGATGGCGCAAATTATAACTTACTTACAAAGACCTGATCAATTAGTTGTTTTCACCATCTTCAGGTATCAACGCCTTTCGTGAGAGACGAAGCTTTCCGCCGTGCTCTACTTTGAGCAACTTCACTTCAAGCTCATCTCCTACCGAGAGCACATCACTTACATTGTCAACATGTGAGTGATTGATTTCTGACACGTGAAGCAATCCATCTTTTCCGGGTACAATTTCAACAAAAGCACCATAATCCTTGATCGCTTTCACCGTACCCTGATAAGTAGCTCCTTCTTCAAGATGGCCGACAATACCCTGAATACGTTTCTTCGCTTCTTCAGCATTTGAAAGCTGATCAGCGCTAATGGTAATCTTTCCTTTACCGCGCTCTTCATCTTCCTCGACCCAGATTTCGGTATTTGTTTCTTTCTGAAGCGTCTGAATAACTTTTCCGCCCGGTCCAATAACAGAACCAATATCATCTGCTTCAATCTCCATCTTAACAAACTGTGGAGCGAATTCGGAAATCTGCTCACGGGGCTCAGAAATAGTTTCAGCCATCTTATCCAGGATATGTAACCGACCTTTTCGAGCCTGCTCAAGTGCCTCCTCAAGCTTCTCAAAAGAAATTCCGCTTACTTTCATATCCATTTGACAAGCAGTAATTCCATCACGACTACCGGCTGTTTTAAAGTCCATGTCGCCCATGAAATCTTCTTCGCCACGGATATCAGAAAGCACAACCTCCTCATCATCCCCGACAATCATACCCATTGCAATTCCCGCAACAGGTTTTTCAAGAGGAACGCCAGCATCCATCAGTGCCATAGAACCTCCACACACAGAAGCCATGGAAGAAGAGCCGTTAGATTCGGTGATATCAGAAATTACGCGAATCACATAACCGAATTCATCAAAAGATGGCATCAGCTTACTAATTGAACGCTCGGCCAAATGACCGTGACCAATTTCACGTCGCCCGGGACCGCGCATAAAACCGGCTTCACCAACACTATAGTTCGGGAAATTGTAATGGAGGAAAAACTTCTTGTCTTCCTCAGTCAGCAGAGTATCCACTGATTGTGCATCTTTTTGGGTTCCCAGTGTTACAGAGACCAAAGCCTGTGTTTCACCGCGAGTAAAGATAGCTGATCCGTGCGTACGAGCAAGATATCCCACCTGTGTCCAGATATCGCGAATATCTTCTGGAGCACGCCCGTCAATACGTTTCTTTTTCTCAAGAATCATATTGCGAAGTTCTTCTTTCTCAATCTTGCTGAGAATATCTTTAATCGTACTTCCTTCTTCAGCATATTCTTCGGTTTCAGTCAGTTCTTCAACAACGCTGTCTTTAATCTCCTGAAGTCCTTCACTATACTTCTCTTTGCCAAGACCAACATTCACGTGCTCGCGAATTCGTTCTTCAGCAAGTTCATGAACTTTATTCTTAAGATCTTCATCAACAGGTTCGGGCTCAAAATCACGTTTTTCTTTGCCAAACTCCTCACGAAGTTCTTCCTGAAATTCACAAAGTTTCTTGATGGACTTATGAGCCGCTTTAATAGCATTAAGCATTTCTTTTTCAGAAATCTCTTCCATCTCACCTTCCATCATTATAACACTCTCAGCAGTACCACCAATGATCATATCGATGTCGCTCTCTTCCATTTCGCTGATGGTCGGATTGATGATAAATTCCCCATCTATACGTCCTACACGAACTTCGGCAATAGGACCTGCAAAAGGAACATCAGAAATATGGAGCGCTGCTGAAGCACCGACACCGCCCAATACATCGCCGTCATGCTCTCCATCAGAGGAAAGTACGGAACAGATTATTTGGGTATCGAAGCGATATCCGTCCGGAAAAAGAGGACGAAGACTGCGATCGATCAAACGACTTGACAGAACTTCCTTATCGTTAGGACGTCCTTCTCGCTTAATAAATCCGCCCGGAAATTTACCACCGGCAGAGAAGCTTTCTCGCAGATCAACAGTTAAAGGAAAAAAGGGTTTATCTGTAGGCTCCTTTGAGCTTACCGCTGTACATAAAACCATGGTGTCTCCCATGCGAACCACAACTGCACCGTCGGCCTGCTTTGCAATACGGCCGGTTTCTATAGATAATGTCTTACCCGGTGCAAATTCTACACTTCTAAAATCTTCTTTCATCGTAATACTATATTCAATTCAAATTTAAAATAAATAAACAAAGCTTTATGTAACGATTTCAAAACTTTGTATCTGATTAGGAAGGGAGATACTGTACAAAACACTATATAACAATACAGTATTGTAAAAAAGGCACGTTTCATTAACGTGCCTCCAAGAATTACTTGCGAATTCCTAAATCACTAATAAGCTCTCGATATTTCTCAATATCATTATCTTTGAGGTAGTCAAGTAACTTTCGTCGTTTCCCTACCAGTTTTAACAATCCTCTTCGAGAATGGTGATCTTGTGTGTTTTCCTGAATATGTTCAGTAAGATCATTAATGCGCTCAGTCAGTATTGCAATCTGAGCTTCAGTAGATCCGGTATTCTCCTTTGACCCACCATATTTTTTTACAAGTTCCTCTTTTCGCTCTTTTGTTATCGCCATGTGTTAATTAAATTCTTTTTGTCTTTTCTACAACTGTGTATAACGTTCTTATATTAGCAAGCAAAGATAAGCGTTCAAACCGTATTTTGCAATATTTTAATGCTTACCAAGCAGTTGCTGTGTCTGCTTTTTATCCTCTTTTAGTTGTTCAATTAATTCTTCTTTTCCGTTAAATTTTTTCTCATCTCTTATACGCTTAAAAAATCGCACTTGTACCTCTTTACCATAAATATCCGTTTCAAAATTAAACAGGTGCACTTCAAGCGTCTGCTGTTCCCCGTCAAATGTTGGACGGGTACCAATATTCATCATTCCATTAAACCAATCGCCATTAATACGAACCTTTACCGCATACACCCCTTCTTTGGGGATAATCTTATTCACATGCTCCGGCTTTATGTTCGCAGTAGGAAAACCAATTGCTTTTCCTCTTTTATCTCCATGAACTACTGTTCCGTTTAGACGATACGGTCGCTGCAAAAAGTCAGTAGCTTGTTCTATATTTCCATCCTTGCTTATAGCATTACGAATGGCAGTGCTGCTTACCGTTTTTTCCCCTACTTCGTGTTTGGATACAACATATGAATCAAAGCCAAGTTCGGCACCGAGTTTTTCAATTGTCTCGATGGTTCCTTCCCTGTTACGCCCAAAATGATGGTCGTAACCGATCACAAATTCACTCACCCCAATTTTTTTATGGATAACATCTCGGATAAATTCCTCTGAACTGAGCAAAGAAAAATCGCGATCAAATGGAATAACAATCATTCGATCAATCCCGAGCTCTTCGAGAATTTCACAGCGCTCCTCCAAGGTAGTCAATAGCTTTATGCCATCATCCCCCGGATTGATAATATTTCTCGGATGAGGATCAAACGTAACCAAAACGCTTCGCCCTCCCCTCTCATTGGCCTTGGCTACCACGGTATCAATAATGGCTCGGTGGCCGGCATGTACTCCGTCAAATGTTCCAACCGTTAATACCGTATTTTCTTCCCGTTCAACATTATCCAAAAAAACAAGTTCAGACATTTGTTAATAAATTGAGGTCTTTATTTAATGAAGATCAATATTTGAGGCATAGTCGTTAATAGAAAATATCTCTTCCATCTTTTCAATCGATAACGCATCTTTATTCTTATACTCACCGATAGCTACTCGCTGCAATCCGGTTAAATGCCCAACCGTTCCCAGTGAATTTGCTAAATCATCGGCAAGTGTACGAATGTACGTTCCTTTACTGCACTTTACATATAACTCTAACCGTGGCAAATTGCATTCCATTATCTTCGTTTCTTCAATAATTACCTGCCTCGGCTTCCGCTTAACCTCTTTTCCTTTTCGCGCTAACTTATAAAGTGGATCACCATCATGCTTCAAGGCTGAATACATGGGGGGAATCTGTACAATCAACCCTGAAAACTGATCATCCAATGCTTGTTGGATGCTTTTTCTGGATAGGTAATTAAAGGGAGCACGTTTTTCAGGGGTCGTCTCTGCATCAAGACTGGGCGTTGATGATCCAAAAACAATTTCAGCGACATACTCCTTATCAGCTTCCTGGAAAGCAGAAACAGTTCTCGTTCCATCACCACAACATAAAATAAGTAGCCCTGTTGCCATTGGATCAAGCGTACCGGCATGACCTATTTTTCGAATATTTGTGCATTTGCGCAAGAACTTGACAACCTGGAAACTGCTCCACCTTTTGGGTTTGTCAATCAGGAAGGCCGCACCTTCATTATAATCGAAGTCGGGATCAGGCAAATTTTTATTGGAAAATATCGGCAGCTCTTCGAGCGGAATCGCTTTTGCCATGAGCAGTCCTACTCCTCATCGTCTTCGTTAGACTCGCGTTCTTTTCGCTCTTTACGAATTTTTTGAAACAGCTTCTCCATCTTCTCAACATGTTCGGCTGTTTTATCATTAATAAAATGTAGTTCAGGAATCCGTCGCACCTGGTGACGAATTTTAGATGCTAACTCCTTGCGAATAGCTGCATTCTGTTCTTCCAGATAGGCAAAGATAGCATCTTCATCTTTTCCGGGAGCATACACACTCAACAATACCTTGGCGATTAGAAGGTCAGGAGTAACATCAACTTTTGTGACCGTAATAAACGATCCACTCCGCTGATACCCCTTCTGTATTATCTTACCAAGATCACGCTTTATTACAGCACCAAGCCGTTCTGTACGAATACTCATAATCCAACAATTAAGATTAATGCGTTAGCTATCGTCACTTTTCACATCTTCGAGACTTCGGCGTTCCTCAACAACCTCATAGTTCTCGATAACGTCGCCAACTTTGATATCATTGTAATTTACAATACTGATACCACATTCGTACCCACTTTTGACTTCTTTAACGTCATCTTTGAAGCGTTTAAGAGCATCAATTTCCCCGTCATAAATTACAACACCGTCACGAACCACCCGGACCGGGTTATTGCGGTTAATCTTGCCGTCGGTTACATAACATCCGGCAATAGTTCCTACACTGGATACTTTAAAGATTTCTCTAACTTCAGCATTACCATACAATCGTTCGCTAATTTCGGGTGAAAGCATACCCTCCATCGCATCTTTAACCTCATCAACGGCATCATAAATCACGCTAAAGAGTCGTATATCAATCTCTTCCTCTTCAGCTACTTTACGCGCATTGGAAGTCGGACGAACCTGGAATCCGATAATAATTGCCTCCGAAGCAGAAGCAAGGAGTACGTCAGATTCGGTTATAGCTCCAGCTCCGGTATGAATAATATTCACAGACACCTCTTCATTACTCAGCTTCTGTAAAGCCCCGGAAAGTGCTTCAATCGATCCGTCAACATCTGCCTTAATAATAAGGTTGAGATCTTCGATCTCACCAAGTGCAAGACGACGTGAAAGGTCATCAAGACTCATATGCTTGGATTGACGCAGCTCTTGCTCTCGCTTGATCTGCTGTCGCTGATTGGCAATCTCTTTGGCCTTCTTCTCATCATCGAGGGCAACAAGTTTGTCACCGGCCTGTGGGATATCATCAAATCCAGTTAACTGTAATGGTGTAGAAGGACCTGCCGACTCAATGCGTTCTCCGTGTTCATTTTCCATAGCACGTACTCGACCAAAGCATGGTCCGGCTACAAATGCATCGCCCACTTCAAGTGTACCATTCTGTACAAGAATATTTGATACAATACCTTTTCCTTTGTCAACACGAGCCTCAAGAACAACCCCATCAGCATTTCTATCGGGATTTGCTTTTAACTCCATCAATTCGGATTCAATAAGAACCTTCTCAAGCAGTTCCGGAATACCTTCACCGGTTTTAGCTGAAACTTCAGCAACCTGATTAGTACCACCGTACTCTTCAACAATTACATCATGTTCAGCGAGTTGCTGCTTAATTTTATCGGGATTAGCTCCGGGTTTATCCATCTTGTTAATCGCAACAATAATAGAAACACCGGCAGCCTTGGCGTGATTAATCGCCTCAATAGTTTGCGGCATCACAGCATCATCCGCTGCAACCACAAGAATAACAATATCTGTTGCCTGTGCCCCACGCGAACGCATGGCAGTAAATGCTTCGTGGCCCGGGGTGTCAAGGAATGTAATAGGTCGTCCATCATCGGTTGTTACCTCATAAGCACCCACGTGCTGAGTAATACCACCGGCTTCTCCTTCGGCAACCTGTGACTTACGAATATAATCAAGCAGAGACGTTTTACCGTGGTCAACGTGCCCCATAACCGTAATGATGGGTGCACGAGGTTCAAGATCTTCCGGATCATCTTCTTCAAGTTCAATTTCCTCAATGGCATCATCGGCATCAACAAATTCAACTTCATAGCCATACTCTTCGGCAACAAGTTCAATTGTGCTGGCATCCAAACGCTGATTGATTGAAACCATCATACCGAGATCCATACAGGTCGTAATCACATCATTGGCTTTCACATCCATCAGTTCAGCCAAATCACTTACCGTAATAAACTCAGTAGCTTCAATGATCTGATCTTCAAGCTCTTCAAGCTCCTGCTGCAGCTGTTCTTCTTCCTCGCGTTCTTCTTTTCGCTGACGACGTCGTTTCTGGCGTTTACTACCAACCGTTTCAGACGACTGCATTTTCTGCAGCGTCTCCTTCATTTTCTGTTCTACATCCTCCTCATCAACACGGCTTCCACGCTTACGACGCTTCTTCTTATTTTTCTTTTTACTTTTCTTCTTGTTTCTCTTACCAGATTTTTTATTTGACCCATCATCATCTTCCTGGCGATCTTTCTTGCGCTTTCGCTTCTTGCGTCGCTTAGGCTTACTATCATCAATTTTGACCTTACCGACAACTTTTGTTCCCTTTAATCGACCAGCATGACCCCGAATTACACCATGCTCTTCCTCATCTTCCTCATCTTCCTCATCTTCTTCGTCTTCATCCTCGTCATCATCTTCTAAATCATCCTCCTCGTCTTCGTCATCTCCTTCCTCTTCGGAGTCATCTTCATCCTCTTCAATATCCTCATCCGCGGGTTCTTCTTCTGAGGTATCATCTTCCTCAGCTTCGTCAACCTCTTTATCTTCTTCGGCTTCTACCGTTTCCTGAGGCTCTTCAACTTCTTCTTCATCCTGATCTTCCTCCTCAGACTCCTCTTTAGCCTCAACTTCCACCTCTTCTTCATCAGACTCATCCATCTCTTCAACCTGATCTTCTTCAGAGGCTTCGGGTTCTTCCTCAACTTCCTCTTCAGGCTCTTCCTCATCTTTTGGCTTGATGCCTTCTATCTCTTCCTCTTCCTGAGGCTCAATAGGCAAGTCCTCATCTTCAAGAGG
>JABAHQ010001128.1_pt7 | contig 12799 bp, 9 predicted proteins | sample 7062091 | NCBI WGS metagenome assembly JABAHQ01 (sample SAMN14534359, study PRJNA622989) | marine sediment metagenome | biome: marine biome [ENVO:00000428]; feature: marine pelagic biome [ENVO:01000023]; material: deep marine sediment [ENVO:00002113] | place: India: Gulf of Kutch | collected...
TCATCCTTTTGGTCGAAGACGAACCCGATGACGAAGCCCTCACTCTGAGGGCGCTCAAACAAAATAATATCAAGGGCAAAGTCGTGGTCGCGCATGATGGTGTCGAAGCGTTGAACTATCTCTGGGGCAGAAGCCACTACGCGGATCGCGACACCAGCATTATGCCACAGATCATTTTCCTCGATTTGAAGCTCCCCAGAATGAACGGTCTGGAATTTTTACGGCACATTCGCTCGGATAAACGAACCCGGCTGTTGCCCGTTGTCATTTTGACCAGTTCAAAAGAGGAAGAAGACATCCTCAACGCCTATGCACAGGGGGCAAACAGCTACATTCGCAAACCAGTCGATTTTAAGGAGTTTGGTGAAACAGTACGACAATTGGCGTCATATTGGTTGCTCTTAAATGAAGCACCGACAAACGTAATTCGGGAGGAATAGATGAGCAAACCCATTCGGGTTTTGATCGTCGAAGATTCGGAAGACGATGTGCTTATTTTGCTGCGACATCTGCGGCGCAATGGATTTTCCCCAATTTACGAGGTGGTGGAAACCGCAGAAGCCATGCGGGCAGCTTTGAAAAAACAGCAATGCGACGTCATCATTTCCGATTATTCCATGCCGAACTTCGACGGTCTGACCGCATTGCAGACGTTGAAAGAAACCGGACTCGATCTGCCATTTATCATCGTGTCTGGCGTGATCGGTGAAGAGGTGGCGGTGTCCGCCATGAGAGCCGGCGCCCATGATTATCTGATGAAAAACAATCTCACCCGACTCATCCCGGCCATCGAACGTGAATTGCAGGAAGCAACGGAGCGCCGGCAGCGCAGGCTGGCTGAGCAAGCATTGCGCGAAAGCGAAAAGCGCTATAAAATGGCGACCGAGGCCGGCAACGTGGGGGTCTGGGACTGGAACCTCGAGACCGATGAACTTCATCTCGATCCGAAATTAAAGGCCATGCTCGGTTACGAGGCGCATGAAATCCAAAATCACATGGATGCCTGGCTTGAGTTGGTGCATCCAGACGACCGGTCCAAAGTAACCAATCAAGCCCAAAAACATCTCGAGGGCGCGTTGCCAATTTATGAAATCGAGCACCGGATAGTGCATAAAGATGGAAGTGTCCGCTGGTTTCTGGCTCGGGGTACCGCACTCCGGAACGCAAGCGGCGAGCCGTATCGCATGATTGGCACCGACACCGACATTACCGACCGTAAGGGTGCTGAAGAGGCGCTACACAAAGCCCTCTCCGAAGTCAAACAGTTAAAAAACCAACTCCAGGCAGAGAACATTTACTTGCAAGAAGAAATAAAAACCCAGTACAATTTCGAGGAAATCATCGGTACCTCTCCTGCTCTGCAAAAAGTCTTTCAGAAAATTGAACAGGTCGCCAGCACCGATGCCAGCGTCCTCATCACAGGGGAAACCGGCAGCGGCAAGGAGTTGATCGCCCGGGCCGTACACAACCGCAGTAAGCGTGCGGACAAAGTGCTGGTCAAAGTCAACTGCGCGGCTTTGCCGGAAAACTTGATCGAAAGCGAACTCTTCGGACACGAAAAAGGCGCCTTCACGGGCGCGCTTGCGCGAAACATTGGTCGCTTCGAACTGGCAGACCAGGGCACGATTTTTTTGGATGAAATTGGCGACTTGCCATTGGGTTTGCAAACCAAACTGTTGCGCGTTCTCCAGGAAGGTGAGTTTGAACGTGTGGGAGGGTCAAAAACCTTGCGGGTGGATGTCAGAGTGATTGCCGCAACCAACCGCGATCTGGAAAATGCGGTCAGAAATGGTGACTTTCGCGAAGACCTGTATTACCGGCTGAATGTGTTTCCCATTCACAGCCCGCCGCTTCGGGAACGCAAAGAAGATATCCCCATTCTCGCGAAACACTTTTGTGACAAATCCCGGGCCAAGATCGGCAAAAACGTAGATTCGGTTGACCAAAAGGTAATGGATGCCCTGCTTGCTTATGATTGGCCGGGCAATGTGCGCGAATTGGAAAACACCATCGAACGCGCTTTGATCCTCACCCAGGGGAATCGCTTAAAACTGGGCGACTGGTTGCCGCAGCGCTCTCTTTTAAAAAGCCCGACGTCCTCACAAAGCGGTGCGTCGCACATCCCCACGATATGGGAAAACGAAAAGGAGTACATCACCAGAGTCCTGGAGATGACCAATTGGCGTGTCCGGGGAGAAAAGGGAGCCGCAAAAATTTTAGACCTCCACCCTTCCACGTTGGAGTCAAGAATGAAGAAGTTGAACATCAAGCGCAAAAGTTAGGCTGCAAACTGAAAAGAGCACAATTATGTTGACTTCTGTTATTTTGACTCTTTGATTTTGAGACCCCCGCCAAAGCCCGACATTTCGTGTCACCCCTGAAATATCACGCCTCACGTCCTCTCTCGTTTAAATCGACCCCCAGATTAGTATCCATTCAAACCTTTTATTTACAATTACTTGCAAGATTCTCCTGCAACGCTTTTTTTGTTTGGCACAGGAGTTGTCTAAAAATAAACTATCGACAATTTTCAAAGGCTAATTTTAACCATTTAGGAGATCAAAGATGAAAGTACCCCTTTGCAAACTGGATGAGATTCCCGAAACAGGAACCAAGAAGATAGACTTTCTGGGACGCGAAGCCCTGGTCTTTAAAGTCGATGGCGAACCCAAGGCCATTCTCAACATTTGCATGCACCTCGGCGGCCCGATGAAGCTGGAGAATTGCACGTTGGTCTGCGAGTGGCACGGCGCCGAATTCGACTGCTGGGATGGCAAGCGCCTGAAAGGGCCCGCGCGCCGCGATTCGCAATTGATCACCCTGCCTACGCAGGTGGAAGATGGCACGTTGAAGTACGTGTTCGGCGACTAATTTTAGAACAGCGGGCGGCCTACAAGTATTAATGCCAAATTTGAACGAGGATTCTATGACCGACTCCCCTTACCACAAAGGAGAACAAGAAGTCCAGAAAAGGATTGGCGAGGAAACCATCGCCCAAAAAACTGGACGGATTATCAGCGATAGCCTACCTGCCGGCGCTTGGAAATTCATCGATAAACAGCCTATGGTGATTGTAAGCAGCCAGGATGTGAAGAGAAATATTTGGACTTCAATTCTTGTGGGCGAGCCTGGCTTTATGACTGCTGAGAATGAAAGGAATGTCCGCATACATTTGCCTTCAATTGTTAGCAGTAAACTCGATCCCTTCTGGGAGAATATCCGCCAACAACCAAACATAGGGATGCTGTTTATCGAACTGGCTACAAGAAAAAGGTTAAGAATCAACGGCATTTCGACTCTGTCAGACCTGAATATGCACGTCTCCGTGCAGCAGGCTTATCCCAATTGTCCGAAGTACATCCAGCGCCGAGAGATTGCAGTGACGGAATCGAACAAGCGCTCTCATTCAAGGAAGCGCGGAACGGTATTAACCACGGAGTTTAAAAACTGGATAGAACATTCGGATACCCTCTTTGTCGGCAGTTCTGACGACCAGGGCAATCTCGATGCCTCCCACCGAGGCGGAAATCCCGGTTTTGTAAAAATAGCGGACGAAACGACGCTCATCGTACCGGATTATCCGGGAAACAGCATGTTCAATACGTTGGGGAATTTTTGGGTAAATCCCAAAGCCGGCGTTCTGTTTGTGGATTTCGCAACAGGAAACACGTTACAACTCACTGGCAAGGTAGAGATTTCCTGGGAGGAAGCCGGAACTGAAGAAACCACTGGCGGGACAATGCGCTTCTGGAAGTTCTTTATTTCGAAATGGATGTGGATGGACTCGCTTAAGGGTGTCAACTGGAAATTCGTCAATCATTCGTCCTTCAATCCTTCAACCAAAAACCATTGAATAAATGTGGAGGTGACATTATATGGAAGCCATATCTGAAGTATCTGCTACCGAGAATAGTAAAGCTTTGAGAGTCCAATTTGAGAAGTTAGCGTATCCCTTAATGGATAAACTCTTCAGCACGGCACTGTCGATGACCAAAGACAAATTGGACGCTGAAGACCTGGTGCAGGAAACCTACTTGAAAGCTTATCGCTTCTATCATCGATTTAAGCCCGGCACAAATTTTCGTGCCTGGATATTTCGCATTCTTGTGAATAATTTCATCAATCAATATAGAAGTATACAGAAGCAGCCTACAAAGGTAAACTTTGAAATCGTCTCTAATCTCTTAATAAGCTCAGACCTCGGGCAAGCAACAAAGGATGACGTAAACCCTTTGAGCGAGAATTATGCCGAACTCTTCGATGATACGGTCTCCAAAGCCCTGGATAAATTGCCGGTTAAGTATCGGCTTTTGGTTCTCTTATCTGATGTCAACCAACTAAAATATAAAGAAATTGCACAAACGCTGGGATGTCCGGTTGGCACGGTAATGTCGGGACTGAGTCGCGGACGCAAAAAGTTGTCGAGATTACTAAAAAGATATGCCGTCGAGAACGGTTTTGTAAAGCAGAAGCTTGACTGATGTACACTTGATAATTCGAGATCAGTAATTTTCTCTTCTGATTTTTTCATGCTAACCCGCGCGTAGCCGCAGACAAAAGGTCAAGATGATTAAAGTCAAAATAATTTATGTTGTAGAAATTTCAGCATTATCTCACGGTAAATTATCTTGTTTTTTGTTGACTCCCCTATTATCGCGTGCCTCTCTCCTCCATTCATGAACATCCCATCGCAACATATAACACAAAACTCCATCGACGCAACTGTTCGCTGACGAACAATTACTGTATTGTCAGCGTATAGTTTTCTTGTCAAGTGACAACAGTCTCTCTCCTAAGTTTTTAAAAAACAATGATGGCATAAATATTGAAGAAATAAAGTCTTTTAAAACTTGTTGGCTTAATTCGCCCATCCAAAATTCACGGAGATAACCGGATGTTTAAAAACTACCTTAAAATTGCTCTTCGTAACTTAAGAAAATACAAGGCCTATTCGTTTATCAATCTGTTCGGTTTGGCCATTGGCATGGCCTGTTGCATCCTGATTGTCCTTTATATTCATGATGAACTAAACTTTGACCGCTTTCATGAAAACTGGCAGAGGATTTACCGGATCGTGGAAAATCGCAGTTCACCGGACCAGGGCGAACGCCAATTTGCCATCACCATGCCGCCGCTTGGCCCAACCATGGTCGAGGAATTTCCTGAAGTGGCCAACGCCGTTCGGTTCATCATGGCCGGTCGGTTTACCATGGAGTACAAGAACAATAAGTTCTACGAAGGCGACTATCTCATTTCCGAACCGAGTTTGTTCGAGATTTTTGACTTTGAATTGCTGCAAGGCGACGAGATGGCATTAAACGAACCAAACTCGGTGGTTCTGACCGAAGAATCTGCACGGAAATATTTTGGCAATGAGAATCCCATGGGGAAAACGTTGCACTCAGAAGACCGTGAAGTGGATTTTAAAGTCACCGGAGTTCTGCGCAACCTGCCTCATCATTCTCATCTGCAGTTCAGCATGCTTTTCTCTTTGGCGACCTTTCAAGGAAATGAAGGCTGGCAACGCTTTCTGAGTTCCTGGGATTCGGATTATATGATCACGTACATCCTTCTCGATGAAAATACCAACCCTGCTGAGCTTGAGGCAAAACTCCCGGCGTTCCTGGCCAAACATCGCGGGGAAAATCCGGAAAAGAAACGGGAGATTACTCTGCAACCTCTGGCCGACATTCATTTTCGTTCCGGAAACATTGAATCCGACCGCAACGCCAGCAAAGGCGAAATGGCCTACATCTACATTTTCGCCGCAATCGCTGCTTTCATTGTTTTGATTGCCTGCATCAACTACATGAACCTGGCCACGGCCCGATCGATCAATCGCGCCAATGAAGTGGGGTTGCGAAAAGTGGTCGGCGCCTATCGTTTGCAGCTTGTCGGACAATTTCTGAGTGAGTCGATTTTGATGACTCTGCTGTCTCTTTTGCTTGCCTACGTCGTTGTACAAAATCTCCTGCCCGCATTTAACGAGCTTACGGGCAAAGAACTCAGTCTCCAAATCAAAGCAAGTGGCTTCCTGCTTGTTGCTTTGATTATGTTAACCACTTTAGTGGGACTGATCTCGGGAAGCTACCCCGCTTTTTATTTATCGCGGATTCAAATCGTCAGAGTGCTGAAAGGGAAATTCAAAGCCGGTACCGGAGAAGCGTTGTTTCGCCGCGGTTTAGTAGTGACGCAATTTGCCCTGTCCATCATCATGATCGTAGCCACCATCGTGGTCTTTAACCAAATGAATTATGTGCAAAACAAACGGTTGGGATTCAATGAGGAGCATTTGGTTGTCGTCGACATCAACAGCGGATTTGCCCGTCGCGATTTTCAAGCTATAAAAACGGAGTTCGCCCGCAATCCGGAAGTCCGCAGCGTTTCGGTCTCGTCCCGGGTGCCGGGCGAATGGAAAACCATTCCGGAAATTGAAGTCATTCCCGAAGCCGCGTCGGAGTCAAATGCTCACGTCATGCACTATTTCGGCGTGGATGAGGACTTCCTGAGCACGTTTCAAATTAAACTGGTGGACGGCAGGAACTTCCTTGAGACCATGACCACCGACACCTCCGCCGTACTCATTAACGAAGCCGCTGCCGAAATATTAGGCTGGCAAGATCCGTTGGGGAAGCAGCTTCGTGTCAAAGACGTGGATTTCACGGGGAGGGTCATCGGAGTCGTGAAGAATTTTCATTTCCGCTCTTTGCATGAGAAAATCGGCCCAATTGTGCTCGGACACAGAAGCAACCCTATCGATCTGATCGACTATTTCACCGCGCGCATTACAGGCAAAAACATCGCTGGCACACTCGAGCATTTAAGGACGGTACACGAACAATTCGACAAAGTGACGCCCTTTGAATATCATTTTCTCGACCAACAGTTGGCAAACTTCTACGAAACGGATCGGACCGTTGGACAACTTTTTGGGATTGCGGCGGGCCTGGCGATTTTCATCGCCTGTCTCGGTCTATTCGGCCTCGCGGCGTTCATGGCGGAGCAGCGGACAAAAGAAATCGGCGTGCGCAAAGTGCTGGGCGCCTCCGTTTCTCAGATCGTGCTGTTGTTTTCGAAGGAATTTGCCAGGCTGGTCCTCATTGCCCTGATTGTGGCGTCGCCGATTGCTTTCTACTTCTCCAAACAATGGCTGCAAGAATTTGCTTATCAAACCAGGCTCGGATTTGACACGTTTTTGTTGGCCGGCGTGGTGGCTTTGGCTATTGCCTGGGTGACCGTCAGCTATCAGGCCATCAAGGCGGCGGTGGCGAATCCGGTGGAGGCGTTACGGTATGAATANNAGATTTCAAACTTTAGAGATTTGGCAAATGGCAATCGAACTCGGTGACAAACTTTTTGATGATCGCAGACACACTTGAACAAAAACATATGTATCGTTTTGCTGAGCAAATACGCGAGGGTGGAATGAGTGTTTCGAACAACATTGCAGAAGGCTCGGGATGCCCTTCTGACAAAGAGTTTGCCAGGTTCCTTGATATCGCAAGAAGGTCCGTATTTGAGAATGCTAATATCGTGATCATACTGTTCAAGCGAAAAATAATTGACCAAAAAACAAAAGACGAAATGCTGCAGTCATTTGACCACTTGTCTCGCCGTATTACGAGTTTCAAAAAAACCTTGAAAATTCATTGATTGTGAGGGCATAGCGTCGAGCGCTGTTTGTGCCCTAAGCGCCATGCGCTATGCGAGGTGATCATGTTCAAAAACTACCTCAAAATTACACTCAGGAACATGCTCAAAAATAAAGTCTATTCAGTCATAAATATCTTCGGATTGGCTTTGGGTATGGCATGCAGCATGCTTATTTTTATGTATATAGCCCATGAACTTAGTTATGATAGGTACCACAGCAACGCCGACCGAATCTACCGGGTTACCCAAAAGTCAGACGTCCCAAATGGTTACAACCTTCATTTTGCACGCTGTTCTGTCAACTGGATAAATCAATTGCCGAAGGAATATCCGGAAATCGAGACATTAATCCGGTTCCAGAGAAGCCGTATCACAGACATTAAAATTGGTGAAAACAAATTTCGGGATAGACACACATTTAAAACAGATGCCAATGTATTTGACGTCTTTGACTTTGAATTGATTCAAGGAGAGCCTCGGAATGCACTGAGTGAACCCTACTCAGTTGTCCTGACAGAATCAATAACACAAAAATATTTCGGCGAAGAAAATCCAATCGGTCAGGAAATTACGTTTGTCGGTGATACTGTAGGCTCTGCTGAAAAATATAAAATCACCGGCGTTCTTCGAGATCTGCCTCCTAACTCACATTTTAAAATCAATTTTCTCAAATCTTTTAAGAGTCCAGAAGAAAGAACCGGCTGGGCTTACATTTATATCCTTTTGAAACCCAATACAAATGCGAAAATATTGGAAAGTAAATTCAGGGCATTTATCGAAAAACATGTAGATGCCGAAATTGCCGACTACGCTTTTCTTCCTTTGCAACGATTAACAGATATACATCTGCATTCCGACTTGGCCAGAGAAATAGAACCTAACGGTAATATTCTTTACATCTATATTTTTGCCAGTGTCGCGGTTTTCATCATTTTAATCGCTTGTATTAATTTTATGAACCTCGCTACCGCCCGTTCACTGGACCGCGCACGCGAGATTGGCATTCGCAAAGTTTTAGGCTCAGATCGTACTCAGCTCATCGGATATTTTTTTTGTGAATCATTTGTTTTCGCCCTGATAGCCTTCTGTCTTGCGATCGGTTTTGTAGAGCTATTTCTGTCGGACTTTAGTAACCTGGTTGGGCAATCGTTACGGCTAAATAGCGGCATTTTGATTGGCTTCTCTATCATTGCTTTGATAACCGGCTTAGTGGCAGGCAGTTATCCCGCTATGGTAATGTCATCGTTCCGTCCGGTTTCGGTTTTACGAGGCAAGTTAGCGACAACATCAGGCTCGAGGAGAGAATTTTCATTGCGTAAGGCTCTGGTTGTGCTGCAGTTCGTACTGTCAATTGGATTGATTGTCAGTGCCTTCATCACCCATCAGCAATTTCGCTATATTCAGAACAAAAATCTTGGGTTAAACACTGAACAAACAGTTGTCATTCCACGCATTCCCGACGCGATTAAAGAAAATTATTTTGCATTCAAGAATGAAATCACGGCTTTCCCCGGCGTTGCAGGTGTAAGCGCTTCTATGGAAGAACCATCCCGCGAAATTCGTGATACAGCACCGATTTATGCCGAGGGCATGCAGGAGGGTGAAGATACTATCGTTATGGACATTCTACCGGTTGATTTGAATTTCTTCGATTTTATGGATATTGAAATAGTCGCCGGAAAAACATTTCCACCCAGTTTGATGCGTACAACACCTTCTCCGTCTCAAGAGCAACAGGATGTTGTCAACTTTATAAATGAACAAAACAGGTACTACATTTTGAATGAAACCGCCATCAAAGCCATCGGCTGGACAAAACCTGAAGATGCATTAGACAAAAAGTTTAGTTGGGGCAATTCTATGTTTAATCTGCAACGTGGTCCGGTTATCGGAGTGGTTAGGGATTTTCACTTCACGTCTCTTCGTAATAAAATCGAACCGGTCGTGATGGTTTACGAGCCCATTTGGCTCAGCACAATCATGATCAAAGTTCATCCTGAAAACATAGCTGCAACTCTTGATCACGTTGAGCAAAAATGGAACGAATTCTACCCCGACTATCCTTTTGAATATACTTTTGTCGACAAGCTATTTGAACAATTATATGTCTCGGAACAAAAGCAAACCCGGGTTTTGGGGTTGTTCTCCGGCGTTGCCATTTTTGTGGCTTTGATGGGGATTTTCGGATTGGCTGCATACACCGCCGAACAGCGCACGAAAGAAATCGGTATCCGCAAAGTGCTCGGTGCGACTGTCACGGGGATTGTCGGTTTGCTCTCGAAAGACTTTGTGAAGTTGGTCCTGATTGCCAACGTCATTGCCTGGCCCATCGCCTGGTACGCCATGAACCGCTGGCTACAGAATTTCGCTTATCGCACCGATATCGACTGGTTCGTATTTGCTCTGGCAGGCGGGTTGGCTTTGATTATTGCGTTAGCCACGGTAAGTTCACAGGCCATCAAAGCGGCGGTGGCGAATCCGGTGGATGCGTTGCGGTACGAATAGCGCTTAGAGCAAAGCGCCCCGTGCATAAATTCTGGTTGACCAACTTTGGACCTGGCAAATGCATCGAACCATAATTTTCAGACGAAATTGACTTGTCGTATTACAAGCTTTAAACAAGCATTAAAAACTCATTAATTGTAAAATTGCGAGGGCATAGCGTCGAGCGCTGTTTGTGCCCTAAGCGCCATGCTCTATGCGAGGTGATCATGTTAAAAAACTATTTAGTGATAGCCTTTAGAAATTTTTTCAAACAAAAAGGCTCGGCCTTTATCAACGTTTTGGGATTGGCCGTGGGTATCGCCTGCTGTCTCTTTATTTTGCTTTACGTTAAGGACGAGCTCAGCTACGACCGTTTCCATAAACGATCAGATGACATCTACCGCGTGGTTCGGACCAGCAGCGCCATGACCTGCGCACCCCTGGCCCCGGCCATGGTCGATGCATTTCCGGTCGTGCAAAAAGCCATTCGTATCATGCCGGATGACATGTCCATTAGCCGTGGCCGGGAAAAGCGATTCAAGGAAGACCGGGTCTTCTTCGTCGAACCTGAATTTTTCAATATTTTTTCTTTTCCGTTAATCAAAGGAAATCCTGAGACAGTTCTTGACGATCCTCAAAGTCTCGTCATCACCGAAGAGATGGCTCAGAAATATTTTGGAAATGAGAATCCTGTGGGCCAGGTCCTCACGGTACACGGAGAAGAGGTCCTGGATCTGAAAGTCACCGGCATTGTTGAGAGCGCTCCGGCCAATTCGCACTTCCATTTCGATTTTTTGCTGTCGTTCAAATTGGTGGAGATGTTCTCCGGGCGCATGGACAATTGGAGCACCAATTGGCTTTATACTTACTTGCTTCTGGACGAAGGTGCCTCCGCCAGGAATTTGCAAGTACAACTGCCTGACTTTTTTGAGACACACACCGGCAAGGCCTGGAATTACTTCCGAATTCAACCTCTTACCGATATCCACCTCTATTCCGACGTATCCTGGGAAATCGAACCGCAAAGCAGCATTAAATATGTCTACACGTTCTCGGCGATTGCCATTCTGATCTTGCTGATCGCCTGCATCAACTTCATGAACCTTGCCACAGCGCGTTCCGCGAATCGCGCCCAGGAAGTCGGTATGCGCAAGGTTCTCGGCGCGCATCGTCGACAGTTGATCAAACAATTCATCGGCGAGTCGTTTCTGATGACGTTCATGGCGTTGTTGCTGGCGCTTTTGTTGGTGGAGATGTTCCTGCCCACATTCAACTATCTTTCCGGCAAAGCACTTTCATTCAGTCTGTTCGAAAACAAGGTTCTTCTGTTGGCGCTACTTGCCATCGCACTTTTTGTGGGACTGGTTGCCGGAAGCTATCCGGCCTTCTTTCTTTCAACATTTCAACCGGTGAAAGTACTCAAAGGGAGATTGGGTCGTGAAGATGGCACATCCGGTGCAAAATTGAGAAAGGTGCTGGTTGTCCTGCAATTTGTCATCTCGGTTTTCTTGATAATTGGCACGGCGGTAGTTTACAGCCAGCTTTCGTACATGCAAAACAAGCGTCTCGGCTTTGAGAAGGAGCAGGTTGTTGTGCTACCGATTGAAGATGATTCACTCACGGAAGATTCTGAATTTGTAAAAACCGAACTGCTTCAGCACCCGGATGTTGTAACCGCCACTGCTTCTGACAATGTTCCGGGCAGAGGTGTGAGCGATTTTCCGTATCGTCTCGAGGGCGCCCAGGGGGAGGAGGATATGTGGAAAGCAGTCTGGGACACCTATTTCGTCGATGCCGATTTTATCGAGACGCTGGACATCGAATTGAAAGCAGGCCGAACTTTTTCTAAAGAAAGGGCTACAGATAGCGAATCGTTCATTCTCAATGAAACGGCTGTAAAGAAAGCGGTCGATCTGTATGGTGAAACCTGGAGTTCACCGATTGGCAAGCAGTTGGATTTCTACACGCCCGGACAGTCGGGCTGGGAAGTTTCGAAGCAGGGTACGGTCATTGGCGTCGTAAAGAATTTCCATTACCGTTCCTTGCACGAGACCATTGGACCCCTTGTGATTCAAACTGCCAAGTCTCCGGATCAACTTCTTATCAAAATCCGTGCATCCGAAATTTCAAGTACCCTCGGTTTTCTCAAACAAAATGTTGACGCCTTCTTTCCCGGCCAACCGTTTGAATACTATTTCTTGGACAGCCACTTCGACCAGCTTTATCGGTCGGAACAGCGATTGGGAGAAATTTTCAAATATTTTGCCTTTCTGGCCATTTTTATTGCCTGTCTCGGACTGTTCGGACTGGCTGCATACACCGCCGAACAGCGCACCAAAGAAATCGGCATCCGCAAAGTGCTCGGTGCGTCCGTTGCAGGGATTGTCGGTCTGCTTTCGAAAGACTTTGTGAAGATGGTCCTGATAGCCAACGTCATTGCCTGGCCCATCGCCTGGTACGCCATGCACCGCTGGCTGCAGAATTTCGCTTATCGCATCGATATCGACTGGTTCGTATTTGCCCTGGCCGGTGGGCTGGCTTTGATTATTGCCCTGGCCACGGTAAGTTCACAGGCCATCAAAGCAGCCTTAATCAATCCGGTGGAGAGCCTGCGATATGAGTGAGCATAGCGCGTTTGTAGTTCAGCCTTCAGGCTGCTTTT
>JABAHQ010052975.1_pt4 | contig 12795 bp, 11 predicted proteins | sample 7062091 | NCBI WGS metagenome assembly JABAHQ01 (sample SAMN14534359, study PRJNA622989) | marine sediment metagenome | biome: marine biome [ENVO:00000428]; feature: marine pelagic biome [ENVO:01000023]; material: deep marine sediment [ENVO:00002113] | place: India: Gulf of Kutch | collected...
AGGGTATCTGGCGGTGATATTCGTCGTGGCACGTCTGGTGTTTTTCTATTTGTACCTCAAGGATATCGCTGCGGTGCGCTCGCTGGTTTGGCTGGTTGGTTATTTCTGCACCTTAGCGCTTCTGTGCAGCCCGGTTTGGGGGTAGTCGAGTTCGCGTTTAATCCACTCATGCCGGGGGTGACGAGGCTACCTGTGTCATAAAAAATGACAAGTATTCGTAATTTTGACCCGTTCCCGGTTTTAGGGAGTGGTTGTTTGCGCCATCCATCGGTTCTGTCGGGGGTGTCAGTCCGTCGCTGCCGTACGCTTCATCCGCGCTTCTACGTTGTTCTCTCACAATAATCCGGCTGGGGCGGGGGTTATATAGAACGCTGTTCCCTTTTTACAAAACTCTGTCACCTAGTTTTACATCGCGGTATTGGTTGCGGGCTGCCTTCGGATCCGAGTCACTGTGAAGGTTAATTTATTATTTAAAATCAATCATATAGGTATTGTTGGCACAACTCTTGGTTGGTACTCACTGCGGTTTGCCAATAGGCCCGATTTTGGCAGTAGTAACGATTTCAACAACAATAACGATTGAAACAACTAAAAATAAAATGTCGGTAGCAGCTTAAATCGGGGGATCTCTCCCGGTGCTCGCATACCTCGAGGAGCCTTTCCATGAAAAAACTCAGCATCATTGTATCTTCAGCGGCCCTGGCCCTGGCGGCCAGCTCAACTCATGCGACCCTGTACAATGTCGAGGTCGACCTGGATGCGGTCGTCAGCGGCGGCGGTGGCGGCAGCCAGACTGGCTCTGGTTCCGGCGTGTATGACGACGTTACCGAGGTGATGACATTGACCTCGGAAGCCAGGGTCGTAGCCAACGGCATGTTCGGTATCGGCGCCGGTACCATGGAACATGAATACGAAAGTGAATTCGATTTCAGCACCAACACTGGAACCAATAGCCTCATTTCCTGTGTCAATGTGTCCGGTTCCGCCTGTAGCTTTACCCCGGTAGGGGAAGGCCCCGAAGCGCTGGATAGCGTTAGCGATATCAACTTTGACACTATGCAGTTTGAAACCGTGTCGACATTCTCCATTGCCACGACCACACAAACCTGGACGATCACCAAATTCGAGCCGGTGCCCGTGCCCGCGGCCGCCTGGATGTTTGGCTCAGCATTGTTGGGCCTGGCGGGTGTCGCCCGCCGCCGCATCAACGCTGCCTGATCGATAGATCTGAGCCCGAAAAGCCGTGGGGTTCCGACCTTGCGGCTTTTTTTATGGGTGTCGCNNGCCCGACCACCTGATCGATCTGGGTATCGGTCAACCCGATCCGGAGCTGTTACCGGTTAGCCTGTTTCAGAGCATGAGAAGCCGATGGCAGGACCTGGCCTACGGTGAGGAAACCGGCGATGCGTCGTTTCGGCAAACGCTGGGACAGTGGCTTTCCGGGGAGTACGGGTGCCGGGTGGACCCCGGGAATCTGTTGATCACGAACGGATCATCCAATGCGCTGGACATGATCTGTACCCGGTTGGCCGGGCCCGGCGACACGGTAGTGGTGGAGGATCCCAGCTATTTCATCGCGCTGAACCAGCTGGCTGATCACGGCCTGCAGGTGGTTTCAGTGGCGATGGATGAGCACGGCATGGACCCGGCTGCCCTGGAAACCGCGCTGCAGCGACATCGACCGGCGTTTATTTACACCATCCCCAGTTTTCACAATCCCACGGGTATCACCCAGCCGGACCGGCGCCGCCGGGCGCTGGTAGCACTGGCCAGGCAGTATCAGTGCCCACTGGTGGCCGATGAGGTCTACCAGTGCCTGTATTACGACCGCAGACCACCACCGCCTCTGGCCTGTTATGACCACGAGGCCCCGGTGCTATCAGTGGGCTCCTTTTCCAAGATCCTCGCCCCCGGCTTGCGCCTGGGCTGGATTCAGGGGGCGGGAAGCCCGTTGCAGACCCTGGTCGATGCGGCGCTGCTGAAAAGCGGTGGGGGGCTGGCACCGGTGACCTCGGCAATCGTGGGGCCGTTGATCGACAGTGGCGAGTTTCAACAGTATCTGGCGACGTTGCGGCACACCTACGGTCACCGGCGGGATGTTTTGTACCAGAGCCTGCAGTCGCACTCGGGGGAGAGGCTTGGGATCATCAAGCCCGAAGGCGGATACTTTCTCTGGGTTCAGGTCAATGGCCTCGACACCGCCAGTCGTCTGGACCGTGCCCGAGAGGTCGGGGTCAACTATCTGGGCGGTTCACTGTTTTCACCAGGTAAAGGCTGTGCGTCCAATATGCGCCTTTGTTTTGCCTGGTACCCGGAGGATGACCTGGCTTCGGCCGGAGAAAAGCTGGCCCGGTTGATGGAGAGCTGAGTCGGTCTGAAGATCGATATATCAGACCGACTACTGTCAATGGTCATGAAGCCTCGGCTAATGCGGCATTTCTACCGGCGTGACTTTATTGGGGTCGCAGGTAGAGTTGGCGCAGCCGCTGAATATCCGCCTCGTCCACTCCGATGGCCTGTTCCAGATAGGCGGTTACTGAGCCGTATTCCTCTTCCATTTCGGTAAAGGCGAATGCGAGGTAGGGTATTTGGTTATCGGTGACTAACGGCTGGGGTTTACCGAAACCATTTTGGCCAGCGTGCTTCAGCATCATGCGGGCAAAAGGGTTGGTTTTGGCAGCCTGTTTCAGGTCGACATTCCCTTTTTCCAGTTTGGGACGGCGGAGTTGGGTCGACAGTAGGTAATCCTGCACGATGGTATCGCGCGGCACATCGAGTGCAGTGAGGAGCAGCGCCGAAGCGATGCCAGTACGATCCTGACCCGCCGAACAATTGACCACGACAGCGCCGTCTCCCCGCAGCAGTGCATCGAAGTACAGGGTCAATTGTGGTTTTAGGTTGTGGGGCGCCGACCGGTAGAAAACTTTGGGAGAAAAGCCGTCCGGCATTGTTTCCTCGACCTCGCCTAACATCGTCAGAAGGCTGTAGTCGTGGGTCAGATATTTTACATCGTCGGCCCGTTCTACCCATTGGTTTGGGGTGAGGTCGCGTTCCTCGGAGGAGCGCAGGTCGACCACACTGCTGAAATCGAAGCGGTCGAGATAACGGTAGTCGGCCTCGGTCAGGGACGACATTGCTGCCGAGCGAAACAGCAGCCCCCGGCGGACCACCTGGCCGTCGGCGGTTTGATAGCCGCCGAGATCGCGGAAATTGGATCCGCCCTCCAGTGGCAGTACCCGATCGTAGCTTTCCAACAGTGTCTTGCTGACGGTCGGCGACGTTGATGCGGTGAGCTGCAGCGGCAGCACGATAGTCAATAAAGCCATCGTGCACAGCAGCGTGACTTTGAGACGAAGAAAAACGCGCTCTTTATACATACAATGGATTCTCCTGTAGAGGTGTCCGTTATAGAACAGGCGGCCGCACCGGCTGCTCGTCAACCGATAACGAAATATTGCGTAGTTGGGGGCCAAATACGGCCCTGGGCCGGATTCGGCATGTCCGAGCGATTCAGGATGAATCGCTCGGAGCTTCGTTAGAAGTTCAAACGTGCGCCGATCAGGTAACGGCGACCGAAACTTTCCACCTGGTTGACAGTGCCGTTACCGGCGTATCGCAGGTCGGTTTCATCGGTTAGATTGTTGGCATTGAGATAGAGGGATATTTGCCCCCCCTTGTACCTCGAATGGCAGTTCATAGCTGATGGACAGATCCACCCGTTCCTGCTCACCCCAGTATTCCGAGGGGTCTTCGATAGGCGAGATCCATTCGTCGCGGTATTGGTAGTTGATCCGGGTGGACAGACCGAAATTCTCATAGAACAGGGAAGCGTTGTAGATCAGATCCGAGGTGCCGGGCAGCTCATAAGTGACACCATCCAGCCCCTGAAATTCGCTATCCAGGATGGTGGCGTTGGCACTGATGCCGAAACCGTCCAGTGCCTCGATGAGGTCGACCGCGTGAGCAATCACATTAAACTCGACACCGGTCATCTCGCCATCGTCGCCGTTGACCGCACCGGTATAGATCCACTCCTCGCCGGTGGCGCTGGATAGGTAGGCCCCGCCGTCGATGGTGGAGCTGTCGGCATAGATCACATTATCTATCTCGCGGTAGAAAGCGCCCACGGAAACGATGCTGGCCGGGGCAAAATACCACTCCAGTGAAGTGTCCATACCGACAGTTTCTTCGGCTTCCAGAGTGGGGTTGCCGCCGGTGACCTCCGGTGGCTGGCTGGTAAGGTTGACGCTGGCGGCGGCCCGCCACTCATCATACGTAGGTCGGTTGACGCCGGTGGATGCGGACACCCGCCATTTCAGGTCTTCGGCTAGATCGACATTCACATGCACGCTGGGCAGGTAGTTGACAAAGTCGTCCGAGACGTCAATGTGTTCACCGTCGATGGTGCCCTCGCTACTGTAATCTGTCTGCTCGATGCGGACACCGGCAACAATATTACCCCACCGCAAGTGGGTGGTCGCCATGATATAAGCGGCGTTGATGTCTTCCTCCAGCGCGATTTCGTCGGCCGGATTGACTGCCATCGCTCCGAGACCGTTGGCTCGCCAGGCGTTCAACAGCCCCTTGTTGTCGTAGTAAGTGCCGCCGATGGNNGGTATTGAATGAATCGATATCAATGGTTTCGGGAAACGGGTTTACCGCCGGCGAAGTGACGTAGCCGTCTGCCTCGCGCCGGTCCAGCTGTGTGCCCAGGCGCAGTACGGCATCCTGGCCGAACCAGCGAAAGTCACGCTCGCCGTCAAGTTTCAGTTTATGGGCGTCGATATCCAGCTTCTGGCCGTACCGGATGCCCAGGGTAAGCGGATAGTCGATACCGGCCAGATCCCGGTCCAGGGTCAGGGTGGGGTCCTCGATATCGGTCAAATCGTAGTCGGCCATGGCGCTGGCGCCCATGCTGCGCGGGATGGGCAGGTCCACCAGGGATTCAGTTTTGGTCAGGTTTAGCCGGGCTTCCAGGTGCCAGTCGGCGAGTACGAAGTCCGAGCCCAGGGTGTTGCTGAAGGTGGAGTTTTCGTATTCGCCGTACTCCAGCATACGGGAAACGCCCACCCCCTTGTTACTGGCCACGGCACCGGGTTGCGGGTCGACAATGGAGAATACAAACTGGTTGCGCTCCTCCTCGTCCACAAACTCGGTGTAGATGCTGCTGGCGAACAATCGCTGCAGGGCGCCGTCACCGCGATATTCCAGGGTGCCGCCGTAAGCTCTGTCTTCCCGGGTTACCTTGTAATTGCGAAAGTCCAACTCATTGGCTATCAGATCGCCTGATTCACTGCGTTCAAGGGCATATTCGCGGTTGTCGGTAATCTGTTCACGGCGGTTTTCCGAGGCGAACGCCATGAAACCCACAGAGTCATTTGACCAGGAAGCGCGAATGGCATATTTGTCGATATCACCGTCGCCCAGTTCCTGTTCGCCCATGCCGATATCGGCAAACATCCCCCAGCCTTGCCGGGCGAAGGGGCTAAAAGTGTGAATGTTGATAAAACCGGCAACGGCTTCGCCGGGCATGCTGGGCAGGACGGCCTTGTTCACTTCCACCCGACTGGTGATGACTGAGGGAAAACTGTCAAAGCGGGGAATACGGCCGTTTTCTGCGCCGGGGACATCGATACCGTCGAAGGCGATGCTGGTGTAGCGAAACGGCGCGCCGCGCAGGTTGATGTAGCGGGCCTGACCCTGATCGCGCTCTATCGCCAGGCCGGGCAGGCGGCCCAGGGAATCGGCCAGATTCTGATCGGGAAAGCGGCCGATGGTATCGGCGGAAATCACGTCGATGAAGTTGTCGGCCATCTTCTTGGCGTCCAGTGCCTCCTGTTGGCTGCCCTTGATAGGGGCGGCGACAACGGATACTTCCTCGAGTCGTGCCGGCTGGGGGCCTTGAGCCAGTGCCGGTCCGCCGGCGGCGGTTAGCATACCGGCGGCAATACCCAGGGGGGATAGCCTTGTGGGGAAACTGAACGTCATTCTCTGTCTCCTGCTTTGAGGGGTGAATTCGCGAAAAACAGTGGCGATTTTCCAGTCGCTATATGTAAGCGGGGTGACAGAGATGTCTTTTTCCGTTTTATAGATGTCTATATGGCAGTTGCCGCAGGCGCGGGTGTGTTGCAACCGGTTGTTGCTCAGGTGCCGGTCCGGCGCAGGGCGGCGATGGCGGCGCTGTCCACCTGAATGCGCTCGGGAGCTGGGGCCAGTCGGTATTGGGACCGACCGGTGCCGAGGTCCCGGGCCATTGCAAACAGATAGTCAGAAGCCAGTGCTTCCCCCAGTACTTGTGTCACTTCATCCTTGATTTTGCTGCGGTTCTGATCGAGGGTTCTCGCGCGCAGCCCCTTGTCGGCCAGGTCGTTGATAGCCTTGTAGTGTCCGCCATTGTCGGTCATCAGTTGCACCAGTTGCTGCGCGTTGTGCCGATCGGGGCGATTGGATGGGGGGTTGACGAACCAGCCGCCCTCCACGGGGTCGTTGTCCAGCAGGCGCAGACCGGCATACCAGAGGTAATAGAGGAAGGGTGTCGAGGCCAGCCGTATTGGGATACCGTGTATCTGTACTGTGTTGCGCTCCGGTAGGAAGACCAGCTTGTCGTCAGCTTCCAGCACGGCCTGTACGCTTTTGAGGTCACCGTTATGGTGTTCCAGCGCTACTTCCAGCCATTGCAGTTGGCGTTCGTCGCGCAGGACTTGCCGTGCGACCCAGCCGATAGCTGTGGCGGTGTCGTAAGCCGGCAGGCCCAGCAGTCGTTGGAGCGCCAATCGTTGATGGTGACTGAACGATGCAACCGGAGCTATTTGATCTAACGCTTCGCGGCGGGAAACGCCGGCGTTGACCAGGTTTCGAAAGCAGTGCTGTTGGATGTCGGTCAGTGGTCGGTGCAGGTTAACTCCCAGCATTAGAGCCAGTGCCGATAGGGTCAGCGGGGCACCCAGCAGGATCGAGTGGTTTGTCTCGCAGGAAAATGCCAGATCTATCGTCTCCCGCATCCCCTGGTTCTGCCAGGACAAATGCAGGATTTTGGCGTTGGGCAAATCGTGGTCAAACTGCTGGCTGCGAAATGCGCTCACCTGGGCGTGGCAGGTGTCTAATGGACGCAGCCAGCCGCCGCTCTGTAAATCCGTGAGGTCGGCGCTGATTTGTGACGCCAGATAGCGATTGAGTGCTTCAGAGCCCTGGCTGCCGCCTGCAATGCCGGAGCCGATAACGCGTGTCGGCAGGGTATCGGTAAGTTGGGTTTCCAGGTCCCGCGTCAGGCTTTCCAGGCTCGACCAGTGGATTAGCGCAGCCAGGAGCAGAGAGCTGCCGGCTACAGTCAGAAACTTCCGCACCGGGTGTTTCATGGGCAGTTGGTGTCCGTCAGTAGTTCCGGCTCACGCCTGAATAGTGGATATAAAACATCAAGCGCATGGAGCACAGCGCAGGAGATATCGTTCACGTGGGGGCTAAGCTTTAGGAACCAGGTCCCCGAAGAGATATCCTCGGCGAATCGGGTCTTGAACAGGGGCTGATCCAAATTCTGAGCTAGAACAACGCTGCCGCTGATGATATCTACTTCTCCGTGAAAAAAAGCCTGGTGCAATGCGTGGGTATTGGGATAAAACCGCTTTTGCGACTCGCTCAGTTCGATGCCCTCGCGTTTCAATGCTTGCAGGGGTTGCAGATAACTCGACTGGCTCTTCTGTTCTTGCGTGAAGCCGACGGTCTTTTCGCGAAAATAGTCGGGCGATTGTATGGGTTTTGTGTCCTTGCTCAGCCAATACAATTCGAAATGCGGCGAATTTATCAGGGGGCGATAGTAGTCGTTCGTTTGCGGTACCAGGCCGTACACCACGTGTCGTCGATTCCAGAACAAATCATAGTGTCCTTCGAGGATATGCGCAGNNTAGCGCCTCTGGATGGACTCGGTGGCGCACAGGCGGTCGGCCATAGCGAAGGCATAGGACGGCATCAGGGTGAGAATACGGAACGTCGGCAGGGAGGCGTCGTTGCCTGCGGTACACTGATAGCTGGAATAGTGACTGAGCTCGACAGGGGCCAGCCGCTGTTCGCTCAACCACCAGCCACCGGCCAGCGGCAGGGCCCACACCGCTATCAGCAACGCATAGTAGACCGACAGTCGGCGGGTTATTAGGGGTACGGGAAGCATGTGAGACAAAACAGCGAGTAGCTTAATGACCAATTGTTACATTCGTGTTTCAGGTTCTCCGGTCGATTAAGCGTTGTCCCCGGGGGAAAGGTGAATGTTGAGCGGTGAAGGAGTGAGGGATAATGGGATGAAGATTATCGGTAGGGGATGAGAGATAACGGGGGAGGAATTAAGCCCGATGTGTGTCAGGACAGGGACTTGCCGGCGTTGGCGCAGAAGTGTTCATAGGCCCGGGAGCTTTCCGCCGGCAATTCCGGTGAGTAGGGAAAGTCGCTCTGCCTGAACGCCTGGACCACGAACCACAACAGACTCAGGGTCCCCCAGGTGAGTCCCACCACCACACCGGCGTCGAGAACACCGCGCCAGGGCTGGTCCAGCAACCGGATCAGGATAACCAGCACGATGATGGTCGCGGTCAGCGCGAAGAAAATCACCCGCCGTTTGGGCGGGGCGTGAATCAACCCCAGACCGAATAACGGTGCGGTGCCGATCAGCAGGGGGCAGGGGTGGCGATAGAGCCAGCGCAGCCGCGCCGCCACCCGGGGGGAGAACGAGCGCTGGAAGCCCTTGTAGCCCTCGGACCAGGCCATGAACAGGATATTGCCTACCAGTACCGTCCACGTCCACTGGAGTGTGGACAGCGGATAATCCAACGCTTCAATCGCCATGGGTGTCAGGCGATACAACGCGAAGCCCAGGATAAACAGGATACCCGCCAGCCCCCACAACAAGCCGATGGTTCCTAGCAATCGTTTTACAGCCAAATCTCGCTCCCAATGTGAAGGCGGGCATTATCGCAGTGGCGGGCAAAAATAGCTAACGGTCCGTGCGGACCTGGGCTCGCGCCGACTGCCAGTGTTACTTATACCACGGAAATGGCACTAGCGGATGACGGAGCGAGGCAGGGACATACAGCGCGATGCCGGTGTGCGCGCTACACCGCAAGCAATAGCGCGCACTCGACAGGGTGTTGCCGGCCGTCAGCGCCGGCGCCGGGCGGCAAGCCCCAGGCCGCCCAGGGCCGCCGCGAACAGCGGCAATGCGGCGGGTACCGGTACCGGCGTGGCCTCGAAAGCGATCCGGTAGACGGCGGCGTCGGCGGTGAGCTGACTNNGGCGGTGCTGAGTCCATTGAACGCCGCAAACTCACCGAAATTCAGTGCCACCACCGAATCCTGGTCCGCACGCAGACCGGCGTCGCCGACAAAAGCCGCGGCGGCGGGGTCGTGGACCTCGGAGCCCGCATCCCAGATATCCCGGGCGGCGATCACGATTTCATCGGTGGTCAGAGCCCCGGACCCGTCAAACAACGAATAAGCCAGGGGTGAGTCGTTGCCGATAAAAAAATCGTTGCTGGGTACCGCCATGGCGGCGAATGTGAAGTAGGGATTCACTCCGGTATCGACGGTAAAGTTTGCGCTGGCGGTCTCGCCGGGTAACAGCACGCCACCGACCGTACCCAGTGTGGCGGTGGGATCAGCGGCCTGGAAGGCCGGGAACCAGTCCGCGCCGCTGCCGGATTCGGCCAGTGTGGCGATGGGGGTACCGGCCACAGCGCCGATATCGAACGCATCGTAGACGCCGCTGTTGAATCCCACCCGGAGGGGGGCAAAGGCGATGCTGTGGGTGGGGGCCAGGTTTTCCACGGTGGCGGTGAGGTTGACGGTAGCGGCCTGGGTCCAGGAGCTGGCCAGGGCGGCGACGACAGTCATCAGCTTGTAGGGTGTTTTCATGATGTAATGCCTCTCCTTAGGTGAACGGTTGGGTGTTAAACAGCCTTGAAGGGCTGACAGCAACCATTACGTCACCGGGGGATAGAACGTTACACGGAACAATCCAGCGTATTCAGAACGGGAACAACAGCGGTGCCACGACCAGGGTGGTGAGATAGGCCAGCAGGAGCAGCGGCAGACCGACCTTGAGAAAGTCCTGGAAACGGTAACGTCCCGGTTCCACCACCAGTGAAACTACCGGCGTCGCTACCGGCGTGGCGAAAGAGGCGGAAGCGGCAATAATCACCGCCAGTGCCAGTGGGTAAGGGGAGATGCCCAGGGTGGCGGCCGCCTGGATCGCGATGGGGGCCACCAGCACGGCGGCGGCCGTGTTGGACAGGACCAGGCCGATGCCGGCGGTGAGGAAAAACAGCAGCGATAGCAGCATATAGGGCCCCTGGCCGGAGGACAGGGCCATCAGGCCATCGGCAATCAGCCGGGTGCCGCCGGTCTTTTGCAGTGCGTCGGCCAGTGGCAACATGCCGGCGATCAACACCAGCGCCCCCCAGTTGATGGCCCGGTAGGCTTCTTCCATGGTCAGACAGCGGGTCAGGATGGCCGCCAGTGCCGCCATGAGTACGGCCGGTACCAGTGGCACGATATTCAACAGGGTCAGCATCACCATGCCCGCCACAATCAGCAGGGACATTCCCATACGGTTGTAAGAGGGCACGATATCCGTGTGTTCCCGGGGCAGTTCCATGACCACAAAATCGTGGGGCATCTGACTCAAGTGCTGGACCTGCTGCCAGTGCCCCACCACGAACAGACTGTCGGCGGTTTGCAGGCGGGTATCCTCAAAGTCGTCCAGTGCCTTGAAGTTGCGGCGCACGCCCAGCACGTGTACGCCGTAATTGGAGCGAAACTCGCACTCGCGCAGGGATTTGCCCAGCAGCTGCGAATCCGGGTGTATCAGGATGGTGGCGCCGCTGACATCCCAGAGCCAGTGCTGTGGGTCGCTCTGTTCCGGTGGAATGGTCGTCAGGGCATTGTCCCGTGCCATGCGTTCCATATCGCCGGGTTTGCCCACCACCACCAGGGTGGTACCGGCGCTCAGCTCGACGCTGGCAGACGGCGCGGCGATGCGCTCTTCCCCTTTGAAGTTCTGCCGGTACACGCCGACAATACGGATTTTGTAGCGGGCTTCCAGTTGAGCTTCGCCGATTGAGCGGTTGTCCAGCGGGGAATCGTCGGCCACGCGCAGCACCCGATAAGTACTGCCCGGGCTGTGCTCCAGCCACAGATCCTCGACAGTCCGGCGGCGCTGTTGTTGAGTGCCGGCACCGGTGCGCCCTCCCAGCAGGTGGCGCCCGGCCACCAGTATGTACACAATACCAACCGCCAGTACGGCCAGCCCCAGTGGCGTGAAACTGAAAAAATGAAAACCGGCGAACCCCGCGTCTTTCAGCGCCTCGTGCACCACCAGGTTGGGTGCGGTGGAAATCAGGGTCAGCATGCCGGAAATCAAAGCGGCGTAAGACAGGGGGATCAACAGCCGCGACGTATTGAGTCCGGTTTCGGTGCCAATCCGCAGCACCAGAGGGATAAACAGTGCGACTACCGCCGAGGAGCTGGCCACCGAGCCCAGTAGCGCCGCACAGACCATGACCAGCAACAGGATGCGGGCCTCACTGCCAACCCCGTGTTTTAGAATCCAGTCCCCCACGGCCCGGGCCACGCCCGTGCGCGAGAGCATTTCCCCGATGACCAGCAGTCCCGCCACCATAATCACGACAGGGCTGCCGAAACCCGCCAGAGCTTCGGGAATGCTGAGCACCCCGGACAGCATCAACGCGAGCACCACCAGCAGCGCGACGACGTCAAAGCGCACGCGGTTGCTGGCCATCAACGCGCCGGCGACCCCTATCAGGGCAAAGACAAACAGTGTGGCGTTATTCATGGGTGAAACCGCTAGCCCTATCGCTGCCAGGTAGTCGTTATCAGGTATCGTTCGGTCAATCTAGATGGAACAGGGCGAAACCGCCAGTCGACCGGTCAGCCTCCCCTGCGATTGTGGTGCCATTCAACGCGTGCTGCTCCAGCGGAACAGGTAGGCCGCCAGCAGCAGACACACCGCAGTCAGTACGGCGAGCCAGACCAGGTGCCCGCCGACCTCCACCAGGGTGGCGCCGTCGATCATGACCGCCCGGGTGGATTGAACGATATGGGTCAGTGGCATGAATTCGGCCACCGTGCGCAGCCAGTCGGGTGAGTCGTCCAGGGAGAACCACACTTCGGACAGAAACAGNNGGGGGAGTCATCCAGCGAGAACCACACTTCCGAGAGAAACAGCATGGGCCAGGTGGCGACATTGAGCAGACCGCCGGCGAGTTCCTCATTGGACGTCCGGCTGGCAACCAGTAGCCCTACGGCTATCATCGACAGGGCGCCGAGCACGGTGATCAACAGAAGGTTCAACAGACTGCCCCGCACGATCAGATCCAGCGTGAACAAACAGCCGACGAAAATCGTGGCGTTGACCAGTACCACGATAACCAGCCGCGATGCCAGTTGCGCGCCCAGGAAATGCAATGCGCTGATAGGGGTAACCTGCAGGCGTTTCAGTACCCCGTTGCGACGATAGCGGACAATGACATAACCCACACCGAACAGCGCGCCGAACATCAGGTTCATACTCAGCACGCCGGGAATCACCCAGTCGACATAGCGCACCATACGGCCCCGGGTCTGCTCCCGGGTGAACCCGTCCGCATACTGCTGAAACAGCTGTTCGGCGGCGATGCTGCCCGATGAGCCGCTGTTGATCCAGTAGCGCCGGTCGTTGTCGCGGGTGCTGATCAGCAGATCCAGCTGATGGTACTGTAACCGCTCCATCGCTTTGCCAAGGTCATCAAAAGCGACG
>JABAHQ010002627.1_pt2 | contig 12792 bp, 18 predicted proteins | sample 7062091 | NCBI WGS metagenome assembly JABAHQ01 (sample SAMN14534359, study PRJNA622989) | marine sediment metagenome | biome: marine biome [ENVO:00000428]; feature: marine pelagic biome [ENVO:01000023]; material: deep marine sediment [ENVO:00002113] | place: India: Gulf of Kutch | collected...
GACCTGGCTCTGGTCCAGACCGTGGACTTCTTTCCGCCAGTAGTGGACGAACCCGCCGACTTCGGCCGCATCGCAGCGGCCAATGCCCTCTCCGACATCTACGCCATGGGCGCGCGCCCGCTTACGGCGCTGAACCTGGTGGCCTTTCCAGCCGGCGAGCTGCCGGCGGAGGTTCTGCACGCCATCCTGCGCGCCGCCGCCGCCGTGCTGGAGGCCGCCGGCGTAGCCCTGGTCGGGGGACACACGATAAGGGATACCGGAGTCAAGTTCGGCCTGGCGGTGACCGGCACCGTCCATCCCGGGCAGGCGATGACCAACGCCGGGGCCCGGGGCGGCGACGCTCTGGTGCTGACCAAGCCCCTCGGCACCGGGATCATCACCACCGCGGCCAAGCGCGGCCGGGCGCCGGCGGGGCTGATCGAGGCGGCGGTCACGGTCATGGAGCGGCTCAACCGCACCGCGGCCGAGCGCATGGTCGAGGCCGGCGCCCGCGCCTGTACGGATATCACCGGCTTCGGCCTGCTGGGCCACGCCTTGGAGATGGCCGAGGCCTCAAGAGTGGAAATCGCCATCGACCATCGCCGCGTGCCCCACTTTCCGGAGGCGCTTGTGCTGCTCGAGGAAGGCCTCGCCTTCGGGGGCCTGGCGGCCAACCGTACGGCCTTTGGCGACAAGGTACGGTTCAACAACGCCGTACCGGGCGCCTGGCGCAACCTGCTGCTCGACCCCCAGACCTCCGGGGGACTGCTCGTCGCCCTGCCGACCGCCGATGCCGAGTCTCTGGTGAAGGCGCTGCGGGCGGGAGGTGACACCGATGCGGCGCTCGTCGGCCGGGTGGAGCAACCGGCGGCAGGGGTGCGGATTCACGTGGAATAGGCCTATCAGGCGGTAACCAATGGCGATACGATTGAGCAAATGGTTCAAGGGGCTGATCGTCGCCCTCTTGCTGCCTGCGCTGGCGGGGGCCGCGGGAACCGAGACGTTTCACCGCCTTGACGGCGAGCCCGTCGGGCTCGAAGCGTTTCTGGGCGGCGGCAAGTGGGTGGTGGTCACGGTGTGGGCATCGGACTGCCAGGTGTGCAACCGCGAGATCCACGAGATGGTGGCCTTTCACGCCGCGCTCCGCGGCAAGGATGCCGCCGTGCTGGGCATCTCCGTGGATGGGCCGGATGACAAGGCCGAGGCGCGCGTTCATCGAGCGCCATGATGTCAACTTCCCGAACCTGATCGACGACGGCGGTGCCTTCGGCACGGGCTACCAGCGCATCACGGGTACCGCATGGTTCGGCGGCACGCCCATGAACCTCATTTTCGACCCCGACGGTGAGCCGGTGGCGCGGAGAATCGGCCCGCTCGGCCGGACCGATCTGGATGCGTTCCCCGCGCGCGAGGCCGAGCCGCAACAAGGGCCCGATGAGCAGCCCTGAGGTGCGCGCGACATGACGGGCTATAATCAGCCCGCCGGCTTGACCGGGCTGCACCAACGAATGATACGGGCGCAGGCAACGGCAAAAGGACACTGGAGAGGAAGATGTCCGGTGGCATCCGCGGGCTTCAAACCCGTCGTGGGGCGGCACACCTGTCCCTGGTAGGTTCGACTCCTACCCTCTCCGCCATCCATTCTACCTTTCCTGCCCCGCAATGGTGGATGCGCTGCGCTTATCCACCCTACCTTTCTCCGCCCGCCCCCCGCAGCGTGCACAAGCGAAGCGCATCCAGCTTACACTCGTATGGTGGCCTATGCTTCCAGAATTTCATGGTGTTGCGCCGCAGCCCCCGGGCCGCCCGAAATGCGGGCTAGGACCACAGGCCGTCGGTGAGCACATCCAGGTGGTCGAAAATGCGCTGCTCGCGACCCTGCGCGAGGACGTCCTTCAGCACCGAGAGATTGCGCAGCTCCTCGACCAGACGCCGGTTCTGCCGCGCCTCGGCATTCAGCTCCTCCAGCCAGGCCTGAATGCTTCTTTCCCGCTCTTTCCGGGGTGGGCTTTAGAGCAGATTGTGAACGTGCATCCGCAGCGGGCGCGCATAGACAGACGCGGCCTGCTCGACTCGCAGTTGCTCTAACCACTCTTCCATCAGCTCGCACGCGGCGCTCGTCTCCTGCTCGGCCAGGACCAGATCGCCATCGGCGACGTGCTCGCTGTAGAGCTGCAGCAGCGCCATGATGTCATCCCGCTCGCGTGCGGCCAGCGATTGCTGCATCAGCTCTTCCTTGACCTTGCGCTGTTCCGGGTCCGATGCCCGGTCCGGGTGCAGGGCCTGTGCCGCGCGCCGAAACAGGCTGCGTGTCCAAGTGCCATCCATGAGCCGCTGGCCGCGGTCGGCGGCGTCCTCGAGCTCGTCGGGTTCAGAGGCCGCGTCTTCCTCGAACGCCGGATCATCAGTGCGCCCACCCCTCCAGGCATCGTCAAAGCCGAACATATCTTCCTGCGGCTCCTCGGCGTCGAAGGCCGCTTCCGGGCCGAGCTCCTCAAGGCTCATTCCCATTCCATCTCCAGGAATACGGCGTGGGCGTTGGGGCCCTTGAGGTCCTCGTAAAACTTGAGATAGTCGAACCGCGACTGATCGATCTCGCTCAGCGATTCCAGACCGAAACCGCGGTCGAGGAGGTCCGCCACCCCTTGACGCAGGGCCACCAGATAGTCATATGTATCCGCCCGGGCCTGCTCCAGGTCGGTGGGATGGCCGTGACCAGGTACGACATGGACGGGGCCCAAGGCCGCCATGGCGTCGAACGCCTGAATCCAGCTCCTGGAATTCGAAACCGAGCCCACCGCCAACATCCGCTCCACGTAGACGATGTCGCCGCTGAACACGACCCCTTGCTCCGGCAACCAGACATAGGTGTCCCCCGGGGTATGCGCCGTGCCCGGGTTGTACAGTTGCAGATTCACGCCCCCGACAATCAGCTCGAAGCGGCTGTCGAAGGTTTCATCCGCGTGGACCGGGCGTGTGCCCGCCATGCCTTGCTCGCCGACCAATCGGTTCAGCAGGCTCAACTGGGCATGGACGCGGCTTTTCTGGTCGGCCACGGCCGCCTCGGCCGCGATGATGCGTGCGCCCTGTTCCTTGAAATAGCCGTTGCCCAACCAACGGTGATCCTGTCCGCCGGTGTTGATCACGATTCTTACCGGCTTGTCGGTTACGCCCTTTACAGCTCGGTGGATCTGCTGCGCGCCCTTGTAACTGCCGCCCGAGTCGATCAACACCACGCCGTCGTTGGTGACAATAAAGCCGAGGGTGGCGTTGTTGCCGAGATTGTCCGGCGCGCGCTGGCCGATGGCGCCCACGATAGCATAGACGCCGTCGGTAACCTTCTGAACCTCGAGCTCCGCCGCCGCCAGCCGACCGCCGCCGAAGACTCCCAACAGCAGACAGAACAAAATTGCCGTACTTTGCAGCATCACGACTCTCCCCTCTTGCTTTCGAGCCTGCCGCACAGCCGCCGCCCGCAGCACAGCCTCCGGGACGGCTCATGTTTCCCGCAGCCGCTCTTGGTGCCAGTATCGCTGAAGCGGCTGCGGCGACCGTCAAAGGCGGATCCGGCGCCTGCCTTCCGCGCCCAGTCGAGGCCCACCCGGGCGCGCCGGGCGCACACATGGGCCGAAGACGGACCGGCTGAGTGCCGGCGCAGAAAGATCTCGAAATCATGGTAGTACGTGGCTCAAGCCACAGCGCGTATTGCGGAGGCCTGCATTTTCATGGTCTGCCGCCCCCGGGGGCCGCGGCGCCTTCGACCGGGTAACCCCGCTCGTTCCACGCGGTCATGCCGCCGCGCACCACGTGCACGTCGCCGAAGCCGTTGCCTGCCAGGATTTGGGCGGCCTTGGTCGAGCGCCGGTCGGTGCGGCACACGAGCGCCACGGGCCGCTCTTGGTAGTCGCCGAGCTCGGCGAGCCGGGCGGGTAACTGTTCCACGGGAACGTTGCGCGAGGCCGGTACGTGGCCTTGCTCGCCGGCATATTCTTCGGCCGAGCGCACGTCGAGCACCAGGACATCGTCACCGGCATCCAATCGCTGTTTGAGGGTTGCAACCTCCAGCATGGGCTTCTGGCGCAGGCGAGCCACCAACCGCGGCAGAAACGCCACCACCGCCAGCAGGGCCAGCGCCAGCAGGATCTTCTGGATCAAGCCCTCGCCGCCGGCCACCGCCTCGCGCCCGGCGTAGCCCAGATAGGTGTAGGCGACGGCCCCCGGGGACATGAACACGAAAGAGGCCACGACGTAATGGATCAATGAAACGCGGGTAAGGCCGAGGGCGTAATTCAGTACGTTGAATGGAAACAACGGGACGAGGCGCACAAAGGCCACGAACCGCCAGCCTTCCGACTCCACGCCGTCCTTGAGCTGCTTGAGCCGCCCGCCGGTCTTGCGCTCCACCCAGTCGGCGCCGAGGTAACGTGCCAGCAAGAACGCCAGGGTTGCGCCCAGGGTGGCGCCCGTTAGGTTGTAGAGCGTGCCCAGCACCGGCCCGAACAGCGCACCGCCGGCCAGCGTCACCACGGACCCTGGCAGGAACAGCACCGCCGCCACGGCATAGATGGCCACGAACAACAGCGGCGCCGCCGCGCCGCTGCCATGCACCCAGGCCTCCAGCGCCGCGGCGTCGAAGCGTCCGCGGTAGGCGACGGCCAGGCCGATGCCCACGGCCAGGATGAGCAGCAAGGCGAGGCGCGCGTATGTGCGCCCGTCGAGGCGTCGGTTCGACGTGGTCATGATGCAGCACCTCCCGGCGCCATTCCATTATCTCGGGGCTTCGGGCGCGAGACCTCGGCATCGCCCCATTGGCGCCGGTTGATGGCGTACTCGCTCGCCTGGCCCACGAACGGCAGCCAAAGCATGCCGGGCAGCCGATCGACCTGCCTCGGATTACGGTAGGTGCGGATGCCGATGGTCACGGCCTGGTGACCGGCGCGGGGCTGGGCCCGGTAAGTGCCGAACAGCCGATCCCACCAGGAGAGATTGAAACCGAAGTTGGAGTTGGTCTCGTCGTCCTCCCAGGAGTGGTGCACCCGGTGCATGTCCGGAGTGACCACGAGCCACCGAAGGACCCGATCCAGCCGTTCGGGGATACGTACGTTGCCGTGGTTGAACATGGCGGTGGCGTTGAGCAGCACCTCGAAGATCACCACGGCGAGCACCGGCGGTCCCAGCACCGCGATGACGGCAAACTTGATGCCCATGGATAGGACGATCTCCAGGGTATGGAACCGAGCCCCGGTGGTGACGTCGAGGTCCAGGTCGGCGTGGTGCACCCGGTGCAGCCGCCATAGCGCTGGAACGGCGTGGACCATCACGTGCTGGAGCCAGATGAAAAAATCCAGGGCGACCACCGAGCCCGCCACCGCCAGCCAGTAGGGAACCTCGATATAGTTGAGCACCCCCCAGTTCGCCTCGGCGGCAAAGGCCGCCATGCCCACGGCGGCTGCAGGAAACAGCAGGCGCAGCACGAAGCTGTTGAGAAACACCAGGCCCAGGTTGCTCACCCAACGCCCCAGTTTGCCCGTGGTCAAGGACCGGCGCGGGGCGACAATCTCCCACAGCGCCATCACCGCGAAAATGCCGAAGAAGAACCCCAGGCGAATGGGGACCTCGTTGGCCATGACCCAATCTGTCACGTTCATCAGCGCTTCCCCGCGCTGGCTTGCCCACACTGGTTGAATTTCTGCTACAATGGGGTTATCAGCCACTATTCAATTGACTAATTGAATATAAGCATAGCCTCACGAGGTTCTCATGTCAACGGATCATTTCAAACACGACCTCTTCGCCCAGTTCGCCCGGGTCGGCAAGGCCCTTGCCAGCAGTAACCGATTGGAATTGCTGGAATACCTTGCCCAGGGTGAGCGCAGCGTCGAGGAGCTGAGCCGGGTGGCCGGGCTGACCCTCGCGAACACCTCCCAACACCTGCAACAGCTGCGCCAAGCGGGATTGGTCCGCGCCCGCAAAGCAGGCTTGAAGGTGTATTACCGGCTCAGCGGCGACGACGTGGTGGAGCTGCTGCACGCCTTGCGCAGCAGCGCCGAGCGCCACCTGGCGGAGGTCAATCAGCTGGTCCAAAGCTACCTCACGGTCAAAGACGACCTGGAGCCGGTTCCCCGCCGCGAGCTGCTCGAGCGCGTGCGCGAGGGCCTGGTCACCGTGCTTGACGTGCGCCCGCCGGAGGAATACGCCGCCGGCCACCTGCCCGGGGCCGTCAACATCCCGCTGTCGGACCTGGAGCAGCGGCTGAGCGAGCTGGACCCGGAACGCGAGGTGGTTGCCTACTGCCGGGGCGCCCATTGCGTGCTCGCCTATGAGGCGGTCGCCCGCCTGCGAGAGCACGGCCGCAGCGCGCGCCGGCTTCAGGAGGGGTTCCCGGAATGGAAGACCGAGGGCCTGCCGGTGGAAGAACAAGAGACCGGCACCTGATCGCCGCCGTGTGCGACATGACCTTGTCCAAACGGCCAGCGCCGATCGGGAGTGTAGTGGTCAACTGTTTCCGGACACTTTGTTAAGGTCGTTTTCGTAATCCAGCGGTGTCTTGTAACCGAGCGTCGAATGCAGGCGCTGGGAGCTGTAATACACCGCCACATATTCCCGGACATCGGCGATCGCCTCCTTCCGGGTCCGGTACAGCCGGTTGCCGGTCCATTCGCGCTTCAGGCTGCTGGGGAACCGGTCTACCGGCGCATTGTCCCAGCAGTTGCCCTTGCGGCTCATGCTCGAGATCATGCCATGGTGCCTCAGCAGCTTCTGATAGGGGCGCCTGGCATACTGGCTGTCACGGTCGGAATGGTGGATCAGGCCCCGTGGCGGCTTTCTGAGATTGATCGCCATCAGCAACGCCCGGACCACCAAGGCCTTCTTCATCCGCCGGTCCATGGCCCAGCCGACCAGGCGGCGCGAATACAGGTCGATCACCACCGCCAGGTATACCCAGCCTTCCTGCGTCCAAAGATACGTGATATCCGCACCCCAGGCTTGATTGGGTGGCGTCGGGTCGAACTGGCGGTCCAGCACGTTCTCCGCAACCGGCAGCTGATGTTTGCTGTCGGTCGTCGCCTTGTATTTGCGCTTAGGCCTAACCTTCAGGTTCAGTGCCTTCATCAGACGGCGCGTCCCGTCACGCCCGAACTCAAAGCCTTCCTCACGCAGCTTCCGCGCCAAGGTGCGGCTGCCCACGCTCTCCCGGGAGGCCTTGAAGAGCGCGTTCATGCGCTGCCGCAGCGCCAGCTCCTCAACCACAATGACCTGGCCGGACCGAGCGCGCCAGTCGTGGTAGGCACTGCGTTGCACCCCCCAGCAGGCGGCACAGATGCACCACCGGCCAGCGCTGGGCATGGTCCCGAATAAATGGTTACTTCATTTCATTATCAGGGCGTGCCGGTGCCCGGTTACGCGACCAGCTTTCCCCTGTACGAGCGGGCGAAGTATGAGTTGCCGGGCGAGGTGCCGAGCATCCGGTCTGAATAGTTTTAGTAGTCAGATCATCTATAAAATGTCTCATGCCAATGAAGACATTCGCCAACCAAACTCCATTTGTCAGCACCCTGGCCGCTTGAAACCTCTGCGCGCGTGCTCAACTCTGGTCCTGATCACGCATTCCTCAACATGATCGTTGATAAGCCCCATTGCCTGCATGAAGGCATACACGGTGGTGGGTCCAACGAATTTCCAGCCTCGCTTTTTCAGGTCCTTCGACAAGGCAATCGATTCCTCAGACGTCGAGGCGGACTGCGGCTTTGCCAGCGGTTTCTCGCCAGGTCCGTATTGCCAGATGTAGGCAGCCAACGAGCCCTCTGTCTTGACGAGCTCCCGAGCACGGTTGGCATTGCTGATAACCGCCTCGATTTTGCCGCGATGGCGGACAATGCCTTCATTCTTGAGCAAGCGATTAACGTCACGCTGGGTGAAGCGGGCTATCCTGTCGAAATCGAAATCGTGGAATGCAGCGCGGAAGTTTTCGCGCTTCGCCAGGATGGTGCGCCAGCTCAGCCCGGACTGAAAACCCTCCAGGATCAATTTCTCGAACAAGCGATGATCATCCCCGACCGGGAACCCCCACTCGGTATCGTGATAGGCGAGAAACTCCGGCGCGGCACTGCACCATCGGCAGCGTGCTTTGCCGTCGGGACCTTTTGTTGTCTTGCTCATATGTTGTCCTTAGTATGAAAAAAAACAGGAAGATTGCTCAGCCCTGAAGAAACTTTAGCCGCTCATCGGTTCTTGCCGGCGTGATTTCCAGGATTTCCGCGCGCACCACGTCCTCCGCAACAAACGGATACTCGTTCACCCTGATTTGAAGATCTGACAATGTTGCATTGTGCGCCACGATCCCTCCGCCCAAACTAGGTTCGAGACTCCCAGCCAACAAGAATACGCCGTCGTCGAACCCCCGCTTGATCCACTCATTATGGCCGTCCATGAGTTGACTGGCCTGGCCTTTGTTGCCAGAAAATTTAAGCAGAACAATAAACATCATTTTCTCCTGTTGATTTCATCTGGGCGGGTAGTCAGTTTGCGTGGTCGATTCCAGCCACTCGCACATCTGCGTCACTTCGTTCCTGGTGAATTTCTCATCGTGAAAGGTACTTGCCAGCGTGGCGACACCCTGGCTCCAGGCTAGAACATGCATCGCCAGTGCGTCTGCATCTTTCTTGTGACCGAGCAAGGCGAATTGCTGACGCAACCAGGTACGAAAGAGGGTGAAGACCTTGCTCGCTTCTTCTCGCGAGGTGTGATTCAGCTTGGCAAGCTCCGTACACAGCGTCCCGACGGGGCAACCGAAATATTTGATCCTGGACCAATTGGTGAGCAGGATATGAATATAGCGCTTGATCCGATCAGCCGGATGTTCTTCTTCGCTTTCCCAGCGCTCCAGCATCTTCCTGGTGTTCGCCAGGCGCAGGTCGATCACGGCACCCAGAATTTCATCCTTGGATTTGAAGTGATAGTAAAAATTCCCGCGGGATATCTGTACGGCACCGGCAATGTCTGCGAAAGAGGTATGTTCGTAACCCTGCCGATAGAACAACTGGTCGGCGGCGTCAACAATGTGGTCCCGTGTCGTTTTGTCGCCCATGAAACACCTCCCGGCTAACCCTGGCGCGAACGTCAGCGAGCGTGAGTTTCCTCTCTACGATAAAAGGGATAATCGGTATAGCCGGCCTCACCGCCGCCATAGAAAGTGTTTGGATCGGCTTCGGCTAATGTCAGGCCTTCCCGATAGCGGCGCACCAGGTCCGGATTGGCCACGAACGGGATTCCGAACGCAACCAGATCCGCGGCGCCGCTACGTACCGCCGTTTGCGCGCGCTCGAGGTCATAGCCGCTGTTGGCGATATAGGGCCCCGCAAGCTTCACGCGCAAGGCACCATAATCCAAGGCGCTGGACTTTGCCATCATGTCGCCTTCGAGCACGTGCACATAGGCCAAACCGCGCGGACTTAGCTGCTCGATGACATAGCCGAAGTGCGCCTGCGGGTCGGAATCCGACATCGAATTGAAACCGTTCTCGGGGCTTAGGCGCACCCCCACGCGCTGCACCGGCCACACCGCGCACACCGCATCGAGGATTCCGTTCAACAGGCGCATGCGGTTCTGCACGCTGCCGCCGTATCCGTCACTGCGGTGGTTGCTGGCATCGCGCAGAAACTGGTCGATGATATAGCCGTTGGCCCCATGGACCTCCACGCCATCGAAGCCCGCGCGCTTGGCCATCTCGGCGCCATGCTGAAACTGCGCCACGATGCGAGGAATTTCGTCGGTCTCGAGTGCGCGCGGGATTACGAAATCCTGCATGCCGGTATACGTGACGGCCTGTCCATCGGGCCGCAGTGCTGATGGACCTACAGGTGTGGCGTTGTCGGGCCGCAGGCTCGGGTGGGAAATCCGCCCACAGTGCTGCAGCTGAATGAAAATGCGGCCACCGGCCGAGTGCACCGCGTCGGTTACGCGGCGCCAGCTCGCTGCCTGGGCACCCGTGTAAATCCCCGGTGTGAAGGGATAGCCCACGCCCTCCGGTGAGACCGGGGCGGACTCGGTGATGATCAGACCGGCGCTGGCACGTTGTTGGTAGTAGGTCACCATCATGGGCGTCACGACGCCATCTTCCTCGGCGCGATTACGCGTCATAGGTGCCATGACTATCCGGTTAGCGAGTGTCAGGTCACCCAACTGAAACGGCTCGAATAAATCTGCAGGCATATCGTTCTCTTTCCGACCGGTGCGGCGTAAGTCGGACATTTGTCCTACTCGTGGGCCCAGAGTAGGACACGTGTCCTACTCTGTCAAGGGCCATAACGGTTATTCGAAAGATGAGTCGCAGCAGGTCCTTGGAGACAACACGAACCCCCGCCAACACAAAGCACAGGAGAGCGTCTTGAGGCCCGCAAGGATCGCAACGGCGCGGCAGTCGGCGCTGCAACGGTTGAAGATTTGGAACGGCGCAGAGCCGCCGCGAACGCCGCCCTGCCCCAGGACGGCAAGCCCATGCACCAGATCTACGAGGAGCACTTCGAGCAGATCGGCGAGCAGCGCGCGGATCGCGTGCGCGAGCAACTTCACCGCCACCCGGGCTCGGGCGAGGCGAACCTCCACAGGTACACGCGCGAGGCGCACAACGAGACCGTCAGCAGCGAGATCTATCCGAATGCGGCGTCATATAATCAGTACCTTTTCCATGACAACCACTGGCATGTCAAAGTACACAGGCCCATCTATCGCTACCCAACCACGCTTGGCGTAGAAGCGCTCCATGTCCGGAGTATGTAGGTACAGCGACTCCACTCCGAGCTCCTTGGCCTTCATTTCGGCCTGTCGTACCAGCGCGGTACCGATACCCATTTTTCGACAGCCGGGCACAACGTAGACAGTGCCGAGCCAGTGATAAAGATGCTTGTGCGTCGTCATCTCCTGGATCTTCAAGCTGGCAGTCCCCACGGGTTCAGGCCCCTTCATCGCCACAAATGCCATTGGAAACCGGTCTTTGTTGAGCCTCTCAGAGATTTTGCCGATCTGCTCATCGACGGATGTCATCCGGTACATCTTTCCCCAGTGGTCGAATACCCACGAGGCGATAACCGGCACAAACTGAGGATAGTCTGCAAGAGGCATCATCGTTATCACTTTGTTCATCCGCCCCAGCTCATGTCAGACATTGATTAAAAAGCGCTGCAGCCCCCCTCGCCGCCTACCATCCAAGAAAAACCCATTCAAGCTCGTAAACGGTTTTTCGTAGACAGACGGAGGCCTTCTTCCAATTATCCACCCTATGGTAAACCAACTGATCACTGCATTGATTCCCTTTCGCGCCCAGACCGAACGGGACGTTGGGCCTGATTGAGGACGAGAGCCGCGACCTGCTGGGCGAGATGGAGATCGCCGCCCGCATCTTGCGCAGCCGCGGCTGCAGCGAGCTCGAGGTGGCGTACATCGTCGCCGAGCGCCTGGCGAAGGAGCGGCGGTGAAGCGATCCCTTTACTTGCTCGAGCTCGCCTTGCCGCTCGCATCAATTGCGGCGCAGGCGCCTTCCCAGATCGATGTCTTCACCGATGCGGCGCACCCCATAGAGAACGTCGCCGCGGTGAAGCAAGCGCTCGGCGAGAAGGCGACGGTCCGGACCTTCCATTCCGACGCCCAGGCGCGGCTCAATGAGACGTTGAGCAAGGAGCTGCCGGCGGATCGCGATAAGGCCAAGGCGATCGCCCTGGAACGCATCCAGGCGATCGATCAATCGCGCCTCGGGCAAGCGCTCGCCGAAGCCTATCGAACATGGGGCGAGCGCGTTGAACGCGCCGACCGACTGCCCGACATGAATGCGCTATTCGACCAGTACGAGCTTGAGGTCGTACCCGAGAAGGCACCCAAGACTCAGGAGTCCAAGCGCGCCAGCATCCGCCGGCTGCGCCCCGTCTTTGGTGCCATGCATCCCGAAGCGATCCGGCCGAAGCACGCCTACAAATACCACGATCTCGTTAAGAAGAAGCACGGCGGTAGGACTGCCCGGCACGATATTGAGTGCCTGCGCCACGTCCTGACGAAGGCAGTTCAATGGGGCCGCATCGATCGTAACCCGCTGCTCGGCGAGCTGCGGGTGAAGCAAATACCAAGCCGCGATCGATTGGTAGAAGATTGGGAGATCCGCGAGTGTCTGATGATGGAGCCCAAGATCAAGAGCCGGGCCGTCATCCTCGCCAAGCTGTACGTTCGCCTCAAACTGATGACCGGGCTTCGCCGGACGGACATGCTGAGGATCCGGCTACCACAGATTCGCACGGACGGTATTCACATCCAGCCGACCAAGACCAAGGGCACCGCGGGCAAACGGCTTATCATCGCGTGGAATGAGGCGGGCGAACTGCGGGCGGCCGTGGATGAGGTTCTTCGGTTGCCGCCGCGGCGGATCGGGGATGCGCCGCTGTTCGTCACCCGGGAGGGAAAGCCGTACATCGATGAGCTCGGCCAGGCCAACGCCTTCGACAGCCTGTGGCAGCGGTTCATGGCGCGCGTGCTTGAGCGCACACGGGTAACAGAACGGTTTTGTGAGCGAGATCTGCGAGCGAACGTGGCGTCCGAGTCCGACACATTGATCGAGGCATCCGAGCGCCTGGGCCATGCCTCTACCGAAATCACGCAGCGGGTGTATCGACGCAAGTCCGTGCGGGTACAGCCGCTGATTTGGCCACATGACGAGTGATCTATGGAACAGTCCCGCATTTATGGGACCATTTATGGGACAACCGCCGGCCATCCAGTGCCGTAAGTCCTTGAATTTGACGCGCCCGGAAGGATTACTCGGGCCTTCGG
>JABAHQ010011545.1_pt1 | contig 12790 bp, 12 predicted proteins | sample 7062091 | NCBI WGS metagenome assembly JABAHQ01 (sample SAMN14534359, study PRJNA622989) | marine sediment metagenome | biome: marine biome [ENVO:00000428]; feature: marine pelagic biome [ENVO:01000023]; material: deep marine sediment [ENVO:00002113] | place: India: Gulf of Kutch | collected...
CTCCTCGTGCTCCGGCGGATACGGGACGTCGATCCCGGTCCCCAGCACGGCCACCGTGTCGCCGCCTACCTCGAGGGCCGTGCGGTGAGCGATCCCGTCAATCCCACGGGCCAGCCCGCTGACGATGACGTAGCCGGCCCGCACCAGCCCGACCACGAACGAGACCGTGGCGTCGCGGCCGTAGACCGAGTGGGCCCGAGTGCCGATGACCGCTATGCCGGGCCTCTCGAGCAGCCCCGGGCGGCCGCGGACGTGAAGCACCGGCGGCGGCCGGTGAAGGTGGCGAAGCGCCTCCGGGTAGCCCGGATCGTCGAGCTCGATCGTGCGGATGCACATAGCCCACAAGTTGGGCCACGGCTATCAACGGGTCGTCACCGGCATGTCGTATCACTTTTTTGATGGGCAACCCGCGGAGGTCACCAGCACGGCGCCGTCCTGGATCAGCCGGTTGGTGCCGGCGCTGCTGGGTTGTCGACCGTCCGGAGGGTGAGTGGTGTGCACGTCGGGACGGTGGTTGGCACACCTCGACCCAAGGCTCGGCCAAGGGCGGGCTCGAACCCACGACCTGCGGATTTAAAAGTCCGGTGCTCTACCAACTGAGCTACCCGGTTGGAGCGTTACAACCTGTTGCTGCGCAAGCGGTTCTGCAACCGGCCATCCGTTCCCGCTCCCGGGGTGGGCGAGATCTGTGGGCGAGGTCTTCAGCCGGGTGCTCACTTGACCTCCCGCAGTTCCGCTTGGTGCGTGACCACCCGCAACATAGTCGCGTCGTCGGGATGTTGGTAGGCAGCCTTCAGCGACTGCGAACTCGACCGCGGACGGCCTGCATCACGTCGATGTCAGGCAGACCTTTCCTGGAACTCTTCCTTGAAGGTGATCCTAAGACGGGTCAGTCCCGAGCCAACTTCACGAATGCCGACCGCAAGCAGTTTCGCTCTGCTCGATTCTACGTTGCTGGCGTGCAGCCGCATCGAGAAGGGCGCGACCCGGCCCCTCTTCGGGGGGCGGCAGCTGAGCCAGGATCCGCAGGTTGAGCTGAAGGTCTGCTCGCAGCTAATCCGGGGCCTAGGATGCACGCCACGATACGGGCACGACACAATAGCGCCGAGGCCGAATCAGGTGCCGCAGGAGAGGCCAATTAGAACCGATACACGACCGCACCGGAAACTTGGATGTTGTGAGTCAGATTGTCGGCCAAGTCCGATTCAAGAATCAAGAAGTCTTTTACATCGCCGCGCAGGGCGAACCGCGTCCCAAGCCTGTAGATCAATCCAAGCCCAAAGTCAAGTGAGAGCGCCTCATCTTCGACCGACAACTTTTCAAAGCGCGTCAATCCGGCGCCTAAAATGAGAAGAGGGCGAGCTTTGTCACCTAGGTTGAACGGCGCAAACAAGATGTTGCCGCCTAACTGGATTACAGTTCCGTTCTTGGCAACCGCATCCGTGGTTGGAGTAACGCTGCCTGCCGCCTCTATCCCAATACTGCTGGTAAGGAGTGCGCCTAGACGCAGCCCATACACAGGAGCTTCATCAATTCCCAGTTGATTGTCGAAAGCGAACCAGCCAGCAAAAGGCGTGATATACCCAAGGCGGCCATCCCTTTTTCGCACATGGCGCAGTCCCACGGCATCGATGTCGACCCCAGGCGATCCAATCCAGTGCCCATCCGAGTTAACAGAGCGCCCGCTTTGGTCAATGATCCTTATTTCTTCCACTTCTTTCGCTCCTACACTCGCGAAATCAAAGGAGCTTGTACCTCCAGCTACGCGACCAAGGACCTTGAAAGTGCTAGTCCGAAACAGCTTTGCCTCAACCACATATGACTCGCGCACACCCTGACTTCCCTCTTCCACCGTTTCGAAAACTATCAAATCATCTCCCGGCCCATCGAGGAACACCTGGTCGCCACTCAAAACGACGATGGAACCGCCTACGCCTAATGACACAAAACCTCGTTCCTTATTCAACTGTGGCGCATCCAATGCCGCACGTGGATCAGAGTACCTATTCTGCGTATTCCCCGAACTCCCAGCTCTAAAGTCGGTGATTCGGTCCACGTAGTTCAGTGCTGCCGGTACCACAGCAGTCTTCTCGGCCAAGAGGTCTTCGCCGTGTGAGAATCCTACAGTTGGCTCATCACGCTCGGAATAGACGATGGTTTGTGTGAACGAACCATCTAGATTGTTACGCAGTCCGCCCGTTTTCTCCGCACCCTCTACAAGAACCTCGATGGGATCCAGATAGGGCTCACGAATAATGGCATTAGCGAAGCTGTCTGTAACGACCAAGTTTACGTCAGTATGAATAAGGCCTGGCTCTAGCGGTCTTTTGTAGTCGAAGGTGACTCTCACTAGATCCGGGCGCAAAGGCACGTCAACGAACACATCGACAGTTTCCTGGCGGCTAAAGGCTACTGCGTCATCGTCTTGGCCCGTTGCTGTGAACGAAAAGGTGTATCTACCAGGTATACTAGTATACGTAAATAAATTGGTGTAGACACCATCACTTGGAATCTTATCGCCGTGTGTTCCATCATCGTATAGCAGCAATGGTGTCTGTACGTAGTCAAGATCGAAAGGAATACGCCTTTGGCGATTCAGGACATAGGCTTTCTTCGCTAGGACGGTACTCAGGAACAAAGAGTCTGGAACGCCCGCAATCTCTTCATCCGTAACGTGATTATGTGCAATGTAGTTGTTGAACGAGTTCGAAGGTCGGGCGACGTCGACACTTACAGTGGCACCGAGCTGTGGTCTTCCGCGGTTCGTGAGCCTCGCGGCGACCTGGATCGGCTCACCCGTCGAATAACTGCTCTTGTCGAACGCAGGTCTTAAGAAGAGATTCGATTTCTTGATCACATTCCACATGTAAACTTCGGTTCCACTTGAGAACCCGTCAGCTTGCACTCGTAGTTGCCATGGGCCTTGCCGAGCCTGCTCACGGAGGTAGGCCCCTTTGACCGTATAGATCTTATACCGATCCGAGGACACATAATCGATGTCCGGCTCCCGGGCAGCCACTTCTGGGGTGACTATCTCGCAGTCGGGGGTAAGCAGCTCAAAGCTAAGGCGATCACGCTGCCAAGTCGACCAGTCAAGAATGAAAGATATTGCAGCATCCCCGGATTGTACTGAAGCCGAGTGCCGACTCTCTCCACCCGCAGCGATTACTGCTTTGGGATCGAAAGGTGGGCTTACGAGCATTCCTTCGATATCCAGCAAGAAGTCACGAAAGTCCTTGCGCAGAGCATAGGCCGAAGTGGTATTAGCCTCCTTTGGCATCGGCACCGACGCGGGAACCCCGCTCGCGAGTGAAAGCTGTTCCAATTCCGCAGGATCGTAATCAGGCTCTCCTTCAGCACCATAAGCCACGGTATACACTCGAATGTTCTTGCTTTGTAAATCCGAATAGAAGTCCTGTGGCGCGGGGAATTGTTGACCCACGGGGCGGTTGTGCTCACCATCGCTGAGCAGAAGCACCACCCGGACGTTGTCCGTATTACCCGACATGAATCCGGGGAAACCGAGTGTTGAGTTGCCTATCGCTCGAGCAATGCCGTGACCCATCGGAGTCCAACCGTTAGGCCCAATGGCCACAAGATCCACCTTACTCTGATTCACGTCAGCCGTACTGATCGGCCGCATTGACGTCACAGTCTTGCTCGACACCCCAGGTTCTGTAGGTTCTGCGGGATCTGGGAACGTGATAATCCCGTAGTCACCACTTCCTGACTGAAGTTGGTCTAACAGCGTCAAGAACTCACCTGCCGCTTCCACCGCTCCGTCCCAACGGGTCTTGCCGCCACCAATCGATTCTTTCATGCTGCCAGAAGCATCCAGCAGCATCACGACTTCAAGCTCATGAGCTGATCCGAGTAGCTGGAGAGTCTCATTCGCCACGCCTGTGGCGCTTGCCGTTAGCCCATTACACGTCACCGACCCCGGGGTTTGAGGAAGATATCTAACTGAGATAGTTGTGGTCGAGTTCGGCGATAACAGTGAGGGCATGACAGGGTTTAAGGGGGGAAAGTCAAAGTCGGCGCAGTCCCCGACAGAAGGTATAGAAGAGCCGGTAAAATCAAGGTCTCCAGTCCCAACGCTGCGAACAATTGCATCCAACACCCTCTCGTTATTCACCAGCAACTTCAGGTCGCCTCCACTATCATCCTTCGTGAAGTCTATCCCATTCGGCGGATCAACTGACTCACGGGGAGGGTCTAGCACCATCGCTGGTTTGCTAGCGGATGCATCAGTGTGGCCGATTGCAAAGTGGAAGGTGCGCTCATCCGTCGCGTCGTCATGACTGATCTCAAGAACCCAATTGTCCAATACCAAATCGCTATCCGTACCGAGCCTTCCGGGGCCCGGCCCACCCATGCCGTCGTCGTTGTAGTGCGAGATATCAACTGTGTAGATATCGGATTTAAGCTCCGTGAGCTGGGCATCGGCAACATATGTAGCCAAATCCGTTGAGTATATTGTTGCGGTCGTTGTGCCACTTATGCTGAGACCTGCGTTGATAGAGCCAGGGTCGGGGTAGATTTTGAATGTAGGAGTGACGCCAGCGTCGGCGCGAATTTTGATGTAACTGTGCTCTGGATCGACGAGGGCGTCCACGGGCAGAGTGATAAGGGTTGGCACGATCGCTCCGGCCGGGACCGTTACTTCTGTTACTTGACCTTGGGCCGCCGATGAGAGAAGGACCGATACCACTGTCGCCGCAGCTACGGCTGCCCGGTACCCTTCGCTTCGCATCCAGACCACTCTCTTAGGGTTGAATTTCAAAGGAAACCTCAGCATATCCTCCTGCATTGCTGACCCTTAACCTCCCATCTGGGTTAGGATTAAGTCCGTCTTCCTCTGTCGGAACCGAAGTGATTATTCTAGTGTCTGATGAGCCGGCGAGAACCGGCGCAACTACACCATCAAAAGTCACTTCAGCGTCCGTGAAGTTCATTCCGTCAATCGTTACGGGGCTAAACCCGCGGGGTGCCCTCCTTGGTGAGTAGTTCGTGATGGCGGGTGCTTCGATGCACTGGCTGCCGGTGTTCGCAGGCCCAGGTCCTACTTCAAAGCTGATGTCATACCGTCCAACAGTGTTGGCGGACCCACCTACTATCGCATGATATCGCCCGTTGCTTGGCAGTTCCATCTCGATACGCGAATCTGTCCCAATGGCATCGTCATTAGAATCGATCACGGTTCCTCCGGTGACGTCTCGCAGCTCGAGATATGTGTCCACGTCGGACGGAGGAGTGAGCCGGCCAGCTAGCGTTTCGACCGTAATCGTATCCGACCGGCACGCGTCAATCGCGAACCAGTCGGTGTCACCGATCGGGAATACGTTGAGAGCCGTTAAGCTATCGTTGGCCCCTGTACCGAATCCTACAAGCGGGGCCGTGGAGGGATCGTCACCACTCGAGGTCAGATCGGTGACGACATCTACAAACTGCGCCTCGCTAGGACGGCCGCTCTCCACGAGCACGCTTACAGCACTGACCCGGATGAAATACCGACCCGTATCGGCGACAGTCAGCTCAGCCGTAGTGCTTGTAGAGGACACACTACGAACGTCACCGAACGTGGCGGATGTGTCCCACTCAACGATGTAGCTATCAGCATTCAGTATTCTCGAGTAAGTCACAGCGAAACGTAGTGCCGTAATCGGGCTACTCGGCGGATCCAGTACTGGCTGGTAAGGAAGAAAAGAGATGCTCGCAGCCGTGTTCTTACCTGCCGTCACCTCAACACCGCTCGTGCTTCCGAAATAATCGACTTCGCCGCTAACAAGCCCCTCCACGGCCACCGTGTAGCTGCCTGGCTGAAGACCAGAGATAGTGCCTGTGAACCCCGACGATGTCTCCGTCAAATCCACTTTATGCTCTCGCGCGCTTGGCCCTTCTGGACCGATCGCACGGGCGATAGCGGCGTCGAGGTGGCCGCGACTTGTTCGCTGCTCTCCCAACCACGCAGCTTGCCCTACACTGGTGGTCCCGGCCGCTTGGTTATCCACTGTTTGATCATCCGGAATCACCAACTGAAGGCTAATACCGCCGCTACCAGGGGCGAATGGTGCCGGGGATTCTTGACAGCCTAACGCCACAAGCGATGTCACTAACGCTCCGGTTACGAAAATGACGTCCCTAGCACGCAGGATTCTGATCGTAATCCCGCAATCAGCGTGTCCCACTTTTCAAGCTCTCCCCAAATCCAGAGTATCTCGCGCTTCTCTAGGCAACCGTCATTAAGGACGAAGCCCCGCACTGTGAGGGAACGGTCCGTATTGCCCAACGTCGCGTTTCAACGCCTTTAGGGGTTAGGTACTGAGAAGGTAATGGATCCGGTATCGCCGCCATCGCCTCCACTAGTGAGAAGCAACGCCGCCACACCTCCCGCTGCTGCGACAACTCCAGCCGCCGTTACCCACGGGAACCCACCTTCTCGCGTCACCTGTTCCCTAGCCGGGAAGTATGGCTCAAGCATTCGCTCAACGTGGTCGAGTCGAATGGCCAACCCGATTGGGACGTCCCTTACTGTCACAGAGTCGAGAATCCCCGCCATGATAGTCTCTAGAATCAGAGCACTACCACTCATACCTTGAGTTAACCGTTCCGAAGAGCGTCTAGGCCTGACTCGGAGATACGGGTCGCCGACGGTTACGACCTCCACACCCGTTAGAGTACGGCTACCATCTTCGCTAAGGGTCTCCAGCGATCCTTCTTGAACGGCCTGCAGGACAGCGGTGACGCTATCTTCAGGAGGCCATGGTTGGGCATTCATGCACAACTGTTCTGCATTCTTCTCCACTTTGACTACGGCAATCTGATCCGCAATTCCGCGCTGAAACCTTCCTAACGCTTCGACCGCATTCATCCCCACGATTCGAACTTCCAGATCGGGGTTTACAACGTGTGCGGGCGCAACCACAAAGCATTCTTCGCCCCTCATTCGAAGAAGACCGTGTCCTATGCGTCCGTCTACTTGGTCGAGGAAAACCGTCGGCCGAGTTTGCTGCGCTGCAGCCGGGACCGTAGACGCCTGCCATAGGATAAGCAACACCACTGCAGAGCCAGCCAACCTCAGAATACGCGCGTTCATGATTTCCTCTCACGAGCTCTTACGAACCTCAAAAGACCAACTAGCGTTAGAAACGTCACCCAAGCTGCCTGAATGGCACCATCGTTGACTACTCGAGACCGTATTGATGTGCTCACTTCGTAGCCCTTAGCTCCAAATCGCGATACCCGGCCCTTTTTGCCAACGGCCCTAAAAACCGCTGCAAGGGCAGGCCGCTCATCCGCGACGACGAACCCGTACGCAGCGTCTGTGGCATCGTCCACTAGAAAGAGGTCCCCGGGATCGAGTTGTACCATGCCGGCCTGGTACAACGAGGCATCTGCTAGTGACCGACCGAGGAGCGACACGGTCCCCGAGCGGAGGATCGGGTAATCCGCGCCACCGATCAGCCCTAGAGACTGACCCACCTCAAGTCGTCCGTTAAGGGGGATGACTACGTTGCTTCCGGCTCGTGCTCTCTCAGAAATATCGTTTATAATGAACACTGCCCGAGTGCCCAATGCTTCGAGCGGGATATCTGCCTCGTCGAAGAGAGTACCAACGCTCCCACCGTCCGTGCGAACTTGGCACCGAATTCTAAGTGGACCGAAGGCCAGCCGCTCAACGCGTACTTCGGTTCCAAGTGATGGTTGGAACGATCCCGTGAATTCAGCAGGCTCGGAACCATAGCCTCTCACAATCGCTACGCTCCTGAGTGTCCAACGAGGACTCGGCGTGGAAGTCACCCGTACTGTAAGTGATTCGGTTCGCGCGTTGATGTTGAACGTCGTTGGAATCGTCCACAGCGTGAGCACGATAGCGATCAATAACGTCGCCAGTACGAAAGCCCACCGGATAACGAACTTACGCGAACGGATCACGGCACCTTGATTGGCAGAGGGATCGGCATTAGCTGGGTATCGAATCGGAAACGCTGAATTGCCCAGCGGACTATGCGTGTCTCATCCCCGGCTCCGAGTTCGATGGCCGGTCTCATGACCGGGCACTCTGTATTGAAAGCAACTCCTTCAAGGGTTGGATTGCAGGAGAAATACACACTCTTGCCTTCGGATGTTATAGCGACAATCCGAACAACGTCAGTGTTCCCACCGTTAATGAGGACAAGGATCGAGTCCAATGTCGCATCTCGGTCCCAGGCTGCGATCATGACTGCTTCGGCAGGTTCTGCTGGACTACACGAATCCTTGGTCTCTGCATACACGGCAAGTTCGCGTGTTCGATACCTGCTTAGCCTTTCACGATAGGCTGTCGGCAATCGAAGGCTGTAATGGCCCGGAGGCAGACCACGGATATGAAAACGTAGTTCTGCGAAGTATCGTGCATCGCGAGAATTGACCGTAACACACAGGTAGTCTCCGTGATCGGGTGTCAGGTGCACAGACAGGTTTGCAGGGTCGACAAGTTGATCCGGTTGTCCAGTCTGTACTCCCACGCGAACCCCGCCAGATACCGGCGTGACATCGCGGAATTCCTCTTTGAAGGCTTGCGGTTCCAAGGGTGCTAGCTGCCCCCACGCGCAATGGGGAGTGAGGAGCGCTAACCAAGCCAGTGGCAGTAAATGCCGCCGACTGGCCATTCTCTTCTTGGGGGATCGATAGGGAAAACACATTTGTTCTCGTTCCTCACATGAGTTCCCGTACCCTAGTATACGCTCACAGGCAGTCCGCATTCTCACTCCGGGAAGAAAGCCCAAGAGGGCGCAACGCCGGTCAGCATACAGTGCGACAATGGTGCGTTTACCAGTCGAGTGCTCGGGCCGTTGGCGCAACGTCCTGAGTGCCTGCGGGGCAAGGCGATGTGGGGCCGGCCTGGGGCGCCGGGGCGTAGGGCTGGGGGGCGGCTTTATGCTGCTGCATGGCACCTTACGTTGCAACCCTCGCGGCGTTTCCGCGGATCGACAGGGGTCGTGGTTGAATTGACGGGAAAGCCCTATTTTGGAGAACAATCCAGGAAGGGCGATTACCGACTCGATTCGAGACTTTAGTTAGGCCCTATTGCGCCGCTTGCGGCTGATCGCCAATCCATTAAGCGCCGGAGCGGAGCAGGTCGAAGAGCCTTCCATGCAAACTAGCTGAGTATTTGGCGTCCGGACGTCTAGCTGAAGCTGGATAGTGCTGTGTCAGGCCGAGTCCGGGGGCAGGTGGCGCGCCAGCGAGCGACCCGCACTGAATTACAGAAAGAATGCCGCGGTCTAGCAGATCGGTCAGATCCGACGACCGGTCTCGTGCGGGCCATTCTCCCTAGGTCGACCCTTTCTCGGGAGTCGTGAGCACGGTCGGGCGCGCCGAGCTTCGGCCAGGTCGTTGTACCTCGAGTTCTTCTTATCAGTTCTGAAGAGACGCTCGGGCTCTCGCCCGCCTCTCACGGAGCGCCGCGGGGTAATCCGGACTGTCCAGCTCGACCGTGCGGGTAGCGCTCATGGCCCGCAAGCTGGGCTCGATCTATCAACCGAACGTCACCACAGCAGCCAGTGGGAGTTCGACGTTGGAAAGCAGTCGAGTTGCGTGTGGCTTGTTCGGCGCGGTGGTCGACGGGTACCCGCCCTGACCCGGCAGATTGGTCCGTCACAGCCGAGATTATGGCCCCGATTGACGGTGCACGCCGGCGCGCATACAACCCTGTATAGCTTCGGCTCGTCGTCGCCCTGCTCTTCTGGCTCACAGGGAACGGTGTGTGTTTCAACGGCGCCCGTGAGAAACTGGACGCCACCCTGACCCTTATGGAGAAGAATCGACCCCGATGCTGCTGTGCCGCCGGGTCATTCGCTCGTTAGACGGCCCGCAGACCATCCCTGGGCTACGTCTCCGAGGTACCAAGCACTTCACCGATGAGGTCCTCGGATAGGAGCAGCCTACCGAAATCGGTGGTTCGCATATTCCAGGTAGGCTCTCCGGTGTCCGATAGTAGCATGGAGGCGGTGTCGACGCATTTGAGGACGATGCTAGAATATCGGAACATGAGGTCGATAGAGCCATCTCCAGAAACACCGAAACCCAGGAGCTGATCGTTCAAGCGGCTCTTTTCGTCGGCGAACGGGGCTTTAGCGATGCGAACAGGCCTAATCGACAGGACGCATGGGACCTTCGGCATGACCCAAGAGTTGATTAACCAGAGCAGGCGTTTATGTCTGCGATACTCGTAGCTGATCCGATAGAGAGGCAGCGAAAATGTGGAGCTCGCCTCATCATAGGAAAAGGCTTCGAGTGCTACAGCATCGTGCAGGAAAGCCGATAGCTTGTAGACCCATTCCGGCTTTGCAAGCACATCACGTACGCTGATCTCCATCGCCTCGGCCCGGCTAGGGGTAGCCGTTCGTGAAATGCCGACGGGCGTACTCGCCTGGTTACGTTAGTCCAGGGAGGGCGTCACGTGGGTAGCCAGCGGTTGCCACAGTTCCGGCAGGCGCCTTCGAAGTAGTACCGCTTCCAAGTCCAAGAGGTACCTATGTCCCCGCACTCGGGGCACGCCAAACGTTCTTCGAGCACCCTGAGATGACTTTCTAGCATATTGTACTTGGAACGATTCCACTGAAATAGCTCCAACGAGCCTCGCAACTCGTCTCGGTTACGTATGAGTGTATAAAATTCGTCGAGATCCCTGTCATCGTTGACCGACCTGGCCGTCTGCCCACAACGACAGCACACGCCCTTCTCAAGATAGTAACAGGAGCAATGATGGGTATCGCAGCTCAAGCTGTCGCGGATCCTGCGCGACCAGCCGAACCGTCTACAGCGCAATAGGGCCATCGTCAGCCTTGTCGTAGCGAAAGTGTGACTCCAGCGCCGCTAGTCTTAGACCCGGTCCTGTCGTACTCCCACCGCCAAGCCCCCTAGGGGGGGTTACTTCGCTACTCCCCTTGCCGTCATGGGTGGCAAGGTGACGGCGAGCTATCAACAGAACGTCACCGCCGGCGCCTTCGGGAAGCACATTATCCTTTGTTGTCCGCCGGATCCTTCCGCTCACACACGAACACGCCCCGCTCGTCGTAAGAGAAGTTGCAACCGGCAGTCAAAGCGGCCTGCAGCCTTCGCCTGGCTCGGTGAACCCGGATCTTGACCGTCTCCAGCGAGCAGCCCAGCATCTCGGCGATCTCCGGATTGGTGAGTCCGTGCAGGTCATGGAGAATGATGGCGATCCGGTAGTCGTCCGGTAACTTCACCAGGTATTCCTGTACGCAGGCGCTCATCTCTCTCTGCTCGACGGCTTCATCCAGGCGCGGCGCGTCTCGATCCTGGAGCTCCCTATCGAAGCCGGCAGGCGCTGGCGCGTCGATCGACTGCGGCGGGCTGTGATACGAGGATTGACGAAAGCGGTCGTAGCAGACGTGTGTGGCGATCCGATAGAGCCAGGCCGTTAGCGCGTCTTCATCCTTCAGGTTCTCGAGACTGCGGTGGGCCCGGAGGAAGGTCTCCTGGGTGAGATCCTCCGCTTCGGCAGGATCCCTCATCATGCGCAGGATGTAGCGGTAGATCCGGTTCCTGTACTGCTCGAACACTGCCGCGGAACTCAGGCTGGCCGATGACTGCCGATCGCTCGCCATCCTTCTGCCTTTGCATCTACTGATCTGCTAGAGTAGGTACAAAGGATTATCGAGTCAATATCATATCGGTAGTGATTATTGCTTGCGGCGGCTGGCCAGGCGGCCGCCACCCGCCGCTCATCTGCTTACCGGTCTCCCTCTTCTGCCTCACGTTCGGCGGAGGAGCCGCTGCGCATGACTTCACAGCAACCCGTCTCACCGCCGCTACTCTCGAACCACTCCTTCATTCTCTCAAACCACTCTGCGCAGCCGTCGAACGGCCGTGCATGGCTGTCGCTCCGCTTCTCCGACGCAGAGCTCCGCTCTTCTCGTCCAGTGCGTCCCATTGCAGCACTCCTTCCAGTTGAAGAATTCGGTCCTGCTCTACTCATCTGGACGAAGGCGCCGTATCGAGAGATACACCCAGCGGGTGTATCCTTGTGGCACCCCATTCCGTCCTTCCGTTTGAGCACAGCTGACACCGCCCGTGCGCGGGCGCAAAGTTCAGGGAGGTATCGGATGAACCTGACAAGAGTGGTACTGAGCGTCGCCGGGGTTCCGCTTCTCGGCGGCTGCATGATGATGGGCGGTGTGGGGCATACGGGCAGTCCGGACATGATGAGCGAAGTCGATCACGCGCGGGGCGCGCGGCTTCCCGCCCCAGTGCAGCGCGCCGAAGCGAGCAGCGAAGGTCTCACGATCGCCCTCGCCTTCCCGACTCCGAGCATCGGCGACGCCGTTGCGATCGATGCCTGGCTTCTCACCGACAGCACCGATCATGACCCTGAAGCGGGAGACATCCGGCTGCGAATCGAGACGCCCGGCGGCAACGTGGATCAGCTCCGCATGCGACGCCTTCATTCGTCGACGACGGCGACATTCCAGGCGGAGTACAGCTTCTCAGCCGCCGGCCTTTACCTCGTGACGGCCGAGGGTCGGGCAGCGACGCGCGCTGACGTCCGAACGGTGTCGGTAACGGCCCGGGTGTTTGTCGGCGGAGACATGTACGGCGGGCGACGTGACTGGCTCATGCCGGCGGCCATCCTCGGTGGTCCTGCAATGGTCGCGATGATGGCCCTGATGATGGGAGGCTTTTAGGGAACGTGCTGGCGATGCTCACGCGGATGAGCCTGGTGAGCTGACCGCCTCGGTCGGAGCCACCACAGCACTGCCGCGATCACGAGTAGCGGGAGACC
>JABAHQ010025748.1_pt4 | contig 12788 bp, 10 predicted proteins | sample 7062091 | NCBI WGS metagenome assembly JABAHQ01 (sample SAMN14534359, study PRJNA622989) | marine sediment metagenome | biome: marine biome [ENVO:00000428]; feature: marine pelagic biome [ENVO:01000023]; material: deep marine sediment [ENVO:00002113] | place: India: Gulf of Kutch | collected...
CGTAACCGTCATTACCACCTCTCTCACTGATCTGAACAAAAATTATACGGCTGCCGGTCGTTTTCACGGCGGCGCCCCACTGCAATAAAACTGGCACATAGACGTAATAGGCTGTCGGTTTTCATCCAGTGAATCAACCCGACGACACTATGACCCACCGCCTCACATCACTGCTATCCCTTGTCCTTGTCCTTGTTCTCGCCTTCGGCGCCGGCTACCCGCTGCACGGTCAGACCGAAGAAGCGGCCCACACTGAAGAGCTGGCCACCTATATGGGTGAATTGCAGCGCCTGACCCATAAACTGAGCCTTTCAACCCGGGCGCGCAACCCCGAGCTGGCGAAATTTTATCTCTACGAATCCCTGATAGTGCTCGAGGATATGCAAAACAACGTCCCCGAGTACCGGGGCATCCCGGTAGCGGTCTATCTGGACCGCTTCGCACTGCCCGCCTACGAGCCGCTAAAGCGACTGGTCGAGTCGGAAAAACGGCCGGCTCAGGCACAATGGGACGAGGCCACCATGACGGTCATCGACAGCTGCAATGCCTGTCATAAAGCCACTCAATTCGAGTTCATCAAAATCCAGCGCAATACGCACAACCCGTTCCCCCAGCGTTTTGAGCTGGAGTCACAATGAACATCGCGTTAAAAGCCACTGTTTTTACCGTCTGTCTGGCCCTGGCGTCACTCCTCGCTCCGGTGACCCGGGCAGAGTCCGCTAACGTCGCCGACAGCGTCGTCGCCATCAAGACTTACACCGGCGACAGCCGCGGTCAGCTGGTGGGCGACTATATGGGTTTTGTCTTCGAAGCCGATGGCTTCATCCTTACCAGCTATACCGCGTTGATCGACCCGGCAACACAGCAACTTTTGAACGTGATCGATGTGCACCTGCCGGAAGGCAGACAACCTTTCCCGGCCACCATCGTCGGTGTCGAACCCACGATCAATCTGGCGATTCTGAAAATCTTCCCCGAACGGGCTCTGGCACCGGTCAAACCGGCGGATGTCAACGACATGGTCCCCGNNCCGGCCTGAACACGCGCGAGTGCTATCAACAGAGCATGACCGCGACCATGTTCCGGGCGGAAATCCCCCTGAACCGCAACCACCTGGGAACGCCGGTTTTTAACCTGGACGGCGAAGTGGTGGCGATTTACACCGGCTATGAGCCGCCGGCAAACCCGGAGCATCGCGAGAACCCCCGGGAAAAGCACCTGCTGCCGATCCAGCTGGCGGTCAATATTTACGAGAGCCTGAAATATAAAAAGAGCATGCGTTCGCCCTGGACAGGCTTTTCCGTTATCCCGCTGAACGCCCAGCAGCGCGCACAGTTCCCGACGGAAAAAGGCGACAAGGGCGGCATCGCTATCGAGTATGTCTGGGACAACAGCCCCGCCAGCACATTCGGCATCCAGCCCGGCGATATTCTCACCCGGTTCGGTCACTATCGCATCCTGTCGCCGGCGGATTTTCAGAAGTGGCTGTATATGTACGGCGTGGGACACACCGTCAGAATGGTGTTGCTACGCGATGGCCAATACCGGGTCCACGAATACACCATCGAAGAACGACCGGACTGGGCGGTCCCCGAGTAACCCCACCGGCCACGCTGGCACCTTCCCCTAACACCTTCCCCTACCACCTGCCGCACAATCCGAGTGACAGCCTTATTTGCGATCACCCCGCGAGCGCGGTCGCATGCCGCCCGGCCCCTTCTTATTTGTGCAACCTAAATGCCATGAAAAGTCCATGTTTCGTAAACCGGGGGTTCATTTTGCTGCCGTAGTCTCGTCCGGGATTTGTTGATTCACATCGACCATGACCCACATTCCCGATGTACGGAGACCCGATAATGAGAATTCTGAAATCCCTCGTGTTCGGCGCCGCTGTCACCCTGACCGCCCAGGCTCAGGCCGCCACTGTCGACGCCGACGCTTCTATTACATTAACCGGTATTCAGACCAACGGTACCGCCAGTTTCACGCTGGATGGATACGACTGGTTTGACACTGTGGCCATCGCCAATGATGTCTATTACGACTTTTATGCCGAGGACGGCTACACCGACCTTTACAACGCCAGTGCCGGCATCGATTACACCCTGGGTGGCGCCACCGGCAGTGCCAATGCCGACGCCGACGCCGATGCCACCGTCGCCTCGGCCCGCGCGAACGGCGCAGGCAGTGCCTTTGCCGATGCCTACAGCGAACTGGGGTTCACCGTGGATGGCACCGGTGAAGTCATCCTGACCTTCGACTACTCACTCTCCGCGTCCATTACCGGGGCTTTCAGCGATTATGAAACCGCCCAGGCCAGTGTCTACGTCGAAGACTCCCTGGCCCTCGGCGGTATCGGTTATCACGACCTGTTCCTGGACGGTTATTACGGTGACGATGCTCTGAGCGATGCGCTGACTTTCGACCTGATGCTTTCGATCGACGGTGCCGACACCGGCTTTCTGACACTGCAGTCCACCGTCATCGCCGATACCGGCGTAACACCGGTTCCCCTGCCCGCCGCCGCCTGGCTGTTTTTTACCGGACTTGCCGGACTCGCAGGTGCCGGTTACCGCAATCAACACCATTAATGCAACTCCCGCCGCGGCCCTGAAAACAGCAATACGATCCAGGGCCGTGTCACACGCCTATCACGGAGGTTCCCATGTCCCCACAATTTTTTCGCCTGAACAAACTGGCGGCGGCGATAGCGGTTTGCTCTGTCGTGCCCGCAGTTGAGGCGGCAACCAGTCCCTCGACCAGTGTTGACTCGTATCTCGACTCCCACCTGCCGGGTGTTTTTATCGAATCCATCCTGACCGTCGATGACGGCAGCGTACCCAAAACCGGCGGCGGCACCACCCGCCTGGTAGGTATTCCGGACGGCATGGGCGCCATCGACGGCGCCGATCTGTCACCCGCCGAGCCCGATTTCTTTTACCTGCTGGTCAACCACGAGCTGAGTGCGGCCCAGGGTGTGACCCGCGACCACGGCGGCTCCGGGGCATTTGTCTCCAAATGGAAAATCCGCAAGGACACCCACGAAGTGGTGGAAGGCGATGACCTGATCAAACAATTTTACAGCTGGGATGAAGGCACTCAGAGCTTTTTTACCACGACAACTGATTTCGACCGCATGTGCTCGGCGGACCTGCCCGAGCCGACCGCGCTGTACAACGCGGCTTCCGGTTTGGGTTCACAGGCGATGATCTACTTAAACGGTGAGGAAACCAGCGGCGGTCGCGCCCTGGCTCACATCGTCAATGGCGCCGACGCCGGCAACAGTTACCACCTGCACCACCTGGGTTATGCCGCTTTTGAAAACGTTGTACTGAGCCCCACCGAACAGGACGCTACCGTCGCCGTGATGATGGACGACGACACCGACGGAGAGGTCTATGTCTATGTCGGCAACAAACAGAACACCGGCAACGAAGTGGAAAAAGCCGGCCTGGTGGGCGGCAACCTGTACGCCATTGCCATCCCCGGCAAACCCTATGAACTGGCCACCGACCTGGCCACCAATGTCGACGGCGGCGAAACCGTCGAGTTGAAACTGATCGGCACCCCCGGCGACCGGCCGGTGGACGGTGCCGATGTTCACGCCCGCGGCGCCGATACCATCGCCCCGGTGGACCCGGCCCAGACCTTCGAAAGCCTGAAAATGGGTGGCCCGGAAGACGGTGCCTGGGATACCCGCCCCGGCTACGAGAACGTGTTTTACTTTGTCACCAAGGGCACATCCGCCAATGGCATCACCGCGCCGACCCGGCTGTGGCAACTGACGTTTAACGATATCGCCAACCCCGCCGCCGGTGCCACTCTGACCATGCTGCTGGACGGCCCCGAAAACCGCCTGGGCAGTCTGGACAATATGACCTTCGATATCATCGACGGTCAGGCCAAACTTTATATACAGGAAGACCTGGGCGGCGACGCGCGCCTGAGCAAAGTGTGGGAATACGATATTGCCAGCGGCACGCTGGAAGAAGTCGCCGGCCACGCCGCTGACCTGTTCGTCGAGGGCGGCAGCTCATTCTTTACCACCAATGAAGAATCCTCCGGCATTATCAGCCTGCGCGATATCCTCGGCGAAGGCTGGCTGGCGGCATCGGTACAGGTGCACACTTCCGCCGGCCTGTCCGACTCCAACGAGCTGGTGGAAAACGGTCAGCTGGTGCTGATGGATGTTTCCAACCGCGGCAATGACTTCAACCGCCGACGGTTGATTGCCAACGGTGACACCTGGGACTATCGCGTCGACGGTGCCGCGCCGGGCACCGGCTGGAATGATACCGGCTACCTGATCGACGGTAACTGGAACCAGACGACCGACGGTGTGGCCACCGGCCCCGCCACCACCATGCTGGGTTACGGTGAAGCCCCCGGCAGTTTTGCCACGGATGTCGGTACACCGGCAGAGCCGCGCCCCGCGGCCTACTACTTCCGCCACGAATTCGATCTCGCCAACCCGGAAGACGTGGTGCTGTTCGACCTGTATATGAAAGTCGACGACGGTGCCGTGGTCTACATCAACGGCGTGGAAGTGGCACGTTACAACATGGACCTGGATCTCGCGGTGGACAACGACACCTACGCCTCCGCCAACGAAGCCTCCGAGCGCGACTGGAAGCAGATTTCGGTGACCGGTGAGCAAGTCAATCTGCAACCCACCGGCAATGTGGTCGCGGTCTCCGTGCACCAGGAAAACGACGCCAGCTCCGATATGCGCCTGGACCTGGAGCTGATCGCCTGGAACGAATCCACCGACAGCGGTGTATCCCCGGCCGTGCCTACCAACCTGGCCGTGGGCGGTGCGACCCAGACATCTCTGGATTTGAGCTGGGATGCGCAGAGTGACGCGCGTTTCTTCCGCATCGAGCGTCAGGCCCAGGGCGACGAGGCCTGGGAAGTGATCGAGCCGGAATATCCCGGCACGTTCACCCACTACACCGACAACGACGCGCAGAGCGGTGAGACCTACCACTACCGCCTGTGGGCGATCAACATTCACGGCCGCAGTGACCTGAGTGCCGTCGCTTCCGGCGCCACTGAAGTTTCCCTGACGCCGGTGATCTTCGAGGAGACCTTCGAAACCCCGGACAGCCTGGGACAGTTTACCAGCGTCGATGTCGCCGCCAGCGACCGCAACTGGGAATGGGTCTCCTGGGACTTCGGCTCCACCGGCGCGGTGCAGGGCAACAACTACGGCAGCGAAGAAGGCGCTACCGAAGACTGGCTGATCCTGAACGATCCCATCAATTTCGGGTTCTACCAGGATGAAACCCTGGAGTACGACTCCCAGATCTCGTTCAGCGGCCCCGCGCCCCAGGTGCTCTATTCCACCGATTACGACCCGGCCGTAGACAACGACCCCAACAACGCCACCTGGACGCTGATCAACGAGGACACCACAGCCTTCGGTGAACTGACCAAAGTCGGCCCCTTCGATATCGCCGGCATCCCCGATACCGGTTACATCGCCTTTAAATACACCGGTGATGGCGGCGCCGGCGGCCAGAGCGCACGCTTCACGGTCGATGATGTCATCATCAAAGGCGAATGCGGTTACGATTTCGAAGGCGCCAACAACGCCGATATCGAAGCCGACGCCGACACCCCCTGGAGCGTGTTCAACGTCAACTCCGCTTACGGCTGGCAGTACTACACCGCGGCGGACAAACAGGGCGCGGTCAACAACAACTTCGGTTCCGGCGCCGGCGGCGACCTGGGCGGCACCGCCTCGGATGACTACCTGGTCAGCCCGCCGCTGTATGTGGCCGGCCCGCAGACCCGGGTGGAGTTTTCCTACTACGAAAACTACGGCGACACCCTGGACCAGCCTCTGACGGTACTGGTGACCAACGCCTACACCGGCGACCCCACCACTACCAGCTGGACCGATATCACACCGTCCGGCCTCAACGGTTCCACGTCCGATGCCTGGATTACCGTGGCCAGTGAAATCTTCAGCGCCTTCGGTGATGATGTGCGGGTGGCCTTCCGCTACCAGTCCGCCGGTAACGGCGGCGGCACTACCAAGCGCATCGGCGTGGACGATGTCTGTGTGAAAGCCAGCGGCGGTGCCCTGGAGGCGGGCTTTGCCTTCAACCGCAACGGCGGTGACGTGACCTTCGTGCCCAATATCGAAGGCGGTGTGGCGCCCTACACCATCGAGTGGGATTTCGGCGACGGCAACACCGCCACCTCCCAGGGCCCGACCCACACCTACACCGCACCGGGCGTCTACACCGTGACCATGACGGTCACCGATGACGAAGGCAACGTGATCACCGAAACCCAGAGCGAGGCGGTAACCGTCACCGAATTCACGGTGCCGGAGCCTGCCGATCTGCGGGTGGCGACTTTCAACGCGTCCATGAACCGTGCGAGTGCCGGCGAGCTGGCGGCGGACCTGGCCAGCGGCAGCGACGAGCAGATCGCCACGGTCGCCGAGGTGATCCAGCGCGCCAACCCCGACGTGGTACTGCTCAACGAATTCGACCAGGTCTACGATGAATTCGGCAACTACGACCGCCGCGCCACCGAAGGCTCGATCCGCGACTTTATCGAGAACTACCTGGCAGTGGCCCAGGCCGACGATGTCGACCCGGTGAGCTACCGCTACTTCTATTTCTCACCCGCCAACACCGGCGTACCCTCAGGCTACGACCTGAATAACGACGGCGATACCAGTGACCCGGAAGATGCCTTCGGCTTCGGCGAATTCCCCGGCCAGTACGCCATGGTGATTCTGTCCAAGCACCGCATCCTCGACAGCCGGGTGCGTACCTTCCAGAACTTCCTGTGGAACGATATGCCGGGCGCGCTGCTGCCACCGGACCCCGAGGATACCGACGGCAACGGCGACACCGGCAGCTACTTCACACCGCAGGAGCTCAATGTGGTGCGCCTGTCCTCGAAAACCCATATCGACGTACCGATCCAGGTACGCGGTATGGGCATCGTCAACCTGCTGGCCAGCCACCCCACACCGCCGGTGTTCGACGATGGTACTGCCACGTCCTACCCCAGCGACGCCGTGGCGGACTGGAACGGGCTGCGCAACCACGACGAAATCCGCTTCTGGGTGGATTACGTCAACCCGGCCAACAACCGCTACATCTACGATGACCGCGAGTGGGATCGCGCCGGCGGCACCACGCCCGCACGTCCCCGGGGTGGCCTGCGTCGCGGTTCCAAATTCGTGATCCTGGGCGACCAGAACGCGGACCCGGCCGATGGCGATGCGACGTTCAACCCGGCCCAACTGCTGCTGAGCAGCGACCAGGTGGACACCAGCCTCACGCCCACCAGCGCCGGCGCCCAGGAGCAGGTACCCGGCAGCTTCAGCAACCGGGCCACCAAGACTTCCAGCTTCAACCTGCGCGCCGACTACGTCCTGCCCTCCAAAGGCGGCTGGGACCTGGTCAACGCCTGGGTATTCTGGCCCGAGTCCACCGACCTGGAAGCGGATGTACTCGGCGCCTCCGATCACCGCATGGTGGTGATCGACCTGGAACGCTAACGGATAACAAGCCCGCTAGTACAGCGGGCGATATCGCAACCTTGTCCCCGCCACCTGGCGGGGATTTTTTTGGTTGCTGCGCAGACAACAGTTCACGTTAGTCGGCTATTGGGGTTTGCGAAAACGCAGTGTCATCCGATCACTTTCGCCGATGGCAAGATACTTTTCCCGGTCTGTATCACCCAGTCGCAGAGAAGGCGGCAGCGTCCAAACGCCCTCCGGGTAGTCTTTGGTGTCGTCGGGATTGGCGTTGATCTCGGCACCCGCCTCCAGGGCGAAGCCGGCCTTATGCGCCAGTTCAACCACTTTTTTCTCGGTCACGTAGCCGGTATAACCCGCTTTCGGCGATGGGCCCCGGTGCTGCACAACGCCGAGAATTCCCCCCGGTTTGAGTACCTCAAAAAAGCTGGCAAAGACCGCTTCCGCCACATCATCGCGTNNCGATTCCGGTTCTCCCAGTTTCATGCTCTGTGGTGGAGAAAATGCCACCGACTCTGCCTGACTGAATACCGGATCGTTGGCAAAACGCTCCGCCTGCTGCCGTGCCAGGCGATAGCGATAGTCCGGCTGATTCTCGACTGTTGGATCGTAGCCGGCTGCAATGTACTGGCCGGTATCTTTCAGTACCGGCGCGAGAATCTCCGCATACCACAGCCGCCCGGGCGTAATTTCGATCACCGTCATATCCGGCTCCAGACCGAAGAAATCCAGTGTTTCCGCCGGGTGGCGATACTGGTTTCGGGCAATGTGTTCCGCGCTACGATGTTCACCGCGGGCGGCTTTGTTGACCTTTTCCCGCAGGCTTTCTTCGCCGATGCAGTGGCCAGCCAACAGCATGGCTATGAATAATCCGGAGACATATTTCAACATGGACAAATCCTCTTGCCTGTAGGGCCCGTAAAGTTACGAAGATACCGGTTATGCCTGTCTCCNNGCCGGCATCTCCGCCCACTCGGGCATCCCCACCTATCGCAACGACGCCGGCGAGTGGCAGCGCAACCGCCCCATCCAGCACCAGGAGTTCATCAACTCCGAGGCCTACCGCCAGCGCTACTGGTCACGCAGTGCGGTGGGGTGGCCGCCGGTCGCCCGGGCACAACCCAATGCCGCCCATCGCGCGCTGGCGGCACTGGAAGCGGCGGGCAAGGTCTCTGTACTGGTGACCCAGAATGTGGACCGCCTGCACCAACGCGCCGGCCATAAAAACGTGATCGATCTGCACGGCCGACTGGACCGGGTGATTTGTCGCGATTGTGGCCATATCGAGGACCGTGACGCGGTACAGCGGGAGCTGCTGGCCCAGAACCCGGCACTGCAGGACCTGCAGGCACCGATGGCACCGGATGGCGACGCCGACATTGACGAGCGCATCGTCAGCTCGATTCGCAGCCCCCGCTGCCGCCATTGCGGAGGGATACCGATGCCCGATGTGGTGTTTTACGGCGGATCGGTACCGAAACCGCGGGTGGCTGCAGTCCACGAAGCTCTGGAGCAGGCAGACGCCCTGATGGTGGTAGGCTCCTCACTGCAGGTGTACTCCGCCTATCGCTTCTGCAAGTTTGCCAGCGCCCGGGGTATACCGGTTATCGCCGTCAACCGCGGCCTCACCCGGGCGGACCCGTTGTTGGCGCTCAAGGTGGAAGCGGACTGCGGCGGTGTATTGGAGTGGCTGGCGGCGAGCTTGTAAAGCGAGCACCGCCGGCGCACAACCGAAACGGGCCGGGAGCCGGCCATCCGGACTCAGCCCAGGCGGGCGATCACCTGCGGCAGCTCGGTGGAGTTGCGAACACCCGGTGGTGCCGCACACAAAGTGGGAACGGCGTTGACCGCCCGGTGGGCCGTAAGGCCCGCCATCTGCTCCGGCAGCGCCTCTTCGGTGCGGGGGAACTGAATACTGACATCCAGTGGGGTATCCCCCTCCACCAGCACCCGCCAGCCGGAATCCGCGAGTTGCCAGTCGGTGTTGATATCCTTCGAGCAGTACCAGTTGGCGCGGAACTGCAGTACCGGCTGGCCGTCACGGACACCGGCCACCGTGATACGCTGGGCCGCCATCGTGCCTTGCTCCAGCACCACACCCTCGGGTAACTCCACCCGGTTGTTGGCCAGCGCATATTCCCCGGACGTTTGAATGCCGTCCAGCGGCAGTGAGAGCGCATCCCCCAGCGCGTGCAGGGACTGGGCAAACCCGATAGCCATATGCTCAAGCAACATGGGATCAAACTCGCCTTTGGCGGGCCGGCCAAACCCCATGACCTCGGTAATCATCTCCGGTGAAGTGGATGCCGGTATATCGGCGAACTCATCGATGGTGAGGCAATCCAGGCGGCGCGACAGGGAACTCAGCACAACCGGCACCGCCTCGGTAATAAACCCCGGGCTGCAACCGGTGGCGAGAATCGACGCCCCGCCCTCCCGGCAGGCTTTTTCCACCGGTTCGCGCAGCGCCGGATCCATTTTATCGGCATAGAAGAATTCGTTGCGGGTGGTAACGATATTGATACCGGCGGCCAGCAGGCGANNCACGTCGTCGCTGTTGACCCCTTCCTGCATGTACATCACACAATCGGGTTTCAGGGCCAGAATATCCTCAATATCACGGGTGGCTTTCACCCCCACCGGGTCGATACCGCACAATTCGCCGGCATCCTTACCCGCCTTGGCCTCGGAGTGCACAAACACCCCGACCAACGCCATCCCGGGATGGCGGATAATAGCCCGCATGCTGCTCTGCCCCACGCGGCCCGTGGCCCACTGCACCACACGCAGCACCTTGTTCTTCGCCTTGCCTACCGTTTGTTCGCTCATTGTTTCGCCTCCAGGCAATTATTATTGCTACCTAGTGTAACAGCCCTCCACGCGGAGCGAATATTACAGCTTTGACAGGCTGCGGACGGCCAGCCGGCTCCCGCCTGCAACCCCCGGCAATAGCCCCCGACCATCGGCTTAACCACCGCGCAGACGCGCGACAGCGCGCCTACAGCAGAAAAACCTCGCTGGCGACACAAAAATTTAACAACCTTAGCGCCGCCGCGTCATTGCTTTTAACAATCGCGTTGCTTAACCTTTTGGCAAAGTAATGACAGATTCAGGTGTTCAGCCGGTTCTATCGCCCACCGGCCCCGGGACTTACCGGCAAGCCCGCACACCGATAATGACAATAATGCGATGATCGAGGTATGAATCCATGGACAATCACGAAAAAGCGACACAACAGGTCGCCCAGCCCTTATGGGTACAGCTGGCGTTCTCCGCGATACCCAGCAGAAAAGGCGCCCTCGCCCTGATTGGCGCCAGCCTGCTGTTTACCCTGTACTGCATTCCCTTCAGCCAGTTTGTCCCCGAGGGCCACTGGGTCACCAGCGTCTTTTTGATAGACGACTGGAGCTGGATCGCCATGATGATCCCGATATCGATCTGGTACTGGCTGTGCCTGCGCTGGATGGACCGGCATCGGGCCTGGGAGAGTTGAGGCGGAGAGTTTCCTGAAGTAAACACGAAATTGTTCGAAAAAGCAGATACGAACAGTCACTGTAGTTCGAAATGCCGCTAAAGNNAACAGTCACTGTAGTTCGAAATGCCGTTAAAGACCGAGCGATATGCAACCGAATAAGATTTGTCCTCGGTCTGGTGGCAATTAGCTAACAACCCACCAAAAGATCTCCCCCTCCATTTGTTTCTCGACATAAACGCAAAGGAAGGGGGATACACCGACACAAAAGACTGAGATATTTTGCTATCGAAGCGCCGCTGAGCAGCGCCGTTAAGACCTGCTTACTTATGCGCAATCGGCTTGTCGGTGAACAGGTAGTCCTTGAGCTCCCCGTCGAATTTGGGGTCCTTGCGCCGGATCCACTCCAGCACCATCGCCGCGTGCTCCTTTTCCTCGTCGCGGTTGTGGGCCAGAATGGCGGCCAGCTCCTGATCCTTGCACACATCGATGCGCTGCTGGTACCAGTCCACCGCTTCCAGCTCTTCCATCAGTGATACGATGGCACGGTGCATGTCTTTGGTTTCATCGGACAGTTGTTCAAAAGGCTCGTGATAACCTTCGTTGGCCATAGTCGACTCCTGGCTACAATGTATTGAGGGCCGGGCATGGCCCGCTCCGGAGAATCCGGCGGGCCGTACACCGCTTCGAATAAATTACACACACACTATAGGGTTTGTCTAGCACTACGATGCAGAGGCCACCGATAAGTTGCTGGATCGCAGGGTGCCGGGTGGTGCTCGCCGAGTCATTGCTTGCTACCGATAACGCACCAGGGCCTAATTCCCGCTATCCGGCCGCGTCGGGGTCAACCCCGCTGCCCGGTCGATGAGGTGAAAGATCACGTGTTGTTCCATCACGCCCCGGAATAGGTGGCTGCCGGGGCCGGTGGCGTAGACTGCCACATCCTCGCCCCCGTGGGTTTCGGAACGCAGCGGTACCACGGCCTGTTGCCGATAGTCCGGCGCCGCCGGATCGGGCACGGACTGTTTACTGGCTGTACGCGCGCCCGCCCCCGGGCCGTTGTGGTAGCCTAGGGTTGTGTAGGGTCGCCCGTCCTCGGCCAGTACCCGTTCCTTTTCCGGGTGACCGTGCTCGTCGTTACCCACCACGTAGCCCAGGATGGGATTGCCCCGGGTGGGATAGCCGCCCATGGTGAATACGTGGCTGTGGTCGGCGGTCACCACGATCAGGGTTTCCTCGAGGTCAACCCGTTCCAGTACAGCGGCCACTGCCTCGGACAGCGCCAGAGTATCGTGCAGCGCCTGATAGGCAATGCCGGCGTGATGGGCGTGGTCGATGCGACCGGCTTCCAGCATCAGGAAATAGCCATTGGTATTGTCCTGCAACACATCCAGGGCCCGCTGCGCCATTTCCGCCAGTGACGGCTCGGATGGCGACGGCCCCCGGCGCTGAGCGTCAAACTGCATATGGCTGTCGCTGAACAGGCCAAACAGTCGCTTGGGCTGTTTCAGTGCCAATAGCTGCTGGCGGTCGCTGACGAAATCACCTTCCGGGTACCGGGTTCGCCAGGCGTTGATTAGATTGCGGTCGTCACCGCGTCGGCCGTTGACTCCCGCCACAAAATGCCGCCGACCTCCACCCAGAGCAACCTCGATGCCGTCACCGGCGGAAAACGCCACGAACTGCCGGGCGATATCCACACAGCCGTTGTTCGCCGCCGCATCGGGCAGGCGTGTGTCATCCTCCCAGTCACGCTCCGGCGTCTTGGCATAAGTCGCCGCCGGCGTGGCGTGGGTCAGGCGGGTG
>JABAHQ010000344.1_pt3 | contig 12786 bp, 13 predicted proteins | sample 7062091 | NCBI WGS metagenome assembly JABAHQ01 (sample SAMN14534359, study PRJNA622989) | marine sediment metagenome | biome: marine biome [ENVO:00000428]; feature: marine pelagic biome [ENVO:01000023]; material: deep marine sediment [ENVO:00002113] | place: India: Gulf of Kutch | collected...
CTGAAACTTGTGGCTGGACAGCATGCCCATCTGGTGCCAGTCGGCCTGTTTGCCCTGATGGGGGATATTGAACGCACTGAGCCCGGTAATGTAGCGCTGGCCGGGCACAGCCATCAGCGCCCGCACCTGCTCCTGAAACCACCGGGGCCAGTGTTTCAATGCCCGCTGGAGCTGGTGTTCCGGCCACTTGTGCAACAGGCGCACACTGTGCCGGCGCTGGAGAGAACTCAACCCGCCCTCACTGTTGCAAAGGTGCTCCAGGGCATTGAGCACGACCAGCAATCCGCCGGGGCGGGTGGCCAGTTTTTTACCCTCCACCCGGCGAAAATGCAGGGTGTGACTCTCCAGCCTGACCGGGCCGATCCGTTTGTCGGTTTCATAGACGATGGTATCCGGCAGTTCATGGGTCAGCCCCAGCTCATAGGCGGCCAGATCGCCGGCGGGGAATATTCTGGCGCCGTACTGCTGCCTGAGACACTGAATCACGTCCTTTTCCCGGGGCGGCAGGTTGCCGAAATACTCGCTGGCATAAGGCCGGAAAAAAAGCCCGTTGCGCAGTTTTCCCAGCCCTTCGGTTTTGTACAGGCGCGACGCGGCCTTATCCACCTGCTGGCTGTCAGTGGCCAGCTGCCGGTGGAGCCCCTTACTGGCGATAACCCCGCCCTCCGGCAGGCTTCGGAATTTCGCCCGGACGCGTTCGGCAATGGTCATGTTGAGCTCATTTGCGATAAAATAGTTGGATATATTATCGCAATCATAGCGCATTCAGCAATGGCCGACAGCTACAGAGATAACCAGAGTTCTGGATCAAATAATGCCCCAGCTAGAGACACATAAGCTCCCGCGATGACCGACCCTCAGATTCCGGAAGTGGAAACGTTCCGTTAATCCGGGATTCAGTCATTACTGAAAACAGCCTGCAGAAAGTCGTTCACCTCTTCCCTATCGAAGTCCTCCGGGTCGAAGTCATCGCCGGCCCACTCCAGCATTGCTTCGTGTTCCGGGTGCGAGCTGTCCAGGTATTTCTCCAGAAAGTCCTGATACCCCCCTACCCCGCCGACATCCTCCGGCGGGCAGCACCGCCGCCCTCCGGTACAACGCGGCAGGGTTTCGCCGGGAGTAAACGGCAGGACTTTTTCCACTTTTATCGTGTGCGCCCAGTCATCGCCGAAGTCATATTCATAGATTAGCGACTGCTTTTCCGCCTTCAGAAGCTGCCCGACCCGAACACCGGCTTCGTCAATCATGCTGTCATCCAGGTCGAAATCAGGATCCGGGATACCAAAGCGTTGAGCGCCTGAAACAAACATGTGCAAATGGCTGTTGGTCCACCCCATGGCAATCTGCAGAGCTATATGCAAATCACTCAACGGCATCGCGCTGTCTACCAGCAGGCGCCTCCAGATAGGTGGCTTGGTATAATTGAGTGATACTTTGACTTGGAGAATATGTCTCAGCGATGTCGCCATCATGTGTGCCCTCTATTTCGGCAGGCGCAATGTGGTGTACTGCCGTTAACCGGCTATCACTTTACCAGTAACGGCAAGAGTCGTCTCCGGCGTCCAGAGACTATTTGAGCGACAGTTTCTAGACTTCCACCCCGCCCTATTCATTTGTCAGCGGCGCTTTTGACCTTTATAAAGGCAGGAGCAACCCATTAGATGTAGGGCGAGAACCCGGATCACGCGTTTCACCCCAAAACCCAACCCAGGGCCAAAGGAGACAGTTACTATGGCAGACCAACCCGTCATGCTGATCACAGGCGCCTCATCCGGTATTGGTGCTGAAACCGCGAGAGCCGCGGCACAAGAGGGTTACCGCCTGGTACTGGCGGCGCGTTCTGCGGACAAGCTGACCGCACTGGCCCGGGAGCTGGGCGATGCCGAAAAGGTGCTGACAGTGGAGTGCGATGTGCAAAGCACAGAGGACCAGCAGCAAATGGTCAGCCAGGCACTGGACACCTTCGGCCGTATCGATGTCGTCTTTGCCAATGCCGGCCGCGGCGGCGAACCCGGTGGTTTCAGCAAAGCCGACCCGGCGGTATGGAAGGACATGATCCTCACCAATATCCTGGGCGTGGGGCTGACCATTCAGCATTGCCTGCCGGCCCTGCGTGAGAGCCGGGGCCATCTGTTGCTGACCGGCTCGGCTGCCGGCCGGGTGACGATCCCGGGCTCCATGTACAGTGCCACCAAGTGGGCGGTATCCGCCATAGGTTATGGCGTACGCGAGGAAATCCGCGGCTCCGGTATCCGCGTGACCCTGATTGAGCCCGGCATGGTCGACACCCCCTTCTTTGACGAGCCGCCCGCCCACGCCCTCAAACCGGAAGATATCGCCAGCGCCGTAATGTATGCCCTGGCACAGCCGGGCCGCGTGGACGTGAATGAAGTTCTGGTAAGGCCAACGCCGGGGATCGAATAAGCGGAAATCCGGGGGACTGTCTCCTTAATTGAGATATCTACTGTGAATTCAATTATTCCAGTTTGACTTTAAGTAAGCGGCTTTTGAGTTGTGTAAACCGCCCCCTGAATTTTAAAAAATGACGGGGTCTTGTTATGTAAGGCCGGCTGACTCCCGCTGTTTACCCCCGAGCGTTCCCCTGAGAAAAAGCCCGCCCAGAGCCGTTGCCAATAGCCATGCCGAGGCCGGTAAAGGTACTGGCGTGATAGTGACATCGAACGTTTCATCGATAGCGTAGTACCCCGAGAACGCGCTGAATTCCTGCGACAATTGCAGCATTACGCTCTCATCAGGCCCCCAGGAAGTGACTGACGTGGTGATGATGGGCGTACCGGACTGACTGGCATCGGGATAGACGTATTCCGTCAATGTCTCAGTGCCCCCGACGAGGATCCGCCGGAGTGGCGCCAATAGCCTAACCTTACCTACGCCGGCTGGACACTGCGCCGGCGTCAAGGCACTAGCAGTAGCGGCAGAAATCGTCTCCGGGTGTCCAGTGACTCCGGCTCGATGACGCGTCCAGTTCTTCCCCGAGTTCCTGCTCGATGGCCTTGAGTCGGGCACGCAGTTTGTCCGGCAGCGGACTCAACCCCGGAGCCCCGTTCTCACAGGCGTTTCGCCGTTGCGCCAGGCTGAGATACCCCTTCACCTCGTTCAAGAGGGCCTCCAGTCGGGACGCTATGCGTTCACATCGATCCGCGATGCTGTCGATGGATTTCTCACTGATCCCCGATGAGACGATGTGACCACACCGGTACTGGCGCCGGATTTCTATCAATCGATCATAACGCGGCCCGACATCGCTGGCCCAGGCCGCAACCCTGGTGGCGCTGCAGTCACTGGCTTTGATGCCCCGCCCGTCACAGGCGCTCACCACGACGAGCAGTAATATCACCGGAAGCCGGGACAACCCGGCCCCGTTTTTCCACCCACGGCGCCTGCGTTTCCATCCATGGCGATAGTGTCGCAGCAGCCTCCATACGATCCACCGGACCAGAAAGCGGGCATAGTCCAGCAGCCACAGCGGCGGCATGGCGGGAAGATACAGGTCCGGCGCCGGACTCCGTTCGAGTCCGGGCCGATTTTTGAGGTCCTCGATACTGGCTTTCACACTATCCCTCCCCCTCGCAGTGAACCGGCACGCCTCGCCGCGCCGAGTGGATTGACAGGGATTGTTGGCCCGATGTAGCGTTTATTCAATCTAAACTTTTTTAAGTTATTGTTTAGAAATTTTAAATTACTGAACAAACAGCGGGATGCCCTATGGATCAGCGGGTTGTTAACAGTCTGGCGCCGGTGATGGATCTGGACCTGATCCGCAGTTTTGTCACGGTGGCTGAATGGGGCGGCATCACCCGGGCGGCGGAAAAACTGCACCGCACCCCCGGCGCTCTGAGCCAGCAAATGAAGCGCCTGGAGGAATCACTCGACACGCAACTCCTGATTCGCGAACCGCGCCAGGTCCGGTTGACGGATGACGGCGCCCGGTTACTGAGCCTCGGGCGCCAGTTGCTCAAGTTAAACAACGCCATCCGGGACCAGTTTCTCGGCCCGGAGATGGAAGGGGAAGTCAGACTGGGCCTGCCGGATCATCTCGGCACGAAAGTCCTGCCCACGGCGCTGTCGCGATTTGCGCACACTCATCCGGCGGTCAGCGTTGAGGTGGTGCTCNNCGCTTTCGCACCGGCGACCTCGACATCGTGCTGACCTCCACACCGTTCCCCGGTGTCGCGGCGCAACACTGTACGATCATGTCGGAGGAACTGGTCTGGACAGGGCTGGAGAGCGGTATCGCACATCTGCAGACACCGCTGCCACTATCGGTCGCCGAACACGGGTGTGCCTGGCGGGACACCGCGCTGGAAGCGCTGGACCGGAGCGGGATCGACTATCGCGTCGCCTACTCCAGCGACAGCTGCGCCGGACAGGAAGCCGCCATGCTGGCGGACCTGGCCGTGGCCCCGTTTCCCGCCAGTCTGGTCAAACCACCTCTGAAACGACTGCCGGAGGATATCGGTCTCCCCCCATTGAAAAAATTTCAGGTCACGATGTACACGCGAGAACAGGCGAGCGAGGCCAGCGTGGCGCTATCGCGTTATATCAACGAGCTTTACCCTTCCTCTCAAGACTAGTGGCGTTGTCGATGGCGCGGGCTTGGGGGTATCAACGCATCCGGTAGCGCATCGACACCATCAGCGCATGGCTGTCGTACCGGGGGGATTCCCAGCCGAAAGCCAGCTGCTGAAAGTCATCTTCCCAGGCCCAGTCGCTGTGGCGCAGGCGCTCGTAGAGGTAGTCGAGTTCGAGCGCCATTCTGGGATGGTATTGCCAGTCCACGCTCAGGTTGATGCGCTGGCGGTCGCTGCCGTAGCCGGGGAGCGTATCCCGGGTACCGGCGGGTTCGCCGGTATCGGCGTCTTCCAGCCAGCGGCTGTGGTAAGTGCTGTCGTCGTCGCTGTGGTTGAGGGTGAGCGCCAGTGACAGAGCCGGTTCGGGTTGCCAGTTGACGCTGAGCCCCAGGCTGCGACTGTCATCGTCCACTGTCTGGCGCCAGCGGGCATTGGCGTAGCGGAAATCCCCGGGCTGGTAGTATTCCAGACCGTCCTGGCTGTAGCGCAGATCCTGTATCAGACCGTAAGCGCTGAGTGAGAGCGTGGCGCTGGGCTGCCAGGACAGCGACAGCGAATAGCTGTCGCTGTCGCGGCCCCGAAGGCCGTAGTAGGGGTTGTCGTAAGCGGTGTTGCGACGGCGGTAATCCGCCGCCAGCAGCCAGGTCTGTCCCAGCGGTAAATCGCCGCGCAGTTGATAGCGCCACTCGTCACCGGGTATCAGGTATTCCGGCAGAGCCTGTTGCGGTGCTGTCGGGTCCAGGGCCTGACGCCGGTGGGCGGACAGATCGCTGTCGCGGTCGTGGCGCTCTACCCGGGCGGTGGCCTCGATTGCTGCCAGGGTGGGTAGGCGCAGTTCGGCCCAATATTGTGTCTCATCAACGCTGTCGGTATAGCGACTAGCTCCGCGGGTGGTGCGGTCGGTGTCGCCGAGGCTAACACCCAGACGCAGGCGCGTGCGGGCCGGCAGGCGCCAGCCGGCATCGGCGCGCAGTCGCCGGCGCTGCCTGTCGTAGCGGTGGGTGTAGACGCCGGGTTCCAGTTCGATGACGTCGGTACGGTCCTCGCGCCGGCGGTAATCCCAGCGCAGGCGGTAATCCAGACGGCGCGAGACGCGCTCGCGGTAGGCGACTCTGATATCACTGTGGCTGCGGCGGCCATCGAGATCGTTGATAGCGGAGCCACCCACCAGCAGCGGCTCGACGAAGTCGGCGTCCTGGCGCATTTCGGCATGACTGGCGAACCAGGACAGTTGCCGCGTCGGCGCGATGCGGTAATGTCCGTCGACGCCCAGGTTCAGGTAATCATTGTCCGGTGCGGTATCCAGGGTGCGCGGCGACGCCGTGGTATTCAGCGGATTCTCATAGCTGATCAGTTGGTCATCGTTACTGAAGTGGGAGTAATAGCTGTTCAGGTTTAATCGCCAGGGCCCGGCGCCGTAGCGTGCGGCGAGTTCAAACGTATGGTGCCACTGGTCCACAGGCACGGCTAACAGCACCGCATCGCCGAAGCGCTCACTGGCACCGTTGATACGGTTACCCTCGCGGTTTTCACTGGCCAGTTCCGCGCTCAGTTGCCAGGCGCCGAGGCTGCGTTCGCCGCGCAGGGCGGTCTGGGTGCGGCGCCAGTCCGCATTGCCGGGAAACGCGCCGGCACTGACGATGTCGCTGTAACCCGGCGGCAGGGTCTGATCGCTGTCGCGATCGGCAATGGCGGAGCGGAACCCACCGCGATCGGTGACTTCGAACTGGCGGAAATCCAGGCCCAGGCGATAGTCCCCCCATTGACCGTAAAGCCCCTGCAGGTCGAGGGCGCTGGCCGACGCATCGGCTGTGAGGTTGCCAAACCGCTGGCCCTGCTGCCAGTCAACTCCGAAACCGCCCAGCCCGAACAGGCCATCGTCGCGCAATTGATAGCTGTATTCGCCGAAACGGCCGTTGCCGTTTTCCACCCAGCCGGCGCCCAGCTCCACCCAGGTGCGAATGTCTTCGTCAGTTTGTTCACTCATCGCCACTGCGGGAAACATTAGCAACAGGGCAAGCATTATCGGCATCGGCCTGAACATGGATCGCACTCCCTAGCGGCGGAAGGTGGTGCTTTCCGGCTGGTTGCCGCCGTGCACCTGACTGTGACAGTTAGTACAAGCCTGCCCGATGATGTTGACATCGCGGGTTTCCAGGCGCATCGAATCGTACACACGGCCCGGGTGACGCGCGGCGATATGACACTGCTGGCACAGCATCGGCTGGCGCGACTTGAGCAGATGATCGTTGACCGAGGCGTGGGGCTGGTGGCAATGGCTGCAGTCGTCCTGCACCGGTTCGTGTTCGAACAGGAACGGCCCGCGCTTGGCGGCATGGCACTGATAACAGACATCGTTGAGACTGGCCTGGGTAAGACCGTTCATGGCAGCCCCGCCGTGAGGGGCATGGCAGTCACTGCACTGTACATGCCCTTCCTGCATGGGGTGGCGGGAAAAGCGCATCTGTTCGGCGCGTTCCCGGCGGTGGCAATCGGTGCAGACTTCAAATGCGAGCGCCTGCTGCTGAATCGGGTCGGTGGCACTGTGTATATCGTGACAGCCGACACAGCCCGCCTGGGTGTCGGCGTGGGGGCTGAAGGCCCAGTGCCCGGCGACATCGTTGTCGTGGCAGCTCAGGCAGGCGTTCTCCCCCGCCCCGCCATCGTCGCCGGTAAAACGAACCGTCGGTGGCTGGTTGGGGGCGGCGGCATGTGCCTCGCTGGCGCCGTGGCAGGCGGTACAGCTGACATCCAGCGAACCGTGGGCGCGATGCGCCAGTCCGCCGTCGAGCTGATCGCGGTGGCAGGCGCGACAGGCCGCGTCCGGGTCAGCCGTCGATTCGGCAGACAGCGCTGGCGCCGGCGCTAATAGCGCTGCCATCAGCGCGGCGCAACCGATCAGCAGACGGTGTCGGTTCACGGTATTCACTTTTGTAGCTCGCCGATCCGGTAGTCTTCCAGCATCTGCCAGGCACCGGGGCTGTGATCGCGGCCATAGCCCTTGGTGCGCATGCCTTCAGTCGCCTCTTTGCCACACCAGTCGGCCAAAATCGCCGGCGGCGCCGGATGGTCCGGCAGGTAGTCGGTAAGGTCGTAAACACCGCCCTTGATCGCCACCCAGCAGTCGGTTTTGTCGGCGTGGGCGGCCACATCGTCCAGTGTGTAGGTAGAGCTGGCGGCGGGCTTGTCATCCGTTGCCAGAGCGTTGACCGCCAGCAGCGTGGCGATGCTGGACCAGAAGGCGATAAACGCGGAATAGCAGAGTCGTTTCATAACAGATTGAACTCCTCGGAATGGAACTGACCGCGGGGCAACCCCGCCGCCAGCAGCAATTTTTTACTCAGTGTCAGCAGCGGTACCGGCCCGCATACATACACCTGCCGTGACGCCTGATCGCGACAATGGTAGCGCAGAAAGTCCGCCGACAACGGGCCGTGCTGATAAAAATAATGCAGGGTGAGATGCAGGCCGGGGATGCGCTCGGCGAGTTCGACCAACTCCTCGGCGAACAGCGCCCGGGTCTCATCCTGAACACAGTAAATCATCTGGATATCGACGCTTTCCCCGCACCGCGCCAGATGACGCATCCGCCCCAGAAACGGCGTCACGCCAATGCCGCCGGCAATCCAGAGTTCGGCCGCCGCCGGCGCATCGGGCGGCGGGAAGAACGCCCCGTAGGGGCCGGTGACGCGCACCTCGCTGCCCACCGTCACCGCCTGGATCGCCCGACTGGCATCGCCCAGATCCTTGATCGCCACCCGCAGTTCGGCTTCCTCCGGCGCCGAGGTTAACGTATACGGGTGTTCCTCCCCGGTACCCGCCGCCAGGGAACGATCCAGCGCGGTGAGATAGATGAACTGCCCCGGTTGATATCCTAACGCCCGTCCCTGCGGCGCCAAGCGCAGCTCAACCACATTGTTAGCCGGCCACACGACATCCGCCACGCGATAATGGTAGCGCGCTCCCCGGCGCGCCAGCACTAGACTGAACAGCAGTGACGCCAACGCTCCGGCCACTAATGCCAGCCAGATCACCGTGCCCCAGGGTGAAGGTACGGTGCGTGCGAGTACAAATGTATGCGCCAGTGCGGCGAGCGCGGCGAACCCCGACAGTCGGTGCAGGAATTTCCAGCGCTGATAGTGCGGGTGGCCGAAAAACGCGAAGCTCGGGGCCAGAAACACCATCATCAACAGCAGCGCCGCCCAGCCCAGCCAGGTTGCCAGCCCGCCGGATGCGGGCAGCAAAACCGCCACTGCGGCGGCCAGGGAGTGCTCCACCATGGCCAGTGCCAGCAACAGCGGGTGCAGCAGCAACAACAGAAACGCCATCGCACCCATCAAGTGGTGGGTGCGCCACAGGGTGGTGAGACCGCCGAACCAGCGATCCATCCCAGGAATGCGAAAACTGATAATCGCCGCCACCAGGAACAGGCCCAGACCGGCAATACCGGTGAGCCGGCCCAGGGTGTTGAGACTGGTGGACGGCTGGGCAAAACTGCCCCCGGGTAAGGCCAGCAATGCCAACCCCGTCGGCAGCAAAGCCAGCAACCATAAACCGCCCCGTGCGGCCCCTGCGTTCATAGCGACTAGCCCGTTATGATGAGTTGGGCTCTATGCTAATCAACAGGCGCGGGAATTCAAGTGAAAGGACCACCGGCGACGGCGAATATTGACCAGCATCAACGGGGCTGGCAGACCCTGCCAACATAACGACAGGATTATCGGCGCCGCCTGGCTTTAAACCCGGGGCAGCAGTGGCGCTACGTCAGCAGCTCATCCAGCGTCAGGGCATAGCTGTCCGCGAAAGTGTCCATAAAGTAGCGTACTTCCGGCAGGTCAATCGCATCCAGGCGACGCTTGACGTCCTCGGCGGCCTTGGCGAACTCGCGATTGCCCGCCGACATTTCCATCTGGCATTTGTTGAACGCAGCCAGTGTATCCGCCGCCTTGATAATCCGCTGGTGCTCCTCGGGTATCTCGTGCTCCAACAGCACGGAAGCAAAGTCCTGCCTGAGCTCCTCCGGTAACAGATCCAGCAATTCCTGCTCAGCGCGCCGTTCTATAGATTTGTAGGCGTCGGTAATAGCGGCGGTATGGTACTTGATGGGCGATGGCATATCGCCGGTAATCACTTCACTGCAATCGTGGTAGATGGCGGCTGTGACCACCGCGTTGACATCGACATCGCCGCCGAAGATGCGATTCCTGATCACCGCCAGGGCGTGGGCCAGGGTCGCCACTTCCCAACTGTGCTCCATGACATTTTCAGTAACTGTATTGCGCTTCAAGCCCCAGCGCTGCACCCAGCGGATCTTGCTGATATAGGCGTAGAAGTGGCTTTGGAATCCCGGCATAAGGCTTGACGACCTCCTCTTTACTAACCTATTGAGTTTCTCTCTGATGGTTTGCGCCGGCTGGTTTCGAAACCTGTTGTCGGACGATGCCCTCCACAGACTGAAGCCGCTGTGGATAGTTCTCGGGCATCCACCACACCATGGGCGCGTCCCCCTGCTCCAAACCGCGCTCGCCGGGCGACAAATCGGTTTTAATCGAAAGCAGCATATCGGTACTGGCCCAGGGATGGTCGAACCAGTAGCGGTGCCCGGTGATGTCGAAGCCGCGCACGGCGGCGCCCTGTGACATATCCACGTATTCCAGGCGATCGGCGGCGCGAATCATCGCCTTTTGTGCCTCCGACAACGCCGGGTTCAGCAGCCCCACGCGATCACCACCGCGCATCACCATTTCCGAGCTTTTCAGCGCGCCGTCGTGGCTCGACGCCGTGACCACCACCCGCTCGGCACTGTCATTGATCGCCCCCAGGTGGTCGATGAAATAATTCACGGGCACATCGACGGCGGCAAAATACACTGTGCCCAGACGGAACCGGTCACGCATTTGTTCGGCAGACAGATGGCGGTTTTTCTCCCTTAATTGACTCAATGCCGCTGTCACGAGGCGCCCGCCCGCGCTCCAGGTAAGGATATGAATATTCTCGACGGCTGTCTCGCTGGCCAGTTGCTCGATCACCGAGACCAACGCCGGTGCCGATTCATAGGCCCGGTTGACATCGTCCCCGAGGGCGTAGGCAACAATATTCTGTCGGGTAGGCCAGGCAAAGGCCATTGACGTCATATCCCGGCCCATAAAGTGATCCAGTTGCGCGGCGAACGCATTGGCATTGTAGAAATTGACCTTGGCGCCGTGCACGTAGATAAGAAGATCCCTNNCCTTGGCGCCGTGCACGTAAATCAATATATCCTTGACCCGCGCGGCCGCCAGGGCCTTGTTGATATCCGCCACCAGCCAGGCCGTCGCCCCCTGGGCATCGACAACGGTCCCTTGCTCATCGATCCGGTAATTGCCGACTTCGAACATGCCGGCAATCGACAGCGGCACCACCTGGTCGCGTTGGCTTTGCATCGATACCCGGTTCAGGTCCGACCAGCTCATACCGGCATCGCCGAAGCCGATAGCCGTCATGCCCACATTGATTCGGTCATCGACCTTATTGGTGTAATCGATACGTTGCAGGCTGCTGTCGCGCTGGCGGGTCGTGACATAGTAGACACGACGCAGGTTCCAGCGCTCGTCCCGGGGCAGATGATCCAGCGGCCCGGTGTTGTGGACCCGATAGTATTCCGGTGTCGGCATCAGCGGCTCGTCTATCACCCCCGAACAACCGACACACACAACAACCACTAGCGACAGCCACAAGACGGGCCTCGCCGGGGAAGTAACTGTGTTCAATGTCTATTATGACTCCCGTTCAGCCGTTGCCGCTCGGGGACCCGCCTGAAGCGGCAACCGATTTCGTCCCTCATCGAGGCAAAAATGATAGCGTATCGACCAGCCGTGGGGCTATCATGCCTGCCTCGCTACTGTCTCATACCCCGTCGCGTTTTGGGAGGTTATTCAAGCGTGTCTATTGCAAAGCTGTTTCGCCGGTGTCTCGGCGTCGGTGGGCTGATCATGGCAACGGTGCCCGCCACGGCGGAGCCTTTCGAGCAATGTCTGGCACGCCTGCAGGACGAGGCCCGCAACCGCGGTTTCCCGGAGGACTTGATCGCGGCACTGGCGGCGGTCGAGCCGCTGGAACGCACGCTGGAGCTGGACCGCAGCCAGCCGGAATTCGTGCAGACCTTCGCCGGTTATTTTGAAAAACGCGTCACCGATTACCGGATCGAACGCGGCCGGGAGCTGCTGGCCGAACACGAGACTTTTCTCAATAACCTGACCCAACGCTACGGCGTGCCGCCCCAATACCTGGTGGCGTTCTGGGCGGCGGAAAGCAATTTCGGGCGCCATATCGGCAAGATGCCGGTACTGGATACCCTGGCCACCCTGGCCTGCGACGAGCGCCGCAGCGAGTTTTTCACCGGGGAACTGTTTTCCGCCCTGGAGCTGATGCAAACCCACGCGTTTGATGCCGAGCAGATGGAAGGTTCCTGGGCCGGGGCCATCGGCCAGACCCAGTTTCTGCCCTCGGCCTATGTGCAATACGGCGTGGACGGTGACGGCGACCAGCGTGTGGACCTGTGGCGCAGCCGCGCGGATGCGTTAACGTCCGCCGCCTACTACCTGCAACAGCTGGGCTGGCAGCCGGGGCTGCGCTGGGGCCGGGAGGTGCAACTGCCCGGGGATTTCCCCTATCACCTGGCGGGTATCGACAAAAACCGCCCCCTGTCGCAATGGCGGGAGCTGGGGGTCGTCAAAGCCGACGGTGAAACACTGCCGGATGCGGCAGTGAGCGCGGCGTTACTGGTGCCCGCCGGTGCCGACGGCCCCAAATTCCTGGTGTATGAAAACTTTCACGTGATCATGAAATGGAACCGTTCGCAGTTTTACGCGCTGTCGGTCGGGCACCTGGCCGATCGTATCGACGGCGCCGGCCGCCTGCGCCAGCCACCTCCGGATGCAAAACCGCTGACCACCGCGCAGATCACCCGTCTGCAAACGGCACTACAGGCCCGGGGGTTCGAACCCGGCCCGGTGGACGGTCAGCTGGGGCCGCAGACCCGGGAGGCGATTCGCGCGTTCCAAAACAGTCGCAACCTGTTGGCGGACGGTTTCGCCGACCGGGCCTTACTCGAACGGCTGGGTGAATAAACTGGAGTGCTTAAAACAAGGTCAACAGGACGATAACCGCGACCACCACGCCGGCGATTTTGTAGATGGTCGCCGGCTGCACCCCC